>Ga0315275_10000763_pt1 | contig 26941 bp, 22 predicted proteins | sample YL17G03_0_MG_FD_205557 | JGI IMG/M metagenome (GOLD analysis project Ga0315275, IMG submission 205557) | Sediment microbial communities from Yellowstone Lake, YNP, Wyoming, USA - YL17G03_0 | ecosystem: Environmental > Aquatic > Freshwater > Lake > Sediment | place: USA: Wyoming | collected...
CAAGCCAGAATTTAAGTGTCGCCTGGAGCCACTCCTCCTGAGTCTCTAGTAGTAGGCTGTTCCAACGCTTGCGGGCGCCCGCGAAATTACCGTCCAGGTAGTCGTAAAGTCCAGCGTTCCAAGTCAATCGCTCGTGCCAATCCTTGGCTAGGTCGGGGGTGTCTAGGCCAAGCAGCGTCAGCGATAGGGCGCTGGTGAACTGGTGCTGCTCGACGGCGACCCGAAAGGCCAGGGTGTGGTATGCGTCGGCTCGCAGCGAAGCGATCTGCTCACGTATCTGCGGCTTATACTGGGCCCGTTTGATGGCTATTTGCTTGGTTTGATCTAAGGCGCTTTGTGCGAACACCTTGGCATGTTCGTAGTCACCGACCAACGCCCGATAGCGGGCCGCCCACAGGGTCTCATCGATGCGCCGCAAGCTCTGGGCTTGAGCGCTCAAGCCCAGAGCTCCGGGGAGTAGTCCGGATTTGCTCCACAGCACAACCAATGCGCTGTAAGTTTCGGCTGCCTCGGTTCGTAAGCCGTTGGCTCGCTGCAGCGCTGCCAAACGTCCGGCTGCCTCAATCGCCATGCCCAAGGTCTGAGGTTGGGCGGCGAGAAGCGGATACGCTTGTTGGTAGCCCTGTATCGCTAGGGTCGGGCCCAAACCGCAGTTGTCCGCCAGCAGTGCCTGCCAATAGGCGCGGACCTCTGCGGTCAATGACTCGCTCCAGGCTTGCCAGTCTTTGCTGGTCTGGACCCGGGCCTTGCACACTTTCACTGCGATTCTATGCAGGAGCGGGTCACCGTCCGGCAAGGTCGCTAAGTGTGGTGGCGAAACCTCGGCCTTGGTTTCGGTCTTGGCTGGAGAGGTCAAGGAGTCAGCCGTTAGCCATTGCGGCACGGTGCTTTGAAGCAAGGGAAGGATAGCCTCATCACTGGTAAGACTCTTTGCGACCATGTAAGGGCTAACGCTGCCATTACGGGTCTCAGCGGCGATCAGACGAGCTAAGACCACGGGGTCGGATTTGTGACCGAGGTTATCCGTATACGCTTTAAGCCATCCAGTAAGCGCCATTTTGCCAAAGCCCGAAGAGGTGAGCGTAAGCGCTTCGAACCAGGCCGCTTGGGCGCCCGCTTTATCACCAAGAGCCGCTTTGTTGGCAGCATTGAGCAGGGCGCGTACATCGCTGACGTCAGCAATCAATTCGGGATGTCCTGAAGTGACACGGTCCAATGATCGTAGGGCATAAGCAGGAGTGCTTGGATCGCTTGCCGCTTCTTTGCTCACCTCAGTTGGGCTAGGCGTCGGCGTGGGTACGGACTCGGCCGGAGGGGCCTCGCCTTGGTCTTCGGTGGTTGTGGTGCATGATGGGACGATCACCAGAGACGCAAGCGTTCCGATGATGGCGCAGAGTCTTCTTTTCGAGGCGTTGTGGCGCATCGCTTGTTCCTTGCCATGGATCGTTAGATCTTGGCGTCCTATGATCGTGATGGGATGGTCAAATCCTAGCGTTTCCGCCTGCCTGTGTCGAGGCGAAACAGCCGTGGTCGGCCACTCACCAAAACGGCCACCTGCTGACCCGAGAGCCTTAGGGCGCTGACTTGTTCAACGTTATCAATCGGTAAAAGGTAGCGGGTCGTTTGCTTTTTTTGAATCTCGTAGACTTCCAATAGCTGGTCGCTAAACAAATAGGCATGATTGGTAGCGCTAATCGCCATTGCGATGAGACGGCGCGATCCTTCGACTGGAATGGACGGGCGCATGATGCCACTTTCGCCAAACCGCAGCACTGCATGATCGGTATGAGTCATGACATCGCCGTGGGCGCCATCCGGCAAGGTTAGGCTGTGTAACGGATGTTGGGCAGAAAACACGACCCGCCCCCGTGGCGCTTTTAGTTTCAGATCAGTGCGCCACAAGTCGTTGCCTCGCACGGCCCATAGGATATGGCTGTGGGGCTCGTAAGCCATCGCCTCCGCAGTCGCAAAATTGGTCACTTTCGACCTGGGTATCAGGGTTTTACCATAGCGATCAAATTGCATGATGCCGCCGCTATGGAGAAGCCAGTAGTCATCCGCTTGGCCGGAAAAGCCACGGACCTTTAGACCTGGGGGAAGTGGGTAGCGAAAAATTTCATTTTCCTGCCAGTGGATTTGAAACAAGGTGTTATCGGCGGCCACAAAGAGATTAATGCCGTCGCCACCCAAGTAGCGCAACGGTGCCTTGGTTTGGGCGTCGGTGTCTTGCCATAGCACTAGGCGCTGTAGCGAGTTGGTGCCGATGCGCCATTGCCAAAGGGCGGTGCTTCCGAGGATCATTAGCGATTGTTCATCGGGAAAAAGCAGGTCGTTCGCCGGTAGGTCCTTGGTTAGGGAGCTCAGTTGAAAAGGGGGTAATAGCAGCTCGTTCACCCGCCCAATAGATTCCGTTTCGGCATGCTGGGGTTCGTCCGAGTTGGCGGGTGATTCTTTGGCCTGAGCCCGGTAAGCCGAGAGAAGAACCGTGACAAGAATCAACGTGGGCACAAGTGGCTTCATAGGCACTCCCGGCTTGACCGCTTTGAATAAGCAATGCTTAGCGAATCAAGTATAGGATGGCCGCGCCAAGACGTCGATGACCCGCGCTAAGATCATGGCTTCGGCAATAGGCCGACTTTTGAGCTGTAAGTCAGCTGTCTGACATAGGCCTAGTGCGAGGACGAAGCGTCTTACATCGCGATTTTTTGCCATATAAGGCTGGTAGGTCTTGATGACAAACGGTGACAGCCGGGTGGCGCTGGCCAAGCCTGCAGCTGATTGGCCGCGGGCTTGGGCTTCGGCAATCCGGATGGCATTGCGGCAGTGGCTGGCAAGGATAGCCAAGAGCGCCAATGCCTTTTCGCCTCGAGTGAGCAAGGACGTGATGAGAGCCTGGGCTTTGGCCCAGTCATGCTGCAATAGCAAGTGGTCCAGCTGCTGTGCGTCATCTTCGCGTAGCATCTCTAGGTGCGGGGCTAAGATCCGGGCACTCAATGGTTCCCGGCAGCCTTCAGGTCCGAGTATGAGAGCCACCTTGCGCAACTCATTGGCGTGTTTGACGAGGTCGTCGCCGTGCGCCTGCAGCAGTAGTTGCATGCCATCTTGGTTGAGTTTTAGGCCAAGGCCATCGGCCAGAGCGGTCAAGACTAGCGGGACTTCGTTTGGCCAAGGCGCAAAGCATGGTATCTGGTGCGCCTTGAGGCGGTGGAACTCCTTAGCCAACGGGGTCGGCAGGGCATCACCTTGAAACACAAAACATAGCTGGTTGGCCAATTGATCCTGGCTTTTCAGTCGGGCAAGGACCTTGGGCAGGTTCTTTGCGCTTTCCGTTCTGCGAAGGATATAAAAGGTTGCTGGCTCAAACAGCGATGTCTGTTGCGCAAGCGCAAGCAAACTATTCTCGGTCAGCGTCGGGGCTTCAAGAGAGGTGGTGGCGGCCCCAGTTGCCAACGCTTTGTCTCGCAGCAGCCGCAGCGACTCTGACAGCAGTAAATCGCAGCTGCCATAGACCATCATGAGCCGAGCAGTCCCGTCCCAGGAGCGGCCGTGCGCGACGACGCGCAACGCTGCAGCATGATCCTTATATGCGGCCCGTTTGATGCCTTTTACAGCCATGGTTATGCCTCTGCTGGAATGGCCTTGGCGGCAAAGGTCAGCGGCAGCTCCCAAGATTTTTCCAAGGATGAACGCTCTAGTTGTGCTTTGTGCAGCTCCACTTCCGGGTGGTTACCAGTAGGGTGGCAGAGATGAAGGATGGTGCGATCGCTGGTAAATTGCACCTCGATATCCTCGATGCGGCGCTGGCGGGTGCGGTCGAGCGCGGCGGCCAAACGGACAATACCAGCGAGGACGCGCAGGCGCCTGACATCGCTGGTCGTTAACTCGACGCACTCGGCGTGGTCGGCAGATGGTAGGCCTTTGCGCTGGAAGCGCGCGATGAGCCCCATGAGCTGTCGCTCTGCTTCGGTAAACCCCGGCAGGCGGCTGTTCGATATGAGATACTGAGAGTGGCGGTGGTATTGCGGTGCACTGATGAATTTTCCGGCTTCACGCAGGAACGCCGCAGCTTTTAGCAGCTTCACGTCGGCCTGCATGGCTTCTTCGCTGGCACCCGGAAAGCAGCGAGGTGCCAGCTGTTCGTACAAGCGAAGCGCCAGGCGCTTGACGTGTAAGGCATGGCCCTCATTGAGACCGAGGCGGCGAGCAAATTGCAGCACGCTATGCCACTGGATGTCTGGCAGCTCGCCCTGACGCGAACCGTTGGCGCGGTAAAAGGTGTCCGCGACGAGGCCTTCACGTAATCCGAACGAGGTGATCACCCATTCTTTGACGCCCAGCAGCCGGGTGATCTCTTCCAGCACGGCGGAGCCGGCCATGATGATCTCAGCGCGTGCCAAGTCAAGCCCGGTGGCTTCTTTGATCCTCTGTGGCGTCAGCAGGCGCAGAAACTGCTCACTGATTTTGAACAAGTCGGCTTGTGGCAGCACGTAGCCATTTGGGTCCGACATGGCGCCGTTGCCAAACAGGCGAGCATGCAAAAAGGCCAGCGCCTTTGCCGTCCCAGAGGAGGCCAGCATCTTTTGGCATTTGAGCTTGCGGGTTTCCTGCTCAAGCGGTGCGAGACGGGAGCGAATGTGTTCTTTTAGCGCCGTCGCTGCCTCCGGTGTGTAACCCTTCTTAAAATACTTTTCGGTTAAGGTCACCGCACCTAATTTGACGGAGGAGACGAAGGCAATATCGTCATCGCGGGCGGCGATGATTTCGGTCGAGCCGCCACCGACGTCGACACCCAAGCAATAGACTCCGTTAAGCGCCAAGCCGTAACGCATGCCGAGAAAGACGAGGCGAGCCTCCTCGATCCCATCGATCATCTCGACTTTGATGCCGGAGCTCCGTTCGATCTCACTGAACAAGCGCTTGTGGTTCTTTGCCTCGCGGGCGGCGTGGGTGGCGACGGCTCTGGTGGTCGCGCCATAAGGACGGATGATCTCCTCCATGTGCTTAAGCGCTTCGACCGTTCGGCGGATGCCGTCCTCGGACAAGTTGCCATCGTCGCCGATGGCTTGGCCCAGGCGCAAATTGACCTTATCGCTATCTAAGATGCGCATTTCACCGACGTGGTCCATCTCAGCGAGAACCATATGGGCCGAGTTGGTGCCGATGTCGATGGCTGCGATGGTTTTTTTCTGCAGCTGAGATTGCGGCATGCGCCATTTACCAGGTGTGCGAAATCAATTAGGATCTCGGGGCTATCGTCGTCCAACTGACGACGGTCGAAACTACGTCAGGTGGGCAGAAAAACCCAGTGGAAAACGGCAGCTAAGCAATAGGTAAAGACACCGTGAATAGATCGCCGAAAAGAATATTAAGCTTGCTTTTTCATATGGTTCCGGCCGCAGTAGCGACCCTGGTCGGTGGCTGTAACCGCGACACTCGGACCAATGCTATCAGCATCGATCCTGCACGAAATGGCAGCGAGTTAGCCAACACGGATTCGAAGTATTTCGATGGTTTGCCGTCGATCAGCGATGATGGCAGCCTGGTGGTCTTCATTTCAGGTCGCGACTCTACCACCGGGGTTTCTGCCGTACGTAAGGCCTACAAAGCATCATGGACCAAAGATGCCCCGCCGCAGCTGGCAGCTCGGGTTACGGCCAAAGACCTCGGCAACGAACGTCTCGCCAAGCTCTCCCCCGACGGCCAGTGGGTCGCCATCCAAGTGGAGAAGGCTGGACAGTACGACTTATATCTGCAGGACGCGGCTGGACTGAAGGACCCGGTGTCCTTGACCAATGACAGTGCGGTTGAGCAAGGCTTCAGCTTTAGCCCGGACAGCAAGCTTCTGGCGTGGGTCAAACAAGCCTCAGACAAGGCAACATCGGTGGCGGTCGTCGTCGCCATCGGTGGTGGCTCTGCCGCGGAGCTGAGTTCGCAAGTAACAGCGTCGCCTAGCGCTGATTATGTGCAGCAGGTATTCTGGATTCCCGCAACGAGTGGTTACATCCTGGCGATCGGTTCCGTGAATCCCCAGTCGCTGCAAAGCGGAGTTACCTTGACCCAGCGGGCGTTCACCACAGCAGCCGAGGCGCAAACCGCGACGTCAACGGCCTGGCTTAGTGGCTTTCCAATCCGCAGCGGCGTGATGCCTAGTGCGGGCGCGGATCGCGTCTTGCTGGTGCGGACCAACACCCGCGACGATGGCACATTGGATGACGTCAACACGCCGCAAAGGGGAGACTACGTGCCACCGCCGCTGGTCATTACCTCGGCCCCGGTGCGCTCCGAGCCAGACTTTCGCGCGCTGACCGCAGGTGCGCCTTCGCAGCGTTATACTCCGACTCCTGGCTACGACATTGCTGCCGCAGCGTTGACTAATGGCGGCAAGACCGCCTTTATGCTTGGGCGCTTTTACTATCGCTGCGCCGGTGATTCATACGACGCCACTGGTTCGGCCTTTGCCATTGGCCCGGCAGATGCAAGCAAGGCGCCAACGCTGGTGTTGCCTCGGCTAACAGCGACAGCAACGACCAATCGCGAGGGTTATACCAACGCCTTTGATTTTGCCGGGGGAGGCTTGTGTGACCGCAAGCGTGCCGATCAGAGCGTCAGTCGCCTCGACGATAAGATGCTGGAGATGGCGGTTATGCGGAAGGCAACGGAGACGACTTACCGCATCGTCTACACGACGCCGATCGCGTCGTACTTCGACGGTATGTGTCGGCTCAAAGCTGGCGATCAGGAGGTTTGGGTGCTGGATGTTCATGATGGCAAGCAGACCTTCTACCCCTTGAGCAAAAACCAGACCGCATTGAGCGATAGCGATCGCGGCGACAATGGGCCTTGCCCTTGGCCGCTTGGGGTCTTTTAGCTAGACACGCCGAGGAGCTGACGGGCCTGTTCGCAGTCCATCGAGATCTGGCGGCGAAGCGCCGTCAGGTCGGCGAACGCCTGCTCGCCGCGCAGGCGGTGGGCAAAGTAATAGCCTGCGTGCAGGCCATACAGGGCATCTGGCCCAAACTCACCAGTCAACAGGTGCGCCTCGATGCGCGCCGCGGAGTCGGGCCTGGCTAATGTCGGCCGGACCCCGATGTTGAACACTGCGGGATGGACGTTGGCAGGTCGAGTGGTGATTTCAGGCCGCTCAGCCGAGCCTAAGCTTGCTTCCAACCAGACGTAACCAGCATAGACACCGTACTTAGGTAGTAGCTGCTTGACCTCGCCCAGGTTGGCGGTGGGGAAGTGGAGGCGTCGCCCCAATTGGTCGCCTTGTTCGACGATGCCCTCTAGGACATAGGGGCGGCCTAGCATCAAGGCGGCGGTGACGACGTCCCCGTCCTCGCGAAGGACCGTGCGGATGCGTGTGCTGCTGATACTTTGGCCGCGAAACTGCACGGCGTCCCCGATTGTTAAAGCCAGGCCATCAGCCGCAGTGCATTGGCGTAGGAAGTTCGCATCTCCCAATCGCTGGTGGCCAAAATGAAAATTGTCACCAACGACCAGGGCCGCTGCCGTCAGCTGTTCGCGTAGATAGCGACGGTAGAATTCGTGATGCGTCACGCGGCTAAATGTCAGGTCAAATCGTTGGACTAACTGCTGTTCTATGCCAAGCTCACCGAGGCTGCGCGTCTTCTGGTCCTCTGTAAATAATAGAGCCTCGCTAGTCACGGACCGAAAGAAGGCCTCAGGGCGCGGTGAAAAAGTGATGGCGGTCGAAGTCGCCGCAAACCTTTGACCATAGTTTTTGGTTGCCTCGATCAACTCCTGATGGCCCAGGTGGCAACCATCGAAATTCCCAATGGTGACCGCCGTGCGCGCCCCTTTGACGGGCTGGTAGGCAGAAAAATCGGTCACTTGAATCACGTCTCTATCCCTGCTACGGTGCGACGGTTAGCGGCAAATCCGCTTTGGCTGAGTCCTGTGTTCATAACGGAAGAATCAAACATGGGTGAAGCTCTAAATGTTTTTTTACGCCATTCGGAAGGTCTGGGCTCAACCTCGTTCTTTGCCTTTCTGTTGACGGTGCTGGTGCTGCTTGGTTTATGGGCAGGGTTAGGTCAGCTGCCGCTTGCGGATATCTTTAAAGGGCCTTCAGCGCGGCAGCTGTTCTTGACTGTGCCTATGCACGTATCGGCGGCAAAAGCGCAACCTGAAGTTACGCCACGAAAAGCTGCCGGACCGCGCGACTTCTCCGGCTTTGTCACCGCATTAAGCACCGATAAGCTGACCTTTATAAGTCCCCGTTCACTCCCTAGAGGTGAAAAAATCACCATCGATCTCAGGGTCTTGCCGGACTTTCCCGAGGCCGGCGGGGGGTATCCGGTGGTGGTGACACGAAGCCGCTCGATTACCCGAAAGGCAGATAGCTTTCTGGTGGATGCCGCGTTTGATGGTCTAGGAGACGAGCAGAAGGCGCCTTTATTGAGCTATCTTCAGCGCTTGAATGGACCTTCGCGGTTGGCGTTAGGTTAGGCGTGGCGATGCCTCAAGCCATCGATGGCAAAACGACGCTGCTGGGACTTATTGGCGAGCACATCTCGTACACGCAGTCGCCTGCTTTGCACAATCGAGCGGCACAGCTTTTGGCTCGTAACGAGATCTATTTGCCATGGTCGATGCCCGCTGCGGACGTGGCGGAGTTTTTACGGTTGGCTTGGCGTTGGGGGGGTGTTGGCTTTAACGTCACGACCCCGCACAAGGAACTGGTCGCAGGACTTTATCCGAGCTGCGGTCTAAAGTCCGTCAACACGCTGTTTCGCGGCCCTCATGGCTGGCAGGCGACGTCCACCGACGGTGAGGGATTCGCCCATGGGCTTGCGCGTTTGGGTCGACCCTTGGCTGAGTTCACCCGGGTGATCATACTCGGGTCTGGTGGCGTCACCACAGCTCTCCTTGCATTTATGGCCAAGCAGGTTGGGCCGAAGCCAGATCTATGCATCGTTCGGCGCAGTGCGAGCCGAGATGCTGCTTTGACCGCTGCGGCGCAAACCACGCTACGTTTTGTCGCGTGGACCTGTGATGCCTTGCAACAGTCGCTTGTCGCAAGTGACGAGTCGTCCTTATTGATCCAAGCCAGCAGTGCGCCGCAGTTAGGCGATGATCTTGGCTTCTTAGTTCCTGCCCTGGCGGGCTTCAAGGGCACTGTCTGCGACCTAGTTTACCGCAAGCCCTCAGCGCTGTATCACGCTGCTGTGGCTATGGGACTGCCGGCCCAGGATGGTGGTCCCATGTTGATCGAGCAGGCAAGGCTGTCGCAGCAGTTATGGTGGGGGCAAGCGGCGGCCTTCGACGATTTGCTGGCCGTACTTAGGGCCCGTCCATAAATAAGTTGTACAGTTGGCTGCCAGCTGACGGCCAACTGTGCAACGTATTTATGGAAAGGCCCCTACGACGCCTTGATGGACTTTTTGGGCTGATAGAACAGGTACTCGCCAACGTTGCCTAGAGGATCTCGAAAGTACACACTGCGGCCATCGCTGCGGTCATAGGGGCCCTTCAAGATGGTGGCTCCGTGCGCGCTGACATGTGCGGCGAACTGGTCGACCTCTTCGGCCGATGATGCAAAGAAGCCATAGTGGTCGAGTGTTTGCCAGCCAGCCTTAGCGGCTCCTGGGGTGACGGTCTCGCCGCCATGCTCAGGTTTGCTCACAGCCATGCGGGGCGTTTTAATAGCTAATACATCCCGACCGACATGCAGAAACAATAGTTCGCCGCGATCCTCGCTGATCTCAAGGCCCAAGGTGCCGACAAACCACTCGCGCGCTAGGGCCATATCCTCGACGATCAGTCCGAGGTGGTTAAGTCCAGAGATTTTAAAGGTCACAGTCCCACTCCTGGCGACGGCACGCTGTCGTGACCAGGCGTATTTCGCAGTGGCTTCAGCGAGGGTGAAAAGGCTGTTTTAATGATGTAGGGAAGGTCTCTTAAAAGCGATCCGCGCAGTGGCAGGCGTCGCAGATGAAAGGAGGCTTGGTCACCGAACTCTTCATCATTGCGTCCACGCTTCAAGGTGACTGCCCCGATGAAGCCCGCATCGCGCACGCAGCTCACGGTCGTTGCATCATAGGCCCCAAATGGATAGGCAAAAAGCTTTGGCGATGTCCCGAGATGATCGGTCAAAAGCGCTTTTGAGTGCATCACAGAGCGTCGTTGATCGATATAACTATGATCGGTCAGATTGGTAAGTTCGTGGCCGAGACTGCCGATGTCCCAGCCTTTCATGGCCAATGCTTGGATCGCCCCCCAATTCATTTGATCAGATGTCGGCATCGTGGGGACGAACAAGGTCGCAGGCGCGCGTAAACGGTCCAGCCCCGGCAGGACTTCGGTTAGCAGATGCTCGTCGGCGACATCGAAGGTTAAACAGGCAAATCGACCTGCTGGAGCCGCGAGTGCTTCGGTTACCGTGGTGACACGGTAGGACATGAGGCGAAGCGAGCGAACGAGGATGTGCAAGTAAACCCGAGCTAGATGCTTCCATAGAAGCGCCTTAGGTTGGGTGGCTGAGTTGGGGGAAGAACGACGAGTCAGGCTAAGGATTAGTATTTTTCTCGGGAGTGGCAAACGGTTACCTTGTTTAAGTGTGGATTGGATTGGTGCTTTTGTTTGATTATATTTAACTATCATGACAAAGTCACCATGAGGAAATTTTAAGACAACTCAGCGGGCCCAGAGCTGCTTCACTTAGGCCTGGTGTTGATTTTCCTCTAAAACCACAAAGAACCACGCAACTATAGATGGTTAGGCGAACTCTTGGTCGATCGCCGCGAGGCTTTGGCAGTGTCGCCACAGCGGGACGATCTGCCGCAGTAGTACGGATGCCTGCGCAATCGTCAGCTGGGCATCCTTATCGCTGATGGCCCGTGGCGGATCCGTATGGACCTCGAGAAAGAATCCCGACAGATAGCCGGTGGCTGTGGCTGCACGGGCCAGCACAGGTGCGACATGGCGCTGAGCTCCGGACACGATGCCGCCGTCGCCGCCTGCGGCAGGAAGTTGCGTACTGTGAGTGATATCGAGGAGCACTGGTGCGCCTGTCTTGGCCATGATCGGTAGCGCTCGCATATCGACGACGAGGTTGCCGTAGCCGAAGCTGACGCCGCGTTCAGTCAGCCATACATCGCTTTCTACCTTGGCTTGCTTGGCGCTCGCGCGAGCCTTGTCGACGATACTGGCCATAGCGGCCGGCGCCATGAACTGCCCTTTTTTAATATTGACGCTGCGCCCAGTGGCCGCCGCAGCTGCGACAAGGTCGGTTTGCCGGCAGAGAAAGGCGGGAATTTGCAGGACATCGCAGACTTTGGCGACTGGTGCCACCTGATAGGTTTCATGCACATCGGTCAACAGGCGCACACCGTACTTCGCCTTGATGTCGCTAAACCACTGCAAGCTGCCCTCTAGGCCCACGCCGCGAACGCTGCTCAGTGAGGTGCGGTTGGCCTTGTCGAAGCTGGCTTTAAACACATAGTCAAATTGCAATTCTTCCGACAGTTTGACGAGCGCGGCGGCGACCTTATCCATCAATTCGAAGGACTCGGCCGCGCAAGGGCCGGCGATGATCAAGGGGCGGCTTAGGGAATCAGTCATTATTTGCTCTCCAGGGTCCGAGTTATTCATTGACTATCACAGGTGGGAATAATACATAATAACCTCCTTTTCGGGGCCAATGGCGCTTTAGCTCAGTCGGTAGAGCAGAGGATTGAAAATCCTCGTGTCCCCAGTTCGATTCTGGGAGGCGCCACCATTTACTCCATCAGGAAAAGGTCCATCCTCTTTTGAGCGGCCGTGGTATATTCGCAGCAAGTGCTCATGCATCACGAGGGAAAGCAGGTAGGTTGATGGCAGAAGTTTTAATCGAAATCATCCACGTCATCGTTGCTTTGTTCATGATCCTGGTGGTGTTGGTTCAAGGTGGCAACGAGGGTGGCGTTGGCGCTGCCTTTGGTGGTGGTAATAGTTCCGGAGTCTTCGGGGCGACCGGAGCGACGTCGATCTTAGGCAAGCTAACCTACGGTGCGGCGGGGATCTTTATGTTGACTTCAATCACTCTCACCGTGCTTCAGGGCAAAGGCGGTGATATAGGACTGAAACAGAGGCTTAAGCAGCAGGCAGGAGAGCAAGCGCCGGCCCCTGCGGCACCGGCTCCAGCCCCAGTGCCGACAGCCAAGTAAGTTCGATCTGTGACCAACGGGCGGTCTCCTCCTCCGCCAGGTTGTATTTGTACTGGGCCGGGCCAGTTATTTTTGATGTTAGATGCGATCGTGGTGAAATTGGTAGACACGCCAGTTTGAGGGACTGGTGCCGCAAGGTGTGGAGGTTCAAGTCCTCTCGATCGCACCATACTGGCTCCATGTGCAATCCGATGTGCCGGTTGCTTCTGCTTTTTTCGGCCTCGCTAAAGGCTTAGCTTGTACGCTTACAGCGTATCCTGCCTTATCGCGATGACAGAAAATCCATGATCGGTTAGCCTTATATTAAGCGCTCCGTTAGTATTGTTCCCCCCGCAGCGAGCCGCGACCTCTTTTTGTAAAGGTGCAGGCAGCATGTCCAGAATCGCTCTGATCAATATCGGTATGCATGGTCACGTCAATCCAACCCTTGGATTCGTCAAAGAATTGACCCGTCGCGGCCACTTGGTTGATTTTTACAGCACCCCAGAGTTCGCCGAACAAATCATCCGAACAGGTGCTCATTTTGTCGCTTATCCCAGCACGATTGGGCATTCGTCAGCCGAGCATGCTGTTGCTCAAGCCGAGGCTGCACAGCGTGGCGTACCTCCTCCTCCGGCCCTTTCGACTACCGTTCGGGTCTTGACGGAGTTCGCCACGACCTTGCCGGTATTGATGCAAGAGCTGACTGCCAGGCCTCCGGATTTGATCATCTACGACTTCGTCTCCATGGCTACCATGGTTGTGGCAAAGCAACTTGGGATCAAAACCATCAAGTTTTTTACAACTTATGCATCCAATGAGCATTACGACCTGATTCGCGAGTCATTTGGCAAATACGATTTTCCTAGTCCAGAAGAGATTGCTCGGGCCCAGGCTATGGTGGATGGCGTCTGTGCTCAGGCTGGCTGCGTCTCGCTTTCGCTGCTTGAGGCCTTCACCGCCGTAGCCGCAGACAACTTGGTGTTCATGCCACGTGGATTTCAGCCGCATGGTGAGACCTTTGATGAACGCTTCCACTTTGTCGGACCTTGTGTGCGAAGCGTTGATCCGACTGAGGCAATCGACTTGCTGCCTCCAGGAGAAGGCCCAGTCCTAGTCATCTCGCTTGGCTCGCTTTACCATGAGTGGACGCAGTTCTATCTCGATTGTATTCGGGCTTTTTCTGGATCGAAATGGCGCGTTGTCATGAGTATCGGCGCCAAACTGGATCCTGCCAGCCTGGGGCCGATCCCGGCAAACTTTACCATCAGGGCACATATCCCGCAGGTCGCCCTGCTCGAAGTTGCCGATCTGTTTATTTCGCATGGCGGAATGAACTCGACGATGGAGGCATTGGCAAACGGCGTGCCTATGGTAGTGATTCCGCAGATCGAGGAGCAGGAGATTACCGCCCGTCGCGTCGATGCGATGGCGCTTGGGGTCTATCTGCCGCGCACTGGTTTTACCAGCGATCTCATTGCTCAAGCAGTCGAGGATGTTGCTGCAAGCGCCGTCATCAAGGCTAACGTGCTGGGCATGCAGGCTCAGGTGATTGCTGCTGGTGGTTCAAAAAGCGCTGCGGATCTGATCGAAGCTCGACTTGGTGGTGCCGCTGCTCAGCCGCCTCGTCGACCAGGCAGCAGGACCTTGGCCCATGAGGACACGACTGGCGGCTGATCTAGGTGCGTGAGAGGCTTGATGTGATGGATGCCGGGGCTGACCCGGCATTAATTATAAAAGCCAACCGAGCTCATGCTTCCAGGGTTCTCTTTTTCGTCAGGCAGGCTCAAACTTTTAATATTCGCTTCGTCTTCGACCATCCGGTCTAGCTCGGCGCTAGACAACTTGGTGTCGGAGCCTTTGTCGCGGCGAATCTCTTCGAGCAAGGCAAGAGCCGCGTCGTGGCCGCTGTACTGCAGAGTTTTTAGCGCTAAGAATTGCCTCAGGGTATCGACGGCATCTTTATATTCCTTCGCTCGCAATTGGGCCGCAGCCAAATTGAACAGCACCAATTGGCTTTGTGGTGCCTGCTTGCGGACATCGCGATAGAGGGAAATGGCCTCATCGGTCTTGCCTTGCAGGGCATAGGCGATCGCTAGGTGGACCGTCGCATCAGGATTGTCCGACCATTGTGCGAGGACCGACTTAAATAGGTCTTGGGCACCCTTGTATTGGTCACGCTTTAGCAATGCCAGGCCAAGGTTCATTCTGGCGGCTAAATCTGAGTGGTTTTTCTTTATGGCGCTGACCCAGAGCTGTTCGGCTTTGACGGGGTCCAAGTCGCGCCAAGCTAGGCAGCCCATCAGGTTTACGGCCTCGCTTTCGCTCGCCTGAGCCCCCCCAACCTGATCGAGCAAGGTCCGAGCAGCTTGGAATTGAGCGCCTAAATAGGCGACATGGGCGAGAATGATCTTAGCATCGCGATTGGCAAAGTTGAGCGTCAAGACCGAGCGTGCGAGCTTTTCGGCCCCCACTAGGTTGCCGTCGCCAAGATAGAGCTGCGCTAGCGACAGCTGCAGTCCAATGCTTTTCGGCGTCGACTTCAGCTGCTCTAGCAGCGAGGCTGTGGTGTCGCGAAGTGATCCAATGTTTTTTGGTTTTGCTGTCAGCGCCTTCGGTGCGTGCGCTGCCATGTAATAGGTCGAAGGCGCGACGACCTTAGTTTCAACAGTTGCAGCGGGGGTGGCATGGCCCTGATGTTTTGCAGTCTGACAACTCGGCGCCACCAACATCGCAAGCAGCAAGGCACAGCGCGGTCTTGGATGGTTTCTCATGTTAGTCATCAAAAGTGCTCCTCAGATCAGTGGCTCGAAGTGTCTTTATATGACGTAAAGTATGGCTCAAGAATCACTTCAAAGCGTTCGGTGTAGCGATTGGGCGCTAGATGGGCGAGCTTGGCCCTGGTCAATCGCTGCCAGTCGCCCTGGCGCCGCGATTCTTCACTGATGCGAAGGCCGTCCTCCCAATGCGCTTTCATCTTGGTTTGCATCTCGAGAATAAATGCTTCGCGTAAGGATACAGCCCGCGAAAACTCGGCCGCTGGCATCAGGGTGCGATCGGGACTGAACTTAGCAACACCAACGACCTTCTCGAGGTAAGCGCCAATCTGGTAGTGGGCAGCCACTTGGTACTCAGGATCGGCCAAACGCAGTACCACGCCGCATGACTGTTCCTTTTGTGCAAGGTAGGCACGAACAAGGGTCAAGGACTGTTGATATTGCGCAAGAGAACTACCGGGCAGGCCAAATGCTGCCTCTTCTCTGGCTTTGCAGTCTCTAAAAAAGCGGTAGCCTGCGAGCAGACCGCGTGCCTTTTTGCCGACTCCAACCGAAGTCGCAAGCAGTTTACTCTCTGCGGCATTCAGGCGCAAAATCGCGCGCTTCGGCTCACTTCGGCTGAGTAGAAAGCCACTCTTTACATCGGCGTAGAGGGCGTCATCGCGGCGTTGGGTGGCGTAGCGGGCGATAAAGGAGTCGTATGCACCGATGGCCGCGGGGGCGTCATCGGCCTCAGCCTTCATGTCACCTAATGCCAATAGCGCGTTCGCTGCGTCATTGGAATTGGGATAGGCTCGTACCAGTCGGTCGACCATGACGCGAGCTAAGTCGGTATTTTTGGCGTAACCATATAATTCGGCCGCGTGCACCAGCATGCCCGGGCTGGCCTTATCGATGGGATAGGCCGCGGCGTAAAGGCTAAGTGCTTCAGCGGCCTTTTCGTAGTCAACCATCTGTTCGTAGATGTCGGCCGTGACCTTCATGCAATTGGGTCGCAGCGCTGAGTTCGGATAGGCTTGCGAAAGTGTTAAGCAAGGTTTGACTCCTTGGTAGCCTTGGCCAAGGGTGAGAAGCAGACTGCTGGCTTTCGCCAAGGCTTGATCTCCCTTGGTATCAAGAGGAAATGTTTGTTGAAACTTAAGATACTCAGCCGCTGCTGCTGCAGTCTTTTTGTCGGCGGCAAATGCTTCCGCCTGCTGCCAAATCGCGTTCGACCAACTAGTTTTGAGTTCGGCTCTCAGGGCTTGGTCTTGAATCTCTTTTCGTCCATATAATTCTTGCGCACTTCGCTCCAGAGCATTCCAAAGCTTGCGCTCACTGTAGTATGCCATCAGCGTTCTCGTGCCGATGATGCCTTCAGGTGTTTGAGGATGCAGTTTGATTAAGGCGTTGAAGCGAGCGACCATATCTTGGTCGTGGCCGTAGTCGCTGGAGATTTTTGCTGCGGTTAGGCGGAGTGCGGCAAGGTTTGGCTGTTCCGGGAGAATTTTTGCGTAGGCATCAATCACTCGCTGTAGTTCTGCTTTGACCTCAGGAATCTTTTGCGGCGTACTTAAGTGCCCAGCATTTTCTGGAAGTGGCGTGGTGTCGGCTTGAAGTAGCTGTTGCTGCAGCGCAAGCATCTTCTCCGCTGCCGGCTTGGCGTAACGCCTTTGCATGTTGGGTAGCCCTGATACGATCATGAATTGTGCTTCAGCTTCGGCCAATTGGCGATTTTTCACCAGAGAATCCGCGTAGATGTAACGCATCTGGTAGCTTTCATCGCTGCTTCGGAACACGCTCAGGTAGGCGCCGAAAAGAACGCTCGATGCGGCGAGGTGCTCAGCGCTATTTTTTTCTTGCGCAAGTTGGTAGTATTTTTGCGCCAGTTTTCGACTTTTGAGTTCAAACAGGTTGCTTGCGAATGTGATGCGTGCTTGGTCTTTACTGTATGCCTTTTGCCAGCCACCCTTTTGTACACATACTGCACCCAAGATGGCTAAGGCGTTCGCCGCCTTTTGTGGCTGTTTGGACTCGCAGCCATGGCCGGCTGGTGTGCTCTGCGTTGCAACCAGGCCAGGCGCTCAAGGGTTAGGTAGAAGAGTCCAGGTATTTTTTGTTCGGTAAAAAAGCTTCGAGCTAGGCCGCTGTTCCCTGTTTGGGACCAGGCAAAGACGAGGTCATCGCGTGCGCTGTTGCACAGCCAGGTCGTCGGATTTCGTGCCAAGGGCCGGTTGCATGCATTATTCATTGCGAGTTGCAGCAGCGACTTTGGTGTTTTAAAGGTGCTGGCCTGAGTTTCGTCGATGGCGCCGGTGCTGATGGCCTGCTTGGCGTCTAAGACGCGTAGCCACGCAAGACGGTATTTGGCATAGTCGCCAGACACACTATCTTTGCCTTTGAAAGCGACGGCCAGGCTTTTGATGGCCTCGTTATTGTTGCCGGCTTGAATATAAACTTCGGCCATGCCCAAGGCGGCACGCGAAGCCGCAACCGTACCTGGTTGGTCTGTGACGATCTGTTTGAACGTCGGCATGGCGTTAGGGCTTTTTATCAAGCCGAGGAGCAGGCCATATTGCAGCATGGCTTCGCTCTTGCCTGCATATTTGGGATTGTCATCGAGCATGGCGCGAAAGGCATCGATCGTGTCTAGATACAAGCGCTGCGACGTCTCGTGATTTGGTCGTGGTGGCTGGTCGCCTCCGGAGGCGAGAAAGTTTGTATACGCGGTATTGTAGGCTACCTGTTCGGAGGCGAAAGCATCGTCTCCCTTTTGTTTGAGTAAGCCAACGAGACGTCGCTGCAGTCTTGCTTTGGTGGCACCGGTTGGCCCCTTGGCGAGAAGGGACTTTATCTTCGCAATGGCCTTTTGCCTTGCCTTGGCGTCGAGGTTTTCTCGATCTGGATCAGGTGCAAGGCTGAGGTAAGCACTCAAATCCTCAATCGTGGGCGGATGCCAGTCATTACTTAGTCGTGCTGGAATCCGGCCATCCGATTCAGCCATAGCCGCCGAACTGACAGCTGCTGCTGCTAGGAGTCCCAGCACAACGCATGTTCGGAAAAATGTTTGACGCGAATTCACTGTACTCCTCCTGGGCCCAGTCGTTGACCATAGTGGGATCGGTAGCATGGAGAAAAAGTTTAGGCCCGACGCGTCGGGCTGCGTTGCGGTTTGCGGCGATTCGGGCCAGTAGTGGCGGGTAATAACGCGCTTAAAGATCGATTTTTGGGTAATTGGGCCAAGCTGAGGCCAGCGGCCGCCGAGGGCGTCTAGTGGTTGACGGCGTCAGTCCAGGTGATTTTCGCGGTAGCCGTGTCGCGCCGTTTCAGATGGCCGATCATCGTGGCTCCTCGGTAGCCTAGAGCGGCCATGTCGGCCACTAAGCTAGCTGCATGGCTAGGGTCGACGCTGAGCAATAGTCCGCCGCAAGTCTGCGGGTCGCACCACAATGCGGCTAGCCGCGTATCCATGTCCTTTGGCCACTCCACAGCATCGAGGACGCGGCTGTTTTCGGCAAAAAGACTACTAGCGATGCCAGCCAAAGCCAATGCCCGGCTCCCCGGCAAGCAGGGGATGGTGCTTGCTGTGAGTACGGCGCCAATGGTTTCACCTTGCAGCATTTCGCACAGGTGTCCTAGTAGGCCAAATCCCGTGATGTCCGTAGCGCTGTGAATTGCAGTGTGGCCAAGCAGCGGCAGTAACTCAATTTGCGTCTGCATCATACTCGCCAGGGCCCCATCAACCAGGGAACTTGGGCAGCATCCTTGCGTTGCAGCGGCGAAGATGAGGCCTGTGCCTAGCGGCTTTGTCAGGATCAGTGCGTCTCCGGGTCGACCGGCTGTCTTGGGAATCGGAGGTGACTTCGCGACGCCATTCACCATCAGGCCGATAGATGCTTGTAAGCCTTCGGCCGTATGCCCGCCCAAGAGCTGTGCCTTGAAGCGAACGAGCTCGGTGGCGATCCCGGCTAAGGTTTGATAGAGGATATCGGCCGTTAGTCGTGGCGTTGATTGTTCTAAGACCGCCAGTACGTGAGCACTATGTGGTCTTGCGCCTTTGGCAAGGATATCGCTAAAGCCGTGGATACAAGCTAAACGGCCGGCGAGGAAGGGATCATCCACCAGCGCCGGAAAGTAGTCGATAGACTGCAGCAACTGTTCGCTTGCTGGGACTGTGAATGAGCTAGTGTCTTCTCGGGCAGAAAGACCCCAAGTCAAAGTCTTGTCGCTGACGGTCGCAGGATAATCCCGTTCGATCTGGCCAAGGACTTGACTAAGCACCGCGCCACTTACTTTTGCGCCGCAACCATGACAGCGCATCGCTGTCGTGGGCGACGGTGGGACCGCCGCCATGGACAGTAGCCGTGGCACTGGAAGTGCGGTAAACCTGTCGATGAAACGACGGTCGATGTAGTCTTTAATTCCTTGAATCCATCTGCCAGACAGACTCCAGTGGCCTCTAGTTGCAACGGCGCTCCCGTCTGCCGTACCAATGATTGCAAGGTACCCATGCCGTTGTGAGCTTGTTAGTAGCGGTTTCCCTTCGAGCAGTCGCCGGAGGTTTCGTGTCAAAGGACGTCCTTGACGAACTGCGAATACTCCAGCCTTGGGCAACGCTACCGCGTCAAACGCTGCGCAATCACCCGCGGCAAAGACGCCGGTGCGACCTAGGCATTCGAGGCTTTGTCCAACCCGAATAAAGCCACGCGTATTGAGCTGCAGTCCTGTGTCTTTGAGCCAGGTCGGTGCAGCTGCATTCGTGACCCAATAGAGAGCAGTAAAGGCTAAAGTAGGTCCGACCGAGGTAAACGCTTGGCCCGCCTCGACCTTGGTGATTTCCCAACCAAGGCGGAGGTCTATGCCGCGCGCTTGCAGGCGGCGTTTGAGGGTGGCTCTTGCACTTTTAGCCTGTGTCGGCAGCAGGTGTTCATTAGCCTGAACTAACGTAATGATGGCCCGGCCTTGCAAACGAGCGTGCATTGCCAATGCCAGTTCAACTCCCCCCGCTCCCCCGCCGACAATGAGGATCCGTTCTCCTACGGCGCCTGCGGCGACGCGCCCGACTAGCTGGGTCCAGTGATCGAGAAAGGGCGCAATGGGCTTGACCGGTACGGCCCAGGTCGCTGCGCCCGGTACACCGTCAAGTGCTGGTGTGCTGCCGACGTTGAGGGAGAGTACGTCGTAGGCGAGTGCCGGGTGGTCCTCGAAATGGATCTGTTTGGTGTCCAGATTGAGTCCGTTGGCTTTGGCTTGGATGAATGTCGCACCACTTGCAAGGGCGAGGCGGCGTAGGTCGATATGGATCTCATCGTTCGTGTAGCGCCCCTCGACAAATCCAGGGAGCATCCCTGAGTAGGCGCTGCGGCTGGCCTCCGAGATGAGGATGATGTCTGCCCCGCGCAGCGGCGTCATGGCAAACATCCGTAGCGCGACGGCGTGAGCATGTCCCCCACCGACCAAAACGATCCGCTGTTTGAATGTTTGCAGCGAGTTTATCATGCGATTCTGCGAGTCTTTATGTAGTCTTTGCACCAGTCGGTGCAGCTAGCAAGGTCGCCTTGAAACAGAACAGGGAGGTCCTTTTTGTGCCTTGCAGCGTAGTGATAGCCCCGATCATAGTATCTGGTCAAAATCGCGCCGAGCCAAGCCTCGTGGTCCGAGTAGTTGAGCCCCTTGGCAAAGGCCTCCAGCATGAGTGTGCGGATCATCGCTGCGTCGCCGCTGAGTCGCCTAGTCACGGCATCGAGCGCCTCGATCGCTTTTTGTTGTATCTGCTCAGCAGTGATTCCTTGATGCGTCGGGTATTCCAAGTAGTCGCGGAAAATACGTTCCGTTCTAGCTGCCAGTGGTTCGTCAATGATGACGCGAGGCGCCTGGCTCATCATGGCAAAGAACGAGTCAGGCAGTGAAACTGCACCAATCATCCGGCTTTCGTCTTCGCACATGAGCGCATCGAACTGTTGATTTTGGCGAATCAACTCTAGGCCCAAGGTATTTTCAAAGCTCGCCTGTGCCGGCTGCGAATGGTTGATCCAGCCGCCGAAGGCGCTGCCGCGATGCCGTGCGGCCTTCTCCAAATCAATCGCGCCTCCGCCGAGGGATTGCAACAGCCGGGTCTTCCCAGAGCCTGTGAGACCAGTAATGACTACTAAGGGCGGGGGACTACAGGTGACTTCAAGCAGGACGTGGCGCAGTCCTTTGTAGCCTCCCTCAACCTGGTAGACTTGCTGACCCGCTTCTCGTAACCATGTGCAGGCGATCTCCGAACGCAGTCCGCCGCGCCAGCAAGTAACTATGGCCTCAGCCACTGGAGCCCGGGCGATCTCCTGGCACCAGAGATCGATTCGTCGCCCTTGATCCTCCAGCACCAGCTCCGTGCCGCGGTCTATCGCAGCCTGCTGGCCTTCATGTTTGTAGGCAATGCCGACCTCGTGCCGTTCCGCCTGAAAGAGGATCGGCAAATTAACAAAATCTGGCACCGCCGCCTTCGCGAACTCAAGTTCCGAGCGTACATCGATAAATGCCGGTCGTGGGCCCGACCGGCATAGGACATCAATCACCTGGGAGCTAGACAGGCGCTTGGTCACTTTTGGTACTAGGACTTCGATTCGGGTGCCGCCAGTCGTTTATAAGCGTAGGTCCCTTTGGTACCTTTGACCGCCTTGCCGTTGATCTCAACATAGGGGTGAACTAAAAAGGTCAAAGGGCCTTGGCTTGAGGCTGGCACTAGTTCGATCTGCTGGCCTTGTGTGAGTTGGAAGCGATTTGCTGGGTGATGGCCAAAGTAATAGTCCTTAGTCGTAGGGTCCTTCGACGCTTCGGAGATATCTACAGGAATCCACGAGCCGTTGGCGGCGAACTCGGCCCAGCAGTGATATCCCTCGATAGGCCCAGCGTCGGCCTGGCTGGGGATGGTAAAGCCGATGGCAAATCGGGCTGGAATGCCGACCGAACGCGCTAGAACGATGAATAGGGCGTGGAAGTCAGTGCAATTGCCCGTTTTCGAGTCGCATGCATAAACCGCGTCCCCGCGCCCCCAACCGCTGCCTGATTTGTCGTAGCGCATTTCTTTAAGGACATAATTGTAGATCGCCCGGCCTTTGTCTTCGGCGGATGTTTTGCCTTGGGTAATTTCAAGCGCCAGTTTTTTAAAACGGTCATTCAATGGCATGAGTGGTTCGGAGCGCAGGTAGGCTGGGTCATTGACTTCGGCTGCAGCAGGGTAGGTCGCCTTTTCCCGCCTGGTAACGGTGTAGGCGACGGTGATGCTTTTCCCAGCTGCTGATGCATCGGCTTTAGTGTGGAGAAAGTGGTTGCCAGATTTGGCGTTGACGGTCGATTCAACCGCGAGTCCAGGGGCGGTGATCGTGGTACCCACGGTTTGAAAGGCATCGGTGCTGGCAAGTGGTAGCCAAACTTCCACCTGATCGCCCTTTGCCAAGGGTGGAACGGTATAGGTGTAGTCGACCGTGTACTTGTCCTGCCCTTGCTTGTAGCTTTTTGCCATGGCGGGGCCTGCCGCGCCGAGGGCTAAGCCCATAACTAGAGAGAAGAAACTCGGATGGATGGCCATATTTGGGGCTCCTAAGATGCAACGTAATGCTGGATCTGGACATTAGTGGACGCCCGGCGCGAAAGCCAGCATTTTGCCTGCAAGCGGGCCTTAATGCACTCGGTCCCAGCTAAATGACCGGTATCGAGTTGACCAGGACAGCTGTAGCGCCTAATTTGGGCACCCTGGATATCGGTCAAAATGCACCCGAAAGTAATATTTCATAGTAATAACGAATAAATAGAGCAGGAGCAGTTCAATGCACCCATGGCATGACGTCGATCTTGGCGATAAATTTCCACAGGTGATCCCAGTGGTCATCGAAGTGCCTAGAGGGTCTAAAGTCAAATACGAGTTGGATAAAAAGAGCGGCCTGATCAATGTCGACAGGATCCTTTTTAGCTCGGTGGTTTACCCAGCGAACTATGGCTTTATCCCTAGGACTTATTGTGGTGATCACGATCCCTTGGATGTTTTAGTCCTGGGTCAAGAGCCAATCTTCCCCCTATCGATCATGATGGTGAAACCCATCGGCGTCATGAAGATGATTGATCAAGGTGAAGAAGACGATAAGATCATCGCAGTGCATGCACATGATCCTGAGTACAACCACTACGAGTCCATTAAGCAGTTGCCGCCGCATCGCCTTAAAGAAGTTCGGCGCTTTTTTGAGGACTATAAAGTGCTCGAGCAAAAGGCGGTTGTGGTCGAGGACTTCTTCGACCGAGATCGCGCGTTTGAGATCATCAACGAGTCCATCGAGCTGTATAAAAGGACCTTTCCAAACGGCGGCAAGGTCTAGGTAATCGGGTTAGTGTCTATTTTTAGGCGCGCTGCAGCATCTTCATAGGCCTGACGTATGGCCTCCGGGCCGTAGAGCAACTCTAGGCGGCGGAGGCCAAAGACGTAGTACGCCACATTGCTATAGTAGTCGTTGAACAGTCCATTGAGCATGGCACCCCCGGCCGCTCCGATGATCGGCAGTCCCTGCGCTAAGAACTTCTCACTGACAACAAAGTTCATGCGTCGAGACAGGATGCTCATAAATTCAAACAACCTCGGCGCGCCGCCGACGTCGAGGGAGGTTAGCACTTGTCGCACGGATTTCCCGGCGACATAGCTAGCACTCTCTTTAATTAACATCTTCAGTGCGGCACGGTCGGCGAAGAATGTCGATTCCGCCGGGCTATTGATACCGCGTTTTACCATTGGGCTGCCGTAAGCAAAAACCGACAAAATTTCTAGGGCGATTTCAGGATCACGCGGATTAAAATTGGCGGCCTGTGCCATGGCCGCCATCGACCGCATCATCACCGTGGTGGTGACAGGTAGTTCCAGCACTAAAGACCATCCACCTGCGGCCCCGCTGACGGCGCCAAGTCCCATTGCGGCAGCCGTGTGCACCCATTTCTTGGTCGTTGGCGTGCGTTGACTCGACGTCGCGGTAGACTCCTGATTACCACCTTCTAAGGTTGAGACCGCCATTCGTAGCGAGCCCTTCAGCGCTTTATCCACCGACTGCGTAATCAGGCTGCGAGCCTTGTCTGGCAAGCGCTCGGTTGCTGCTTCGATGGGTCGTCCGAGAAAGGTACTAACGCGCATGAGAAAACTAGAATGTTCGAGCAGTTTGGCCGCTTGCTCGACAAAGGCAAGGTCCAAGGATGTGATGGTCATCAGATGCCCTTCCCTCCCCTACTTCAACCTCTGGCGCGAAGCTTTTTAATGACTAGCGGTAGCAGCGACAAGACAGCCAGCAACAGGATGGCAATCAAAAGCTTATTTCTTACCTCAGGCGGTAAATCTCCAAGATGTAGAGACCCACCGAGTGCAGCATCGATCAATTTGCATCCAGCGGCACCCAGATAAACATAGGCAAAGGTCCCAGGTATCATACCTATCATGGATCCGATGACATAGTCTCTCACCCTTAGTGGGACGAGGCCGCAAGCATAATTTAGACCATTAAATGGAAATATTGGCACTAGACGTATAAATAGCACATAATTTAGACCATCGCTGCTCATCGCAGCCTTAAATTTGGCAAACCATGCTTGTTTCCTCAACAGGCCCTCGATGGTCTCCCTGGCAAAAAAGCGAGCTGCAAGAAATGCCATGAGCGCCCCAAGGTTGGCGCCAATGAGCACGAGCAGTGTGCCAAGCCAAGGTCCAAAAGCCAGGCCGCCAACTAAGGTAATCACTAGGCCAGGAATAAATGCGATCGTTGCTATCACGTAGGCTAGTACGAAAACGACGGGTGCCCATAACCCCCAACGTTCGAGGATGAGTTGAATGTCGCTGCAGCTGGGAATGGCTAAGTTCTTGGCACTGATGATTAGAAGTCCAAGGATCAAGACGCCAGCGGCGAGGCGCATGAGGCTTTTGGTCCTAGTCGACAGAGACATGGTGCACCCTCCAACGGCGTATCGTTTAGCCAGAGTATGCCACCTAGTGATTGGTCAAGCCAGCGTCTGGCAGGTCCTCCAGTAGCAGTGCCACCATCCAGAGAAAATCAGTCCCATTGTATTCCTCATTACAGCCTAAGGGCTGCTGATTTTTGCCACGATGTTCGCGTTGCCAGAGGTAGTCGGCCGAGCGGTCACAGTTCATCGGCAGGCGGTCGGCCGGAAAGTGCGGCATGGTCAGCAGTTCATTGAGCATGTGCATTCGAGCCGAGGCAGTCAAAGCGCCTGCCGCCCGCAGCCTGAGGTAGCGAAAGAACAGGTTCGACGGATCGACCGCAATCAGTCGGTCGGTGATCCAGGCAAGGCGCTGGCTGTTCAAAGAGTCAGCGGCAAAGGGTGAGACCATGCGGTCAACTACTTCTGAAATCGCGCCGGATGCGCTCAGATCCAAAGGGACCTTGGTGCTTAGTTCTAGCTCAAGCCATGCGGTTAGGGCACCTAAGTGCGACTCAAAACCACGCTGGGTCACCAAAACCTCGAGTTCGGCTGTCGAGTAGCCGGCGCGGATGATTTCCGGCAGCTTGGTCGTCGGGTAGCCTTGGCGCTCGGCCAAAAGCGCTACGAAGCGGGCCAGGCCTGGGGATAGGTAACTGACGTAGATTGGGCCAGAGCCGAAAAAGCCGTCGTTGTTGTCCACTAATCGCATCAGGGTGGAAAGATGCTCACCAAACCCTTCTGGTGCCTGAGACATAGCGATGAGGACACCCAGGATCATGTCGCGTGAAGTACTGCGAGAGCAGCGCGGGTGGCGTAGCCAGCGGCCATCTGTTTGTGATTGCTCGATGGCCTGCCAAGCGCTTTTGGCCTGCGCATTAAGGTCGAGCTTTACCAAACTCACATAACGTAGCGACGAGAATAGCAAGCTATCGCATTGGTCCATCATATGGCCCCTTGCGCTTAAGTTCACGACCATGCCATCGACCAGGTGAGTGCGTTCGATCTCCGCTTCGTAAAGCGCGGCGCGGCGGCGCGCCTCGGCCTTTAGCTGCACTTCGACCGCGGGGTCGACCTTGGGCTCCAAGCGCGCGGCTCGTCGCAATACTTCATCGGAACGCGCGAGAAACCGGCTGTTGGCAACCAGCTCAGAATAGGCGGCCATACCTCCAAACAAGAGGAACGACCAAAAAAGGGACATGACAAGCGTGCGCACGCCGGCTCCGACAACTGGGATCATGGACTTTCGGTTCCAGATAGGTCGTCGGCAGAAGGCGGGCCGGGCTTAAAGGATGGCTTGGAATATCTTAAAAAATCTAATAATAATCGAGCGCTATATCTTTATGCGAAAGTTTAAGTCAGGTTCAACATAGGCGGTGTCCAGCTGCGCCAGTTGGAGTTTCCCCGACATATCCCAATTGATGGCGTGCCATTTGGTGAATTGATCGAGGACCCAGATACCCGATTGGCGGCCACCGTTGCCGCTTTTGCCATTGCCGCCGAATGGGAGGTGCGCCTCGGCACCGGTCGTTGAGTTGTTGATACTCGACATTCCAGCGGTGATCTCCGTTTTGAATTTATAGATGGTCTGCGGATCGTTGGTATAGATCGCTGAGGATAAACCGTAACCATGACGATTGGCCATCTCCATGGCCTGATCGATGCCGCTCGACTTTAAGACGTTAAAGAGTGGGCCAAAGGTCTCAGTCGAGTAGATGGCATCGTCCATGCGGACGTTCAGGACGATATTTGGACGAGCATATAAACCATGTTTGGCATCGCCATCAAAGTGAGCCCATTCGACGCCGTGACCGATGTGGCCGCCGCGACCCAGCGGTAGTTCATGGTGAGCGGCGATGAGGGTGCTCAGATGGCCAAGGTGATTGTCCAGAAAGCGTTTGCTGATCATCGGACCATAGGTGTTTTCGGCGGAAAAAGGCTCGCCGATGCGCAAGGTCTGGGTGCGTTTGATGAGGCGCTCAATGAATTGATCATGGATTTTTTCGTCCAAGATGAGATTCCCGAGTGAGGTGCAGCGCTGCCCAGCAGTGCCAAACCCAGAGAACAATGCGCCATCGACAGCGAGGTCGA
>Ga0315275_10000766_pt1 | contig 26903 bp, 26 predicted proteins | sample YL17G03_0_MG_FD_205557 | JGI IMG/M metagenome (GOLD analysis project Ga0315275, IMG submission 205557) | Sediment microbial communities from Yellowstone Lake, YNP, Wyoming, USA - YL17G03_0 | ecosystem: Environmental > Aquatic > Freshwater > Lake > Sediment | place: USA: Wyoming | collected...
GACAAAACGATGGCTTGGCGGACACTGTCACAGCGCGCGGCAGCCGGATTCTCGCCGGCGCATCTCCACGCACGGCCCGGCGCTACACTCGGCGGCAACAGAAAGGCTTTTTATTCGTACTATCCGCATGGCGCGATGCACGAAGACGCGCGTGCCGTTCGAGCAGACCTCGCCCGCGGAATAGAAATTGGCGAGCAGTGCGCCGGAAACGGCCTGGTCGAGTCGTACCTATCCGCCACTCCCACCCGATCATCAACGAGCGCTTTAAGCTGTTGATTGGCAAGGCACTGGACCTTGATTCGCAGATTTCTTGCCGCCATTTTTACCGTCAACCTGTCAGGCACCACCATTGGCGCCGGCTGCGCCGCGGGCTATGCCGGTCCCGGTACGGAGCCATGGGAACCCGCCCCGGTCTGGCTCCTCGCCGGGAACACGACCATGCCGAGCGACGTGGACATGGGCTTGGATGCCGGAGGCGGCGCGACCGGAGCCTGCGCAAATGCAGACGCGCCCAGCACAACGAGAACCGCCGCAGCGACACATCCATTGCCCCAGGAGTTTCCTGGTGGACTTCACTTTCTCACTTCGACCGTCACCTTCGGGATGCGGCCGCTGAACTTCGACGCATGCTCTGCGCCGATGGCTTCCACGACCGGCGTGCCGAGGTCGATGCCGACGTCGGCGGTCTCGTCCGCGGAGAAGAGACCCGCCTGGGTATGCTCGATGCGGCCCTCAGCCACCTTCGCGCCGTTGACGAAGAGCGTGCCCATGCCGCCCTTGCCCGGTCCGCCGCCGTCGTAGGCGAAGTCGAACCTCACCGTCGCCTTGCCAGGCGCGAGCGGCTTGCCCGACACGATGCTGGTGTGCTGCAGGCCGAGGAAGTTGTAGTCATAGGCCGGCACGCCGTCCTTGACGTACAGCGACCAGCCGCCGAAGCGGCCGCCCTGCGCCAGGATCGTGCCGGTTCCCCCACCCTGCGGCACATCAACTTCGGCCGTGATGGTCTTGGAGCGGTTCTTCACGTTGATGAACACGCTTTCCATCATGCCGGTCATGCCATCGGCCAGGGTCATGGAGGTACGGCCGCTCATCAGGTCGGGTCGGCCGACCGAAGCGGCATCGAGCCGCTCGAAGACGCGGTCGTCCATGGGCAACACGTGGTACTTCTCGGCCTGCTGCAGGAAGATCGCCTGCAGTTCCGCCAGCTTCTGCGGGTTCTTCGCCGCAAGATCGTTGCCGAGGCTGAAGTCCGAGCGCGTGTCGAACAGCTCCCACGCCGAGTTGTCCTCCAGCGTCCGGCGCGGCTTCTGCTCCCACGGGGCCTTGTGGATCGTCCGTGCGAACCAGCCGTCGTGATAGATGGCACGGTTACCCGCGATCTCGAAATACTGCGTCGTGTGACGATCCTTCGCCTTGGCGTCCTCGAACGAGTACACGAGGCTCGTGCCCTCCATCGGGATCTGCGGCGTACCGTTGACCACGGTGGGCTCCGGCAGGCCGATCGCCTCGAGGATGGTCGGCGCGACGTCAATGACGTGGCTGAACTGCGTGCGGATCCCGTCCTTCGCCTGGATGCCCTTGGGCCAGTGCACGACCATGCCATTGCGTGTGCCGCCGAAGTCCGAGGGCACCTGCTTCATCCAGCCGAACGGCGAATTCAGCGCGACGGACCAGCCGGCCGCCATGTGCGGGTAGGTCTCGGGTCCGCCCCACTGGTCGATCTTGCCCAGCATCCCGGCAACGGTTTCCTGCACGCCGTTGAAGTACGTGTACTCGTTGAACAGGCCGTTCTGGCCGCCCTCGCCGCTGGTGCCGTTGTCGCCCGCGATGTAGAAGACGAGCGTGTTATCGGCTTCGCCGACTTCATCGAAGGCCTCGAGCATGCGGCCGATTTCATGGTCGGTGTATTCGGCAAACGCGGCAAAGACCTCGGCCTGGCGCGCAAACAGGCGCTTCTCGTCGGCGGAGAGCGCGTCCCAGTCCTTGATCGCCGGCGGCTTCGGTGCGAGCTTGGTGCCCGGCGGCACGATGCCCATCTTGATCTGCCGGGTCAGCGACTCCTCGCGCAGCTTGTCCCAGCCCTGGTCGAACTTGCCCTTCCAGCGAGCGATCCACTCCTTCGGCACGTGGTGCGGCGCGTGCGTGGCGCCCGGCGCGAAGTAGATGAAGGCCGGCTTCTGGGGCGTGAGGGCCTTCTGGTACTTGATCCACGCCACCGCCTGGTCCGTCATGTCGGCCATGAAGTGGTAGTTCGGGTCATTGGGCAATTCGACGACGGCCGTGCCGTTGTAGAGGAATGGCGCCCACTGGTTCGTCTCACCGCCGATGAAGCCATAGAACTTGTCGAAGCCCTGCCGGGTCGGCCAGCGATCGAAAGGACCCGCGACGCTGGCTTCCCACGCCGCGGTCTCGTGCCACTTGCCGAATGCCGCCGTGCCGTAGCCGTTGAGCCGCAGCATCTCAGCGAGCGGCGCCGTGGCGTTGGGAATCTGCCCGGTCGATCCGGGCATGCCGGTCGCCATCTCGGTGATGAAGCCCATGTTCACCGTGTGGTGGTTGCGCCCGGACTTGAGCGCTGCACGGGTCGGCGAGCACAGCGCCGTGGTGTGGAAGTTGTTGTAACGCAAGCCGCCCTGCGCCAAGCGGTCGAGCGTTTGCATTGGGACCGGACCACCAAACGCGGTCGGAACGCCGAAACCCAGGTCGTCGATCAGCACGATCACCACGTTGGGGGCCCCATCGGGTGCCTTGACCTCGAAGCGTGGCGGCAAGGCTACCTTGCGCGCGTCAATTTCTTTGGACAGGGGTCGTGCCGGCTCCTGGATCGGCAGAATCGTGCGATCGAGGGATTGGGCGCCGGCCGCGGACGCCTGCAAGGCAAGCAATCCTAATGCGCAATTGCGGGCCGCCGCACTGAGTGCCGATCTGGTCATCTCACGTCTCCCACTTTGTATTCACTCAACCGGTTCCATCTCGCCGAGGCGCCAGGTCATGTCGAACCAGCGTTCAAGCGGGCCATGGAGGCCGAATGATGTTGCGAGTGTATCCGTCTTACTTGGGATACAGGAGCGTCAATTGCACGCTCAAGCCCCAGCCCTCAGGGCCATCGTCGGGTGATTCGGCCCAGCACTTCGCACCGATCGCGAACTGGAGAATCTGCGGTCCGATCTTGAACAGCTGCGTCGCCTGGACAATCAAGGGAACGCTATCGCGACGACCGGACCACGAATTGATATTGAGGACTCGGGCCGCGCTGATGCTTGATAGGGATCAGTTCAACGCCGGACGGAGCGGCGCGCCACACCGCCGACGTTCCCCGCGACGCCCGGCTGGTTGAGGCCCGGGTCGACGACGTGGACGCCGGGTGCGCCGACATTGCCGGCAGCACCGGGTTGATTGATGCCGGGGTCTATGGCGCCCACACCCGGTGCGCCCACCCCGACGCCCGGTGCCACGCCAACGCCCGGCGCACCGACACCGACGCCGGGATCGACTGCCATGGCCGTGTTCGCGAAACCAGCGACCATCAAAGTGGTTAGCGTGATCGCGCACGTCCGAAGCCTGATTGCATTCGTCATATCGGGTCCTCGATTGCGACTACTGCACTACGTAGACGAGGTTGTTGCTCTGGAACGCTGCCCGGTAGAGGACACCGCCGCAATTCTGGAACTCGACGCCATCCCGGGTCTCGGCCTTGCATCCTGCCGGCAGCGCGGTGACGACAGAGCCGATCGCCGGCGCGCCGGCCGGGCGCGGGGCGGCGGCTTGCTGCTGCGTCGCAGCGGCCTGCTGCTGCGCGGTGGCTGACTGCTGCTGCGCGGTGGCCGACTGCTGTTGGGCGGTAGCAGCCTGCTGCTGCTGCACGGCGGCAGTATTGGCGGCCGCCGACTGCGTGGCTGTCGATTCGGCGACCACGACACGTCGAGTCGTGCGCCGCGCCACGCCGGCCGCCGACACCGGCGTCAGGGGAGCGCCGACGACGGCGCGGGCTTCTGGCACCAGCGTCAGAGTTGCCGGCGCATCGGGCGAGACCCCCGCCAGGTACAACAGCGGCAGCGCGATCGTGACGACGAATGCTTTTGATTTTCCGGTGCTGGTCATGCGGTTCGCCTCCGGTTCAACGCGGTAGGAAGTCGATCTGCTTCATGCCCGCTTGCGGCGTGAAGGTAAACGTCTGTGCGTCGAATGCCGGATTCAGGTTCCACCGGGTCACGGTGACCCCGAACTGGGGCGAGTTCGGCAGATCGAGCGTGGTGATCACGAGTTTGCGCGGCAGGGGCTGGTCCCCCTCCTGGATCCAGATCTGCCAGTCAACCTGAGGGGCGCGGAACGCGAGGTGATCACAGCGCACGCCCTCGATTACCGCCTTGCCGACCACGATGCCCTCGGTGACCCCGTCCATGAGGATTTCATAGGCGTTCGTGTAGACCAGGTCGCCGGCCGGCGCGATGATGTCGAGCCGGGTGCGCGCAAAGTCGAGCATCTCCTCCAGCGTGCCGGGAGCCGGGACCTGCGCGTAGACCTTGTCATGCGGGTTGTAGAGTGTCAGCGACTGCCCGTCATAGACAAACACCTGTTCCACGAGATCGCCGGTGCGTTCCGCGCGAAGCCTGTTCGGCCGCTGCACGGATTGCCGGGCCGTGTTGTTGAACTCGATCTTCTGCCCGGACTTGAGCACGATCTCGAGCGTATTGCGGGTGTCGGCGGTGAACCGCTGCTGGCTGCCGAGGAAGTCGGTGGAGGCTTTGAGCATATGCCTGGCCTCGGGCGCGACGCCTGCGGACTGGGCCTGGGCAGCCAGCGACAGCGTCGTCAGGGCAGCAATGGCAAAGCACTGCGACACGGCCGCCAGCAGGTGACTGTGAACTGTCGATTTCATGGAATCTTCTCCTGGTTCGGGTCGGATGCAGGCAACCCCTGGCTGGGGGCCAGCTGCCGCGTGTACGCGCGATCACCTGTAACGGCAGGTGATCCGCCGGTTTGAACGAGCTACTCGCTCTGCAGCCGCTTAAAGCCTTCGACGAGAGGATGCCATCCTGAGACCAGCGAGATCATGATCACGTCCATCTGCAGGTCGTCCGGCGCGTTGTCGCTGGCGGAGGACTTGTAGCTGAAGGTGAGCCCGATGTTGTCGTTGATCTGGTAGCCGAGCGTGAAACCAAAGCCGTAGTTGTTCAGCTTTGATCCTTCGACGCCATCGATGGTGGTCTTGCCGCCGTTGTAATAGACCGCATCGAGCGACCCCCACAGGTTCGCGGTGAAGTCACGCGTCAGGTGAGCGTCGATCTGGTACAGAGGATCCGCCTCCAGGGTCTTCCCGACGTAGTCCGTGTTGTCGCCAAAGAGCCAGACCACGGGCAGGAATTCCAAGGTCGTGCGCCGGGTCGGCACCCAGTCGCCGATCTGCCAGACGATGGGAAAGCCGATGCGGCCGTACCAGCGGTTCTGGCCGATGTTCAACGGCTGGCTGCTGTCGTACTCGCCGATCGGGATCGCGAGATCCGCCAGCACGTCGAGCGAAAAGCCCGGTTCGAAGCGGCTGACGTCTTGAAGGTTTTTCTGCGCCTTGGGGCCGATCACGTTGAGGGTGAATTCAACCATCGGGTCGCCGAAGCCGCTCACCGACTGCGAGACCGGCTCGCCACCCGCCGTGATGACGTCACCCGAGATTCGTCCCATGGGCAGCAGCACCGCCCCCATGGCCGCCCGATCGAACAACGCGAAGGTGTGCGCATACCCGGCCATGACGAGCGTCGCTTCGAACTCAGCGCCCGGTGTCACGGTGAGTGCGGGATCGAACGGGTTCGTATTACCGGTCATGGACGTCACGATCAGCGGCACGGCATTCCCGCCGGACAGCTGCTTCCAGTAGAAGCGTGGCGGCAGCGACTGCGACATGGCCGTCAGCGGGCAGAAAATGCCTGTGGCCAGCAAAGACAACCCGATGCCGCGCAGACAGGCGAGCGGATTCTTCCAACCGCGTACGATATTCATGAAATTTCCGTCCTTCTTGCCGGGTTGATTCGCGGGTCTTTGCCTGTCACGGCGTGGGTTCCGCCAGCATGTCCGCCGGCGGCACGAACTGCCGCTGGTAGATGAGCGCCGGGAAGCCCTCGTTGACCGGGACACGCACGGGCAGCTGGTCGTAGCGTGGCGCCAGGGTTTCGTACGGCCCGCGGCTCGGCAGGATCACGTTGTTGGCCTTGGCATAGCCGTCCCAGAGTGCCAGCAGCGCCTGGAATTTTTCGGGGTTCTGCGCGGCCACGTTCCTGCGTTCGCCGGGATCGGTCGTGACGTTGTACAGCTCCCAGTCGCCCGTGCCGTACGGCGCGAACTGCCAGCGCAGCTTCCAGTCGCCCTGCCGCACCGCTCGATTGCCGAAGATCTCCCATGCGAGATAGTCCCCTTCCGTGCGCGGCGATTCCGCCCGGCCCGCGAGCACGTCGTTCCACGGCTTGCCCATGAGCGGGGGCAGTTCCTTACCGTCAGCGTTCGTCTTCGGATAGCTCGCACCTGCAACAGAGAGCAGCGTCGGCATGATGTCGCCGACGTGCATGAGCCCGTTGTTGACGCTGCCCTTGGCCCGCTGGACCACAGGGCCGCTCACGATCAGTGCATTGCGGATGCCGCCTTCGGCCGTCCAGCCCTTGTATTGACTGAAGGGCGTCATCGACACCTGCGCCCACATCGGGCCGTAGCCGACGTACGAGCCCGGATCGCCCCACGCGTTGATGTTGGTCTGCGACCAGTTGACCGCCGCGAAGACGAAGTTGGCCGTGCCCGGCGAGCCCGATATCATCGCGAACAGGTCGGTGCCTTCAGCGCCGTTGTCACCGAACACGATGAAGATCGTGTTGTCGTACTCACCGATCTTCTTCAAATGGTCGATCAGCCGGCCGACGTGGTAGTCCATGTTCTCGACCAGGCCGGCGTACAGCTCCATCTTCCTGCCGAGGACGACGCGGCTCACCGGCGCGAACACGATCGGATCGGGCACGAACCACATGCGCTCGGCGAGCTCGGTGCCCGCCGGCATGATGCCGAGTTCGACCTGCCGCTTGAGCCGCTCCTGCCGGATCACTTCATAGCCCTTGTCGTACTCACCGACGTGGCGATTGCGCCAGTCCTTCGGCAGGTGGTAGGGATCGTGCGGCGCCTGGTGGGCCACGTAGGCAAAGAACGGTTTGCCGTCGCCGTGGTTGGCATCAATGTAGCCGATCATCTTGTCGGTATAGGTCTTGGTCGCGTAGTAATCCTTCGGCAGGCGGGTGAGGTAGCGCCCGTCCTCCGTGAAAGTGGACTTCGGGGTCAGGGCGGTGAAGTTCGTCATGTCCCAGTAGCTGCCCGCGCCGTCGAGCAGGGCGAAATCGCGCTCAAAGCCGCGCGCCGCCGGGATCTGGTCGGGCTGCTTGCCCATGTGCCACTTGCCGACCATGTAGGTGTGGTAGCCGGCGTCCTTCAGCAGCTGTGGCAAAGTCGCCACATTCTTGTTGAGGTAGCCCTCGTAGCCGACCGCGCCTCGCTGGTTGGGCGCGGTCCACTCGTTCATGTTGCCAAGGCCGTTCAGGTGTGTATCGACGCCGCTCAGAAGCATGGACCGCGTGGGCGAACAGCTCGCGTGCGTGTAGAAGTTCGCAAAGCGAACGCCCTCCCCGGCAAGCGCGTCGAGATTCGGCGTCCTGATCTCGCTGCCAAACGAGCCCAGGTCGGCGAAGCCGAGGTCGTCGCCGAGGATGATGACGATGTTCGGCCGTTTCGCCTGCTGCGCGGCTCCTGGCGTTGCGACGAGTGCCATGATCGCAGCCAATGCCGCCCCGAATATGAGCTGCTTGCGTATTCTCATTTCCCACCCGTCTCCGCAAGGGATGACGACCCGATGTTAAGGACTCTGGCCACGCCAACAATGACCTGAATCAAGTCCATGGTATAACCAGTACCGCGCCCCATAATCAGCCCGGTCTATCGGAATTCCGCAAGGCGAGACGATGCCGCAGGACAACGACCTCGCGAGTCCGCTTCAGGAGCGGTGCTTACTTCGAATGCAAGTTGGCGTCTATCCATTTCGCCAATCCGGCCTCATCGAGACTTCCCGCCGCTAACGCCAGTATCGTCTGAATGGCATCGACCTGATCCGTACGCAACCGCTTCCCGTTGATTGCCAGGAACAAGCCGATCGCCAGAAACGCCGCCCGCTTGTTGCCATCGATGAACGCGTGATTCTTGGCGATGCCGAAGCCATAGGCAGCGGCGAGACCGGCAAAACTGTCAGCCTTCTCGTAGAGAAACTGATTTACCGGTCGCGCCAGCGCGGAGTCGAGCAATCCTTCATCGCGCATGCCACGGGCACCGCCAAACATCGCGAGGCTCTCTTCATGGAGAAGCAGCAGCGCGCGTTTGTCGATCCACTTGGGCTCACGCTTCACTTCGCCAAGGCCTTGAACACATCGCGGTTGTCCTTCATAAACTCGCGGCCAGCCTCAACCTGCTGCGCGACCTTGGGGTCGTAAGGCGTGAGCAGATACCCGTCGGGAGTTTCGATGACGTGCAGCGCATCGCCCCGCTCGACCTTCATGCGGTTCAGCATTTCTTTCGGGATCACGACGCCGGTGGATGTGCCGACCGCCGTCAGTTTGAGAGTCACTGCCATGGGAGCACCTCGCGCGCCATAAGTATGTGCATACTAATGGTCAGTTGACCCTCCAGGCAACGGCTCCGTTCCAAGTTGCAACGGGCGTCACGTCTGACTTCCCGATGTTTTGCACTGCAAACGGTGCCGGCGCGGGCAGCACGGGCAGCGGAATCGAGGCCGGGCGTCGCGCAATGTGCGGGGTTTTCGCTGCACGCGGGCATTGGGCTGGAAGCGGATCAGCGGGAGAAGCTGGAACGGCTGGCCCGCTACGTGAGCCGGCCGCCGGTGTTGATCGAGCGTCTGGCGCTGACCGCGCCGGGGCAGGTGCGTTATCGCCTGAAGACCCCGTACCGCGACGGCACCACGCACATCATGCTCGAGCCGATGGACTTCATCGCCCGGCTCGCAGCGCTGGTGCCGCCGCCGCGCAAGCATCTGACGCGCTATCACGGGGTGTTCGCCCCGCATGCGGCGTTGCACGCGGCTGAAACGGGTATTCGGGATCGAGATTGAGCGCTGCGCGCGCTGCGGCGGGCGGCTTCGGGTGATCGCCAGCATCGAGGAGCCGGCACTGATCGCGCGCATTCTCGCGCACCGGCGGGAGCGGGAAGACGAGGATCCCCCGGTTGCGTCGCTCGGGCCGCGGGCGCCGCCGTCGGGGATGTCGGGAATGTTGTTCTGAATCGGGTTGCCGTCGCCGCGCTCGCTGTTGCAGGCGAGCGCGCGCGGGATGCTGCGCGCGATACAGCCGGGAACGAGAATCGGCCGGGGAACCGCGACAAGACGATGGCTTAGCGGACACTGTCCGGGCGCGCGGCGCGCGGATTCTCGCCGCCGCACCCCCGTGCACGGTCCGGCGCTACACTCGGCGTCAACAGAAAGGCTTTTATTCGTACTATCCGCATCTTTAGCCAAGCAAGGTGGTGTTATGCGAATGTCAGCCAGATATGCCAGCGGCCTGATCCTCGCCCTGTGCTGTATCGCCTGCTCCCAGCAGAGTGACAAGACGCCACCTGCTGACGACTCGCCGCAGAGCGCCAGTTCTGCCGATACTGCACGCAGCACCCCGATCGGAGAGGCTGTCAGGAAAATCAATTCGATCCTGGATGAAATCGCGGATCGAGACAAAAAACTGCCTCACCGGGAGTTCGATCCCGCCGCGCTGGCGACAGCGCTTGGGCCCGACCCGAAAACGCAATACGAGTGGGTTCGCGACCATACGTGGTGGGTGCCCTATTCCGGATTGCTGCGAGGTGCGCGCGGAGTACTGCTGGATCGAGTCGGCAGTACCGTGGATCGAGCCGTATTGCTTGGAGACCTCCTGCGCCGCACCGGCCATCAGGTGCGACTCGCGCACACGACGCTGTCACAGCGCCAGGCTTCATACTTGCTCACAGGGATGAAGCCGTCGCGGCCGCAACGCCCAGGCACCAACGCGCCGGCCGAGAATTCGGCTCCGATCTTTTCGGAGGCGCTGGCGCTGGTGGATGCCAGGGCGGATCCGCTGCTGGCCGCGTTCGAAGATGGCGCTGCAGCAGGACGGAGCCGCAGCGATTCTTCCGCGATTGAGGCGATTCGGGACCATTGGTGGATCGAGTATCTGGCCGACGGCAAATGGGTCGCTCTGGACCTGCTTGCGCCCGCCGCCGACATAGGCCATGCGCTCGCGGCGGCGAGCGATTCCTATGTGTGGGAGCCCGCGAGCGAGAAGCCGCCGGTCCCTGATAAACAGTGGCACTCCGTCAACCTGCGCGTGGTGGTAGAGCGCTACGAGAATTCTGCCACGACGGAATCGACCGTGCTCGAGCATGTGCTGCGGCCGGCCGAAGTCCTCGGCATGCGCATCGAGCTCACGCACTATCCAACGCCGTGGCCGGAGGAATTTCCTTTTTCGGTCAGCCAACCGAATGCCCTGGCCGATGCGGCGGTGCAGGTCAAGCAATGGGTACCCATGCTGCTGGTTGGCGACCGCACTGTGGATCAGTCCGGTATTGCTGACGACGGCAGCGTGATTGCAGATCCCTTTAGTTCCCTGAAAGCGGTCGCAGAGACGGGTGGCTCAGGATTCATGGTCGGGTTCGGCGAGGCGCTCGGAGGCGCGGCATCGTCGCAGTCTTCCATGACAGCGGAGTGGCTGGATTTTGAACTCCACATCCCCGGATCGGCGGTCAGGACAATCCGCCGCCCGATTTTCGACGTGCTTGGGCCTGAGAAACGCGCCGCCCGCGTCGCGGGCTTCGATGCCGGTACCAATGATCTGCTGGTGAAGCGTTATCAGGCTCTGGTCGGCATGTATTCCATCCTGATACAGCCTTGTGCTTTCACCGAAGACTATGTTTCCCATCTGGCCATGAGCACGTTCCTGGAAATCCGAGGCGATGTGCAGCGCCTTGCCGTGGAGAAAGATCCCAAGGTACTTCAGGGCATCGCATCTTCCATAGTGGCTCGCATGGAAGTGTGGAATCCACTGTCGCGCCTGGCGCACATGCGATCCCTGCTCAGCAAGGAGGCCGCGGATTGGTTCATCGATCAGCCCAATGTGCTGATTCTTGGCAAGGGCCTGCCCATAGTGAATGCGGACAAGGCCGCACTGATCGAATTCATCGACATCGCGACCAATTCCGTCGGCGTTCGCCCGGACCCCGCGCTGAATGCGTTTCAGGTTCGTCTGCGCCAGGGCGTGGTTGACACAATCTCGGAGCAGCTCGCGTTAACCGGAACCCTGGATCAAGGCGAAAACACCGCGACTACCTTTCCGCTGGGCGAATCCGATGCCTGGCAGCTGATCGGTGCGCGCGATGTGGCTGCGGCAGGCAAGCTGGATTGGCCAGCCGATGTCGTGGCGCGGCTTGCCGAAGACATAGGGGCAGGGTATTCGGCATACGTGCCCACGCAGCCATTCGCGAACGGTGGTCGAGCGCGTCGGGGTTGGTGGCGGGTTGATCCATTGTCCGGTGAGACGGTGGGAGTGATGGATACCGGGTTGCATGTGGCGCTTACTGAAAAGAAAGCGGCTGACATGACATCGGATGAGAAGAAGGCGTACTGGGCCAAAAACCAACAAAGATGGGCGAATGCGAAACACGCTTATGGCAATAATTATCCCGTCAACATCAACGATCGGCAGATGATGAAGAATATGTTGCAGATCAAGAACGAACTTGCGGCAGGTCTCCTATAGACGCAATTGCATTAATCTCGTCATTCCCTGACTGACGGGATCTCCGGGATGTTGCTTACGCAAACGTTGGCAGCGGCTGCGGATAGTACGCATAAAAAGCCGTTTATCCTTACTATCCGCCCGAACAACCCTCACGGATCCGCTTTGGTCATTAGGCGACTTGGGGGGTCAGTTTCAATCCGAGCGCCCTCATGACCTTGAGGACTGTCCCCAGGCTTGGGTTGCCTTCGGCTGATAGTGCCTTGTAGAGACCCTCGCGTGTAAGCCCCGTCTCCTTCGCCAGCTGCCCCATCCCGTGCGCACGGGCGATATTGCCGAGTGCGACTGCAATGAACGCCGGATCGTCGCCGGCTTCTTCCATGCACGCCTCGAGATACGCCACCGTATCCTCGTCGGACTTGAGGTAGTCGGCGGTGTCGTAACGTGAAAACTTCTCTTTGACCCGTTTCTTCGTTGCCATAATTTACCCGCTCCAGTTCCCTGCAATCTCGACTGCCTGCCTGATGTCAGCTACTTGCGTGCGTTTGTCCCCCCCGCACAAGATCACGATGATGATCGGCCCGCGCTGCATGAAATAAACTCGGTAGCCAGGGCCATAGTCGATCCGCATCTCACTGACGCCCGAGCCCACCGGTTTCACATCGCCTGGATTGCCCATCGAGAGCCGGTCAATGCGCGCCGCGGATTACAGACCCCCCTGCAGAACGGCTGGAACTGTGTTAGCCACACGCCTGCTCGGGATGCAAATGACGCCGGCTACCTGAGCACGCCTTCCTCACCCTCAAGCCGCGCCACGATCACGGCGCAGGTCGCATCCGCGAACACATTGACCGCGGTGCGTGCCATGTCGAGCAGCCGGTCGAACACGAATAGCACGCCGATGGCCTCGGCCGGGAGGCCGACGGCAGTCAGGATGATCGCGATGCCCACGAGTGAAGCAGCCGGAATGCTCGCGATGCCCATGGACGTGATCAACGCCAGGACCACGACCGTGAACTGCACACCGAAGCTCAGGTGCAGGCCATAGGCCTGCGCAATGAACATCGCCGCGGCGCATTCGTATAGCGCGCTGCCCGCATGATTGATCGAGGTGCCGAGTGGCAGCACGAAACTCGTGATCCGCTCCGAGACATGCGCGCGCTTTTCCACGCATTCGAGACTGAGGGGCAGGGTAGCGGCCGATGAGGCGGTGGAGAATGCGGTGAGCAGCGCCGGACTCATCGCGGGAAATAGCGGCCAGGGATTGACGCGCCCAACCACGCGGATCAGCAGCGGCAGCGCAATGAAGGCGTAGATTGCAAGGCCCGCGATCACGCAGGCGGCGAACACCAGCATCGGTCCCGCCGCGTCAAAGCCCGCCTTGGCCACTACGCGGGCCGTCAGCGCGAACACGCCGATGGGCGCGAGCCGCATGACGAACTCCGTCATGCGCATCATCACCCGGAATATCCCCTGCCAGAAATCGAGCAGCGTCTGCCGGTATGGCAATTCGATGCGCGCGAGGAAGAAGCCGAACAGCACGCAGAAGAACACGACACCCAGCAGCTTCCCGGAGATCGTTGCCTCGACGATGTTTGACGGAACAATGCCAAGCAGTGTGTCGAAGGCGCTGGCTGACGCACGCTCCGTCACATTCGCGGTGACAGTGCCCGTGTCCGCTTCCAGGGCCAGCATCTCGCGCGCCGGCTCGCCATCCACGATGCCGGGCTTGACGAGATTGCTGATCGTCAACGCAATCAGCACGGCGATCAGCGTCGTGATCACATAGAACGACAGTGTCTTCAGGCCGAGCCTGCCGAGATCGCGGCCGGATCCGAGACTCGCAACGCCGGTGACGATCGAGGCCATGACCAGCGGTACGATCAGCATCTTCAGCAGGTTGATGAAGAGCGTGCCAAGGAAATCGAAGATCCGCACGACTTCGATGCTGCCGATGCGGGTGTCGGGGCCACAAAGCCAGCCGATCAGCGCGCCGGCCGCCATCGCGATCAGGATCGGCGCAACGGGGATTGCGCGTGATTCAGGTGCTTGAGTCGTGGCCACCAATTCCCCCTCGTTCCCGGGTTCTGATCTAATTGGTCAACTGGTCGATTGTCGGTGAGCGACCGGCCTCACGCAATGGCGCGGCGGATTCGAATTGGAGGAGGCCCTGGAGTGAATCGCGACACCGACTGGATGCGCCACGCGCTTACGCTTGCCGCGCGCGCGGAGGCTGAAGGCGAAGTGCCGGTAGGCGCGCTGGTCGTGCGCGATGACCAGGTGCTGGGCGAAGGCTGGAATCAGCCGGTGGCATTGCGCGACCCGACCGCTCATGCGGAAATTCTTGCGCTTCGTGCCGCGGCGCAGAAGATCGGCGACTACCGTTTGGGCGGTGCGACGCTCTACGTGACGCTCGAGCCCTGCCCGATGTGCGCCGCGGCGATCGCGCATGCGCGCATTGCGCGACTTGTATTCGGTGCCTGGGATCCGCGTCAGGGGGCGGCCGGGAGTGCGTTCAATCTCCTCGCGCACGAAGCGATGAATCATCGCGTCGACGCGTTTGGCGGCGTGCTGTCGGAGGAATGCGGCGCATTGCTCAAGAGGTTTTTCGAGGCTCGCCGCTAGGTTCGGGGCCACTCGTCATCCACTCGAGAATCTGGAGATAAGTCTGCACGTTGCGGACGAAGCCGACCGGCTCCCAGCCGCGCGCATAGCCGCGCCGGGTGTGCATGAACCAACGCTCCTGTGCGAGCAATGGCAGCTTCTCGCGCACTGCGTCCCAGCTGTCGGGGTCGCGGCCGGCGCTTTGTGCCAGGATTCGCGCGTCTTCCAGATGGCCATAGCCGATGTTGTAGGCCGCGAGTGTCAGCCAGGTCCGGTCGGGCTCCGGTATGTGCTCGGGAATCGTGTCCTTGATCAGCGCCAGGTAGCGTGCAGCGCCCAGGATGCTGCTGCGCGGATCGGTGCGATCGGTGATTTTGACGCGCTGGGCGGTCTCGGCGGTGAGCATCATAAGACCGCGCACACCGGTCGTTGATACCGCGGTCTCGTCCCAGCGGGACTCCTGGTAGCCGATCGCCGCAAGGATGCGCCAGTCGATGTCGGTTTCCGTGCTCGCTTCCTCGAACCAGGCCCGGTACAGGGGCAGCCGATCACGAATGGCGCTTACGAGAGCAGGCGCATCGACCCGCCGAAAGCGACTCAGCGAACCCTCGTGGCGCGAGAGGATTTCGGCGAGACCGCCTGTCGCCTTGAGTTCGGTGAAGTAATGCTCGACCAGTGGCAGGAGGCCGGTGCTGCGCGGCGCCAGGGCCCATGCGATGGCTTCGGATTCGGCCAGCTTGAATGCCGGTCGCAACTGCGGATGAAAGCGGCGTCCGAGCGTGAACTCGGATGAGTCGGCGATCGTCACGTCGGCCGCGCCGCTCGCGACACGCGCGAAAAGCTCCAGCTGGTCGGCGTCATCCACCTCGGTCCAGCGCAACGCTGGCAGGTCCCTGGCAAGTCGAGCGAGGCTCGCGGCATGCGTTGAGTTCCGGATCACGATGATGCGCTTGCCGATCAGGTCCCGCGGCGACTCGGGCAGTGGATCCTGGACGCGATAGACAATGTGCTGGTCAATGCGCTGGTAAACCGGCCCAAACAGCGCCATTTCGTGACGCGGCTGGCTCGCGATGATCCCGGCCGCGGCTATGTGGGCACGATTGTGCAGCACGTCCTCAAGAGCCGCCGTGCCTGAGGTCGCGACTTTCAGCTTCAGCTTCACGCCGAGTCGCCGCGCGAAACCGGCGGCGAGCTCGTACTCAGGTCCCTCCGGGCCGGAGGCTCCCTCGTAATAGGCCATCGGACTGTTGCGCGTAGCGACCTTCAGCATTCCGAGCAGACGGATCTGCTCGTAGGTGTCCGGCATGCGTGAACAGGTCCCGATCATCAGCGACATCACGACGATGGTCGGCACGCCGAAGCGGCTGCGAATGTCCCTACGCCGTTCGCCGGTTTGGGCAGGTTTCGGCTGCATTGCTGTAGAATACCGCCTCCGGTGGTGGTCGCGACGTCGGCTGGCCGGTATCACGCGCGGAGAGGTACCGAAGCGGTCATAACGGCACCGACTCGAAATCGGTTGGGGGCATAACGCCCCACGTGGGTTCGAATCCCACCCTCTCCGCCAAAATTCTCTCGGTTGACGACCCCAGGGGGCGACCTTACGATGCCCGGCCCGGCAACATCGATGGTGGCTCGCGTCGGTTCCTCCGCGACGATCAGTCGTGAATCCCGCCAGGCCCGGAAGGGAGCAACGGTAACGGCGGCATCGGGTGCCGGAGGGGTGCTGGCGCGGGCCGCCTCCACCGGTCAATGGGGAGAACGGAATCCATGAGTTACCTGGTCCTGGCGCGCAAGTGGCGCCCGCGCACATTCACCGAGCTGGTCGGCCAGGAGCACGTGCAGCAGGCGCTGGTCAATGCGCTGGATTCCGGGCGCATCCATCACGCATTCCTGTTCACCGGAACGCGCGGCGTCGGCAAGACGACGATCGCACGAATTCTCGCAAAGTCGCTGAATTGCGAGCGTGGCGTCAGTTCGAAGCCCTGCGGGGAATGCGGCGCCTGCCGTGAGATCGACGAAGGCCGTTTTGTCGACCTCATCGAGGTCGACGCGGCGTCACGCACCAAGGTGGAGGACACCCGGGACCTGCTCGACAACGTGCAGTACGCGCCGACGCGCGGCCGCTACAAGGTGTACCTCATCGACGAGGTGCACATGCTGTCGAGTCACTCCTTCAACGCGCTCCTGAAGACGCTCGAAGAGCCGCCGCCCCACGTCAAGTTCCTGCTCGCGACGACGAATCCGCAGAAACTGCCGGTCACGGTGCTGTCGCGCTGCCTGCAGTTCAACCTGAAGCGGCTACCGGTTCCGCTGATCGCCGGACGCCTGCAGCACATCCTGCAGGCCGAAGGCGTCGCGGCAGAGCCGGCTGCGATCGGGCTGCTGGCGCGGGCCGCGGACGGCAGCCTGCGCGATGCGCTGTCGCTGCTGGACCAGATCCTGGCATTCGGTGCAGGAAAGGTGACGGAGGCGGACACCCGCGCGATGCTCGGCACGGTGGATCGCCAGCAGGTGGTCGGCGTGGTCGAGCGGCTGGCGGCACAAGATGCCCGCGGACTGCTCGACAGCATCGCTGCGATCGACGAATTCGCTCCCGACTACAGCCAGCTGCTCGACGAGATGGCGGCGCTGCTGCAGAAGGTCGCCTTGCGCCAGGCCATTCCGGACCTGCCGGAAGACGAAGTCTATGCGGCTGAATTGTTGCAACGGCTCGCGGCGACGATGGCGGCTGAGGATCTCCAGCTCTACTACCAGATGGCGATCCTGGGCCGTCGCGATCTGCCGCTTGCGCCGGATCCCCGCATCGGCGCGGAGATGACACTGCTGCGCATGCTGGCATTCCGGCCGCAGCAGCCCTCCGGCAGGCAGCAGCCTGTGTCCGGTGGTGACCGCACGCCCGCTGTGGCTACGACGAAAGGACCGGCGGCGGCTGCGCCGACGACATCGCAGGCGAGTGACTGGCCGGACATGCTCGCGAATCTCGACTTGCAGGGCGCGGCCCGGCAGCTGGCCAGTCATTGCCGGCTCGTCGAGCGCAAAGGTGACAGGTTCCGCTTCCTGCTCGATGCACGCGCCGAGACCCTTCGCACGCGGCAGCTGGAAGATCGCTTTGCGCAGGCACTGGCCCGCCTGACAGGCGCACCGGTGCGGCTGGAGTTCGAAGTCGGTGCCGAGGCCGGCGATACACCGGCGCGCCGTGAAGAACAGGCGCGCGAAGAGCGGCTTGAACAGGCCCGGCTCGCGCTCGAAAGCGATCCGAACGTGCAGGCGATGCGCGACCGTTTCGGCGCCGTCATACAGCCGGAATCGATCAAGCCGGTCGGGTAGAATGCCATGATGAAGCCGAATATCGGGCAGCTGATGCGCCAGGCGCAGCAACTGCAGGCCAACATGCAGAAGGCGCAGGAGCAGCTGGGCTCGCTTGAAGTGACGGGCGAGGCGGGTGGCGGTATGGTCAAGGTCGTCATGAACGGCCGCCACGAAGTGCGGCGCGTGCAGATCGACCCGACGGCTGTCGGTGACGATCGTGAAATGCTCGAGGACATGATCGCCGCGGCTTGCAACGATGCGACGCGCCGTGTCGCGGAAGCGGTCCAGCAGCGCATGGCGGACGCCATGGGCGGCATGCAGCTTCCACCCGGCATGAAACTGCCTCTCTGACCACCGCTGTGAACTATTCCCCGACACTGGCCCGATTGATCGAGGCGCTGCGAGTGCTGCCAGGCGTCGGCCCCAAATCCGCCCAGCGCATGGCTTTTCACCTGCTGGAGCGCAACCGCGACGGCGGCCGCGCGCTGGCGAAGGCGCTCGAGGAGGCGACATCCAGGGTCGTGCACTGCAAGCGCTGCCGGATGCTGACGGACGGCGAGGTGTGCGAGATCTGCTCGGCGCCGCGTCGCGATCCCGCATCGCTGTGTGTCGTCGAATCACCGGCCGACGTCGTCGCGGTCGAGCAGTCGGGTGGTTACCGCGGCCGCTACTTCGTGCTGATGGGCCACCTGTCGCCGCTGGACGGCATCGGACCCGAGCAACTGGGTATCAAGCAGCTCGAGACGCTGCTCGACGAGGGAGAAGTGCGCGAAGTCATTCTCGCGACCAATCCGACGGTCGAGGGCGAGGCGACCGCGCACTTCATCGGCGAGCTGGTGCTGCGCCGCGGAATCCGCGCTTCACGAATCGCACATGGCGTTCCGGTCGGCGGAGAAATCGAATACGTCGATGGCGGCACGCTCGCGCACGCGCTGGCCGGGCGCCAGCTCATCGCCTGAGTTGCGGATCCCGACGCCCCAGTTCTTCGGCCTGATTGACCAGCTGGCGGTAGCTCGCGATCCGCCGCGCCGGTATTTCCCCCGCATTCGTCGCTGCAGTGACCGCGCAGCCCGGCTCGTGCAGGTGCATGCAGTCCTTGAAGCGGCAATTCGCGGCGATTCTGGCGATCTCGCGAAAGCCACTCGCGATCTCGCGCGGTGGCGGCAATGGCGCCGCGAAGTCGCGCACGCCGGGTGAATCGACCAGATCGCCTCCCGACGGCAGCTGATAGAGCGAAGCGACCGAAGTCGTGTGCTTGCCGGTTTCAGCCGCGCGCGAAATCTCCTGCACGGTGGCTTCGACACCGGGCACCAGCAGGTTGATCAACGAGCTCTTGCCGACGCCGGATTGCCCGACCAGCACGCTGATCTCATCCTTGAGCCGTAGCGCAAGCGCGAGCGCCCCGCCCGGCGCTCGCTTGCTTGCCCAGATGACCGGATAGCCGAGCGTGGCGTAGCAGTCGAGTGCCGCGCCGAGCAGCGTTCTTGCCTCAGGCAGGTCGCTCTTGTTGGCGACGACGCAGGCCTTCAGGCCGGCCCACTCCGCGGCCGCGAGATAGCGATCGCAGAGGCCAAGATCGGGCGCGGGCAGCGGCGCGATCACGGATACGAGCTGGGTCAGGTTCGCCGCGACGACTTCGGACTTGCCGCGTGAGTTCATGCGGGCGAGTTCGGTCGAGCGCGGCCGGACCTCGGTGATGAATCCGCCCGCACCCTCGGTATCCGCCTCGATCCAGCGCACATTGTCGCCGCAGACAACGGACAACCGGCGGCCTTGCAACCTGCAATGCACGCGGCGACGTGTGGCGTCCTCGACGACGGCATCGCGCCCGTGACTGGATACGACGCGTCCTGCGTAAGTGGCCACAGTCTGCGACTTCACGCTCATCCGGTGGTCCGTGCCGCGAGCCGGCCGATGCGATCAATTGCCGGCGGGTGCGACGCGTGAAACGCCGTGTAGAGGGGATCCGGGGTCAGTGTCGTCGCATTGTCGCGAGACAGCTTCACGAGCGCGCTTGAGAGCGCTGCCGCATCCGCGTGCCGTGCCGCAAAGGCATCAGCCGCATATTCGTGCCGCCGCGACAGCCAGGCGGCCAGCGGACCGGCCGGGAGCAGGAATACCGGGGCGGCGAGCACGAACAGCAGAAACAGCGTATGCGGGCCTCCGTCTGTGACACCGAGCGCGGGCTGGAACCACTGCTCGCCGGCGAGCCAGGCAAGCAGTGCAAACCCTGCGAATGAGGCCGCGAGCGACCAGACGATGCGCCACGCCACATGCCGCAATCGGAAGTGCCCAAGCTCGTGGGCCAGCACTGCCTCTACCTCGCCGCGTTCCAGTGCCTCCAGCAGCGTGTCGAAGAACACGATGCGCTTGGTCTTGCCGAGACCCGTGAAATAGGCATTGCCGTGTGCACTGCGCCGCGAACCGTCCATGACGAAGACACCGCGCGGTTCGAAACCGCAGCGACGCGCGAGTTCGATCACGCCCACGCGCAGGGCTCCATCCGGCAATTCGCGGAACTTGTTGAACAGCGGCGCGATCAGGCGTGGCCAGGCCCAGCTCAGCAACAATGAAAAGGCAGCCCAGGCCGACCAGGCCCACCACCACCAGTCGTCACCCGCGCGACCGAACAGCCAGAGCAGCAACGCCACCAGCGGGCCAAGTATCAGCACGGATATGACGAGGCCCTTGAGGTGGTCTATTGCAAAGAGGGCGGGTGTCGTGCGGTTGAAACCGAATTGCGCCTCGATCCGGAAGGTTCGCCAGATGTCGAATGGCAAGGCCAGGACCGCGAGCGCCAACGCCACGGCAGCGATGACGGCGACACCCCGACCGAGACCGGACATGCCGCTTCCTGCAATTGCCGAATCGATCCATGCGATGCCCCCCCCAATCGTGAACACCAGCAACAGACAGGCATCGATGACGGCATGCAGCCTGGAAAAACTCGCCAGTGTGATGGTGTAATCGGCGGCCTTTGCATGCTCCCCGGCGGAGATCGCGCCCGCGAATGCAGCGGGAACCCGTTCGCGGCCGGCACCGACCGCCCGGATCTGGCGGCCGAGCAGCCACAATTGCAGTGCAAGACCGGTGACCAGCAGGGTTGCGAACAGGGTCGTGAAGGGATGCATTGTGTGCGGCAGGCTCGGACTCTAGCCTCTGCTAAGATCAGCGGCAACATGACCCGCGCCGACTGCCTGATCTGGATCGATCTTGAGATGACCGGGCTGGTGCCGGATACGGATCGCATCATCGAGATCGCGACAATCATCACCGACGCCAATCTCGAGGTTTTGGCCGAGGGACCCGTGATTGCCGTGCGTCAGGCCGAGACGACGCTGGCGGCGATGGACGCATGGAACACGCGAACGCACGGCGCATCCGGGCTCATCGATCGCGTGCGCGCGAGCAGGTCGGATGAGGCGGCGGCCGAACGCGCAACAATCGAGTTTCTGGCGAAGCACATGGACGCAGGCCGCTCGCCGATGTGCGGCAACGGCATTTGCCAGGATCGCCGCTTCCTGGCGCGCTGGATGCCGGCCCTCGAGCGATATTTCCATTACCGCAACATCGATGTCAGCACGCTGAAGGAACTGGCCAGGCGCTGGGCGCCCGAGGTGCTCGCGGGCGTGGAGAAGGAATCGAAGCACACGGCGCTGGCGGACGTGCACGAGTCCATCGATGAACTCCGGCACTACCGCCGGCTGCTGCTGGCCGCGCCCTGGAATGCGCCGCGCGAAGGCGGCCCATGAGTGACGGCCCGTCGCGCTGGCACCGCGGCGGATGTCACTGCGGCGATGTGAAATTCGAGGTCCGGGCGCCGGCCGACCTGGATGTTCTCGAATGCAATTGCTCGATGTGCGCGCGCAGCGCTTACCTGCACCTGATTGTGTCTGCCCGGGATTTCCGCCTGCTGGTGGGGGCGGATGCGCTGACCGATTATCGCTTCGGGACCAGGACCGCGCGTCACCTGTTCTGCCGGCGCTGCGGCGTCAAGTCCTTCTACGTCCCACGCTCCCATCCTGACGGCTACAGCATCAACGCCCGCTGCCTTGACCCCGCCACGATTGCATCGATGCGGATACGGCCATTCGATGGGCGTCACTGGGAGACAGCGCGGAGCGAACTGGCCGCGCGCTAGCGGGACAGGCGGGGTCCCGAGCGAGCGAATAAAGATCGGCTGAGCGAGCGAGGGAACCCCGCCCGTCCTGCAAGCGCGGCCAACTACGACTTCGTGCCGTTTGCCAGGAATAGCCACGTCTCGACGACCGTGTCCGGATTGAGTGAGATGCTGTTAATGCCCTGGTCGACGAGCCAACGCGCCAGGTCCGGGTGATCAGAGGGGCCCTGGCCGCAGATGCCGATGTACTTGCCCGCTTCCCGGCAGGCACGAATCGCCATGCTGAGCAATGCCTTGACCGCTTCGTCGCGCTCGTCAAAGAGGCCCGCGATGATCGCCGAGTCGCGGTCGATACCGAGCGTGAGTTGCGTCATGTCATTGGAACCGATCGACATGCCGTCGAAGTACTCCAGGTATTTCGCGGCGAGCAGCGCATTGGTCGGCAACTCGCACATCATGATCAACTTCAGCCCGTTCTCGCCGCGCCGCAGCCCATGGCCCGCCAGAAGCTCCACCACCCGACGACCCTCGTCGACGGTGCGCACGAACGGGACCATGACCTGCACATTGACCAGGCCCATGTCCTCGCGCACGCGCCGGAGTGCCCTGCATTCGAGTTCGAAGCAGGGTCCGAATGCCGCATCCGTGTAGCGCGAAGCACCGCGGAAGCCGAGCATCGGGTTTTCCTCGTGCGGCTCGTACGCCCGCCCGCCCAGCAGGTTGGCGTACTCATTCGACTTGAAGTCGGACAACCGCACGATCACCGGTTGCGGGGCGAAAGCGGCAGCGATGCACGCGATGCCTTCGCTGAGCTTTTCGATGAAGAATTCGACCGGATCGTCGTAACCCGCCATCTGCCAGCGAATCTGGTCCTGCAACCCGCGCTCGAGGGAATCGAATTCCAGTAGCGCGCGCGGATGCACGCCGATCATTCGGTTGATGATGAATTCGAGCCGTGCGAGGCCGACACCGTGATTCGGGATCGACGCAAAGTCGAAGGCGCGGTCCGGATTGCCGACATTCATCATGATCTGGACCGGCGGTGTCGGCAGCGCGTCGAGCTCGATCTGCTGCTGTTCGAAATCGAGTTGTCCTTCGTAGACGACACCGGTATCACCTTCGGCGCAGCTAACCGTGACCGGTTGGCCGTCGGTGATCGTGGCGGTCGCAGTGCTGCAACCGACCACCGCCGGTATCCCCAGCTCGCGCGCGATGATCGCTGCGTGGCAAGTCCGGCCGCCGCGGTTCGTCACAATGGCCGAGGCGCGCTTCATGACCGGTTCCCAGTCGGGATCGGTCATGTCGGATACGAGTACGTCGCCGGGTTGCACGCGTGACATCTCCCGCGCGCTTGCGATGATGCGCGCAGGGCCTGCGCCGATGCGCTGGCCGATCGCGCGACCGCTGGCGAGCGCTCGGGAGCGGGTCTTCAGCGTGTAGCGCAGGATCGAGCGTCCGCTGCGGCTCTGGACCGTCTCGGGACGCGCCTGCAGTATGAAGATCTCGCCGGTCACACCGTCCTTGCCCCATTCAATGTCCATCGGGCAGCCGTAATGGCTTTCGATGGCCAGTGCCTGCCGCGCCAGCTCCTGCACGTCGGCATCGTCTATGCAAAAGCGCATGCGATCGGCGGGCACGACATCCACCGTCTCGACCCAGCGCCCGGGGGAGGGACTACGAGCGTAGACCATCTTCGACGCCTTGGAACCGAGATTGCGGCGAATGATCGCCCGCTTGCCGGCCCGCAATGCGGACTTGTAGACATAGAATTCGTCGGGATTGACTGCGCCCTGCACGATCATTTCGCCGAGGCCCCAGGATGCAGTGATCAGCACAACGTCCCGGAAGCCTGATTCGGTATCGAGCGTGAACATCACGCCGCTTGCGCCCAGGTCGCTGCGGACCATGTGCTGCACACCGACCGAAATTGCGACCAGGCCGTGATCGAAACCCTGATGCACGCGATAGGCGATGGCGCGGTCGTTGTAAAGCGACGCATAGACCTGGTGCATCGCGGCGAGCACGGCCTGGGGGCCGCGCACATTCAGGATCGTTTCCTGCTGACCGGCGAATGACGCGCCCGGCAGGTCCTCGGCTGTTGCCGAGGAGCGCACGGCGAGCGCGGTTTCGCCGGCGCCATTGAGCGATTCGCAGGCCGCAAGGACCTCCTGCTGGAGTCGGGGCTGGAACGGAGTCTCGAGTATCAATCCGCGGATGCGTGCGCCAGTTTCCGCGAGCCGCGCGACATCGGCGACATCGAGCCCCGCGAGCAGGGAGCCGATGCGACCACCAAGGCCATCCTGGGCGAGGAAATCGCGAAATGCCTGTGCGGTCGTCGCGAATCCATCCGGAACCCTGACACCGGTCTGCCCGAGCTTGCCGATCATCTCGCCGAGCGAAGCATTTTTTCCGCCGACGGTGTCGATGTCAGCGAGGCCGAGCCTTCCAAATGGTTGTATATATCCGGTCAAGCCCGATCCTCGCCTTACTGGCACCTGATACGATCATCGGCACTGCGATTCAGGCCGCGCGGCCAAACAGCCCGCGGAAGAACCCGTCATGAAACAACGACGAACCGTCTTCTTCGTGTCCGACCAGACCGGCGTCACTGCCGAAACAATGGGGCACAGTCTGCTGACGCAATTCGACGGCCTGGATTTCAGGCCGATCACTTTGCCATTCATCACTACTCTTGACAAGGCGCGGGAGGCGGTCGGCAAGATCGATCAGGCAGCGCGCGATGAGGGCGCGCGGCCGGTCGTTTTTGCGACTTTCGTCAATAACAACGTTCGTGATGCCGTGCGCCGTGCCGATTGCGTGTTCCTGGATTTCTTTGCGGCATTCCTGGACCCGCTCGAACAGGAGTTCGGCCAGCCATCGGCGCACGTGCTCGGCCGCGCGCACGGCATGACCGATCTTCCGGCATATACACTACGTATCAACGCGACGAACTTCGCACTTGCCAATGACGACGGCGCGCAAACCCGCGACTACGATCGTGCCGATGTAATCCTGCTCGGCGTTTCGCGCTCTGGCAAGACGCCGACCTGCGTCTACCTGGCCCTCCAATACGCCACCTATGCGGCGAACTACCCGCTGACCGACGAGGACCTCGACGGCAGCCGTCTGCCCGCCGCCGTCGAGCCTTTTCGAAACAAGCTGTTCGGGCTCACGATCCAGCCCGACCGCCTTCATCAGATCCGCCAGGAGCGGCGACCGGACAGCCGCTATGCCTCGCCGCAGCAGTGCGCGTACGAGGTGCGCGCCGCGGAGCAGCTTTTCGAGCGACAAGGTGTTCCATTTCTCGAAACGACCGACTGCTCGATCGAGGAGATCGCGAGCCGCGTGCTCGAGCGCCTGTCGATCCCCCGGCGCGTGCGTCCGTGATGCGAATCGTGACAAACAGCACGATTCAGCCGGGAAAAGGGCAAATAAGCGTGTGATATAGTCAAATCCATGATCTCGGATCACCTCTGTGCGGTCTCCTGGCGTGCCCGGCCGCGGTCGTTCGTGAGCCTGATGACGCTGTATGAAAGCAACTTCATACGCTTCGGATGGCTGGTCCCGGACCTGCGGCGGATATCGGGCTCGGTGAGGTCCGTCGTTACCGGCGAGCCCGCGCTCGAGCTGTCGGTCGTCGAGCAGTGTCGCTACACGACGACACTCGGCATGTCCTACCTGTTCGACGATTCAGATGGTCCTGTGCGCGATCCCGAACTGGAAATCCGTGTCTACCACGATGCGCGGCTTGCTGAGGCGCGCGCCACCGCAGTCAGGCCGGCTCATCCGCAATTGCGGCGACTGTCCGCTGGCTTGCAGCACGAGCGTGACAGGCGCTGGTCCTGCAACATGCTGCTGAACAAGTGGCTCGAGTACTGCGCTGGCACCGGCCACCGGTTCGCGCCGCCGCCGGCCTGATCCAGGTCCGTCTGCATGGCTACCATCCTTCCCGAAAAATGGTCGCAGTTGAAGCTGCCGGCGATCGGAAAGCCCGATCCGCTGGAAGAGCAGCGCCTGCTAAAGCTCTTCTGGAATCGCGCCGAGCTCAAGAAGGAGCTGCAGGCGCTGGACGACCAGATGCACAACCTGCGCAACAAACTGAAGCAGCAGGAGAACGCGAATGGGCGCCTGCAGCAGCAGCTTGAGCAGCTGGAAGTGTTGCTGGGCAACCCGGAGCGCGGTCATGACGCACTCGTGCACTTCGGACTGAAATCGCTGTGGCGCGCCTGTCGCGAGCAGCTTGAGGGTTTCGCCGCGGATCTCAAGCGCCAGAAGCAGGATCGTGAGCGCAAGAAGCAACTGGAGGAGTTCCAGCAGGACCGTTCTGAGCGGCTCAAGGTCGCGGACGAGCGCCTGCGCCAGGCGCAGGAAGTCGCCGACGCGGAGCGCGAACGCCTGCGCCAGCGCGAGGAGCGCATGGCGAAGCTCAGGGGGTTCTGGAATTACTTCCGGCGCCGCGATCTGGCAGCGGAAATCCTGGCGCAGCGCCAACGCTGCGTGGTTGCCGAAAGGCAGTTCGCCGACATGCGCGAAGCGCATCGCACGATCGAAAAGGAGCCTTGGCCGGAATTCCCGGGCCTGACGATCGAGGGTCGCCGCATGGTCAATCTGGCGGTCATCGCCTATGCGCAGATGCTGTACGCGCGCCTGGCGGTCTCGGGGCTCGCGATGGATTCGCGGCTCGCAAACAACCGCAGCGTTGAAAGCGCGAAGCACGGCAGTCTCGAGTCCTGCCTGACCCGGCTAAAAGAGATCGTGGCGGCTCTTCTGCAGGTCAAGTCACAGGACGGCATCGTGACCGAGATCAAGAAGCGCACCGACAAGATGGGGTCCGGCGTCACCTGGCGCTCGCAGAATGAGACCGTTCCGCAACCGGCCTCGCTGCCACCTGCCGCCAGCGGCGGCGTGCCCGACGCCAATATCCTGGTCGACGACTACTGGGACGTCTACAAGATCCTGCTGCGTTAGGACTCCGCCGGTGCAGGCGTTTGACTGCGCGAGAACAATCCGACCCGGCGGTGCCAGCCGTTGAGGTCGTCGAGCCACACGTAAAACAGCGGCACGAAAAACAGCGACGTGAT
>Ga0315275_10000768_pt1 | contig 26847 bp, 24 predicted proteins | sample YL17G03_0_MG_FD_205557 | JGI IMG/M metagenome (GOLD analysis project Ga0315275, IMG submission 205557) | Sediment microbial communities from Yellowstone Lake, YNP, Wyoming, USA - YL17G03_0 | ecosystem: Environmental > Aquatic > Freshwater > Lake > Sediment | place: USA: Wyoming | collected...
ATCACTTTCCTCGGCGCAGCCGACACCGTCACCGGATCGAAGCACCTGGTCGACGCGGGCGGTGCTCGCGTGCTGCTCGATTGCGGTCTGTTCCAGGGCTTCAAGCTGCTGCGCGAGCGCAACTGGGCCGCGCCGGCAGTGCTGCCGGGCAGCATCGACGCCGTGGTCCTCAGCCACGCCCACCTCGACCACAGCGGCTGGCTGCCCGCGCTCGTCAAACACGGCTTCAAGGGGCCGGTGTATGCATCGGCGGCTACACGCGACCTGGCCGAGGTGCTGCTGCTCGACAGCGCACACCTGCAGGAAGAAGACGCGCGGCGCGCGAATCGCGGCGGCTGGTCGCGCCACAAGCCGGCGCTGCCGTTGTACGACGTCTCGGAGGCAAAGTCCGCGATCGCGAAGATGATCGCGGTGCCTGCCGGTCGCAGCGTGCGCATCGGCGACGCGAGCATCGGCTTCACGCCGGTGGGTCACCTGCTCGGGGCGAATGCGCTGCGCTTGGGCGCTGGCGGGCGCACGCTGGTGTTCTCGGGGGATCTGGGCCGCGCCGATGACCTGTTGATGCCGGCGCCGCGGCGCATCACTCACGCCGACTTGTTGCTGATCGAATCGACCTATGGCAACCGGCTGCACCCGATTGAAGACGTGCAGGCGCGGCTGGGCGCCATTGTTCGCACGACAACCCACCGCGGCGGCAGCGTGCTGCTGCCCTCGTTCGCGGTCGGTCGCGCGCAGGCGTTGCTGCTGGTGCTGCAACGCCTGAAGGCGGCAGGCGAAATTCCGACCGAAGTGCGAATCTTCCTCGACAGCCCGATGGCAACGGCAGCGACGGCTCTTTATCAGCGGTACCACAAGCTGCTGCGCATCACGGCGCGCGAAGCGGCGGCGCTGACCGAGGGCGTGAGCCTGGTCGCGACGCCCGAGGAATCACAACGCCTGACGCGCTTGCGCTGGCCGAAAGTGGTGATCTCGGCCGCCGGCATGGCCACCGGCGGGCGCGTCTTGTACCACCTGAAGGCGATGGCGCCGAACCCGCGCAACGCCATCGTCTTCCCCGGTTTCCAGGTCGGCGGCACGCGCGGCGCGAACCTGATTGCGGGTGCGAAGGAGGTGAAGATTCACGGCGAATTCATCGCCGTGAAGGCCGAGGTCAGCCATCTGGAGGGGTTCTCCGGCCACGCCGACGCGAACGAGTTGATGGACTGGCTGCGCGCAATTGACGCGCCGCCCGAGAAGACCTTTGTCGTGCACGGCGAACCGGCCGCGGCCGACGCGTTGCGCCTTCGCATCAAGAGCGAGCTCGGCTGGCCTGTGGCCGTTCCCGAGCACGGCTCGAGCGTCGAGGTTTGAGCCGCGTCGAATTCAACGTCGCTCGTATTGCCGATCTCCGAACAGCGTGTCGCGCGCCTTGTCGTCCATCAGCGGCTTTCGCAGATCGGCAAGCACCGCGACGCCACGCTGCACCGCTGGCCGCGCGCCGATCTCGTCGAACCAGCCTTTCAGGTGAGGGTAGTCGCTCCAGTCGATGCCCTGGTTCTTCCAGGAACGCAGCCAGGGGAAGATCGCGATGTCGGCGATCGAGTATTCCGCTCCTGCGATGTAGCGGTTGTGTTGCAGGCGCTTGTCCATCACGCCGTACAGGCGCTTGGCCTCGTTCGTGTAGCGGTTCACCGCGTACTCGATCTGCTGCGGCGCGTAGATCCGGAAGTGGTGCGCCTGGCCGAGCATGGGCCCGACGCCGCCCATTTGAAACATCAGCCATTCCAGAACTGCGTAGCGCGCGCGCATCGACTCGGGCAGGAACTTGCCCGTCTTCGCAGCCAGATAGAGCAGGATTGCGCCCGACTCGAAGAGCGAGATCGGAGCCCCGTCGGGGCCGTCGGAATCGACGATGGCCGGGATCTTGTTGTTCGGGCTGATCGCCAGGAATTCCGGCTTGAACTGCTCGCCGGTGCCGATGTTCACGCCATGCACGCGGTACTCCAGACCGCATTCCTCGAGCATGATGTGGACCTTGTGGCCATTCGGCGTGGCCCATGAATAGACGTCGATCATCTGGCTGGACTCCAGGCTTGGGTTGCTCAGCTGTGCCGGCCGAGTTCGATCTTCGCAATCGCGTTGCGGTGCACTTCGTCCGGGCCGTCGGCAAAGCGCAGCGTGCGCGCCGCGGTGAAGAAGTAGGCCAGGGGAGTGTCCTGGCACATCGCGGCGCCGCCGTACACCTGCATCGCCCAGTCGATCACCTTGCCGGCCATGTTCGGCGCGACCACCTTGATCATCGCGATCTCCGCCTTCGCCGTCTTGTTGCCGGCCACGTCCATCATCCACGCCGCTTTCAGCGTCAGCAGCCTGGCTTGCTCGATCAGGCATCGGGCTTCGGCGATGCGCTCGCGCGTGACGCCCTGGTCGCTGATCGGACGTCCGAACGCGACGCGGCGCGTTGCACGCGTGCACATCAGCTCCAGTGAACGCTCGGCCAGGCCGACCAGCCGCATGCAATGGTGAATTCGCCCGGGCCCGAGCCGGCCCTGCGCGATCTCGAAGCCGCGCCCTTCGCCGAGCAGAATGCTGCTCGCCGGAACTCGCACATTTTCAAAGCGCACCTCCATGTGGCCATGCGGCGCGTCGTCATAGCCGAACACCTGCAGCGCGCGCAGCACCTTGATGCCGGGAGCGTCGGCGGGAACCAGGATCATCGACTGCTGCGAATGGCGTGGCGCGTCCGGGTCGGTCTTGCCCATGAAGATGTAGACCTTGCAGCGCGGGTCGCCGGCGCCCGAGGTCCACCACTTGTGGCCGTTGATGACGTAGTGATCGCCGTCGCGCACAATGCGCGCTTCGATGTTGGTCGCGTCGGACGACGCAACGGCAGGTTCCGTCATGGCGAAGGCGCTGCGAATCTTGCCGTCCAGCAGCGGCTCGAGCCATTGCCGCTTTTGCTCGGGCGAACCGTAGCGTTCGATCGTCTCCATGTTGCCGGTGTCCGGCGCGGAGCAGTTGAAGACTTCGCTGCACCAGGGCACGCGGCCCATGATTTCGGCCAGAGGTGCGTAGTCCTGGTTGCTCAGGCCCGTGCCACCCGAGCCGTGGGTGCTGCCGGCGCCTTTCGAGCCGTCCGCACTCGGTGGAAGAAACAGGTTCCACAAGCCCTGCGCGCGCGCTTTGGGTTTGAGTTTTTCGATCGTCTCGAGCGGCGTCCAGCGCTTGCCCGCCAAGGTATTCGCTTCGATCTCGGCGCCGATCGCCGCCTCGTTCGGATAGATATGTTCGTCCATGAAGCGCAGCAGCTGTTTGCGAAGCGCCTCGGTGCGGGGGGAATAACTGAAGTCCATGGAACGAACCCTCTTGGTTGAAGTGAATCGGCCGCGCCAGGCAAAGGCCCGCGCGGGTTACTGTTGAGCGACTCTCCAGCCCATCTCGGCCAGCGGGCGCGCGCCTGCGGCCGAGGTTCGCGCCTGCGCGCTGGCCGCGGTGCCATCGACGACACGCCGGGCGATGCCCTGCAAGATACCCGCCATCCGGAACAGGTTGTAGGCCATGTAGAAATTCCAGTCGGCCATCACCGCATCGGGTTCGCCGCCGGGGGCGATGCGGCCGGTGCGCTCGCAATAGCGGCGCACGTACTGGCGCTCGTCCGGAATGCCCAGGGCGGCGTAGTCCAGGCCGCCGATGCCGCGAAACATTCCAGGCGCAATGTGCCACGACATGCAGTGGTAGCTGAAGTCGGCCAGGGGATGGCCGAGCGTTGACAGTTCCCAGTCGAGCACCGCGGCGATGCGCGGCTCGCGGGCGTGGAACACCAGGTTGTCGAGCCGGTAGTCGCCGTGCACGATTCCCACCTGCGTCGGGTCGCGCGCGCTGTCGGGAATGTTCGCCGGCAGCCAGGCCATGAGCCGGTCCATGGCTTCGATCGGTTCGGTGATCGAAGCGGCGTACTGCTTGCTCCAGCGCGCGATCTGGCGCTCGAAATAGTTGCCGGGCTTGCCGAAGTCGGCCAATCCGGCGGCGGCGAAGTCGACCTTGTGCAGCGCTGCGATGACGCGGTTCATCTCGTCGTAAATGGCGCTGCGCGTGGCCTTGTCGAATTCGGCGAGCGACTGGTCCCACAGCACGCGGCCCTGCACGAACTCCATGACAAAGAAGGCGCGGCCGATCACCGCCTCGTCTTCGCACAGCAGATGCATGCGCGGCACCGGCACGCCGCTGCCCTGCAGCGCGCGCATCACCTTGTATTCGCGTTCGATCGCATGCGCCGAGGGCAGGAGCTTCGCCGCGGGCCCGGGCTTGGACCGCATGACGTAGGCGCGCTCGGGGGTGATCAACTTGAAGGTTGGGTTGGATTGGCCGCCCTTGAACTGTTCGACGCGCAGTTCGCCGTCGAATCCATCATGGTGCTGGCGCAGGTAGGACTGCAGGGCCCCGACCTCGAAGGCGTGCTGGTCGGCAACGGGCTTGGTTCCGGAATAGGCGTCCATGGGCGGCGAGCGTCGGAGGTGAGGCGCGCCAGCATGATACTGTTGCGCGATTGCAAACCCTGAGCAGGAGCCCGGCATGAGCGAATCGAGTCTGCAGATCCCCGACCTCAGAAACCGCGTCAGCGCCGAAGAATGGCAGTTGCGCGTCGACCTCGCCGCCGCCTACCGGCTGGTCGCCGCGTTCAAGTGGGACGACCTGGTGTTCACCCACATCAGCGCGCGCCTGCCCGGGCCGCAGCACCATTTCCTGATCAATCCCTACGGCCTGATGTTCGACGAGATCACCGCTTCGAGCCTGGTGAAGATCAACCTGCGCGGTGAAAAGCTCGATGACTCGCCGTTCCCGGTGAACCCTGCAGGCTTCACGATCCACGGCGCGATCCACGAGGCGCGCGACGACGCTGTCTGCGTGCTGCACACGCACGCGCTGAACGGCATTGCCGTCTCGGCGCAGCGCGACGGCGTGTTGCCGATCTCGCAGCAATCGATCTTTGTGCTGGCGAGCCTGGGCTACCACGACTATGAAGGCGTCGCGCTGCGCGACGACGAAAAGCCGCGCCTGGTGCGCGACCTGGGCAGCAACTCCTTCCTGATGCTGCGCAACCATGGTCTGCTCACGGTCGGGCCGAGCATCGCTGACGCCTTCTTGAACATGTATTTGTTCGAGACAGTCTGCACCATCCAGGTCCGTGCGCAGGCCGGTGGCGCGGGGCTGATTCGAGTCGACCCGCGCATCATCGAAACCGCGATGGAACAGGCGCGCCTGGTGACGCTGGGTGCCGGCGGCGGCGCGCTGACCTGGCCAGGGCTGCTGCGCCGCCTCGATCGCAGCGATGCCGGCTATCGGCGGTGAGCCAGGCGCTCCAGCGCTACAACTTCGCCAGGCGCTCCAGCGCTACAACTTCGCCAGGCGCTCCAGCGCTACAACTTCGCCAGGCGCTCGAGCGCCTGGTGCAGCGTCGCGTCCTTCTTGGCGAAACAGAAGCGCGCGAGCTTCTGTTCGAAACCGCCGGGGTAAAACGCCGACAACGGAATCGCGGCGACGCCGATCTCGGTCGTCAGCCAGCGGCAAAACGCTTCTTCGGTCAGGTCACTGACTGCGGAGTAGTCGACGCACTGGAAGTAGCTGCCCTGGCTCGGCAGAAGCCGCAGGCGTGTGTTCGCCAGGCCGGCGCGGAACAGGTCGCGTTTTCGCTGGTAAAACGCTGCCAGACCCAGGTGATGCGCAGGCTGCGCCATGAAGCGCGCCAGGCCGTGCTGCATCGGCGTGTTCACGGTGAACACGTTGAACTGGTGCACTTTGCGAAACTCTGCCATCAGCGCGGCGGGCGCGGCGGCGTAGGCGATCTTCCAGCCGGTGACGTGATACGTCTTGCCGAAGCTCGAGATCAGGAACGCGCGCGCTGCGAGTTCGGAGAATCGCGCCACGCTGTGGTGCAAGGCACCATCGAACACCATGTGCTCGTAGACCTCGTCGGCGATGAGCACGATGTCGGTCGGACGCAGCAGCGCCGCGAGGCGCCGCATGTCGGATTCCGACCAGACGGTGGCGCTCGGGTTGTGCGGCGTGTTCACGATCAATGCCCGCGTGCGCGGCGTGATCGCCGCCGCGATGCGCGCGAAGTCGGGGCCAAACCTTCCCGGCGTCAGCGGCACGTGCACCGGCACGCCGCCGGCGAGCAGGATGTTGGGCTCGTAGCTGTCGTAGCAGGGGTCGAGCACGATCACTTCGTCGCCCGGATGCACGATCGCCAGGATCGCCGTCAGGATCGCCTGGGTCGCGCCGGCGGTGATCGTGATTTCCGTTGCGGCGTCGTAGCAGTGGCCGTACAGCGCCTCGATCTTCTGTGCCACGGCTTCGCGCAGCGCGGGCACGCCGGCCATCGGCGGGTACTGGTTCAGGCCGGCACGCATCGCGTCGTTCACAGCGTCGAGAAGCGCAGGGTCGCAATCAAAATCCGGGAAACCCTGGCCCAGGTTCACGGCACCGCGTTCCAGCGCCAGCGCCGACATCACGCTGAAGATCGTCGTGCCCACCTGGGGCAGGCGGCTTGGGACGAACGGGGTGCGGTTCGGGATCGCTATCGGAATCGGGATCGGCTCGCGGTGCATGGCGCTGAGGTCAGAGTTGGAAGTCTTGGCCTTCGCCGGCGATGGCCCGTTCCAGGAGCGGGCGGCTCAGCCGGTCCGAGAGCATTGCGGCGAAGGCGTAGACGTAGTTTCGCAGGTAAGCGCCGCGCCTGAAGGCGATGCGCGTGATGTTGCGACCGAACAGGTGACCGAGCGGGCGCGACACCAGCTCGGCCGGGGGCTCGTCGCGCACCGCCATTTCGGCGACGATGCCAACGCCAAGACCGATCCGAACATAGGTCTTGATGACGTCGGCGTCGATCGCCTCGAGCACGATGTTGGGCCTCAAGCCTCTCGCGGCGAAGGCTTGATCGAGTCTTGTGCGGCCGCTGAATGAAGGGTGGTACGACACCAGGGGAAACGCCGCCAGGTCTTCCAGGGTCACGCGCTCCAGCGCCGCCAAGGCGTGGCCGGCCGGCATCACCAGCGCATGCTGCCAGTCGTAGCAGGGCAGGCTCACGATTTGCTCGGTGTCCTCCAGCGCCTCGGTCGCGATGCCGAGGTCGGCGACTTCTTCGATCACCATGCGTGCCACGTCACGCGGCGCACCCTGATGCAAGACGATGTTGACGCCGGGAAAGCACTGGCGCAGGTTCGCCACCGGTCCGGGCAGGAAGTAGCGCGCCTGGCCGTGCGTGGTGGCGATCGACAGCGTGCCACTGTCCTGCTGCGAAAACTCCTGGCCGATGCGCTTGAGGTTGCCCACCTCTCGCAAGATGATGTCGATCGCCTTCAGCGCCTGCTGTCCTGGTTCGGTCACCTGTTTCAGCCGCTTGCCGTGGCGCACGAAGAGGTCGACACCGAGCTCGCGCTCGAATTCGAGGATCGCCTTGGACACACCCGGCTGCGACGTGAACAGCGCCTTCGCGGTTTCGGTGAGATTGAGGTTGCGCCGGGCCGCCTCCTGGACAAAGCGGAACTGGTGCAGGTTCATGGGAGGTGTGTCGCGGGCAGCCTTGGGGCATTATTCCATTCGTGGTGCTTCATTCAGCGCGACGCGGCGCCTGGAATTTCCTATCCTCAAGCGGCCTGAATGCGCCCGAAAAAATCCCCGTTAAAGCGGCTCCGCGCTCGGCGCCCAGGGGGCGGCTGCGCCCGAGACTTTTTGGGACCGATCGAAGCAGCCTGATGATCATGGACAACCCGTAGACGACCCCAATAGCAGACGCATTTCGGCGGTGCCGTTGACACTCATCGAGTCGCCGTCGACACTCATCGGGTAGCAGCGCAATCCAACAGCAGCGTCAAGCCTGCAGAGTGCCGTACCAGGGGGCCATGGTCGAGAAAGAAGGCGTTTGAATTTCCTATCCTCTGTCCTGAAGCCAATTACTACGAGCAACAACCTGATGGCTGAAACCGAAGGAGAAAACACCGCCATGTTCGACCTCCCTTACAACCTCGATAACGCCGTCAATAGTGTGATAGCGGCCCAGACAATTTCCCAGCCCGTTCCGGCCGCAACGCAGCCGAATTGGATACGCAATGACAAAAACCTTTTGAAATATTTCGACCGTGCGCTAAGAGATCCAGAAGGGTTCAAATCGCAGTTCTATCAATACGAAAGTCTTGGGCCGCTGGGAATCCCAAGATTGACTATTGATGATCCTGTTGAATACAGCATTGACAAGCGGGTCAAGGGTAAGACTAGCCTGTTCGCGCAGGAAGTTGGATTTGCTCAGCGGGCTTGCGTCTGCCTGGACATTGAAGCCAAACAAGCTGGTGCTTGGGGGCCGGAGTGCAAGATTACGAAATTCCTCAAGATGCCAGAGGGCAAATTGGTAAAAAACACCGAGCCCTACGCGCGTGAAGGCGACTACTGGTACACGCCGCCCAGAATCGGCACCGACACCGCACACTTCATTTTGGAAAATGGCGCAGGCAAACAGGTCGAGGTCATCTTCAAGATCCAAGCGAGCCGGTACGCAGGCGGATCCATAGAAGCCGACACAAAATTGGCAGAACTTGGGCAAGACGATACATTTGCCGGATGGCTTTCCGACACCCCGTTCACCTTGACAAGCACAACCATTTCCTTCAGCAACCTCGCTGGTGCCGCCGTCGGCCAAACCACAGATAATGCGATCAGGTTGGACACCGACGCTGCCGACCACGGTTTGTTCATTGACAGTACCCCCGCCGACAACTCGGAGTTCCTCCCCACTTCCAACCCCAACGAATGGATCGCCAAGGCGGGTTCCGACGCCGCCGGCAAGATGGACATGCTCTCTGTCCTTCTGCACGAATACGGCCATGCACTGGGCATCGCGCACAGCAGCGACGCTAACGACTTCATGGGCGCCACGCTCACGCCCGGCGTGCGCCGCCTGCCCGGCACCGACGAACTCGCCTTGATGGCCCGACTGGTGGGTGAGATCAAATCCGGGTCGAATGACGCACCGGATACGCCGCAATCGCCCAGCCTGCCCGTACGATGCCAACGCCAAGACCGATCCGAACATAGGTCTTGATCACGTCGGCGTCGATCGCCTCGAGCACGATGTTGGGCGTCAGGCCTCTCGCGGCGAAGGCTTGATCGAGCCTTGTGCGGCCGCTGAATGAAGGGTGGTAGGACACCAGGGGAAACGCCGCCAGGTCTTCCAGGGTGATGCGCTCCAGCGCCGCCAAGGCGTGGCCGGCCGGCATCACCAGGGCATGCTGCCAGTCGTAGCAGGGCAGGCTGACGATTTGCTCGGTGTCCTCCAGCGCTTCGGTCGCCAGGCCGAGGTCGGCGACTTCTTCGATCACCATGCGTGCCACTTCACGCGGCGCCCCCTGGTGCAGGACGATGTTGACGCCTGGAAAGCACTGGCGCAGGTTCGCCACCGGCGCGGGCAGGAAGTAGCGCGCCTGGCCGTGCGTGGTGGCGATCGACAGCGTGCCACTGTCCTGCTGCGAGAACTCCTGCCCGATGCGCTTGAGGTTGCCCACCTCCCGCAAGATGATGTCGATCGCCTTCAGCGCCTGCTGTCCCGGTTCAGTCACCTGTTTCAGCCGCTTGCCGTGGCGCACGAAGACGTCGACGCCGAGCTCGCGTTCGAATTCGAGGATCGCCTTGGACACACCCGGCTGCGACGTGAACAGCGCCTTCGCGGTTTCGGTGAGATTGAGGTTGCGCCGGGCCGCCTCCTGGACAAAGCGGAACTGATGCAGGTTCATGGGAGGTGTGTCGCGGGCAGCCTTGGAGCATTATTCCATTCGTGATGCTTCATTCAGCGCGACGCGGCGCCTGCGCCGGCGCTTGCAGCAGCGCCCGATCGTGCTCCAGCAAGTGCGCTTCGCCGCGCTCGATGATGAAGTAGCGGAACGCCTCCGCGGCCGGAGAGAGCAGCTTCGATTGCAGGCGCACGATGTTCCAGGTGCGCATGATCGGCGTGCCTTCGACGTCGAGGATGCAGAGCAAGTGGCTCCGCACCTCCAGGCCCACGGTGTGCAGCGAGACGAAGTTCGGCGGTGCCGTTGACACTCATCGGGTCGCCGTCGACACTCACCGGGTCGCAGCGCAATCCAACAGCAGCGTCAAGCCTGCTGAGTGCCGTACCAGGGGGTCATGGTCGAGAAGAAAGGCGTTTGAATTTCCTCAGAGCGCCGGACTGTTAATCCGTAGGTCCCTGGTTCGAGCCCAGGTCGGGGAGCCAGGAACAAGCCCGTAAGTCCTTGATACCTGGTGGCGGCTGTGCCGAGGCGGAGAGCGACGCGCGGGCAATGATGCTGCCGTTTGGCATGCGAAACGGCGCATGGCCCGAGCGGGTGGCTTTGGCGATGTACCGCTGTGCCGATGGACACGTGATATTGTCCACAGCCGGCGGCGAGCGTACCGCTATGCCGATGACGCCGCCACTGATGACGCCGCCACTTGCTCCTGTCGCTCAAATGAGTTACGCTAAAGGCTCTTTCTGGCGGAGCGACCTATGCTTACTCAAACTCGACCTATCGAAGGCGCTTGGCGTCCTGCGTTGCAGCGGGTGCTGACGGGCAAGAAGGATCGAGCCTACGCGACCCTGTACGACGTAGGTCACTTGGACCGGATCGGCATCGTCAAGGCCGGGCTGCCGGCGAAGCTGTTGACGACGCTGGCCGAGGATATGCAGGTGAGCCGCGAGCGCCTGTACGGATGGCTCGGCATTGCGCGAGCCACCGCGAACCGCAAGGTGCAGGCGGGAGAGTTGCTCAACCAGGATGAGAGCGAGCGTGCCTTGGGCATCGTTCGCTTGGTCGGCCAGGTGGAAAAGGTTGTCGCGGAGTCCGGCGATCCGGTCGGCTTCAACGCTGCGTTGTGGACTGCCCAGTGGCTTCAGCAGCCAAACAAGGCGCTTGGCGGCAAGGAGCCCGGCGAGTTCATGGATACGTCCGATGGTCGGGCACTGGTGGCGGGCCTGATCGCCCAAATGCAGGCCGGGACCTACGCTTGAGTGCACAGGTGACGCTGTGGCGCATTGCTGCCGACACATCGGACTACGAGGCTCACGATCTTTCAGGCATTGGCGCCGAACGTGCCGGAGGCCGTTGGAATCGCGTGGGCACGCCCGTGGTCTATTCATCGACCTCGCGCTCGCTTGCGTGCTTGGAGACCGTTGTTCACCTGGCAAGCACGCCTTTGCCGCTGAATCGCTACCTCGTGCGCATCGACGTGCCGAGCAGCGCGTGGAAGGCAGCCGCGACCGTCGCACCGGCAAAGCTGATTGGCTGGGACGCCGAGCCCGCTGGAGCCGCATCGCTGGATTGGGGCGCCCGCTGGATTGCTTCGAAGGCGACGCTACTCGCACGGGTGCCTTCGGTCATCGTGCCCGAGGAGTTCAACGTCTTGATCAACCCAGCGCACTCCGAGATTGGCGCCGTTCGAGCCGCGAAGGTTCGCAAGTGGCTGTACGACGCTCGGTTGTCGTCGGCGTGAGTCGGTGATCGAGATCAACAACGCGCCTTACCGGAGCCGTACCGCTGCCGATGACCGACCAAGTTCAGTTCCTGTTGCCCAACCGCACCGCCCTGGTGGCTCTGGGTGGCTTGCGCCAGGCCCACATCGACCTCGTGCGCTTGCCGGTGCCCTGTGTCGCCTTCGCGCACCTTCAGGCACTTCAGGCGGTATGAGTCGCACTTACTTCCGAGCCAGCATTGAAGAACTGGAGCACATGGCAAGTGGCCAACCGAACGGCCTACAACTTCAGGCGATCGTCGAAGAGCTTGGGCATCGAAACTCGGAACGTGCCGAACGGTTAAGGAAGGTCTGCTCAATTGACCTCCAGTAGTGCCTATCGGTGAATGCATTGAATTCGGTGTTTCTCAGCGCAATGGATTCGAAATCTTCGGCATTGATCTCGCGGCAAGGTCGCTTTCCGCTCTTTTGAACCTAGAAACCGCAGTTGGACGCGCCCGAGTGGGCCGTGATGCGGTGCGCTGGCAAGGCGCGACGACGCTGCGGGCTCATGCCCGCGAGGCTGAGCCCGGACACAGACAGTCCTGTGGACTGGCTGTGCCTGGCGAAGGGCCAAGCCCCCGGCTTGGCGCGGCCTGCAAGGTGGAGCAACGCGGCCAGCGTGCCGTAGCGCGGCGCAATCGGGTGCGTAGCGGTCTCACCCAAATGGTGACGGTCGTTGTGGGTATAGGTCTCAGTGTTCATGAGGTGTAGCCAGCGGTGGGAAGCGGTCAACTGCGGTTTCTAGGTTCAAGCCGCGATCACCGTTTGCCGACGGATTTGTCCATCCAGGTGCGTCATTCGCCGCGACGCGGCGCCTGCGGCGGCGCTTGCAGCAGTGCCCGATCGTGCTCCAGCAGGTGCGCTTCCCCGTGCTCGATGATGAAATAGCGGAACGCCTCCGCGGCAGGAGAGAGCAGCTTCGATTGCAGGCGCACGATGTTCCAGGTGCGCATGATCGGCGTGCCTTCGACGTCGAGGATGCAGAGCAAGTGGCTCCGCACCTCCAGGCCCACCGTGTGCAGCGAGACGAAGCCCAGGCCCATGCCGGCCATCACCGCCTGCTTGATGGTTTCGTTGCTCGACATCTCCATCGTGATGCGCGGCTCGAAGCGGTGTTCGGCAAAGAACGATTCCATCGCGGCGCGTGTGCCCGACCCGTGCTCGCGCACGATGAACGAATAAGGCTCGAGCGCTGCAACCGGCGGATGCCCGATGCGCAGCAGCGGGTGCCCCGGCGGGCAGACGAACACCAGCGGATGCGCAGCGAATGACTCCGAGCGCGTTGCGTACTCCTTGGGTGGGCGCCCCATCACCGCCAGGTCGACTTCGCCGTTTTGCATCATCGCGACCAGTTGTTCGCGATTGCCCACGACCCGCAGGCGGACGTCGACGCCCGGGTGTTCTTCATGAAAGCGCGCCAACAGTTGCGGCACGAAGTACTTTGCGGTGCTGACGATGCCGATCGTGAGCAGGCCGTGGTCGAGGTGCTTGAAGCGCGCCATAGAGTCCTCGGCGTCCTTCAGATTTGCCAGCAGGCGCCGTGCGTGCACGACGAAGTACTCGCCGGCGGTTGACAGCGACACCTGTCGGCCATGGCGATCGAACAGCGCCAACCCGACCTGGGTCTCGACCTCCTTGATCTGCATCGAAACCGCCGGCGCGGTGAGATGCAGACTCTCGGCAGCTCTGGCCATGCTGCCGAGTCGCGCCACCTCAGCGAAAACCCGTAGTTGACGGAACGTGATGTTCATAGATCAGCTCGAGCTTATCTGAATGTGAAGAAAGTCTGACTATTCTTTAACTGATTGCGCAAATACATTCGTTGCACGCCGTGGGCAGTCGCCGCCCGCAGGTCACCAGGTCCGCAGGAGCTCGCATGAACAAACCCGTTGAAGAAGGCGTGATCACCGATGCCAAGAAACGCTACAGCGCAGGCGTTCTCAAGTACCGCCAGATGGGCTACTGGGACGCCGACTACGTGCCCAAGGCCACGGACACGCTGTGCCTGTTCCGTATCACGCCGCAGGAGGGCGTGGACCCCATCGAGGCCGCAGCCGCGGTCGCCGGCGAATCGAGCACTGCTACCTGGACGGTGGTGTGGACCGATCGCCTGACCGCCTGCGACAGCTACCGCGCCAAGGCCTACAAGGTCGAGCCCGTTCCCAACATTGCGGGCCAGTATTTCGCCTGGGTTGCCTACGACATCATCCTGTTCGAAGAAGGGTCGATCGCCAACATCACGGCGAGCCTGATCGGCAACGTCTTTTCGTTCAAGCCGCTGAAGGCGGCGCGCCTGGAAGACATCCGCATGCCGGTGGCGCTGGTCAAGACGTTCAAGGGCCCGCCTTGCGGCCTGATCACCGAGCGCGAACGGCTCGACAAGTTCGGCCGCCCGTTGTTGGGCGCGACCACGAAGCCCAAGCTCGGCCTGTCGGGGCGCAACTACGGCCGCGTGATCTACGAAGGCCTGAAGGGCGGGCTCGACTTCATGAAGGACGACGAGAACATCAACTCGCAACCCTTCATGCACTGGCGCGACCGCTTCCTGTACGTGATGGACGCCGTGAACAAGGCGAGTGCGGCGACCGGCGAAGTCAAAGGCTCGTATCTCAACGTCACCGGCGCGACGATGGAAGACATCTACGAACGCGCCGAGTTCGCCAAGGAACTGGGCTCGGTGGTCATCATGCTCGACCTCGTCATCGGCTGGTCGGCGATCCAGAGCATGGCCAACTGGGCGCGCAAGAACGACATGATCGTTCACATGCACCGCGCCGGCCACGGCACCTATACGCGGCAGAAGAACCACGGTGTGAGTTTTCGCGTGATCGCCAAATGGCTGCGGCTGGCGGGGGTGGACCACCTGCACACCGGGACCGCGGTGGGCAAGTTGGAAGGCGACCCGATGACGGTGCAGGGCTACTACAACGTGTGCCGCGACAGCTACACGAAGCAAGACCTGCCGCGCGGCCTGTTCTTCGACCAGGACTGGTGCGATACGAAGAAGGTGATGCCGGTGGCCAGCGGTGGCATCCACGCCGGCCAGATGCACCAGCTGATCGACCTCTTCGGCGACGACGTGATCCTGCAGTTCGGCGGCGGAACCATCGGCCACCCGGCGGGCATCCAGGCCGGCGCGGTGGCGAATCGCGTGGCGCTGGAGTGCATGGTGAAGGCGCGCAACGAGGGCAAGAACATCCTGGAGCAGGGCCCCGAGATCCTGCGCAAGGCGGCGTTGACCTGCCTGCCGCTGAAGCAGGCGCTCGATACCTGGGGTGAAATCAGCTTCAACTACCAGTCCACCGACACCAGCGACTACGCCGCCACGCCGACAGCGTCGGCGTAATCGCCGCCGCACGCCTGGCGTTTCGAACCGACCCCAAGGAGCCGCAGACCATGATGACGAACCCGACAGGCCGCGTGACGCAGGGCCAGTTCAGCTTTCTGCCCGACCTGACCGACGCCGAAATCTCGATGCAGATCGACTACGGCCTGGCCAAGGGCTACGCCTGGAGCGTCGAATACACCGACGACCCGCACCCGCGCAACACCTACTGGGAAATGTTCGGCATGCCGATGTTCGACCTGAAAGCGCCCCCAGGGCTCAGCGAGCCGGGCCGGTCCGCAGGGGGGGTGAGTCGATCCCGGGGCGGCCCGGCGAACGACTCCGACGCCGGCGTCGTGCTGATGGAGCTGAACCGCTGCCGCAAGACCTTCCCGAACGCCTACATCCGGCTCATGGCGTTCGATTCGACGCGTGGCGTGGAGTCGATCGCGATGAGTTTCATCGTGAATCGCCCGCAGGCGGAGCCCGGCTTCGGCCTGGTGCGCCAGGAGGGCGCGGGTCGGCAGCTGCGCTACACGGTGCACAGCTACGCCACCGACAAGCCCGAATCGCAGCGCTACTGATCGAGCCGGCGTCTTGCCCATGTTCCGCATCGCACCCTCGATCCTGTCCGCCGACTTCGCCCGCCTGGGCGAGGAGGTGCGCGAGGTCATCGCCGCGGGCGCCGACTGGATCCACTTCGACGTGATGGACAACCACTACGTGCCGAACCTGACGATCGGCCCGGCGGTCGCGCAGGCGGTTCGGCCGCATTGCGTGCGCGCCGACGGCAGCAAGGTGCTGCTCGACGTGCATCTGATGGTGCAGCCGGTCGATGCGCTCGCAGTTGCGTTTGCGAAGGCCGGTGCCGACCTGATCAGCTTCCACCCCGAAGCGAGCCAGCATGTCGACCGCACGCTGCAGCTGATTCGCGCTGAAGGTTGCCAGGCGGGTTTGGTGTTCAACCCGGCGACGCCGCTGGACGTGCTCGAGTGGACCATCGACAAGCTCGATCTGGTCCTCATCATGAGCGTGAACCCGGGCTTCGGCGGGCAGGGCTTCATCGACTCGGCGCTGCGCAAGTGCGCGGCGGCGCGCAAGCTGATTGCGCGCGAATTTGAAAGGTCAGGGCGGGACATCCGGCTCGAAGTCGACGGTGGCATCAAGGTCGACAACATTCGGCGCGTCGCTGAAGCGGGTGCCGACACCTTCGTCGCCGGAAGCGCCATCTTCGGCCAGCCCGACTACAGATGCGTGATCGACGCGATGCGTCGCGAGTTGCGCGCTGCGAACGTCCTTTCCGGGGGCACGTGATGGGCAGCGTTCCGCTGTACTCGATCCCCGGCTCGTCAGCCCCCGTGATTGAGCCGGCTGCGCCTGGCGTGGCCGCGAGCAGCGCACGCACGGTCGCGCAGGTGCTTGCCGAGAGCCAGGTCGAGTCGGTGATGGACGAGCTCGACCGCGACCTGATCGGCCTGGCACCCGTCAAGCAACGCATCCGCGACATCGCCGCGCTGTTGGTGATCGACAAGCTGCGCATGAACATGGGCCTGGCGGCGCAGAACCCTTCGCTGCACATGAGCTTTACCGGCAACCCGGGCACCGGCAAGACGACGGTGGCGATGCGCATGGCGCAAATCCTGCACCGCCTGGGCTATGTGCGCAAAGGCCACCTCGTCGCCGTGACACGCGACGACCTGGTCGGCCAGTACATCGGCCACACCGCGCCCAAGACCAAGGAGGTGCTGAAAAAGGCGATGGGCGGCGTGCTCTTCATCGACGAGGCCTACTACCTGTATCGGCCGGAGAACGAGCGCGACTACGGGCAGGAGGCGATCGAGATCCTGCTGCAAGTGATGGAGAACCAGCGCGACGACCTGGTCGTGATCCTCGCCGGCTACAAGGACCGCATGGACACGTTCTTCCAGTCCAACCCGGGACTGAGCTCGCGCATCGCGCACCATCTCGACTTTCCCGACTACAGCCACCCCGAACTCGTGCAGATTGCCGACAAGATGCTGGACGCCATGAACTATCGCTTCGGCGAGGGCGCGCGCGAGGTTTTCGGCGAGTACCTGACGCGGCGTCTCGCGCAGCCGCACTTTGCCAACGCGCGCAGCGTGCGCAACGCGCTCGACCGCATGCGCCTGCGCCAGGCGAGCCGCCTGTTCGCGAATCGCGAGCGCGAGTTGACGCGTGACGACCTGACGACGCTCGATCCTTCCGATATTCGCGCCAGCCGCGTCTTTCGCGACAGCGTCGCGTGAATCGGCTTCGGAGAACCCCATGCCCCTGTCGCAACGCTGGACCCTCACCCGCTACCTGATCGAGCAGCGGCGCCGCTTCCCGCAGGCCAGCGGCGATTTGAACGCGCTCGTTCTCGACATCTCGATTGCCTGCAAGGCCATATCGCGCATCGTCTCGTTCGGCAACATCGGCGATGGGCTGGCGGCTGTGCCCCAGCCCGAAGCGGGCGGCCTGAACGTGCAAGGCGAGGTGCAGAAGCGGCTCGACGTGCTGAGCAACGATATCTTCGTCCGCATGAACGAGTGGAACGGCCACCTCGCCGGCATGGCGTCGGAAGAAATGGATGATCCCAAACAGATCCCGGCCTCGTACTCGCGTGGCAAGTACCTGTTGGTGTTCGATCCGCTTGACGGCTCCAGCAATATCGACGTCAACGTTTCGGTCGGCAGCATCTTCTCGATCCTGCGCGCGCCGCAGGATGTGGTCGACAGCGGACGCGACTGTGTCGAGGCCGATTTCCTGCAACCCGGCGCGACCCAGGTCGCCGCCGGCTACGCGCTCTACGGTCCCGCGACGATGCTGGTGTTGAGCGTGGGCAACGGCGTGGCGGGCTTCACGCTGAACCCGAACCTGGGCGAGTTCGTGTTGACGCATCCGAACATTCTGGTGCCGGCCGATACGCAAGAGTTCGCGATCAACAGCTCGAACAGCCGCTTCTGGGAGCCGCCGGTGAAGCGCTATGTCGACGAATGCCTCGCCGGCAAAACCGGTGCGCGCGGCAAAGACTTCAACATGCGCTGGATTGCCAGCATGGTCGCCGAAGCGCACCGCATCCTGATGCGCGGCGGTGTCTTTCTGTACCCGCGCGACACCAAGGATGCGAGCAAGAACGGGCGCCTGCGCCTTCTGTACGAAGCGAACCCGATCGGCTTCGTGATGGAACAGGCGGGTGGGCGCGCCAGCACCGGCCGGCAGCCGATGCTGAGCGTCCGGCCGAGCGCGCTGCACCAGCGCATCGGCCTGATCTTCGGCTCAAAAAACGAGGTCGAGCGCATCGAGCGCTACCACCAGGATCCCGCGACCCGCGACCACGGCACGCCGCTGTTCGCCGAACGCAGCCTCTTCAGGGACTAGAAGTGCAAGCCCCAATCGCATCACGTCCGCGGCCCATTGAGGGGGCGAAGGCCTTCTTCGGCGTGGCCCGGCAGGAGACCTGAACATGTCAGAACGCCACCCCATCATTGCCATCACCGGCTCCTCGGGTGCCGGCACCACCTCGGTGACTCGCACCTTCGAGGACATCTTTCGCCGCGAGAAGGTGAGAGCGGCGGTCATCGAGGGTGACAGCTTCCACCGCTACGACCGCAAGGAAATGAAGCTGCGCCAGGCCGAAGCCGAAAGAGCGGGCAACCACAACTTCAGCCACTTCGGCCCCGAGAACAACCTGTTCGCCGAACTCGAGCAACTGTTTCACTCCTACGCCGAATCGGGTACCGGCAAACACCGCAAGTACCTGCACAACGCCGACGAAGCCGCGCCGTACAAGCAGGAGCCGGGCACCTTCACGCCCTGGGAGGCGCTGCCCGCCGAGACCGACTTGCTGTTCTACGAAGGCCTGCACGGTGCCGTGGTCACGCCCGAGGCGAACATCGCGCGCCATCCGGATCTGCTGATCGGCGTGGTGCCGGTGATCAACCTGGAGTGGATCCAGAAACTCTGGCGCGACAAGAAACAGCGCGGCTATTCCACCGAAGCCGTGACCGACACGATCCTGCGCCGCATGCCCGACTACGTGAACTACATCTGCCCCCAGTTCGCGCACACGCATGTGAACTTCCAGCGCGTGCCCTGCGTCGACACGAGCAACCCGTTCATCGCGCGCGACATTCCCTCGCCCGACGAAAGCATGGTCGTGATCCGCTTTGCGAACCCGAAGGGCATCGACTTCCAGTACCTGATGAACATGATCCACAACTCGTTCATGTCGCGCGCCAACACCATCGTCGTGCCCGGCGGAAAGATGGAGCTGGCGATGCAGCTCATCTTCACGCCCTACATCTGGCGCATGATGGAGCGCCGCCAGCGCGCTCGCGGCGCCCTTTGATTTCGGTTGAACCCGCGAGCACAGACATGGGCACGAACTCGAACCAGCGCGTGATCCGCGCCGACAACGGCGAGCGCGACGAAATGGCGAATGCGCTGCGCGCACTGGCGATGGACGCAGTGCAGCAGGCCAATTCCGGCCACCCCGGGGCGCCGATGGGCATGGCCGAGATCGCCGTCGCGCTGTGGGCCGGGCATCTGTGCCACAACCCGTCGAACCCCAAATGGGCGGATCGAGACCGCTTCGTGCTCTCGAACGGTCATGCGTCGATGCTGCTTTACGCTCTGCTGCACCTGACCGGCTATGACCTGCCGATGAAGCAGCTGCAGCGCTTCCGCCAACTGCACAGCCAGACCCCGGGTCATCCCGAGGTCCATCTGACGCCAGGCGTGGAAACCACCACCGGGCCGCTCGGGCAGGGCCTGGCCAACGCGGTGGGCTTTGCCCTTGCCGAGAAACTGCTTGCCGACGAGTTCAACCGGCCCGGTCACGACATCGTGAACCACCACGCCTACGTCTTCCTCGGCGACGGTTGCCTGATGGAAGGCATCAGCCACGAGGCCAGCGCGCTCGCCGCTGCGTGGAAGCTGAACAAGCTGATCGCGCTCTATGACGACAACGGCATTTCGATCGACGGTGCCGTCAAGGGTTGGTTCGTCGACGACACGCCGGCGCGCTTTCGCGCCTACGGCTGGAACGTAATCGGGCCACTCGATGGTCACAGCGTGCGAGAGGTCGGGCAGGCGATTGCGCAGGCCAGGATGTCGAGCGACCAGCCGACCCTGATCGTGTGCCGCACCACCATCGGCAAGGGTTCGCCAGCGCGCGAGGGCAGCGCCAAGGCGCATGGCGAGCCGCTCGGCGCCGATGAAATCCGCAGCGCGCGCGTCGCCATCGGCTGGCCGCATGCGCCGTTCGAAATCCCGGCGACGATCGCGGCACGCTGGAATGCCCGTGATCTGGGCGCAGCGCGCGAGGCGCAGTGGCAGCAGCGCTTTGCAGCCTACCGTGGCGCATATCCGGAATTGGCCGATGAGTTCGAGCGGCGCATGAAGGGCGACTTGCCGCACGACTTTGAACAAACCCTGCTCGCGACGATGGCCGAGTTCGGCCAGTCGCGCGAGACCCTGGCTTCGCGCAAGGCGTCGCAACAAGTGCTCGCGCTGCTCACGCCGAAGATGCCCGAGCTGCTCGGCGGCAGCGCCGACCTGACGGCTTCGAACCTGACCGATTTTCCGGGTTGCGGCGCGGTGCGCGGCGGCGAGGCAGGCGGGCGCCACATCAACTACGGCGTGCGCGAGTTCGGCATGGCCGCGGTCATGAACGGCATCGCCTTGCACGGCGGTTTCATTCCCTACGGCGGCACCTTCCTGACCTTCAGCGACTACAGCCGCAACGCGATCCGCATGGCGGCGCTGATGAAGCAGCGCGTGGTTCACGTCTTCACGCACGACTCGATCGGCCTGGGCGAAGACGGACCCACGCACCAGCCGGTGGAACATGCGGCGAGCCTGCGCCTGATTCCCAACCTGGATGTCTGGCGCCCCTGCGACGCCGCCGAGACGGCGGCGGCCTGGACGTTTGCGTTGGCCCAGGCCGATCGGCCTTCGGCGCTGCTGCTGTCGCGCCAGAACCTGCCGGCGCAATCGCGAACTCCCGAGCAGGTGCTTGCGATTCGACGCGGTGCTTATGTGTTGAGCGAGCGCAAGGGTGCACGCGGCGTGATTCTTGCGACGGGCTCCGAGGTCTCGCTCGCGATCGCCGCGCAAGCCCTGCTCGACGCGCGCGAGTTGCCCGTGCGCGTCGTGTCGATCCCTTCGTCGACGCTGTTCGACCGCCAGGACCCCGTCTATCGCGACGCCGTGCTCGGGCGCGGCATGGCGCGCATCGGCGTCGAGGCCGGCGTGACACGCTGGTGGGGCCAGTACGGTTGCAGCGCGGCGCTCGGAATCGATGCGTTCGGCGAGTCAGCGCCTGGCCCCCAGCTCTACGAACATTTCGGCCTCACGCCACTGAAACTGGCCGATCTGGTTCAATCGTTGTGCGACGCGCAGCAAAGCCTCTTGCACTCCAGCAACTGAGCTGTCCGCAATTCGACCCATGGCCTACGACCTGATCAGTTTCGACCTCGACGGCACGCTCGTCGACACCGCGGCTGAGATCGCCGAAGCGGTGAATCTCGCACTCGAAGCGAACGCCATCCCGCGGCGCCCGGTCGCGGAGATCACGAACCTGATCGGTGCTGGAGCGCGCGAGTTGATGCTCAGACTGCTGGCGCGCTGCCTGCTGGAGCAGCCTTCGTTGGCGCGCACCGTTCGGCCCGATGCGGTGCTTGCCAGCATGGATCGCTACCTCACAGCCACCACCGGCAGCTTGGCCGTGTGCTACCCCGGTTGCGAGGCATCGCTGGTCAGCCTGAAAAGCGCCGGCGTAAGGCTCGCGTGTGTGACCAACAAGGAACTGCGCCACGCCCAGCGCTTGCTCGAAGTGACAGACCTGGCGCGCCACTTCGACTTGGTGATCGGCGGTGATTCCCTTCCCGAGAAGAAGCCGCACGCCAGCGTGTTGCGCCACGTCGCGGCCCGTCTCGGTGTCAGCCTCGAGCGCACCGCGCATGTGGGTGATTCGGCGACCGACATCGCCGCCGCGCGCAGCGCAGGTGTGGCCGCATGGGCCGTGCCCTATGGCTACAACGCGGGGGTGCCGATCACCGAGGCGAGCCCGCAGCGGGTGTTCGAGACGCTGCTGCAAGTGGCCGATCATGTGCTCGCCGGCCGGCTTGCGCAGAGACCGAGCCCGCAGGCGCAGCGCCGCCCCCACGCCCTCACGAGAATCGGAGCCTGAGCCTCATGGCCAAACTCGAGGCGGTTCTCTGGGACGTCGACGGCGTCATCGCCGAGAGCGAACGCGACGGCCACCGCGTCGCATTCAACCTCGCGTTCGAGGCCTGCGCTCTGCCGTGGCGTTGGGACGAAGCGCGCTACGGCGAGTTGCTGCGCATCACCGGTGGCCGTGAACGCCTGCGGCACGACATGAAGTCGAGGTCCGACGCACCGGTGCTCGCCGACCAGCGCGAAGCCCTGGTGCGCGAAGTGCACGCGAAGAAGAACGCCTTCTACGCTGCCCTGGTGCAAGCCGGGAAGATCCCGCTGCGCGAGGGCGTGCTTGAGTTGATGCATGAATGCCGCAGCCGCGGCGTGCGCATGGGCATCGCGACGACGACGAGCCGCAGCAATGTCCAGGCCCTGATGCAGACCCATCTCGGTGCGGCATGGGAGGATTGGTTCGCCGCGGTCGTCTGTGGTGAAGACGTGCGCTCGAAGAAGCCCGACCCCGAGGTTTACCTGCGCCTGTTGAGCACACTCGGCATCGGCCCGCTTCAGGCGGTGGCGATCGAAGACTCACCCGGCGGCGTGGCCGCAGCGCGTGCCGCCGACATTCCGGTGGTCGTGACGCGCAGCGACTACTTCGCCGACGCCGCAATCGAAAGCGCGATCGCCATCGGCCCCGGACTGCATCAGCGCAGCGGCTGGCGGCCCAGCCTGCGGATTGCAGGCGGTGTTTCCGGACGCGTCGGCCTGGACGACATCGAAGCCTGGTGCGCGCAGATGGACACGGTGTCCGACCATCCGTGATCGCGTGGGCGGCCGATAGCCGCCGGCCGCGCAGCGCGAGAGGACGGTCGATCTCGGCATGGCCTGCTGCGCGCATGGCGATGGCTGCGGTGTTCCCGCGTTCAACGTCAACAACCTGGAACAGGTTCAACCCAATGCGGACGCTGCGACGCGCCTTGACGCAGCGCAATTGCGGTCGAGAGGCAGACTGTCGGCGAACTGGTGCGCGAAGTCAGATCCGCGAAGATCGGGCAAGCCGAGACCCAACCCCAATGCTCCATTGAGCCGCCTGCCATGCCGCCTTTCGTGCAAAGCTTTGTCGACGCGCTCGGCGCGCGCGCCAGTTGCGGATTCGCCGCGGTGCTGCCCGACGGCACGTCGTACCGCGGCGGGAGTGGCGAGCCGGCGTTCACGCTCGTGTTCCGCACCGACGCGGCGCTGCTCGCGACGCTGACGCGCGGCCATATCGGCCTGCTCGAGTCGTACTTCGACGAACAGGTCGACGTCGAGGGCGACTTCGGCGCCGCGTTTGCGACCGGCCTCGCGGCCGACCTCGCTCCGCGCCTGGGCATGCTGACGAATGTCGAGAACGGCCTGCACGAATGGCGCTATTCGAACCGCAGCCCGGCACAGGCGAAGATCAACGCGCGCGCGCATTACGGACTGGGGGCGGAGTTCTATCGCTTTTGGCTCGACAACCCGCTGCTGATGTACACCTGTGCCTACTGGAGCGAGGGCACGACCACGCTCGAGCAGGCGCAGCGCAACAAGATCGACCACGTCTGCCGCAAGATCCGTCTCGCGCGCGGTGAACGCTTCGTCGACATCGGCTGCGGATTCGGCGGCTTCATGTTCCGCGCCCACGAAACGCTGGGTGCGCTCGGCACCGGCATCAATGCGACGACGGAACAGGTCGACTGGCTGCGCGGCGAGATCGAGCGCCGCGGCCTGGCGGCGCAGCTCACGGTGCGCGAGGCCGACTTCCGGGAGGTCGACGCCACCTACGACAAAGTGGTGTCGATCGGCGTGCTCGAACATGCCGGCCGTGACCAGCTCGACGAGGTGATCAAGGCCCATGCCGATTTTCTGCGCCCCGCGGGCCTGGGCATGCTGCACTTCATCGGCCACGTCGGGCGCTATGACACCGACCTGTTCATCCGCAAGCATGTCTTTCCCGGTGGCTGGATCCCGAGCCTGGCCGATGTGCTGGTGGCGATGGAGCGCAACGGCCTCGAAGTGGTCGACGTCGAAAACCTGCGCCGCCACTATGCGCCGACGCTCGACGCCTGGGCCGAGCGTTTCGAGAGCCGCTGGAGCGAGATCCACGCGCTCGCGCCGCAGAGGTTCGACGAGCGCTTCCGCCGCATCTGGCGCAGCTACCTCGTGGGCTGTGCCGAGATGTTCCGCTCTCCCGCGGGCTACACCCACCTGTTCCAGATCGTGTTCAGCAAGGGCAACGTGACGCGCGACAACTATCCGATGAGTCGGGCTCACCTCCATGCGGCAGCTTGAGGCCGGATCGCATGAGGCGCGCAAGGCGGCGCTGCTCGAATCGCTGCGCCGGGCGCCGGCTGGCGCCACGCCGCTGGGTTTGTCGAAGTCGACATCGAACCTGTTCCGCGACCGCAGCGAAGGGCGCAAGCACCGCCTGGACCTGAGCGCCTTTTCGCATGTGCTCGAGGTCGACAACGCAGGCGGCTGGGTCGACGTGGAAGGCCTCGCGACCTATGAGGCGCTGGTGGAGGCAACCTTGGCGCGCGGAGTCATGCCGGCGGTCGTGCCGCAGCTGAAGACGATCACGGTTGCAGGTGCGGTGGCCGGCGTCGGAATCGAGGCGACGTCGTTTCGCCACGGCCTGGTGCATCACACCCTGCTCGAACTCGACGTGCTGCTGCCCGACGGCGAGGTGGTGTGCTGCACGCCCGACAACGCCGATCGCGAGCTGTTCTTCGGTTTTCCCAACTCCTACGGAACTCTCGGCTACGCACTGCGGCTGCGGCTGCAAACCCTGCCCGTCAGGCCCTGTGTCCAGGTCAATCACCAGCGGTTCGAACAGCCGCAGCGCTTCTTCGATGCGCTGGCCTCGGCCTGTGACAGCGACGCCGACTTCATTGACGGCGTCGTGTTCACGCCTTCGCAGCAGGTGCTCAGCGTTGCGCGTTTCAGCGACACCGCGCCCTACCTCAGCGACTACGGCGCGCAGCAGATCTACTACCTTTCGCTGCTGCAGCGCGAACAGGATTGGCTGACGACGCACGACTACCTTTGGCGCTGGGACAGCGACTGGTTCTGGTGTTCGAAGAACTTCGGCGTGCAGCACCCCTGGCTGCGCCGCCTCGTCGGGCGGAAGCGCCTGAATTCGCAAACCTATGCGCGCTGGATGCGCTGGAACGCGCGCTGGGGCTTGACCCGGCGGCTCGAGCGCTGGCGCGGACTGCACAGCGAACCGGTGATCCAGGACGTGGACATTCCGCTCGCTCGTGCCGGCGAGTTTCTCGAATTCCTGCTGCGCGAGATCCGCATCCTGCCGATATGGACCTGCCCGATCCGGGTGCCAGAGCCTTCGCGCTGCTTCACGCTCTACCCGCTGACAGCGGGCCTGACCTATGTCAACTTCGGCTTCTGGGACAAGGTGCAAAGCGCAGTCGCGTTCGAGCCGGGCCATTTCAACCGACTCGTCGAGCGCAAGGTGATCGAACTCGGCGGCATCAAGTCGCTGTACTCGGACAGCTTCTTCACGCGCGACGAGTTCGACCGCGCCTACGGCATGCAGCACTACGCTGCGTTGAAACAAAAGTTCGACCCGCACCGCCGGTTGCTCGGCCTGTACGAGAAGTGCGTGCTGCGCGCGTGACGGCGCAGGCCTTCAAGTCGCCGCAGGGCGGGTCAGGTCAGTAGGGACGTTCGCGCAAGCCGAGGTTGTGAAACAGCCGGGCCAACGGAATTTCGAGGGCGAAGAACGTGACCGTGATGGCTGCGATCTGCCACAACGTCAATCCCAGGCTCGCCTGCACCGCCAGCAGAGGCAACAGCGCTTCGGGGATCTGATCGAGCCCGGTGGCCCGGCTGCTGGGTGACTGACCCAGACGGCGCTTGACGAAACTGGACAGCGCGTCACCCAGCATCGCGCCGGCGCCGATCAGCGCACCGGTCGTCCAGGGCAGGCCCAGGGCTGGCGCGCCGAGCGCGGTGGCGCCGATCGATGCGACCAGGCCGCGCAGCGTCTTCGAAGGCCCGAGCAGGGGCCGCCCGTCGAAGAATCGCGCTCCGCCGTCGAGCGCAGCCGACCAGCGTGTTCCGAGCCAGCGCTTGGCGAACAGCGGTGCGGTGTTCGCCAGCGCCAGCAGCAGCAGCAGCCGCAGGCTCATCCAGAATTGATCCATGCTTGCACCTTTGGCGCGAGGTTCGACGCCGACCTTGGCCTCGCGGCTACGCGCTGCGCTGGCCGGCAAGCGCCGCCCTCTGGCTCCACACCAGCACGTAATGCGCTGCGGACAGTGCAATCGATGCCAGGGTGGTCAGCAGCAGAACCTGCAGCCACGGGCCATCCGGCAAGTAACCCGCGCGGATCGCAAGCACGCTGAGCAGCAGCAGGAATTCGAGCGCCGTGTTGAGCTTGGAAATCAGGCTCGGCGCCATCTCGACATGGCCGATCAGCAGGTGATAGGCGAGCGCGCCGCCGACGATCAGCGTGTCGCGCAGGATCAGCGCGACCGCGAACCACCAGGGCAACGATTGCTGCACGGCGAGCAGCAGGGTCACGCTCACCATCGTCAGTTTGTCGGCCAGCGGGTCGGCGACGGCGCCGAAACGCGTGCGCAGGTTCCAGTGCCGCGCAATCGCGCCGTCGGCGAGGTCCGACAGCGCCGAGACGATGAAGAGCAGCAACGCCGTCGCGTAGGCGGATTGCAGCAGCATCAGCGCGATGGCCGGAACCAGCGCGAAGCGCAGCAAAGTGATGGCGTTGGGCACGTTCAACATGTTGGCCCGGACCGCCACCCGCCGCTCCTGGCTCGACGCGCGCGCGAGTCAGTGCGTCG
>Ga0315275_10000769_pt1 | contig 26838 bp, 23 predicted proteins | sample YL17G03_0_MG_FD_205557 | JGI IMG/M metagenome (GOLD analysis project Ga0315275, IMG submission 205557) | Sediment microbial communities from Yellowstone Lake, YNP, Wyoming, USA - YL17G03_0 | ecosystem: Environmental > Aquatic > Freshwater > Lake > Sediment | place: USA: Wyoming | collected...
CCGACCAGTTCAAAACTCATCGTGGTGCCGGCAAAGTATCTCCCGTCCGGGGAAAGCGCTGCCCCATCATAGCCCCACGGAAACTTCGCCTTGCTGACGCCGGGGAGCTGGGAGATGGTGCTGAAACGTTTGATCAACTGGGTGGCGCCGTAGCTCAACGGCAGCAGAACTATGATGGCGATGACTGCGGCAGCAGCTACACGCCAGTGTGAGATTCCTTCGCCGGAAGGGGCAAACAATCTTCGCAGAGCCGACTCTCGCGTTTCAGGCTCTCTGAGACTTACGTCGTTCCGCAGCTTGTTCCTCAGACTGTCCGGCATGGGTGGCTTGGGAGCGGCCCTGAGGCATTGTTCGATTCTTTTTTCCGTATTCATGTCGTCTCTCCATTTGCGATGGGAATTGTTCGTGCTACGTTGGGCTCGTTCTCTTCGACACCAAGTCTTGTCCTAAGGATTCTCAAGACTTCGCGGCGTCTGTACTTGACGGTACTTGCTGCAATATTCAGGACTTTGGCCGTCTGCCGAATGGAAAGTTGCTGATAGTAGTGCAGGTGCACCACGTGTTTCTTGTCGTCATCGAGCTGGTCCACGGCTTCGTACAGGCGCTGGGCCATCTGGCGGTCGGCAACCTCTGTGAACGGGCCGGGATTCGTATCGACGCACTCGCCCCACCATGGGTCGGGGTAGTTTCGTGTCTCGCCGGAGCCTCGGCGCCGCCAATCGATGTAGGTGTTGTGAGCGATCCTGTAGAGCCATGTCGAGAACTCGCTGCGACCTGCGAATCTGTCAAGCGATGACCAGACCTTAAGAAACGTTTGCTGTGTCAAGTCTTCGGCGTCCTGCCGGTTGCCGCAAAGACGCCTCAGATAGGCAAAGATGTCCGAATGGTAGATCTCCAGCAGTTCGCAGGCAGCGTTCTTGTCCGCGCTCTTGGCACGTTTGCACAGGTTCTTTATTCGCCTGTCCATGAGGGCTCCTGCCACAAAATCGCGTATGCTCTGTCCGGCCGGCTATGAGTTTAGACGAAGAATACGGCCTGGGTGGCCAAAATACTGTGGATCCCCCGCCGACAGACGGATTTTCAGTCCGTTGCACAGAAAATGCAAATCCCGATAGGACAAAGACTTGCGAGACGCCACAACCGCCGTTCACCCTCCAAGAGGGAATCAAAGAGGTACCTTGCTCTTTCCGGGGAAGGCGTCAGGTTGCATCTGGAACATCGCTGGGGAGGCTTCGCGAGGCTGCGGGGTGAGAGCCGGCCGTTCATGATCGCCGGGTCGCGGGCAGTTGTGCTCAAGACGGGGCAGTTGCCTCGCCGATATCTTCGTATGCGGGCGTCTATCCGCACGGAGTGGTGTGCACGCAATGTCCCAGACACAAAGGCAAACCATCATCAAAGAACTTCAGACGCTGCCGTTGGGGCGGCCGGTCACGGACTTTCTCGACTACCTCGTTGTGGAGGCGGGCTTGTCGGACAATACGGTCCTCGCCTATGGCCGGGACCTGCGGGAGTTCCTCAAGTTCTGCCAGGGCAACAAGATCGGGGCGATGGCCGAGGTAAAGCCCTGGCTGGTCCGGAAGTACTTCGGACCTCGGACCCCGGCACGGCCATCCAGTGAGTGCTCCCCATCCGTGGGAAGCCATCGCCAAGCTGCGCTTGACGCTGCCACCCTGGGCAAACCCCAGTTTGCCAACGAGAGCTCGGCCAAGCGAGCCTTGGTGGCCATTCGCATGTTTCTGCGATTCGCCAAGCTCCGGCGTCTGATCGAAGACGATGGCAGCGAGGTCCTGGATACCCCCAAGACTTGGCAGAGACTGCCGGCGGTCTGCAACAAGCAGCAGGTGCTCCGGCTGCTGAAAGCGCCGTCCCCCCAGGAGCCCTATTACCTCCGGGACAAGGCCGTGCTCGAGCTGCTCTATGCTACCGGGGTGCGGGCCAGCGAATTGGCGGGCCTCAAGACCACGGACGTGAACCTGGACATTGGCTACCTGCGGTGTTTCGGCAAGGGCAACAAGGAACGTGTTGTCCCCGTTGGCAAGATAGCGATCTCGGCGACGCGGGACTACCTGCGGGATATGCGTCCCAGGCTGGCCAAACCGCAGAGCCAGGCATTCTTGCTGCTGTCGCGAACCGGCCGGCCGCTGTCACGTATAGAAATCTGGAGGCTGGTGAAGAAGTACGCGGTGCGCGCCGGCATGCCGCGAAATGTGACGGTCCATACGTTGCGCCACTGTTTTGCCACGCACCTGTTGAGCGGCGGAGCCGACCTGCGGAGCGTTCAGGAGATGCTGGGACATGTCGATATCGGGACCACACAGATTTACACCCACGTCGACCACGAGCGGTTGCGGCAGATTCACAAAAAGTTCCACCCAAGGCCCTGACGGAAGGGGGACAGATCGTCTTGAAATGGGGGGCGGCGTCGCGGCACCGATCCGCGGACGAAAAAAGGTTGAAATTGCCTGTAAGAGAATTGACTGTCCCGCGTCTGTATCGTTATGATTGGAAAGGCAGAAATCGGCAGGGAAAATCGCTTTGAGTGGTTGGCTCCGGTCTGAGGCCCACGGCTCGAAACTGACCGCTCCAGTAAAGGTGATCCGGATGAACGCACCACGGCTCCATATCCTTCTATTTCTCCTGCTCGTATGCTGTCTGTCCGGCGAGAGCTTCCGGATCGACCGGCAAGCCATCGGCGCCCAGGAGTTGCCGACGGCGACGGAGGAGAGCAGCCCGGAAAGCGAGATCGAGACGCAACTACGGATCAACAAGACCACCCTCTTGGAGAATAAGAGCGATAAGAACCGCATTGACGCGGCGACACTCCTGTTGTTCAGCGAGAACCCGGCGGCGCGGGAGATCGTGCTGGACGTGCTGCGGCGTGCGGACAACCCCCAGGCCCGGGCGGCGGTCTGCGACGCCCTGAATCCCGCGAGGGTCTGGCAAAAGCCGTTGAAGAACCAGGAGGACTTCATCAAGCCCCTGATTACCATTCTCACGACGGAGGAAGACCCGGCGATTGCCAAGCCGGCGGCCGAGGCGATGCTGATCTTCGGGTACAGCCAGGTGCAGGAGTATCTCGAAAAGGCCGTGACGGACCCATCCCTGTCGGTCAACGTGCGAATGAACATCATCTATGCTCTGAAGCGGCATCCGGACAAGCAGGCAGTGGTCAAGTTGATCAGTTTGCTGGAAAGCCCCGAGCTTGCGATCGTGGAAGCGGCCAGGAGCGCTCTTGCGTCCGTAAGCATCCCGGTCAATCAGGACCCGGCGGCGCGGTGGCAGATGCTGGCCGATCTGAAGGAGCGGGGCGCGGAAGCTTTCCTGCGCGAGCGGCTGATTCGCCAGGAGACGCGGGTGCGGGAGCTGGAGACGGATCTGTCCGCCTGGCAAAAACGATACTTGACCGCCCTGGGCGGCCTGTACGACTCTCTGGCCGACGACGCCGCGAAGAATGCGTTCATCGCCCAGCAACTGAACTCTTCCGAGATCGCGGTGCGGTGTTGGGCCTTGGACAAGCTGCAGGAGCTGCGGAAGGGGACGGGCAAGCTGAAGTTATCGGAGCTTGAGCCGATCCTTCTGGGTCTGATCTCCGACCCGAGCCGGCAGGTCCGGTTGAGAACGGCGCGTTTGCTGGCCTTGATGGGTGAATTGAACGTGGCCAAGCCGCTGCTGGAGCAACTGAAGGTCGAGCCGGATGATCTGGTCCGGCGAGAGATCCTCGTGGCTCTGAGGGAGGCGTGCTACGTCGGTTCTCTGGCCACCACGGGACATAAGGTCCCCGAAGAGGTGAGAAGAGAAACGCTTGAGTGGGCTGTCGTGTTTCTCAACGACGCGGATGTGGAGAAGGCGCGGACCGGTGCGGAAGTCATCGGGAAGCTGCTTGAACAGGACGGCCTCAAGCCGGAGGATGTCGACAGGTACCTCAAGAGCCTTTCCGATCGATACATTCAGGCGGGCGCGGGGACCGAGCCGGCAATCCGAGGATACCTTCTCGGCGCGATGGCGGGGTTGTGTGCCACGCGGAGCACGTGCCGGGAACAGGCGATCAAGCTTTACGGCGTGTCCTTCGAACAGGCACTCGCCGACAAAGCGGAAGTTGTTCGGCTGAATGCGGTGGACGGCCTTGTCAATATAGATAAGCCCGGTGCCTTGCGGAAGTTACGCGAGAACCTGGCTGCGGATTCGAGCGTGCCAATCCGGCAGAAGTTGATGGACCTCGCCGGCGAGATCGGCGGATCGCAGGACTTGGATTGGCTGGCCGAGAAACTGGGTGCGGCCAGTGAGAGTGAGCCTGCGTGGAAGGCCATGTTGAAGGTCTTCCAGCGGTCAGATCTGGCTGTCTTGGCCGCTTGGGCGACCAGAATTGAGGCTTTGGCTACGGCCGGAAAGGTCGCTGTGGAGCAAAGAATCGCATTTTGCACGTTGGTCGAGCAAAGAGCCCAAAGTGAGAACAAAGCGGACTTGCTCAAAGACGCGCAGACGAGTCTGGCCCAGTTGTATGCGTCAAGCAACAACTCCAAGCAGGCGTCGGAGTACCTCACGACCCTGCTCGCCGGTGCCGTCACCGAAGAGGAGAAACAGCGATGGCGGTCGCAACTGTTGCGCGCGTACCTGGCGACGGCGAACATGGAGCAGGTTTCGGATATTGTTTCTAAGTGCCTGACAGCAAAAGACTTGGACTTGGTCAATGGGTTTGCAGTAAAGTCCATCGAGGAGTATCTGAACAGTCCGACGACCACGGATCCCGGGGCTCTGCTTGGGGCACTTCAGCAAATCAAGGTGAAGGATCCCGAGACTTTGCGGGCGTGGCGTGCATTGTTGGGCCGCTGGACAGAGAGATTCGCCAAGGCGAAGAAGGTTGACGAAAGCAGGGTCAACAACTGAGCCACGGGCTTGGTTCTTCAGGACTGGCACACAGCGAGTTGATCTGACCCTGCCCCTGGCAGATTGCCGGTAGGCTGACGGACGGGATTTGTGCGACGGGCCTGTACGGCGGAATGCCCGCTCGGCGTGGCGAAGCGACATGCCGGTGGGTGGTTTTTTTTGTATTTTTCAATTTTTTCTGTTTGCACTTGCCCGGCTTCTGCCATATAGTCATCGATTTGTAGTTCACAAATACTCGGGCCATGACAGAAAACCTTGCCGCCGGTGCGGAAACTGGGGGGGACGGCTCGTCCATCTTCCAGCCTCCAGGCAAGGTATTGCTGTCCCTATGCAGACCGTTTGGACCCCAAACGGGCCGAGCAGGAACAGGTAGGAGCGCTGCTGTAGCTCAGTCGGTAGAGCGCGTCCTTGGTAAGGACGAGGTCCTGGGTTCAAATCCCAGCAGCAGCTAGATGCAGGCAAGCCAGGGGGCGGTCGTTCGAGAGAATCCGGCCGGGCCGTTGGAATCAAGAAACCGAAACGCAGGTGACTATTAAGGACATGCAAATCGCTGCTCAAATGCACATTTGGAGGTATAGTTGAAGATGGCTAAGGCAGTATTTGAACGGACCAAGCCGCACGTAAACGTGGGAACGATCGGGCACGTAGACCATGGCAAGACGACTTTGACGGCCGCTATGACAAAAGTCATGGAGCTCAAGGGACTTTCCAAGTTCAAGTCGTACGACGATATTGCCAAGGCCTCCGAATCCCAAGGTCGTCGTGATGCGACGAAGATCCTTACGATAGCGACGGCGCACGTGGAATACGAGACGGAGAACCGGCACTACGCCCATATTGACTGTCCGGGCCACGCCGACTACGTGAAGAACATGATTACAGGCGCCGCCCAGATGGACGGTGCGATTCTGGTGGTCAGCGCCTACGACGGGCCGATGCCCCAGACCCGCGAGCACATCCTTCTGGCCCGGCAGGTGAACGTGCCCAAGATCCTGGTCTTCATGAACAAAGTGGACCTCGTCGACGATCCCGAACTGTTGGATCTGGTCGAGCTGGAGATCCGCGACCTCCTCAATAAGTACAAGTTCGCGGGCGACGACACCCCGATCATTCGCGGTGTCGCCATCCAGGCGATGCGGGCGGAGACGATCGAGGATCCGTCCTGCGCGGCGATCGTCGAGCTGCTCAAGGCCATGGACGAGTACGTCCCGATCCCGAAGCGCGAAACCGAGTTGCCGTTCCTGATGCCGATCGAAGACGTGTTCAGCATCAAAGGTCGCGGCACCGTCGGTACGGGCAGGATCGACAGGGGCAAAGTCCACATCGGCGATGAAATCGAGATTATCGGTCTGACCAAGGAAACCCGCAGAACCATTGTAACCGGCGTCGAGATGTTCAACAAGACCTTGAACGAAGGACAGGCCGGCGACAACATCGGCGTGCTGCTGCGAGGCGTGGAAAAGAAGGACCTGGAGCGAGGACAGGTGATTGCCAAGCCCGGCAGTATCACTCCGCACACGAAGTTCCATGCTCAGGTGTACGTGCTGACCAAGGAAGAAGGCGGCCGTCATACGCCGTTCTTCCCGGGCTATAAGCCGCAGTTTTACTTCCGAACGACAGACGTCACGGGCGGTGTGCTCACGCTGCTGAGCGAGGATGGCAAGGCCGCCGAAATGTGCATGCCCGGCGACAACCTTACGATGGACATTGAGATCATCTCGCCCATCGCAATGGAAGAAGGTTTGCGGTTCGCCATTCGTGAGGGCGGACGCACGGTCGGTGCGGGCGTCGTCACCAAGGTTCTTGCGTAGGTCGAATCCTGTTTTTCTATGGCAAAGAAGAAGAAAAGCAAACGAGAGTACGTCTGGCTCGAGTGCAGTGAATGCAGCCAGAGGAATTATCGAACGGAAATCAGTGTCGCCGAGGGCGCGCCCAAGTTGGAGCTGAAGAAGTACTGCAAGACCGAGCGCAAGCGTACAGCGCACAAGATCCGGCGTAAATAACAGATGCAGATTGCGGCTTTCCTTGGGAGAGTAACGGCAATACGCCAGTAGCTCAACTTGGTAGAGCATTGGTCTCCAAAACCAAAGGTTGGGGGTTCGATTCCCTCCTGGCGTGATGTTGGCTCGATGCCGGGCCGACGCCGCGTCGAATCGTGGGTTAGACGGGATTTCGACTATGCTGACGCAGATTTATAAACCAGGACAGGGTAAATATACGAGACTCGGCAGCGGTCTCAGCGTGGCGGTCATCATAGGGATTGGATGCTACCATCTTTATGACGTGCTCAACGCCTCTGACCTGGGTTTGTGGATTACCACCATGGTCCCGGCAGCGATCTTCGTGGGCCTTGCGGTGCTCACGTACTGGCTGCTGAACAAGCCTGCGGTGGCGGATTTCATGATTGCGGCGGAAGGGGAACTGAAGAAGGTGAACTGGTCGAGCCGCAAGGAGATTGCCGTCTCAACGCTGATCGTCATCATCGTCGTCTTGACGATGGCCGCCCTGTTGGGAATGACGGACTTTGTGTTCCAGTTGGTTTTCGACAAGCTGATCGGGTGACGCCGACTGGCCTGACGGAGCGGGCCGGGCTAAAGGCCGTCGGCGGATGGAACCGGCAGGAAAGACGGCGGCTCGGCGAGATGGGTGTGGGCATAGGCCCGGAAGAGTGCACTTTCATCGAGTGTTGAAGATTCTCAGATGCGATGGTACGTTTTAAGAGTTGCGGCGAATAAAGAGATGCAGGTCCGGGAGGCCCTCGCGCGCAAGGTCGAGCAAGAGGCCTTGACCGATCTGATCGGCCGGGTTGAGGTGCCCACCGAACAGATCAAGCGCATCCGCGCCGGCAAGCAGACGGTCCACAGGCGAAAGTTGTACCCCGGCTACGTGTTCATGGAAATGGAGACGACCGAGGATGGCCGCGTCCCGGAAAAGGCGTGGTTTATGATCAAAGGCACTGGTGGCGTCGGCGATTTTATCGGCACCGAGGGGATGCCGACGGCCATGCGGGACACGGACGTGGCCAAGATGCTGTTGGAGGCCTCGAAGCCGGAGGAGGCACCGAGCATCAAGGTCGAATTCCAGAAGGGCGATCACATCAAAATTCGAGAGGGGGCGTTCGAGAACTTCGAGGGCGCCGTCGATTCGATCGACTCGGGGCGCGGCATCGTCAAGGTCATCGTGACGATCTTCGGGCGCAGCACCCCGCTCGACATCGAATATTGGCAAATCGAGAAAGTATGATGCAGGGACGCCGGCGCCCGGTGGCGGGCCGTAACAGGAAATTGCTGTGCGATAAGGGTAGAAGATGGCAAAAGAAATAGCGAAACAGATCAAGTTGCAGGCGCCAGGCGGGCAAGCCACCCCGGCCCCGCCCATCGGACCGGCTCTTGGCCAGCATGGCGTCAACATCGGCCAGTTTGTCTCCCAGTTCAACGAGCGAACCCGGGAGATGAATGGAACGATCGTGCCGGTGGTGATTACGGTGTACACCGACCGGAGTTTCACGTTCGAGGTCAAGAGCCCGCCGGCGGCCGTGCTGCTCAAGCAGGCCGCGGACGTGGCCAAGGGCAGCGGCACGCCGAACAAGGAGAAGGTCGGCAAAGTGACCGCCGCACAGGTTCGTAAGATCGCCGAGACCAAGGTCAAGGACCTCAACGCATACGATCTGTCGCAGGCCGACAAGATCATCCGTGGCACGGCACGCAGCATGGGAATCGAGGTTGTCGATTGAGGATTGGGATTCTCAGTCGCTTGTTGGAATAGTGAGATAGAGGATATGAAGCCGAGGAGCAAAAGATACAAGAAAGAGGCCCAGCAGGCCAGCGAAACGCCGCTGAGCCTGGACCAGGCCGTTGACAAGGTCAAGTCCTTCAAGGGAGTCAAGTTCGACCAGACCGTCGAGTGCGTTCTGTTGCTCGGGATTGATCCCAAGCAGACGGACCAGCTCGTGCGCGGGTCCCTGTCGCTGCCCCACGGCGTCGGCAAGGAGAAGAAAGTGATCGCCTTCTGCGATGAGTCGGAGGTCGAGGCCGCGAGGAAGGCCGGGGCGATCGAAGCCGGCGTCGAGGAGTTAGTCAAGAAGGTCATGGACGGGTGGGCGGACTTTGACGTGGCCATTGCTTCGCCGAAGGTCATGGGCAAAGTCGGTAAGCTGGGCCGAGTCCTGGGCCCGCAGGGCAAGATGCCTTCGCCCAAGAACGGCACCGTAACGGATGACGTCGCGACCGCCGTGGCGGAGTTCAAGGCCGGCAAGATCGAGTTCCGTAACGACGCCGGTGGGAACGTGCATGCGGTGGTCGGCAAGCAGAGCTTCGACAAGAAGAAGCTCGTGGAGAACATCGAAGCGTTCATCAACCACATTCGGAGGGTCAAGCCCTCCTCCGCGAAGGGGTCCTACATCCGCAAAGCCTGTTTGTCGGCCACGATGAGTCCCGCGGTTGAAGTGAGTGTGTCCTGAGGCCTGAAGAATAAGGGGTTTCATCAACGGCAGAGCGCGGGCGCATGAGGTAATCTGCAAGAGGCGCTGCTGGGAGATACGATGAGCAAATACGTAAAGCAATTAGTGCAGACGCAACTGGAGAAGAAGATCCGCGAGGAGAAGATTCGCGATTTTCTGGTTGTCAGTACGAAGGGAGTTGGGGGAATCCAGAACAACGTGATGCGCGGAGCGCTCAAGGAAAAGGGCATTCGCGTGTTCGTGGTCAAGAATTCGCTGTTCACGAGGGCGCTGCGCGACCAGAAAATGGAAGGGGCGTCGCAGCTCTTCAGCGGGCCGTGCGCCGTCGTCTATGGCGGCGACAGCATCGTGGACGTCGCAAAGGAGCTGCTCACCTGGACGAAGAAGCTCAAGGCCATGGAGATCAAGGGGGCCTTTGTCGATGGTTCCCTGTTTGATGGCAAAGGGGCGGTGGAGTTGTCCAGGATGCCGACACGTGCGGAGCTGCAGGGCCGAGTGGTTTCCTGCGTGCTCTCGCCGGGCGCGCGCGTGGCCGGTGCCGTGGTGGGGCCGGCCGGCCGGATTGCCGGTTGCCTCAAGAGCATCATTGAGAAAGCGGAGAAAGAGGCCGAAAAACAGGCAGCGTAAGCATGTCTTTTGTCACCTGCGCCAAGCGGGTGTGAATCATCGAAATCTACGAATAGCCGGGGTGGCTGTCCCGAAAGGGTTAAACGAGACGGTGGAGTCTTGGCTACCACCAGGCATAGCATGGCATAGGAGTTTATTTCCATGGCAGACGAAAGAACGTGGAGTGGTCAGGCGAAGGAACTGGGCGACAAGATTGTCGCATTGACCCTGATGCAGGCCAAGGAACTGGCGGACTACCTGAAGGAAGTGTACGGCATCGAGCCGGCGGCCGGCGGCGCTGTGATGGTGGCAGGCCCGGCTGCGGCGGGCGGCGCGGTAGCTGAGGCAGCCCCCGAGAAGACGACGTTCGACGTCATCCTCACGAGCTTCGGCGACAAGAAGATTCAGGTCATCAAGGAAGTCCGGGCCCTCACGGGTCTGGGCCTCAAGGAAGCCAAAGAACTGGTCGATGGCGTTCCGAAGCCGGTGAAGGAAGGCGCGAGCAAGGAAGACGCCGAGACGGCCAAGAAGCAATTGGAAGCTGCCGGGGCCACGGTTGAGATCAAGTGAACCCCAACTGCCTCTTGTGCGTAAGGGTACAGAATATGCGCGGACACGCAAAATCACAGACGCGAGATTGACTATCTTACCATAGGAGCATGAGATGGCTGTGCGGGCTTTTCGCAATTTTGGAAAGATGCAGGATGCGGTGAAGATTCCCGATCTGGTCGCCGTCCAGAGAGAGAGCTACGCCAGGTTCCTGCAGAAGGACGTTCCGCCGACAAAGAGAGCCGATACAGGTCTTGAGGCCCTGTTCCGCGAAATCTTCCCGATCGAGAGTTATGACAAGAAGATGACGCTGGAGTATCTCTGCTACGAGCTGGAGAAGCCTCACTACACGTCTCTCGAATGCCGGCAACTGCGTTTGACGTATGCCTATCCTCTGAAGATCCATTGCCGGTTGCGCTCCGAGAGCGGGGCGGACATGGCGGAGCAGGCGATCTACCTGGGCGAGATGCCCGTGATGATCGGCGGCGGCGAGTTCATCGTCAATGGCGCCGTCCGCGTACTCGTGAGCCAGTTGCACCGCAGCCCCGGCGTGGATTTTCTGATCGAGAGCAAGGAAGGCGACCGCGTCCTGCACGGCGGCCGGATCATCCCCGAGCGGGGGAGCTGGATCGAGATCAGCGTGACGCAGAAGGATATTCTCGTCGTCAAGATCGATCAGTCCAGCAAGATCCCGGCCACGGTGTTTCTGCGGGCCATCAATCCGGCGTATGGAACGACCGACGCGATCCTGCGCCTGTTCTATACCCCCAAGATCGTGTCCACCAGCAAGCTGACGGCGAACATGTGGGCGGTCGCCCCGATCGTGGACACCACGACGGGGGAAATCCTCGTCGAGGCGGCGGGGCAGATCGGCGACAAGCTCGACGTCATTCAGCAGAGCGACATCAAGAAGGTCGAGGTCATCGACGACGTTCGCGACACGATCATCATGAACACGCTGGCCCAGGACGATTGCCCGGGCAATACGCAGGCGCTGCTGAAATTCTACATGCGTCTGCGGCCCGGCAACCCGCCGAACCAGGAAAAGGCAGCGGCCTTTTTCGCGGAGAAGTTCTTCGATTCGAACCGGTACCGGCTCGGCAAGGTCGGCCGGTTCCGGCTGAATCGCAAGTTCGGCCAGTCCGTCAACGAGAACGAGATGACCCTGAGCCCGGAAGACTTCCTCAACACGATGAAGTACATGCTGGCGCTGCGCAACAACGAGGGGGAGATCGATGATATCGACCACCTCGGCAACCGCCGGCTCCGGACGATCGACGAGCTGGCGGCCGACGAGATCCGCAAGGGTCTGCTCAAGCTGCGCCGGACCGCCCAGGAGCGGATGAGCATCAAGAGAGATGCGGAATCGGCGCCGAAGGTGGCGGACCTGATCAACTCCAAGAGCGTGGCCAGCAGCATCAATTTCTTCTTCGGGCGCGGCGAGCTGAGCCAGGTGGTCGACCAGACCAACTCGCTCAGCCAGCTCACACACGAGCGGCGTCTCTCGGCATTGGGCCCGGGTGGCTTGAACCGAAGGCGTGCGGGCTTTGAGGTCCGCGACGTCCATATCAGCCACTACGGGCGGATCTGCCCCATTGAGACGCCGGAAGGAACCAACATCGGGCTGATTTCGTCGCTGGCGATCTTTACGACCATCGACGAGTACGGCTTCCTGCTGAGCCCCTATCGGAAAGTCAAGCACGGAAAGCTCACGGGCGAAGTGGCCTATCTGCGCGCCGATGAGGAGATGCGGGCGATCTTCGCACCGCCCAGCGTCATCAATCCCGAGACCAAGGCCATTGCGGAAGAGTTGGTCCTCGCGCGCAGGGCGGGCGAACTGGCCCAGGCCACACGCGACGAAGTGGAATACATCGATATCTCCCCGAAACAGATCGTCGGCGTTTCCGCGGCGCTGATCCCGTTCCTGGAGCACGATGACGCCAACCGCGCCCTGATGGGCTCGAACATGCAACGGCAGGCGGTGCCTCTGTTGAAGGTGCAGCCGCCGCTGGTCGGCACGGGCATGGAAGAGATCGTCGGCAGCAACTCCAGCATGGTCGTCAAGGCCGAGCACGCCGGGGTGGTGACCGCGGTGGACGCGACCCACATCGTCGTCGATCAGACGGATGAGTACCCATTGGACAAGTTCATGGGACTCAACGAGCGCACCTGTCTGAACCAGAAGCCCGTGGTCAAGCTCGGGCAGAAGGTCGAGGCCGGCCAGGTCATCGCCGACGGCGGCGGGACCTCCAACGGCGTTCTCGCCCTGGGAAAGAACGTGCTGGTGGGGTTCGTTTCCTTTGATGGTTTCAATTTCGAGGACGCGATCATCGTCAGCGAGAGGCTCGTCAAAGACGACAGCTTCACGAGCATTCACATCGACGAGTTCACGGCGGAAGTCCGCGAGACCCGGCTTGGAAAAGAGGAGTTCACACGGGATATCCCGAACGTCAGTGAGAAGGCGCTGAGGAGCCTCGACGATCGAGGCGTCGTTCGCGAAGGCACGCGCGTCTGCCCCGGCGATATTCTGGTGGGCAAAGTGGTGCCCAAGAGCAAGGTGGAGCTGACGCCCGAAGAGAAGCTGCTCCACGCGATCTTCGGCCGGGCGGGCGAGGACGTGAAAAACGACTCTCTCGAGTTGCCGAGCGGCTACGAAGGCGTCGTGATCAAGACCGAGCTGTTCACCCGGCGAGGCGTCAGCGGAGAAGACGCGAAGAAGGTCCTGGCCGAGGAGACCAAGCGGTACGAGTTGGAGGCAAGGGCCAAGGAATGCTCCATCTTCCGGCAGATGATCCAGGCCATTCACGACAAGATCGAGGTCAGCGTCGTCGATCCCAACACCAAGCAGAAAGTGGGGGCCAGCGAAGACGACGAAGTCATCTACGAGCAGATCGAGAACTTCGACATCAAGTGGGTCAAGCCCGCGGCGGCGCGGGATGACGCCCAGAAGACCGTGGACAAGTTCTGGGCCAAGATCACCGAGGCCGAGGAAGAGAAGAAGCGTCGCATCGAGCGGGCCAAGCACGGCGACGAGCTGCCGAGCGGCGTGCTGCAGATGGCCAAGATCTACGTGGCGATCAAGCGGACGCTGTCCATCGGCGACAAGATGGCGGGTCGTCACGGGAACAAGGGTGTGATCGCCAAGATCATGCCGGAAGAAGATATGCCGTTCCTGGAGGACGGGACGCCCCTGGACATCATGCTCAATCCGCTCGGTGTGCCGAGCCGTATGAACGTGGGCCAGATCCTGGAGACCCATTTGGGCTGGGTGGCCCAGGTGCTCGGTTTCAACGCGATCACGCCGGTCTTCGACGGGGCCACGGAAAAGGATATCCAGAACCTCACCGAAGAGGCCAACCAGTTGATGAAACGCCGAAAGGCGGAGTTGAATACGCGGGCTGAGGCGCCACCGGCCAAGGAATTGTTCATCAACGTGCCCAAGACCCTCAAGACCCAGCTTTACGATGGAAGAACGGGCGAGCCGTTCGACCAGAAGGCGACGATCGGGTTCATCTACATGATGAAACTGCATCACCTCGTGGACGACAAGATTCACGCCAGGGCGACCGGGCCGTACAGCCTGATCACCCAGCAGCCTCTGGGCGGCAAGGCCCGCACGGGCGGACAGCGCTTCGGCGAAATGGAAGTCTGGGCGCTCGAAGGCTACGGCGCCGCCTTCACCCTTCAGGAAATGCTCACGGTCAAGAGCGATGACGTGGAGGGTCGAACGAAGATCTATGAGTCGATGGTCAAAGGCCAGAATACGTTGGAGGCCGGCACGCCGCTGTCCTTCGACGTGCTATGCAACGAGATCCGCGGGCTGGGCCTGAACATCCAGCTCGAGAAGAAACGCCTGGGACGGACTGCTCTATAGATTCGATTGTTGAAAGAAGAGTCCATAAGGGGGCTTTTGCATGTTAGGAAATATCTACGATCGAATTAATGATTACGGTTCGGTCAAGATCTCCTTGGCCAGCCCGAATGATATTCGAAGCTGGTCTTTTGGCGAGGTCCGCAAGCCCGAAACGATCAACTACCGGACCTACCGGCCGGAAAAGGACGGTTTGTTCTGCGAGCGGATCTTCGGACCGGAGCGCGACTGGGAGTGCGCCTGCGGCAAGTATAAGGGCACCAAGTTCAAGGGCATTATCTGCGACCGTTGCGGCGTCAAGGTGACCCACAGCCGGGTCCGGCGCAAGCGCATGGGCCACATCAACTTGGCGGCCCCGGTCCTGCACATCTGGTTCTTCAAGTCGATTCCCAACCGGCTCGGCACGATCCTGGGGATGAAAGGCTCGGACCTCGAGAAGATCATCTATTTCCAGGACTACGTCGTAACCGATCCGGGGGCGACCGGTCTCAAGGCGGGTCAGCTTCTCAGTGAAGAGGATTGTCGCGACGCCGCCACCAAGTACGGCAACTCGTTCAAGGCCGCCATGGGCGCCGAAGCGATCAAGGGGCTGCTGGAGAGCCTGGACATGGACGCGCTGGGCGGGCACCTGCGAAAGGCCATCGCCAAGACGAACAGCAAGCAGAAGATCCGCGACCTGACGAAGCGGCTCAAGACCATCAACGAGATCAAGAACAGCGGCAACAAGGCGGAATGGATGGTCCTGGAGGCGGTCCCGGTGATCCCGCCGGACCTCCGGCCCCTGGTTTTGCTGGAGAGGGACAACTTCGCCACGAGCGATCTGAACGACCTCTACCGGCGCATCATCAACCGCAACAACCGCTTGAAGAAGCTGATCGACCTGAACGCGCCGGAAGTCATTATCCGCAACGAAAAGCGAATGCTCCAGCAGGCGGTCGATTCGCTGCTGGACAACGGTCGATGCCGCCGGCCGGTGCTGGGCAGCAACAACCGGCCGTTGAAGTCGCTGACCGACATGATCAAGGGCAAGCAGGGGCGGTTCCGCGAGAACCTTCTCGGCAAACGCGTCGACTATTCCGCCCGCTCGGTCATCGTGGTCGGCCCTGATCTGCAATTGTTTCAATGCGGGCTTCCAAAGAAGATCGCCCTCGAGCTGTATCAGCCGTTCATCATCCGCAACCTCAAACAGCACGGCTACGCGGACACGATCAAAAGCGCCAAGCGGATGATCGAGCGCCGCGACGAGCAGGTCTGGGACATCCTCGAAGAGGTCATTCATCAGCACCCGGTGCTGCTGAACCGTGCCCCGACGCTGCACCGCATGGGGATCCAGGCGTTCGAGCCCGTTCTGGTCGAGGGCAACGCCATCATGCTTCACCCGCTGGCCTGCAAGGGTTTCAACGCGGACTTCGATGGCGACCAAATGGCCGTGCATCTTCCGCTGAGCGTCGAGGCGCAGGCGGAAACGCATGTGCTGATGATGACGACCAGCAACATTTTCTCGCCGGCGAACGGCTCGCCCATGGTGGGGCCCTCGCAGGACATGGTGATGGGCAACTACTATCTGACCGTGACGCTGGACGATCTGAGGCCCGCCGGCGCTGTGCCGGCGGCGAAGTCCGCGCGCAAGCCGCCCCGGCTGTTCCGCGATGCGCATGAGGCCATGATGGCCCACGATCTGGGCAAGGTCTTACTGCATGAGAAGATTCGCGTTCGTATCCCTCACCGGATGCTCAAGGAGAAGCCCGGCGAGGTCAAGAACATCGACCAGAGCACCAAGAGGTTCTCGGTCGAGACCACCGTCGGCCGGTGCATCTTCAACGACATTCTGCCCAAGGGCATGCCCTTCTACAACATGACGATGGCGCAGAAGAAGCTCAGCCAGGTCATTAGCGACTGCTTCGTGTATGCGGGAGGCGCCGAGACGGTCGGCTTGCTCGACCGGATCAAGGACCTGGGCTTCCGGTATGCGACCCTCGCGGGCCTGAGCTTCGGTTTGACCGACCTGAAGATCCCGAAGAAGAAGCCCGAAATCATTATGGATACGGAGAAACGCGTCAGCAAGATCCAGAAGAACTATGAAGACGGCGTCTTGACCGAGCGCGAGCGCTACAACCAGGTCATCGATGCGTGGACGAACGCCCGCGTGGCCGTGACGAACGAGATGATTCGCGGCTTGAAAGAGGACACGAAAGAGGACGGTACCCCGTACCTCAACCCGATCTACTTGATGACGGATTCCGGGGCTCGTGGCAGCATCGACCAGATTCAGCAGCTCGCCGGCATGCGAGCCCTGATGGCCAAGCCCAGCGGCGAAATCATCGAGACCCCGATCAAGTCGAACTTCCGCGAGGGCCTGACGGTGCTCGAGTACTTCAGCTCGACCCACGGCGCCCGCAAAGGTTTGGCGGATACGGCCCTCAAGACGGCCAACTCCGGCTACCTGACCCGAAAGCTCATCGACGTGGCCCAGAACGTGATCATCATCGAGCGGGATTGCGGCACGCTCCAGGGAATTACCAAGAGCAGTATCAGCCGCGGCGACCAGGTCGATATTCCGTTGACGCACCTGATCGTCGGCCGGACGGCCCGGGACAACATCCGCAACCCCATCACCGACGAGATGATCGTTCATGAGAACGAGGTGATTACCCACGAGATCGCGCGCAAGATCGAGGCCCTGGGCCTCGACGCGATCCGGGTCCGAAGCCCGCTCACCTGTGATAGCCCGTTCGGCATCTGCGCCAAGTGCTATGGCTGGGACATGAGCACGGGTCTGCTGGTCGAGGAAGGGGCGGCCGTGGGAATCGTGGCGGCCCAGTCCATCGGCGAGCCCGGCACGCAGCTTACGCTTCGTACCTTCCACACCGGCGGCATCGCTTCGCGAGCGATCCTCGAACGCGAGCAGGAAGCCACCCATACCGGAAAGGTGCAGTACCGGGACGTCAACGCCGTACCCCTCAAACGGGAGGATGGCTCGACGGTCACCGTGGCGCTCAAACGCAACGGCGAAATCACGCTGCTGGACCAGAAGGATCGCGAATTGGATAAATTCAAGGTGCCCTACGGCGGCATCCTCCTCGTGCCCGACGGCAAGACCGTCAAGGCCGGGACGATCCTGTTCCAGTGGGACCCGCACCGGACCCCGATCCTGGCCGAGGTGGGCGGCTTGATCCGCTTCGTCGATATTATTGAAGGCGAGACGGTTCAGACCGAGGAGTTGCGCGTCAAGACATCGAAGCAGAAGCCTAAGGACAAGGACGCGGACAAGGACAAGGACGCGGACGCCAAGGTTGTCGAAAGGCCGGTCGTGATCGAGCACAAGGGTGACAAGCACCCGCAGATCATGATTGAGGACGCCAAGGGCAAGATCCTCGACGTGCACTATCTGCCCGCCGGGGCGAGAATCGAGGTGGGCGAGGGCCAGGAGGTCCAGGCCGGACAGTTGCTCGCCCACCAGCCGAGAGCCACGGGCGGAACACAGGACATCACCGGCGGTCTGCCCCGTGTGACGGAAGTCTTCGAGGCCCGAAAGCCCAAGGACCCCGCTGCGATGGCGGAGATCAGCGGGCGCGTCGAGCTGCGAAGCGACAAGCGAAAGGGTAAGATGACCATCACCATCCGCAGCGAAAGCGGGATGGAAAAAGAGCACCACGTCCCGCGGGATCGCCACCTGAACGTTCACACGGGGGACATTATCGAGGCGGGCGACGCCCTGACCGATGGTCCGCTGGTGCCTCACGACATCCTCCGGATCAAGGGCGAGGAGGCGCTCCAGCGATACCTGATCGGCGAAATTCAGAACGTCTATCGCTCGCAGAACGTGAACATCAACGACAAGCACGTCGAGATCACGGTTTCGCAGATGATGCGAAAGGTCGAGATCGATTCCGTCGGCGACAGTACGTTCCTGCCCGGCGAGGTGGCCGACAAGTTCGTCTTCCGCAGGGAGAACGACCGGTTGAGCAGCAGCATCAAGATCGTCACCCCGGGTGACGTCTCGGACCTGCAGGAAGGCCAGGTGCTGGACAAGAAGGAACTGACCCGGATGAATGAAAAGGTCGAGGCCCTGGGCGGCACGGCCGCGAAGGGCCGCAAGCCGAAGCCCGCCACGGCCAACACGCTGCTGCTGGGCATTACCAAGGCCTCACTGTGGTCCGACAGCTTTATCGCGGCCGCCAGCTTCCAGGAAACAACAAAGGTGTTGACGGAGGCGGCGCTGGCTGGTAAAGTGGACCAATTGCACGGCTTGAAGGAAAACGTGATCCTGGGCCACTTGATTCCTGCCGGTACGGCGTTCAAGCCGCACCTGGAAATGAGGGTCAAGCACTTGGTGGAAGCCCCGATGCCGAAGGAGCTGGAAGGCACCAAGGAGGAACGGGCGATCGACGCCGAAGCCAAGGCCGAGTCCAAGGTCAGAGAAGTGCTGGGTATCGAATAACTATTTGTAGGTTTTGATTGAGATTGAGTGTATGCCGACGATCAACCAGTTAGTGCGAAAACCGAGAATCGCTTCCAAGAAACATAAGCGCGTGTCCGATATCAGCGGCTCGCCGCAAAAGCGGGGTGTGTGCCTGATCGTCAGGACCCAGACCCCGAAGAAGCCGAACTCCGCTCTGCGAAAGGTGGCGCGTGTCCGGCTGACGAGCGGCAAAGAAGTGACCGCCTATATCCCGGGCGTCGACCACAACCTGCAAGAGCACAGCACGGTGTTGATCCGCGGCGGGCGCGTCAGGGACTTGCCCGGTGTCCGCTATCACATCGTTCGTGGTGTGCTGGACTGTGCCGGTGTGGCGGGCCGACAGCGTGGCAGGAGTAAATACGGTGCCAAGAGGGCGAAGTAACGCACCTTTGGCGCGGATCGAAGTGTTGTGGGATGATAGAGAGCGCAGAGTGTTATGGCTAAGAAGTTCACTGCTTCCACCCAAGGATTGAAACCGGATTCGAAGTACAACAGCAAGCTGGTCTCGAAGTTCATCAACTGCATGATGTGGGGCGGCAAGAAGAGCGCCGCGCAGGACGTGTTTTACGGTGCCATGGCGATCGTGGCCGAGAAGATCAAGGACGTATCGCCGCTGGAGGTCTTCGAAACGGCCATCAACAACGTCAAACCGACGCTCGAGGTCCGCAGCAAGCGTGTGGGTGGCGCCAGTTACCAGGTCCCGATGCAGGTGAACCCGAAGCGGCAGCAGTCGTTGGCGTTTCGCTGGATTCTGCTGTCTTCCCGCGGCAAGAAGGGCAAGCCGATGAGCCAGCGGCTGGCCTCCGAACTGATGGACGCATACAACAGGCAGGGTGGGGCCATGACGACACGCGATAACGTCCACCGCATGGCGGAGGCGAACAAGGCGTTTGCCCACTTCGCCTGGTAGAACTCCGACGAGCAACACTGCCACGGTCGACTCTGCTGAGGATCGTGGCAGTTTTTTTATGTAGAGGGTGAACTTCTACAAAATGGACATTGGGCCTATATTCTTCAAGGAAATCTGCTTCACGATTTCCTTGAAGAATGGATTTGACCCTTGTTTTGTCAGCCGGTTACGGTTTGGGAAGGCAAAATCAAGTAATAGATTTTTCCTTCCCAAAGTAGGCCCAATGTCCATTTTGTAGAAGTTCACAAAAGACGGATTGAAGTCTCAATGATGGGCAGTTTAGACAAACTACGCAACATAGGGATCATGGCGCATATCGACGCCGGTAAGACGACGGTAACGGAGCGCATCCTTTATTATACGGGCAAGACGTATAAGATGGGGGAAGTCCATGACGGCACGGCCGTCATGGATTATCTGGAGGAAGAACAGAGGAGAGGGATCACGATCACGTCGGCCGCGACGAAGTGCCCGTGGAAGGGTTTTGAAATCAACCTGATCGACACGCCGGGGCATATCGACTTCACGGCGGAGGTGGAACGGTCTTTGAGGGTTCTTGACGGCGCCGTGGCCGTATTCGACGGCAGTGAAGGTGTCCAGGCCCAGAGTGAAACGGTTTGGCGCCAGGGCCAAAAATACGGCCTGCCCTGCCTGTGTTTCATCAACAAGATGGACAAGACGGGGGCCGACTTCGAGATGAGCGTCCAGAGCATCTACGACAAACTTCTGGCCAACGCGGTCCCCGTGGAGATCCCGATCGGTGCAGAGGATTCCTTCGCGGGTATCATCGACTTGATCACCATGAAGGCCGTGTTCTACGAGGCCCAGGAGCTGGGGGCCCAGTTCCATGAGGCCGACATTCCGCCCGATCTCGTCGCCAAGGCGAAGAAGTACCGGGCCCGCATGATCGAAATGGCCGCCGAGTACGATGAGGAGCTGATGGCGGCGTTCATCAACGATGTGCAGCCACCCGAGCAGGTGATCAAAAGGGCAATCCGAAAGGGCACGCTCGAAAACAAGCTGAACCCGGTGTTTGTCGGCTCGGCCCTGAAGTACATCGGGGTTCAGCGGCTGCTGGATGGGGTGGTGGATTACTTGCCGTCGCCGGTGGAGAGGCCGGCGATCATGGGGCACAAGCCGGAGGATGAGGCCAAGAAGATCCCGGTGAAGTGCGATCCCGATGGCAGCTTGGTGGCCCTGGCGTTCAAAATCATCACGGATACCCACGGCGACCTCTACTTTTTGCGCATCTACCAGGGCACTCTCAAGACAAACAGCCGCGTGCTGAACCCGAATCGGGACACGAAGGAAAACATCATGCGGGTCTTCGAGATGCACGCGAATGAGCGAAAAATCGTCGAATCCGCGAGGGTGGGGGACATCGTGGCCGTCGTGGGTCTCCGGCATACCCTCACGGGCGATACCCTCTGCGATCCGAAGAAGCCGGTCGGGCTGCCGAGCATCAGCTTCCCACAGACGGTTATTACGATGTCCATCGAGCCCAGATCGGCGGCGGATAGGGCCAAGCTTGGCGATGCCCTGGAAGCCTTGCGGCGGGAAGACCCCACCTTCTCCTACAAGACAGATCTGGAGACAGGCCAAACGGTCATTAGCGGTATGGGGGAGCTCCATCTGGAGATTCTCCAGCACAAGCTGGTCAAGGATATGAAGGTGGATGTGCGGGTGGGCAAGCCCCGGGTCGCCTACAAGGAGACGATCACGCGAGCGGCTCTGGCGGAGGGCAAGTTCATCCATCAGACGGGCGGACGAGGCCAGTACGGCCATGTTGTTCTGGAGGTCGTTCCGCTGGTCGATGCCCAAGGCCGCTGGGTGTCGCGAGTTGAGTTTGCAGAACGCGTGACGTCCGATAAGGTTCCCCATGAGTATGTTGCCCATGTGGGGCGGGGTGTCAAGGAAGCGGCCGGCAACGGTGTTCTGGGCGGATACCCCGTCGTGGGCGTGAAGGCGACCCTGGTGGATGGCTCCTATCATCCCGTGGATTCCTCGGACTTGGCGTTTGAGCAGGCGGGATCGATTGCCTTCGAAAGAGCCCTGAAGGAGGCTGGACCGGTGCTTTTGGAGCCAGTGATGCGGGTCCAGGCGGTGGTTCCGGACTCTAATTTCGGCGCGATCCAGGCGGACCTGCTCGCCAAGCGGGGAGTGATCATGGATTGCCGGATGCACGGCAGTATGCGGGTGATCGACGCCAAAGTGCCTCTCGTGGAGCTGTTCGGCTATTCCAGCGATATTCGCAGCCTGACGGCCGGTCGCGGGAGCTTCACCATGGAGCCGATGACCTATGAGAGGGTGCCCGAGCAGGTCGCGAAGGGAATTCTCTTCTAAAACCGAAAAAAGTGAAAAAAATTTCCAGAGACGGGCTTTTTGTCAATTGACAGTCTCTCTGCGCGGTGATAGAGTTGAACTTTTTCAGCGATAGCGAGCATTGTCAGGGATGACGATGCGATACGAGTTACGCTGTGGCATATCTGTGATTGCCATCAAGGATGGCGCAACGGGTATTTTTTGTAACTAAGGGTGAGCAAGGCAAGGTGGCTTTGCCGAGGTCCAACGCGGGTCTCGACCCTGACTCTTAAGGAAGGCCACGCGGCCTGCGGTGTTTGTCGGCAGTTTCGACAAGGCACGGAGTGGGCGCGCAAGCCTTTCCTGCCTTAACCAACGAGCGGCATTGGCCAGAATGGAGAGAGTATCTGTTCTGGACGGGCTGGCCGTCGGATGGTAAGCAGCGGTGTTTTCGTGACTTGTGACCATGCCCTCACCCGGCCGTGAAGGTCCGGACCTGGGCAGACGAAGGGCTGGTCCAGAGGAGCATTATGTCTTCCGAGAGTGAGAAGATCAGGATTCGGATGGAGGCGTACGACCATCGCGCGCTCGATGCCTCCGCCAAGGAGATCGTGGAGCATGCCCGCAGGACCAACGCTCGCGTGAGCGGACCGATTCCGCTTCCGACGCGAATCGAGCGGTACACGGTCCTGAGGAGCCCGCACGTGGACAAGAAGTCGCGAGAGCAGTTCGAGTTGCGTACGCACAAGCGGCTGATCGACATCCACGAGGCGAATGCCCGGACGGCCGAGGTCCTGAACCGGTTGGTCGTCCCAGCGGGCGTTTTTGTGAAAATCAAGGCTTAGGAGCATAGGACCTGAGAGTATGGCGATGTTGCTTGGCAAGAAAGTGGGTATGACGCGGGTCTACGACGAGGCGGGCCACCTGATCCCGGTGACGGTGATCCAGGCCGGTCCGTGCACGGTCACCCAGATCAAGACCAGCGAGACGGACGGCTACAACGCCATTCAGTTGGGGTTTGAGGACGTGAAACCCTCGCGGCGCAAGCAGGCGGAGGTGGGGCACGCCCGCAAGGCCAACACGGATCCCAAGCGATTCGTGCGGGAATGGCGATTGCCGATCGCGGCCAAGGCGGAGTACAAGGCCGGCGACTCGCTTACCGTTTCGATCTTTGCGGGTACGAAACTCGTGGACATCGTGGGAACGAGCAAGGGCAAGGGGTTTGCGGGACCCATGAAACGGTACGGCTTCAAGGGCTTCCCGGCCTCCCACGGCACCGAGCGAAAGCACCGGGCCCCCGGTTCGATTGCCGCACGTGCGATGAACGCCGGTATGGGTGGTGGTCTGAAGAGGGGCAAGCGGATGGCTGGACACATGGGCGATGACCGTGTGACGGCCAGGAACCACGTGTTGGTGGCGATTGACGAGGAAAGAAACCTCCTGGTGGTCAAAGGGACCGTTCCCGGGCCATCCGGCGGATACTGCATCGTGAAAACGGCCAAGAGCCTTGGCACTTCGAGTGGAACTTGAGATGATTGAGCTGACTGTATTCAACGCGAGTGGGCAGCAGGTGGGCACCATCCAGGTCGACGAATCGGTCCTGGGGGGCTGCATCCGATACGCCCTGCTCAAGCAGGCCATCGTGATGTACCACGCCAACAAGCGTGTCGGCACCGTGGCGACCAAGAGCAGGGGTATTGTGGCCGGCTCGACCCGGAAACTGTTTCGGCAGAAGGGCACGGGCAACGCCCGTGCGGGCACCCGGCGAACGGGCAAGCGGGTCGGTGGCGGCATGGCCTTCGCCAAGGTCCCGAGGGATTTCCGCCAGGCGATGCCTCGCAAGCAGAGGATGCTGGCCCGGGATTCGGCCGTCCTGGCGAAGCTTCGCTCGCATAACGTGGTGGTGGTCGATGGCTTGTCCTTCGAGAAGCCCAAGACGAAGGATTTCGCCAGTGTGTTGAGGAATCTGAAGATCGAGCGCAGTTGCCTGGTGGCGACGAGCGAGTACGATGAGAACGTGTACAAGTCGGTGCGGAATATCCGGAAAGTGGACGTGATGCCGGTGGCCAACCTGAATGCGGGGGACATCGTCAATCATCGGCAGATGCTGTTTACGAAGGACGCGTTGACGTCGTTTCTGGATCGCAAAGCCGGCAGTCAGGAGAGCCTGACGGCATAGAGCCGCCGGTCACGAGGTTGTGGTTTTCAATTTGGGTCCGAGCTTTCGATGGATAATTTCAGTATCGTCATCCGGCCGATTGTCACCGAGCAGGGCATGCACTTCGCCAATGTCAAGGGTGCCTACTCCTTCGAGGTGCACAGACAGGCGAACAAGGCGGAAATCAAAAACGCCATCGAGAAAATCTACGGCGTCAAGGTGGACAAGGTCAGAACGGCCAACCACAAGGGCAAGCGCCGCCGCCGTGGCGGAAGGATTGGGACGACCTCGGCTTGGAAGAAGGCCGTGGTGTTCCTGGCGCCCGACAATCATATCGATTTGTTCTGATCCGGTGGATCTTAGAGAGAGATAAGCGTATGGGCATTCGAGTCTACAAGCCGACAAGCCCGGGTCGCCGCAACAGCTCGGTGAATGACTTTGCCGAACTGACGACGGACCGGCCCGAAAAGACCTTGTGCAAGAGAATCAAGAAGTGCGGCGGGCGGAACCATAGCGGCAAGGCGACCGTGCGGTTTCGCGGCGGCGGCGCGCGGAGGATTTACCGAACGATCGACTTCAAGCGGAACAAGGATGGAGTCCTCGCGACCGTGGCGACCGTGGAGTACGACCCGAACCGAACCTGTTTCATTGCACTGCTCCAATACAAGGATGGAGAGAAGCGGTACATCCTGTACCCGATGGGTATCGGGGTGGGCGACGTGCTGGAAAGCGGCGCGGTGGTTGAGCCGAAGGCCGGCAACTGTATGCCGCTGGGATCGATTCCCGCCGGTCTGGAAGTGCATAACGTGGAGATGACGGCCGGGCAGGGCGGCAAGATGGTCCGGGGCGCCGGGGGCGCCGCGCGAATCGTGGCGAAAGAAGGCGACTGGGTGACCATCGTCCTGCCGAGCGGCGAAATGCGAATGGTCCGCAAGGAATGCCGGGCCACGATCGGCCGGCTGGGCAATCCCGACCACCAGAATATCACTATCGGCAAGGCCGGACGGATGCGTCATCGCGGGCGCAGGGGCCACGTCCGAGGCAAAGCCCAGAACCCGGTGGATCATCCGATGGGTGGCGGCGAGGGCCGGTCGAACGGCGGCCGGCATCCGTGCTCGCCCTCGGGCGTGCTCGCCAAGGGTGGCAAGACCCGCAGTCCGCGCAAGACCAGTAACAGCCGGATCATTCGAAGACGCAAGAATAGACAGGGCCAGATGGTGCTGTAAGGGTAGACATGTCCGCGGGCTCGCAACAGTGGAGCGGTGCCCGGGGCATTAGAGAGAGACGCACAGATGGGAAGATCTCTTAAAAAAGGGCCGTACGTAGACGACAAGCTGATGGCGAAGGTGAGCAAGCAGATCACCGAAGGGGCGCGGAACCCGATCAAGACGTGGGCGCGGCGCTGTACGATCGTGCCCGAATTCGTCGGTTTTACGTTCATGGTCCACAACGGCAAGATGTTCAACAAGGTCTTCGTAACGGAAGACATGGTAGGGCACAAGCTCGGTGAATTCTCGCTCACCCGGACGTTCCGAGGACATTCAAGCAAGAAGATCAAATAATGTCATGCAAGTCCGTCGCGAGCCGGCAGGCGACCGATTAGACGTGGGGCATGAGGTATGTTAAGTTCGACAAAATTGAAAGAAGTAGCCAAACGGCAAAAGGTCACGGTTGAGGATCTTGCCCGGAGCATCGTGCGAGGTGGTCTCGACCTGCAGGATGCGATTTCGGCCGTGAGGAACTGGCGGAGAGGTCTGATGAGGCCGATCCCCAAGACCGAGGATGTGCAGAAGCTCGCCGACGCCTTATCCGTCGAGGTGCCCGAGATCAGCGACTGGCACTCTTTCTATCGGTACGCACCGATGGCGGCGCGCAAGGTTCGGCTGGTTACGGAGCTGATCGCCGGCCGGCCGGTGCAGGAGGCCATCGACATTCTGAAGTTCACGCGAAAGCGCGCCGCCCCGATGGTCGGTCAGGTGCTCAAGGCCGCCGTGGCCGATGCGGATGAACACCAGGCGGACGTGGACACGCTCTACGTGAGCGAAGCTCGGACCGACGAGGCCGGCATTCGCATCGGCACCAAGCGATGGATCGCGAAGGACCGGGGCCGGGCCCATCCGATCCGCAAGAAGGCGTGTCATATCCATGTGACGGTCAGCCAGGAGTGAGAAAGGCGTAACAGAAACGAGAATCGAGATACGGGACTATGGGTCAAAAAACGTCTCCAATTGGGTTTAGAACGGGAATCACGCTGGGATGGCAGAGCACGTGGTTCGCCCCGAAGGCCAACTACGGCGACTTCCTCGTCGAGGACCAGAAGATCCGCAAATACGTGGACGAGCGGTTCAACCGCCAGATGCCGAAGGGGGCGGTTGCGAAGGTCGAGATCATCCGGACGCGGAACGAAGTGAACGTGACGATGCACAGCGGCCGGCCGGGTGTCGTGATCGGCCCCCGGGGTGGAGAAGTCGATAAGCTTCGCGAGGAGCTGGAGGCATTGACCGGCCGCAAAGTGACCGTGAACGTGATCGAGATCAAAGAGCCCGACCTGAACGCGACACTTGTGGCCGAGGGGATTGCGGAACAGTTGGCCAAGCGGGCCTCGTTCCGGCGGACGATGAAGCAATTCTGTGAAGCG
>Ga0315275_10000770_pt1 | contig 26831 bp, 34 predicted proteins | sample YL17G03_0_MG_FD_205557 | JGI IMG/M metagenome (GOLD analysis project Ga0315275, IMG submission 205557) | Sediment microbial communities from Yellowstone Lake, YNP, Wyoming, USA - YL17G03_0 | ecosystem: Environmental > Aquatic > Freshwater > Lake > Sediment | place: USA: Wyoming | collected...
ATTGCCATAAATACTCCAAAAATCACAATTGCAACTATCCCAATCATTGCAAATTGATAGATTCTTTTTGCCATTTTTTCTCCCTTTGTTAAAAGAGGAATGACACTGGATTTATTTCTTTTAAATCTGGTATGAGAGAGGCTCATATAGGCAATGTAAAAAAATCCAACTGTCTGCAGCCCTATAATTGGAGCAAAAATAGGATTATTTGAAAATATTGAAATTAGAATTCCCATTAATCCATAAATGCCGAAAAAGATCTCCAGCAAGGTAGTTTTTGTAAACGGTAGATTGTATGCCTTATCTCTCCAGTCATCTTCTTTGTTAATAATTCCATATTTTGGAGTTCTCAAGAATTCATTTTTCTTTCCAAAAATTGCATCAAATACAGCAACGCTGTTATTTACAGCCATTCCTGCATTAAAAACAAGTAACGCAGGTAAAATTTTTACCTTGGATTTCCAAGAGTTGTGATACATGCTTTGAATAATTATTATGTATGCTCCAGGCCCCATTGCAAGATAAGTGGCAATTGTTAATACGGGAATAACATTGACTAGATAGAGATTCATGTTTGCTGCCAAGAGAACAGGTAGTGCAAGAAATTGTATTAGGATTAATGGATAGACAACATGACGAGTGAGTTGAACAAATGCCTGAATTTTTGCTTCTATTGCAACTTTACGTTTGATTATAATCTCTGTCAATAATTTAATTGCGCATTGTATAGAACCTTTTGCCCAACGAAATTGTTGTCTTTTAGCTGCATTCATTTGAACTGGAAGTTCAGCATTAACTACAATATTAGGAAGAAAGATGCATTTCCATCCTTTCATTTGTGCCCTGTAACTAAGATCAAGATCTTCAACAAGGGTAGATATATGCCACCCACCAGCATCTTCTATACATTCACGTTTCCAGATTCCAGCAGTACCATTAAAGTTCATGAATAAATGAGAGTTACTCTTGGCCTTTTGTTCAATCAAAAAATGAAAGTCAAGGCTAAGTGCTTGTGCTTGAGTGATTGCAGAATAGTTTTCATTTACATGTCCCCAACGACACTGAATGAATCCAATATTAGATTTAGAAAAATGAGGAATCGCTCTTTTTAAAAACCAATTAGGTGGGATAAAATCAGCATCAAAAATTGCTACGAATTCAGTATCTGTAGTTTGCATTGCATGTTTTAAAGATCCTGCCTTGTATCCATTTCTAGTACCACGCCGTATATGCTCAATTTGAAATCCTTGTCTTTTGTATTCATCAACAGCATCATCAATAATCTTTACAGTATCATCATCAGAGTCATCTAAAACCATAATTCTCATCTTTTCTTGTGGATAATCCATTGCACAAACTGCATCAACTAATCTCTTTGCGACATACTTTTCATTGTATATTGGTAGCTGAATAGTGACTGTTGGCGTACCTACATCAATCGTAGTGAAAATTTCCTTTCTTTTTATTGAAAGATATGTCAAGTAATAGAAATTGCAAGTATATGCAGTAATTATAATAGCGGATAAAATAAACAGATCAAAAACAAATTGAGTGAATGAATTAAGAGCCATTACTTTGATTCTAAAAATAGTTAGTCGCTATTTATACTTGCAAAATAAATTAGTTATTTTTGTTCAAAAATCTTTATTGCTTGTGGTGGACAAACGTTTTCGCAGGCAAGACAAAATATGCAGTCTGGCTCTTTTGACATTAAAGGTTTTTTTCCAGATGCAGGATTTCCAGGAGTGTCAAACCATTCATACACTCCAACTGGACATGCTTCGATACATCCGCCATCTGCAATACAAATATCATAATCAACAGATACAAATTCGCCCCATACACCAAGGATTCCATTATTGGCACCTTTTCTGCCCCAAGTTTTAATTGCATATCCATTTGCATCAAATGGTGTAGATGGTTTCATTTTAGATTTGTAGGATACATCAATTGGACCAGGTTTGGCTCCATCAGGAATTTCAAATTCACCACTTTCATCTTCGGCGATTTCATCAGCCCCAGCTTCAATTGGTTTTGGTTTGGCATTAAGAACAATTTTTGCAAGAGGAGTAAGTTCTTCTAGTCTTTGTATGGCTTGATAGTGGTTGAGTTTCTCTGCTTTTGCAAGATAGGAAATCATTTTGTCTGCTAAGATAGTATTACGTAAAATAGTATCAATAACCATTTTTGCAAAATGATCTGCTTTTTTTCTATAATCTTTAACCCAGTTTGGATCACCAAATTTTTCAATTGGAAAAATTTGATAAATGATATCAACTACTTCACCGCTAACAATTTCGACTGTAACAGATAACTCTACTTCTTCATATCCTTTGGCATCAGGATCTTTCATATTCTGTTCTTTCCAACGATATGTTGCAAAGATTCGATCAGCATAAGCATCCATTTCAAATGCCTTTTTCAAACCATCATGTACGGATTTAAGTTCTAAAGGATCTTCAAGTTTTATTGGCAATCTATAAAGTCCAAGTTTGAAGCCATGTAGAGGATACACACCACGTTTTGCAGTTGGTGCCTCCATTGTCCAGACTCGATCTTTTAGAAGTAATGACATGTAGTTTCAATGAATTGAATTTATTTAAAAAGGTTATCAGTCATTGTCGTCTGGGCACGTAAGCTCCCGAATTTCGACATACTTTTTTTCCATGGTTTCTGCATATTCCGAGATCTTTTTTAGATCAAATAGATCTTTTGAGAAATACCAACGAATTGGAACCCAATGGCCAATTCCATCCATATCATGGATCATTCCTTTATCCGCTTTTACATTTAGTTTTTCGTCAATTGATGTATCCTTTACTGTAAGACCTCTTTTTGTCTTATCTTCCAAAACAAAATGAGTATCAGCATCTTTAATGTAATAAAATGATCCTTCCTTTATCACAGGAAAGTCTAATGACAATTTATTTTTCCACTGGGTTTCCGATCATGTTACCCCATTCAGTCCAAGAACCATCATAGTTTCGAACCTTGGAATAACCAAGAAGATATTTTAGAACAAACCAACTATGCGATGATCTTTCACCAATTCTACAATAGCATATAACATCTTTATCAGGTGTTACACCTTTTTGTTCATAATTTTGTTTAAGAATTTCTACAGACTTGAATGTTCCATCAGCATCATTTACAGCAGTTGCCCATGGAATATTATTTGCTCCAGGAATATGTCCACCTCGCTGTGCATGTTCCATTGGATATTCAGGTGGTGCTGTAATTTCACCAGTGAATTCTTTGGTTGATCTTACATCAACCATCACGGTGTCTTCTCGCCCCAATGCTCTACTAACATCAAACAAATAAGCACGTAATCCTTCATCAGGAGGCTGTGCCTTGTACGCGATGAAAGAAAATTGAGGTTCTTCTGTTGTGTATCCTTTATTTTCTAATTCCCATTTTTTTCTTCCACCATCCATAATCTTTAGATTTTCATGGCCATAGAATTTGAAAACCCAAAAAACAAATGCTGCAAACCAATTATTAAAATCACCATAAAGAATTACTTCAGTGTCTTCACTTATACCGTTTTTCGACATTAATGCTTCAAATTGTTTTTTATTAATTATATCTCGAGTTATTAGATCATTGATATCACGTTTCCACCAAATTAAGCTTGCTCCTTTAATGTGACCTTTATGATATCCATTTACTGGATCATAATCTACTTCAACTAATTTTCTATTCTCATTTGGCGGATTATTGTATACCCAATTGGTATCTACTAAAACTTCAGGATGTGCGTAATTCACATTATTTTATAAATTTGTATTCATACTTAATTGTTTTCACATTGTATTGGCTAAACGGCCATTATATCAAATTTTTATTTTTCTTAAATATGGTATCTTCACTAGCCTCACCTTCGAATTTAAAATTGATGGGCAGATAATTTTCCATCATAATTATCGTCGCAGAAAATAAAAAAGAGAAAAGAAAAAGTATTTGTTATTTTTTAAATTCTGGAGCCCATTGATCCGTATTTCTTAAATCAGTGGAACTAATTGTTTTTGTCGCGTTTGGAGTTTCTGTTAGTTTCAATTGTTCCATAGCTGGATTCATCGGGGTGTAACCCTTACACTCGAAACTAAATTGGTCTACAAGGACAAATCCTTTTCCAGTGTATCCTTCCTCATTATCAGATCTTGTAGCTACTACATAGTTTGTCACTTGACAATCACGGTACTCAAAAGATCGAAGAACGTTCCCTCCCTTTGCTAAAAATACAGTAACGTCAAAGAATTTGTAGTCATATTCAAATCCTGAACTGGCAAAGTACTTTTGGGTTTCGTCAGCTGCCTCATATAGATATGGAGTTTTGCCAACAATTTTTTCCATTGTGAATGAAGGTTTGGATCTACCAGTTGTTTCGCTACTTTCCTGTGACTTTGATTTAGCAGTACCAGAAGAAAGAGTCGTAGTCCCATATCCGCCTGTTTGTGTAAATTGTTGAATTGGCACCATCTCACTGCCATCTCTAAATTCAAATAATGCAGTAGTGGTGACGTTTTCTACAAATACCATTTTTGAAGGTTGCAGTGATACTGTTAGTGCCTCGATGTCAACAATTCCAAAACCTGTGACAAATAGAATTGTAAACATCACAACGACACTTAGTGTCACGCCCATCGCAAATATAGAAAGTTGCTTTTTAATCATCGAACTGGATTTATTTTTGAATTATATTAAAGGCTTGCCCCATATCCAAATTTGAGAATGATAATCAATATTTTTTGATATTCATTTCTTTTGCTTTTAGTTAATTCAATATATGAAATAATTAGGAAGAATTATTCCAGGTTAAATTGGATCACAAAATTTAGATATATTCTGAGACCATTTATTGTAATTCATTCGCATTCGTTAATTCTTTGATTTTCTTGTTTTTATAAAATGCTTAACTTTGTTCATCACGGTCTAAATAGTGGTAAATATTACCCAATAAAATTGGTAAAACAAAAGAGCCAGGCTAAAAAATTAGGTCGAAATACAATATTTATAATTACAGGAATTGTTGTGATTGTTTCAGCCGGTGGATACTATGCATACCAATCATTTATTCCAGTCAATGTTGACTATCCTGTATTTTTGGTTCCTGAAAACATTTTGATAAAGACTGGAAAAACAACTGATGGGCATTATGCATTTGCAATGCAATCAAGTCGGGGTGGAAAACAAGTACCTCGTCCAGGTGGAATGACTAGCCCTACTTTGAATGTATCAAAAGGGAATCTAATTTCTGTCCACATAATTAACGAAATATTAAACACTGATGCAGAAAAATCAATTCATAATTTTAACATTGATGAATTTAATGTGCATTCAAAAGATCTTGGATATTTTGAATCGCAGTCCATTACGTTTTTGGCAGATAAACCGGGAGAATTTATTTATCATTGCACTCTTCATCCTGAGATGAAAGGAGTGCTAAGTGTGAAATGAAATATTAAATTGAGTCTTCATACCAATAATAGAGAATAAGAAAAATATCCTATTGAATTTAAACTAAATCGCTTTGAAATATTAGTTGATTTTAGTATCTGAATATTGTTTTATTATTGGACATATTTCATCCATGCAAAGTGATCATGTGAACTTGTTTGTAAAGAATTTCCATTATATAGTATCAAATAAATTAAAAAAATATCCTTTTAACTAAATGCGATTTAGGAGAACTGTTTGAAACTTGAAAAGGTAGCAGTAGTTAGTAAGGTGGGCTCAAAAGAATCAGAAGAGGCAGCAAAAACTGTAGCTAAAAAATTTCTAGCAAAAAAATCTAAAGTATTTACAATTTCTCCCATAGATGTAGAGGGTGCAGAAAAAGTAGAGTCATTGGAGGATTTAAAAAAAGAAAAACTCGATCTTGTAGTTACCTTGGGTGGAGATGGAACAACCCTTAGAGTTTTCAGATATCTTGAAAATGAGACTCCAATTCTGACAATTAATGTTGGAGGAAATAGAGGAATATTATCTGAGATAACTATTGATGAAATAGATGGTGCAATAAATAAAATTCTAAAAGATGAATTCTTTTTGGATAAACGAACTAGGGTTGTCGCATCTTGTGGAGGTAAAGAATTTCCACCAGCATTAAACGAAATTTATATTTGTAGAACAAATCTTACAAAAACTGCAGAAATTGAAATTAAATTTCAAGATGATACAGTAAAACAGAAAATGGACGGAGTGATTATTGCTACACCAAGTGGTTCAACAGGGCACTCATTTTCTTTAGGTGGCCCCATCCTTCATGAAAGTTTAGATGTTTTGATCATCACACCAGTTGCTCCAGTTTACAGATTAGAGTCAATAGTTGTACCAGATGAAAAAATAGAAATAATCTCATCCCATGATTGCAGTATAGTCATGGATGCGCAAGTAGTAAAATCAGCAGGCTACGGAGAACCAATAATTATAAAGAAATATACAAAACCAGCAGTCTTTGTTAGATTAAAGAAACGGGGATTGAGACAGATGAGCAAGCTTGGATTTTAGAATATTAGATGCCAGTGCATTTTATGCCGGAGTCCCGTTTGGATCATCGGATGATTGTTACACAACATCTCTTGTTTATGAGGAGATAAAACACATCAAAAAAAATCATGGTGTACTAGGAACATTGCTGGAAACTAATAGGCTAAAAATAATGGATCCAGACAAGGAATCAACAGATAGGGCAATAATTTCAGCCAAAGAAACAGGTGATTTTCAACAATTATCAAAGCAAGATATTTCCATAATTGCATTATGCATCAATCTCAATGGTGAGATTATTTCAGATGATTTTGCAATTACAAATGTTTCAAAAAATCTAGGATTGAAGATATCCTCAATCATGACTAATAGTTTTCAAGATGTTGGAAAATGGGTTCATTATTGTCCTGGCTGTCGTACAAATCATACAATTGGGAGAGAGTGCCCAATGTGCGGTACCATGCTTAAGAGAAAATTACTCAAGGGGCAATCTTCTGCCATACCAATCAACAAATGATCCATCATATAATTTCACATCACGGTAACCTGCAATCATTAGTTGTAAAAATAAGCTAGATGCCCTATGACCATGCATGCAATAACAAACAATTTGATCATCTTTAGATATTTTATTTTTAGAAAATAAATTTTGTAAAAAATTTTTGTTTTGAAATAATTTGCCATCATATCCTATTCCTTCAGTAAATGGAATTAGTTTGGAATTAGGTAAATGTCCGCTCATAAATTCTTGAGGTGTTCGCGCATCTAAAATAATAAAATTATTAAAATTTTCTTTAAGATGGACAGCATCTATTCGAATCATGGAGTTGATTTTTGGAATAAACGTTGTTATTTTAGGAATGAATGATTTTTTCGTTAATTCAAATCCATTGTTTTGTAAATCTATTATACTTGCATCAAGTAGATGTATTTTATCGTGACCAAAGTACAAAAAAGTCCAAGCAATTCTAGCAGCCGATGGATCCATGGAATCGCCTACAATAACAACAGTTTTAGAATCATCGATTCCAATTGAACTAAAAAGTTCAGTAATTTTTTCTGGATCAATAACTAAATTTGAACCGTATTGATCAAATTGAATAACTTGTTCTATTGTTAGCGATTGAGATTTTATCAGGTGCCCGTACAGAAATAATGTTTTAGGGCGTGTATCCAAAATAATAATATCCTGATCAGAAAAATGATCTCTTAGCCAATCTATTGAAACTAACATTAATGAGATAGATTTGTCAATTTATTTATTAGTATCAGGTATCATGCAAGGTTTTTTGGTTTGACTCCTTGAGATGTTTGCTTTGAGATTCAAGTATTGTTTTTATTTTTTTGGCTCTTGCATTCCCAAGACCTTCAATTTTTGCAAGTTCAGTAGTTGTTGCAGTAAAAACTTTCAAAGGAGTTCCAAATTTCTCAAGCAATCTAACAGCAAATTTTTCACCAACTCCAGGCAAACTACACAAAGATGATAGTTGTTGTTTTTCTAAATCATTTGATTTTTTTATTTTTTTTAGATATGGACCTTTTGGAGATTCATTTCTAGAACACATTGAAACAAGTAATTTTGCAGTATGAGTTGCGTTAGGAGTAGGAATTATAGGAATTTTAAAATCAATCACTATTGTAGAAATGGCACCATAGAAGATCAATGGATTGTCAGTGATTTCCTCAATTTCATCGACATTTCCTTCTATTAGCACTATAGGGAATTGAAAATGTTCCTTTAATCTAGAGCATTGGTCAAAAAGTCTACCGTCAAAAACAGAAGACACTAAATCGCGAATACTTTTTCTCTCCACAACTGTTTCAGGTGCAACGATGTAATCGCCGACAGGCAATGTTTTCATTTCAAGGTTTAACCCTATAGATTTTAGCAGATCTGGAATTCCGCTTTTGCGTTCTCGTTCATCTACAATAATTCGTAAGTTTTCTAATTTCATTAATTCTAATTCGGTTAATTTGTTAATATTTTATTTGAATTCTAATCAGTATTTGTTATTTTCTCGGATTATCATCAGATACTGGAGTGTTTGTCATTTTTGCACCTCCAGATGCTGGGCCTCTCATCATTTCAGTGATTTTTGCTTCCTGTTCTTTAAGAGATTCTTTCATTCTAGTTTCCTGTTTTTCAAGAACAGTTGAACGTGTTTTTCCCATCTCTTTTCGTTCTTCTAATTCATCAATTAGTTGTTGTTTTGTAGATTTTATCAAAATTGAACCAGCTTGCTTGTATACATTATCATCAGCCGTAATTTTTTTTAATTCCTCTAGTGCCTTGTCAGTCTCAATTTGTTCCATTTCAAGATGTTGTTTTTGGGTAATTATTGATTGAAGATTTTGTTGAGATTGTTGCAATTTCATGAGTTGTTCTTGAAGCCATGGTGGCATTTGTCCTGATGACATGCTAGTTCAATGTTTTTGATTTCATTATATCTTTACCGATTCAATTGAGTCGTAACTTGCCTGAATTAATCTCAAAGTTGAATTAAGATTTGCTCGTAAGTGTTGAATATGTTCTGAATCTATGGAGATGTGGATTTTATCATTTAATGAAATAGTGGTTTTAGTAGGGTTCTCAGGATAGAATTGATTATCAATGTGGATTGAATCAAATATTGCTTTTGTCTTTTCTTTAGCATCAACATTAATTTTAGCATTAAAGATTAATGTCATACGCGGTTCCAGCAATCTTGAAACTACATTTCTTACAAGACCAAATGCCAACTGCATCTCTACTAAATTGTTTTGAACCACATTCAGGACAAGATCTTTCTGCTTTTAGTTGAAAGTGAATTTTGGCATATTGTTTTCTAATTTTAATTCCATATCTTGCACCTAATCCTTTTAGTGATTTCTTTGCCATTTTATTTTTTTGTCCCCATTACTTGTTTTAACTTTTCTCTTATTGTTGCCCCTACCTTAACAGATATTTTTCCACATTGTATAACTTCGTCAAATGTAAATCCACCGTTTCCTCCTTTTTGTAAAGCGCAAATATTTCCATTAGAATCAGTAGTAATTGTAATTCTTGCCTCCATGCTATCCCACTCATCACCATTTGGATCAACAATTATATGATTTCCAATTTTGCCCATAGTCACAGAGACTGGAATAGTGGTGATTGGAATATTCAATTCTGCACCTTCAATTAAAGTGGGCACATCATTTTTCATTTCCCATTTTGGGGTTTTAGAAGAAAGGATCGCAGCTGTTGCAGCATACGCACATGTATCAAACAAGTTTCCATCATAATCAACTACAACATTATCAGCAAAAACTCCAACAACTGATTTATTTTTTTCAATTACTAATTGAGACAAATCTATCATGTGACTTTCTCTAATGCCTCTGTCAACCACTCTTGCCAATTCAATAACATCTGGGCCAGGAGGTCCTGTTTCAACACTAGGATGTGAAAATGGTAAAAGTTCAGCTGTGCAGATGAAAATACCCTTGTCACCCATATCTGGAAAAGGCCTATCTGGTTGAATCTTAACGCCACAAATTACTTCACTATCACCCAATCTTACTCGTGCAGAACCATTTGCTTTTGGAATTGCATTTGGTTCAATTACTAATTTTCGAGGTTCGTCAAATGCCCTTCCATCAACTCTTTTCCCTTGTTCTAATAATTCAAGGATTTGAAATTTCTTTAGTTCGTCGATTACAGAAACAGATGTCATTTACTATCTCCATTTGCAAAATATTTTTCAGTTAATGCTTTCTTTTGTAACTCATAAACAATTTTGCAACCTTTAATTCCAGTTTCAACACATTTTTTAAATTCTTCGGGAGTCAATACCCCATCTAATTGTAATAATGTAATTTTATCCGTACTTGGCATATAGCCAATAGGCATATCAGCTTGACCAGCTTGATCTTCTTCATTATTAACATCAAGAATAATGGTGTCAGCAGCTTTACCTGCAGCACATGCAGCAACCATGTCCCTCATTGGAATTCCAGCATCAGCTAAAGCCACCGATGCAGCAGATAGTGCAGCACAGCGAGTGCCTCCATCAGCTTGAAGAACTTCAATATAAACATCAACTGCAGTTCTTGGAAATTTATCTAACATTATTGCAGGCTCTAGTGCTTCTTTGATAACTTTGGAAATTTCAATTTCTCTTCTAGAAGGTGCAGGGTTTTTTCTCTCAGTTACAGAAAAAGGTTCCATGTGATATCTAACTCTTAAAATTCCGGTATCAGTGTTTGACATGTGTTTTGGATGTACATCTCTTGGACCAAAAACTCCAACTAAAATTTTATTGTCACCGAATTCAATATATGCCGAACCATCAGCGTTTTTCAATCCACCTGCCTTAATCATAATTCGTCTTGGCTCATCGACTTTTCTACCGTCACAACGAATTCCATTTTCATCTAGTAACACTAGCTCTGTATCTCTTCCACCCATTATGATTCACCTTTTGATTCTAACATTTCTTTCACTTGGTCAGTTAAGTTAGCAACATGTGCTTTTTCATCTACCATTTGTATTGCTTTTTTAGCCTTTAATAATCCCTCGGGACTCTCACATGAAACTACTACCCAACCGTTTTGACCGATAGTTATAGCAGCATTCGTAGCCATTTCAATAGTTTGAATCATAGAGCCCTTTTTGCCAATCAAACGTGGAACCTTGCTAGGTGAAATTTTGATCAGGTCTCCAGAATCAATTTTACCAAGATCCCTATCAGCTATGGTAACAAGTGGATCCCTCGTTCTATCAAAATTAGCAATTCTAGCTGCGACGAGATCGCCTGATTTCAACTTTGAGGAAAGCTCATCAGCATGTGCTGAAAAATCTCTTCCAAAAACATCTTGTGCAGGTAAAAATCCCACATAACATGAATTGATATCCAATTCCCAGGATAATGATGTGTGAGATACGACTTTTCCAATTACAAGATCGTTGATCTTTGGAATGTATTTTCCAGTTAGAGGAATTACTTTAACAGAATCATCATAAATTTCTGAAATTCCTATTGTGGTAGAAATAATTTTGTTACCATCAAGTATCACATTTTGTTCAGGTCTATACGGTCCAGTTGTCACTATATCGCCAGGAATAACATATTTTCTTTTGTTATCCATTATTTCATAACCTCAACTGTAGCAGAACCTTTTGTTATAGAACCTAATCTATCAATCACGTTTGGCCTTGCTCCAGCGGGTATTTCAAGTATTGCTTTTAAGGAACCATTATTTTGCCATTCCTCTTTTTTTAGAGACCCTATAGATTTTAGAACAGCAAAAGATTGAGAAGCATATTGTGCAGGTATAGTTATTTCAAGATCAATATTTTCAGATTTCATAGGTATGATTGAACGCAATTTTTCTACAATATCTTTTACCTGTTCATCTACACTTTTTTGTGGGTCTACTGTTATTCTTCCATCCTTTAATGCTTGTTCAATTCTCACTGGTGGATGAGGTAAATGAGTTCTAGGATCAACAAAAGTCTTGGCAATATATGAAACAATTTGTTTTCTCTTCTCCTCTACCATCTTACGTCGTTGTTCAGTAGTAAGATTTAGATCGCCTTTTCGAAGCATTATCTCAGCAATCTCTAAGACATCTTCAGTTTTGAAAGCCTTGATTAATTTTTCTGTTGATGGTTTAGTCCCCTTTCCAGAATCGGTATAAATCTCATCAGAAACCATGATTGCAGAAATATCTTTTTTCTTTCCAAGTTTGTAATCAAGTGCAGGATCAGGCTTTACCAAAATCTCAAATTTTTCACCTTCGTGAGAATATCTCACTATTGTAACATCCGTCATTTCTGAAATATCATAGGATAATTTGGTATTTATCTATACGGAAAAAACAGTCTTGCAAAATTAGTTATTTTTTAGAATATGGTTTTTAATACTTGACTCCGAGTTTCCAAAATATTACATCATTCTATGGTTAAAATTCCCTTCATACCTGCCTCATAGTGACCTGGTATGTGGCATCCTATGATGTATGATCCTTTTTCGAGATTCATGATATCGCTTTCCTTTGATTGCCCTGCCTCGAGTTCATCTATTTCAAAGAGGACATTTTTCATCAGGGTTTCCTCGTCTTCTGCAAGTTCTGCTTTGTCTACTATCTCTTTTTTAGAAGCATCATAAACGACAAGCTCGTGTGCACCTACACCGTTATTGATGAGAATGAATTTAGCATTTCCTGCACTTAAGTGTATTTCAGAAGGTGTGAATTTAAACTCCTTGGCATCTATTGTCACTACCTGTACTCCATCGACTATTTTTACATAGGATGGGAGAGTGGTTTCAGATTGTTCAGCATTTTCACCTTGTTCGGCATTTTCATTTTCTTCTGACTCTGGCTTGTTTTGAAGACTATTTACAATCTCATTTGCTACTTGACTCGCACTTTCTTTTTCATTTTGTTCAGCTCCTGATGCTATTTCAGATTTTTCCGTTTCTGAAAGTCTGAAATGTACCGTTAATGCTGCAGAAATAAGTATAACAGCTACAATACCTGAAATGATTGCTATTTTGGAAGTACGTTTCAATTAACATTTTTTTGTTATATAATGTGGTTATAAGTTAAGAGGTAGATTCCAGAGACTAGTAATTGTTGCAGTTAAAGACAAAAATGGAAAGTAGAGAGATAGTAAATAAGACAGTTTAGAAAACCAGTTTTTTTATGCCTAAAATGGGTTTGATTAAATCACGTAAAAATTTTATCATCTTAACGTAAAACCAGCTAGATTTTTATGTGGACTTCAAAAATTTTCCTCTAGGATTTGTCTTCTTTAGAGATTGTTAACAAGGATAATCAAAAAATTTCAATCAAGTTAAAAGGAATTTCTTTACAGTATGCAAATGCACTTAGACGTATCTGTTTAAACGGTATTCCGATATTTGCCATAGATACAGTAGACATTATAGAAAATTCATCAGTATTGCCAGATGAAGGTTTGGCGCATAGATTAGGCTTAATTCCAATTAGGACAGATCTATCAAGGTTTAATGAACCATCAAAATGTGATTGTCAAAGTGAAACAGGTTGTTCTAATTGTAAAGTTATGTTGGTTCTAGATTCTGGAGACTCCGATATTACAAGAACGATCTTATCAAATGAATTAACATCGGAGGATGAGTCGGTAAAGCCAACTTCAGATAAAATTCCAATTGTTCAACTGGCACCAGGACAGAGAATCAAAATTGAATGCTATGCAAGACTGGGTAGAGGTACAGAACATGCAAAGTGGAATTCATCAAACATTGCAGTTCTCACCGAAACCAACAAAGAAGACGAGAGAATTCTCACAGTAGAGTCAACAGGAGCATTAAAACCAGAACAGATAATCCTTGCAGGAGTAGATGAACTCAGTAACAGGTTAGTAGAGTTTAAAGAAATTATTGACAAATTAGAAGAATAAACTAAGCATAGACATTATATTTGGGTTTTAAGTCGGATTATTCACATGGTTAATCAAGTTGTCATACGCATGGCAAAAGATCTAAAAAAGGCATCAGTCAAAAATGAAGCCCCCATTTGGGCAAAGTTGGCAGAATATGCATTAAAACCATCCCGTGCCAGACGAAATATCAACTTGAAACGAATAGGTCAACTAACAAAGGATGCCGACACAGTAGTGTTTCCTGGAAAAGTATTGGGAACAGGAGATATTCATCATAAAATCACACTTTGCTCATTTTCAATTTCAAATTCTGCAGCTACAAAGATTTTAGAAAATGGGGGGGAAATCATTAGTTATTCTGATTTGATAGTGAAACACCCAACTGGGAAAGGAGTGATGATACTTGGCTAATCAAGAAAATGTCGTATCAATAGATAAACCAATTGTTGTAGATGCTACAGACCACATAGCAGGACGATTATGTTCTAATGTCGCTAAACTATTGTTAAACGGAAACAGGGTATCAGTTGTTAATTGTGAGAAAATCATGTTGAGTGGAACAAGATCAAATTTAATAAGTGAGCATAGAGCATTTTTAGAAGTTAATAGTGTAATTCACCCAAGGCATGGTCCAGTACATCCAAGAAGACCAGACACAATTATGAAAACAATGATTCGTGGAATGTTGCCAAGAAAGAAACCTTCAGGTGTGGCAGCTCATAAAAGATTAAGAACATACATTGGTTCGCCTAAAGAGTTAGGTGCATTTAAAAAAATTCAATTTGAAAACGCAAAAATTAGAAGATCTTCTGCCAACTATACAACAGTGGGAGAGATTGGCAAGATAATAGGCTGGACAGAATGACAACGCCAAAAACAGAAATTTATTTTGCAACTAGAAAAACATCTAGTGCACATGTTTACATTACAAAAGGACGGGGCAAGGTTAGAATAAACAATGTACCTGTCGAAATGATTCCACAGGAAACTGCTCGTGAGATTATGTTAATTCCATTAGAAATTACTGGGGATTTAAGAGATAAGATAGATATTTCAGTCAGAGTGCGAGGAGGGGGATTTATGGGACAAGCAGGTGCAGTAGCCACTGGAATTTCAAGAGCCCTTATAGGATGGACTAAATCTAAAAAAGAACCTAAAGATCATCCATTTCCAAAATCCACAAGAGAAGACCTAAGACAAAGAATTACAGATTTTGACAAGTATCTGATTAGCGGCGATGCCAGAAGAAAAGAACCAAAAAAGTTTGGCGGACCGGGTGCAAGAAGAAGAAAACAAAAATCATATCGTTAGACTGTGAAAGCCATAATTCTAGCTGGTGGTAAGGGAACTAGGGGTAAGCCATATACAGAATATTTTCCAAAAGCAATGACACCGATAAATGATAAACCGTTAATCGACTATATTGTAAGATATCTAAATTCATTTGATTTCATTAAGGAAATTATCATAATTTCTGACTTCGAAGGATTGGGGGGTCAAATTAGAAATTATTACAGCAGTTTCAAAAATAAAAAAAAGATTACATTCGTTCAAGATACCCAGAGTGGAACAGGGGGTGATCTTTTACATATTGAAGATAAACTCAAGGAAAATTCAGAATTTTTGTTATGGTTTGTAGATAACCTATGTGCCATAGATTTAGTTGAGATGAGAAAAGTGTTTAAAGAAAAAAATAGTATTGCATGCATTGCAACCAGAACAAAAAGAAATGAAGAAACAGGATTTGCACTAGTAGAAAATGGCATAATTAAGGAATTCAAAGAAAAACCAACTATGAAATTACAATTTTCAGAGTGTCTAGGCATTTACATTCTCGGAAAAGATATCATCAAAAGAATCAGAGCAAAAGAAAAACAGAAAGAGATCAATCTTTCATTTGACATTTTACAACAATTATCCAAAGAAGGAAAAATTAGTGCCTATGACATTCAAAATACAGAGTGGATAGATGTCGAGTCACCAATGGTTTTAGAAAGACACAAAAAAACTGTGAAAAAAATCATAAAACAGATGGGGTTTTAGATTGTTTTTCAAATTCGGAGATTTCTTTTTCGTATTGTAAAGTTTGAGCAATATCATCTAATCCCTCCAAAAGAATTTGTTTCTTGTGTAAATCAATATCAAATGGAATTTCTTCAGAACTTGTTTTAATTATTTGATTTTCCAGGTCTACTTCAATCATCCCTGTTTCGCGTTGTAATTTTTCTACTATTTTTTCTTCCAAAACAATCGGTAAAAGACCATTTTTGAAACAATTACTGTAAAAGATATCAGCAAAAGAAGGGGCAACGATTACTGAGAAACCATAGTCTTGTAATGCCCAAACTGCATGTTCTCTACTAGAACCACATCCAAAATTATCTCCCGCAACAAGAATTTTAGAATTTTTGTATTTTTCATTATTTAAGATAAAATCAGACTTTAGATTTTCTTGATCATCATATCTCCAGTCATAGAAAAGAAACTTGCCAAAACCAGATTTTTGTACCAATTTTAAGAATTGTTTTGGTACAATTTGATCGGTATCGACATTCACTTGATCTAATGGAGTGATTACAGTTTTGATTTTTTTGAAAGATTGCATCTTAATTCAGATCCATTTTTCTAACATCTACAAAATGTCCTTCTATTGCAGCGGCGGCGGCCATCACTGGACTTACCAAGTGAGTTCTCCCCCCAGTTCCTTGTCTACCTTCAAAATTTCTATTAGAAGTACTTGCACATCTTTCACCAGGAGATAAAATATCAGGATTCATTCCCAAACACATACTACAACCTGATTCTCTCCATTCAAAATTAGCGTCTGTGAAGATTTTATCAATGCCAAGATCTTCAGCCTGTTTTTTCACCATTTGAGAACCCGGAACCACCATGGCTCTAACATGTGGAGATATTTTTCGTCCCTTGATGATTTTGGATGCTTCAATTAGATCTTCCAATCTAGCATTTGTGCATGAGCCTATAAACACCCTATCTATTTTAATTTCAGTAATTAGAATTCCAGGTTTTAGATCCATGTATTCAAGTGCTTTTTCAGCACCCTTCTTTTGATTATGATCACCCTTGGAAAAATCTTCTGGTGATGGAACTGACTCTGTGACATCACAGGTCATACCAGGATTTGTACCCCAGCTTACCTGAGGTGCAATATTATCAATATGTAAGGTATAAATTTTTTCAAATTTTGCATCGCTATCTGTTTTAAGATGATCTTTCCAATAATCTACTAGTGATTCATAATTTTTTGGGGTGTATTTTCTATCTCGAAGATAATCAAATGTTTTCTCATCTGGAGCAATTAGACCTGCGCGTGCACCTGCTTCAATTGACATGTTACAAATAGTCATTCGCTGTTCCATTGAAAGATCACTGATTCCATCTCCCCGATATTCAATAACTGTACCAGTACCACCAGCAGTGCCAATATTTTTGATTATTGATAGTATGATGTCTTTAGCAGTTACAGCGTGAGGATTCTTACGTTTACCTTCCACCCTAATTTCAAAAGGTTTTGGCTTATCTAACCAAAGTGTCTGTGAGGCTAAAACATGTTCTACTTCACTAGTGCCGATTCCAAAAGATAGTGTTCCAAAGGCACCATGAGTGGAAGTATGACTATCTCCACAAACTATTGTGGTTCCAGGTAATGTGATTCCCAACTGAGGCCCAATGACATGAACAATTCCTTGATCATGACTTGTAATATCAAATAATTGAATTCCAAAATCCTTACAATTTTTTTCAAGTGTTCGTATTTGAATCGCAGAAGTTTGATCTAAAATTGGGAGAGATCTGTCAGTTGTGGGAACATTATGATCCATTGTAGCAATTGTGAGGTCAGGTCTTCTTACAGATCTATGATTCATACGAAGTCCATCAAACGCTTGAGGTGAAGTTACTTCATGAATAAGATGTCTATCAATATAGATTAAAGAGGGATTATTTTTTTTTTCTACTACTATGTGAGCATCCCATATTTTTTCAAAAAGTGTTTTTCCCATGATAATCTTAGATTGGTTTGTACTTGAATAAGCCACCAGATTCAATTATTTTTCCAATGATTTCTGAAAATGGTTTCATCTTGTAAGTTTGTTTTTTTGTAAGATTTTTGATTGTGTTATTACTAATATCAATATCAATTTCGTCACCTTCAGAAATATTCGAGTAGGCATCCATTTCAATTTCTATAGGCAGTAAAAATGCGCCATCTACTGCATTTCTATAAAATATTCTTGCAAATGAAAGGGCAAGCACTGCCTTTATTCCAGAATGAGAAAGTGCAATTGGTGCATGTTCGCGAGATGAACCACATCCGAAATTTCGTCCAGACAAGATAAAATCACCCTCCTTCACCTTTGAGTGAAAATTAGGATCCAATCCCTCCATAGCATGTAATGCAAGCTCAGCATAATCATGTATTTTGAGATATTGTCCCGGGATAATGACATCGGTGTCAATGTTGTCTCTTTCGTATTTTATGACGTTTCCTTTCATTTCAAATCTCTCGGATCGGTAATTTTACCTGTAACTGCAGATGCTGCTGCTACTAGTGGTGATGAAAGATACGTTTGTGAATCAATATGTCCCATACGTCCTGGAAAATTTCTATTTGTTGTACTGATACAAATTTCGTCTTTTGCCAAGACTCCCATATGAGCTCCACAACAGGCTCCACATGTTGGGGGTCCAACTGTCGCGCCAGCATCTAGAAATATTTTGAGCAATCCATTTTCCATGGCTCGTTTATAAATAGAAATTGCAGCAGGTAAAATTTCTGTTCTAATTTTTACTTTTCGTCCCTTGAGAATTTTGGCAACTGCTTCCAAATCTTCGTATTTTGCACCAGTGCAAGAACCAATGTATGATTTATCCAAGTCTACTGATGGAGCTTCTCGTACGATTGAAATGTTTTCTGGAGAAAAGGGTTTTGCTACAATTGGTTCCATTTCTGAACCTTCGTATTCGTATATTTTTTGATATTGAGCATCATAATCTCCTTTAATTAATGAAATATCTCTGGCACCTTTACTTGTAAGATAATCTACAACTTTTTGATCGGGTTCAACTATTCCATTTTTAGCTCCTGCTTCTGTAGTCATATTACATAAAGTCAATCTACTTTCAACTGACATTTCATTTATTCCACCTCCACCAAATTGCATAGTTTTGTATGCACCCCCTTCAGTGCCAATATCGCCAATTATTTTTAGAATAAAGTCTTTGGCCATTACATACTCTGGAAGTTTTCCATTTAGCTTAAAGTATAATGTTTCAGGAACCTTGAACCAAATTTTTCCATTCAATAAAACATAAGCAACGTCAGTATGACCTAATCCACAAGCAAATGATCCTAGAGCGCCAGTAGTATTAGTATGCGAGTCACCTCCAACATATACTTCTCCAGGCATCACCATCGCTTCTTCATGAGATAACGTATGACAAATTCCATATTGCCCCATTCCATACTTGAAGTGTTTTTCAATCCCATAATTTTTTGTGAAATCTGATAATTTCACAATATTTTCAGCAGAGATCTTATCTGCAGAAGGAACAAAATGATCTTCGGCAACCCAAACTTTTGATGGATCCCACAATTTGTCAACATTAATGCCTTGTTTCTTTAATTTGTCAAATACTTTGATTACGCCTGGACCAGATACGTCGTGAATCATAACTTTATCCACATTTGCAAAAACTACATCGTCGGGAGATACTTGTGCCCTACCTGAAGCGCGTGCAAGTATCTTCTCAGTAATATTCATAATCAAAAAAACTAGTTCTACAGATTAAAAGCTTTTCAGAACAGTAAAAAAGAAAAGAATCATCAGACTTGATGTGCCCCTAACCGTATTACCCCTATTTTCAGAAAGAAAAAGAGATCGGTTTGATATCTTTGAGGCATTGGTAGAGACATTAGATAAAAACAATGAAAGGTTACAGGAGGGAGATGTCATAGTAATATCAACAAAATACATCTCCAATGCTCAAGGAAGAATAATTGATCTAAATAATGTCAAGGCATCAATAAAAGGAATAGATGTTTCTAAGAAATTTCAAATAAAAGCTGAAATTGCAGAAATAATTTTAAGAGAATCCGACAAAATTTTTGGGGGGATTTCAGGTTTTGTTATTACTTCAGCAGATAACATAATGGCTCCAAATGCAGGAATTGATAAATCAAATGTAAAAAAAGGAAACATAGTTCTTTATCCAAAGGATCCTTATATTATCGCAGAACAAATTAGAAGAAAAATATTTTTAAAATTCTCAATGCATGTAGGAGTTATTTTGGTGGATAGTAGATTGATGCCAGTTCGTATTGGAACATCCGGGGTGGCGATTTCATGTGCAGGAATTGAGCCAGTATTGGATATGAGATCTGAAAAAGATCTTGACGGAAATCCATTGAAAGTAACTTTTCAAGCAGTGGTGGATAATCTTGCAACAATCGCAAATCACAAAATGGGTGAGGGTGCAGAATCCAAACCGTTTGCAATTATTAGAGATTCAGGAGCAAAGTTGACAGACAGAAAAATTAATCCAACAGAGACAGCAATATCTCCAGACCTGTGCGTATATGTTAGAGGTTTAACAAATCCACCGAATTATTAGAATTTTAATGAGTTCTGCTTTAAATAGAGGTTTTGGGGGGACAAATTAATGGAGTACCTAACCAAATATCCCAAAACAATTTCATTTCGTGATGGATTAAGACATAGTATTGATGTAGATAATAAGGGAGTTGAACAACTACACATTGTAGTTAAGAAGAGCTTTGACGAATTAATGAGAATTTTTACCAGTGAAGGTTTTACTAAAGTTAAATTTGAACACAAACAACCTGATCAAATTGGAAATGGTTTGAATCTCAAACTCAAGAAACCTTGGGAAATGCATGTTAGATTAGTAGATCTCAAAAAAGGTTTAATCGGAATCCATGCGGAAGTTGAAGTTTCAAGAGATTATCTTCAGCACTTAGTATCCCAAAGAACACCTGTAGTATATGAAGTTGAAGAAATATTGAAAAAATATCAAGTAGATTATAAGATTTGGCACGATAAAATCAAAAAAAGCGTTCATACGATTGTTGATAATTATAAAGTAAAGCTTGCAACACCTAGCATTCCAGTATTCGCGTGGAAACCAATGTTATTCGTAATTGGAACAATATGCATATTCTACCTTTGGAAATTCATCAATACCATCTAAAATAATTAGAAACAAAAAAGAGAAAATAGACTGATCATATACCCAGAGTTTCTTCTTTGGTTAGTTCAAGAAAGACTTTATCACCTACAGACAAACCCATTTCTTTGTATTCATGCATCTCCAGTTTCAGCTGTGTAACTCCACTTTGCATGCCCATTCCACCCATTCCAGAAAACATTTTGTTGAGATCCTTCATCATATCGTTCATGTTAGTAAACCCCATTACTTTTGGGCTGCCAAAAGGAGACGGTGTAGATGTGTTTCCTTCTTTAAGGTCTTTAATTGATGATAGTGAGACTACAACATACGGTGAACCTTCAGGTGAAGCATCAATACTTCTTACTACAAATTCTTTTTTCATTAATTACCATCTATTTCTCCATAATTTTAATTTTGATGAGAATTTTGGGCTAGAAGAACCAGATTTGAAGATTTAATTACAATTTTTGTGATTTTTAATTAATGATTGAAGATAATCTAAAAATATCGTTAGAGTATTACGGGATATCACCTTGGGAAATTGAAGTAATTTATGGATATTTAAATTCCAGATTTACGATAATTCAAGAAGAAATTGAATCAAATGATGAAAATTTCGTCAGTTTTTTGAATTTAGATATACCACTTACTTTTAACGAAGAATTTTTCAAATGGTTTGATTTTAGCCGTTGGGAGAAAATGAAAGATGTTTTCAAAGAAATGAAAAGGCGGAGAGGCAGTGGAAATGCTTTAAAGATCAAAATAAATTTTTTAGGAAAGCCAAAAATAATTTTTGACATAGATGTTGAAGATAAACAATGGTACAATAATGCAATTGAAAAAATAGATTTTGTTTTAGAGTTACTCCCATATCACCTAGATCCAGAAAAACTACCCTCAGATATTTTGGAAGTAATTTACAAATTTGATCCAGAGTCAACAAGATGGCGTCTCAATTCTGCAAGATCAGAAAATAAAAAATATATTTTCAAAGGAAATAATTGGAATGTGACTACTTGAGATCTTTTTGAAGTGGTTCAAGTAAACCATGTAGTTCTTTGTATTTTAATTCTAAAAATTCTAACGCATTAACGAGTTTTTTTGATTTACCGTATTTGTAACGAATTAATTCACGATGATGCCAAAATTTTTTTCCGTCTTCAACTGAAATGGTAGTAAAATAATCAGGTCCCTTCAATGAATCTGGAAGTTTAATATCATGAGGAAAAAGTAATTCTACAATAAACCATTCGTCACCATCAGGATAATCAGACCCTGTATCCACATCAAAAAATATATGAAGTAAATCAGATTGCATTAACCCATCTTCGTTTATGAGGGGATGTTTAACTCCAGATTTTTTAAAATCAAGATTAAGAAGTTGTGGCTCAAAGAACCCTTTGATAATAGATTTTCTAAATATTTTATTTGCCTCGTTTATGTTCAACAGTAAGGTGATCTACGAATAAACTAGTCTATAACTCATTAGGTTATTCATGTTCTAAATTCTAAGAGAATCAAGTATTTCTGAAACATCAGTAACAGGTAATCCGTTTTCAGAAATTTTTTGTTTTGCAGGTGGATTTTCAAGATAATTAGGAATTCTATCAGTCAGTCTAGTAGAATATTGAGAAATTAATTCATTTTGATAAAATACCCCTATAGGAATTTTTTGCCCCCATTCTAGAGATTTAATCAAAGCTTGAGACAATTTTTCATTAACTTCTGACTCATCATCATAATGTACCATAGGGTCAAAATGCATATCTTCAAGTTTATAGATTCTAGAGTGTCTTTCCATAGATTCTTGTGCTAAATCTACTCCCGCATACCAATCTCTTGTGTTGATATCATTGTAAGTTGGACATGGTTGTAACACGTCAAGGAAGGAAAGACCTTTGTGACGAACAGCTTTGATGATCAGATCTTTCAGATGTCTAACATCATAGGAATAGCCACGTGCTACAAATGTAAACCCACTGGCGACTGCCAATCCAATAGGATTTACGTTATAGTTGGTGTTTGGAGATGGGAGTGATTTTGTTTTCTCACCAAGCTTTAGTGTTGGGGAAGCTTGTCCTTTAGTTAACCCATATACACCATTATCAAATATGATGTAGGTCATGTCAATATTGCGTCTTCCTGCTGCAACAAAATGACCAGCTCCTATTCCTAATCCGTCTCCATCACCGCCGACTGCTACAACGGTCATTTCAGGATTTGCGAGTTTTCCACCTTGGGCAAAAGTTAAAACTCTTCCATGTAGGGTGTGAACACCATATGTGTTGATAAAATGAGATGTCTTTCCAGAACAACCAATGCCAGAAAAAATAGTTGCTTTATCACGTTCTATCCCCATTTCTGCCAATGCCATTTGTAGCGCATTAACTATTCCAAAATCCCCACACCCAGGACACCAATCATTGTGTACTTCAGTTTTATAATCAGCAAGTTTAAGCGCCATGACTTAAAACCTCTCTTTTGTTTGCTTTATTTTCAACTATCTTTTTTAATGAATCATAAATTTCAGTACTAGTCATTCCTCTTCCAGTATATTTTAGTATAAAATAATCAATTTCTCGAGAAATATTTTGCTTGAAAATCTTGCCTAACTGGCCTGAATGATTTGCTTCAATATCAATGATAGTTTTTGTATTTTTTAAAAGAGATGAAACATAATCAGATGGGAAAGGATGAATTAATTTAATTTGAATAAATCCAATATCACTTCCCTCTTTTTTAAGCATGGAAATAGCATCTAAAATTGGACCCTTAGTAGAACCCCAAGAAATTATAGTATAATCAGATACGCCAAATGAAACTACTTGTTCATCATCTGGAATTCTACTTAACACCAAGTCTAGACGAGACATTCTTTTATCCATCATTTTGATACGAATCTGAGGATCTTCCGTAATATGGCCAAATTCATCTGATTCATCACCAGTATTCCAAAAAACGCCATTATCTAATCCTAATCTAGAGCGGGGAGAAATTCCATCATCAGTGAAAGCAAATCGCTTGTATTCTCCTTCAATTTTATCTAATAATAGTCCTCTATCAATTGAAACCTTTTGAGGGTCAAATTTTTTGCATGTTACAACAGAACTTGAAAGAAATTTATCCATCATATGAATAACTGGAATTTGATAGATATCTGCATAATTAAAACATCGCCCTGTATCATAGAAACTTTCTTCTATATCGCCTGAAGCATAAACGATTTTTGGAAAATCACCATGACCAGCATGGACTGCAAAAAGGAGGTCATCTTGTCCGTGCCTTGTAGGAAGTCCTGTTGAGGGTCCACTTCTTTGATACAAAGTAATCACAATTGGGACTTCATTAATTCCAGCCCAACCTAGTGCTTCAGTCATTAATGCAAAACCAGGTCCAGAAGTCGATGTAGAAGCACGCGTACCAGTTAAGGCAGCACCAATCATCATACCCATTGCAGAAATTTCATCTTCAGTTTGGATAACAATGGTCGAACCAGGTCTATCATTTTGAATTTCCAAGAGTTCATGTGATTCAAGATATACACTTTCGTCAGAAGCAGGAGTAATAGGATAGTACGATTGGAATCTACAACCGCTAACCATTTTTCCTATAGAAGTTCCAAAATGACCCTGAACAAGAATGGTGTCAGGTCGTTTGGCAGTACCAGTTAAACTATATTGAAAATTATCGAATTTTGATTTAGCATAATCATAGGCATAATTTGCTGCTTGCTTATTAATTTCTGCTATCTGGGATTTTTTTGAAAAAATTGAATCAATAGATTGGAGTAAAGGATCTAGAGGCATTTTGATTAATCCTAGTGATAACGAAACTGCAAGTACATTAAACATTCTAACTAGTCCTTTTAGTTTTGGATTTTCTGTCTCTTCCGCAAGATTAGATAGGATTTCTCGAAAAGAAACAGGATAAAGATTAACGCCTTTCTCTTTTGCAATCTCAAGGACTCCAGTGATGGTAAAAGGCTTATTTTTAAAGGTTAATTCTTTATGTAATCTTTCTTTAAAATAAGTATCAAGAGTATGTACTTCATCAGTAGTTATTTTATCCAAATCAGAATCGTAAATTATTCCACCGTCTTTAGAAACTTCATTAAAATGTCTAAAAATTGTTTCAGCATCAAAAGATGCCATTAATGTGATGTCATTTACATTTGAATGAATATCTTTATCAGAAACTCGGACTACAAAGTAACTATGATCACCCTTAATATTGGAATAAAATTCTCGTTTACCAAAAATTTGATACCCTGTTTGGGCACAAACTTTAGAAAAAACATTAGCCCCAGAGTCTACCCCACTTCCTTGTGGACCTCCAATTAACCAAGTAAAATCAACAGAACTCATATACAATCATCTCATTTTTGAGTATTAATAATGTGGTGAACTAATTCTGCTAACCACCAGTAGCTGAATCAAACAATGCGCATTCACATTTGTCTCGCTCACCACAATAGGGACAGACGCAACCACATTTTTCAATAGAATTACCACATTCAATACAAATTGCAAATTCCTCTTCTTCGATCTTTGACATCTTGATTATCTAGAAAGAAATCGTATAAATGGTTTGAGATAAATCTCATGAGTAATGGGAAAAAAACGAATTTTCCTCACCAGAACAATTCATCACTTTGCGTTGAAAAAATTAAGAAGTAGATATCAGGTTGAAATCCATACAGGTAAAATTCCAATTTCGCAAATAAAATTACGAGATAAAATAGAAAATATTGAAGGATTGATTTGTTTTCCATATGACAAAATTGGCAGTGATTTGATAGATGCTGCAAAAAATCTCAAAGTTATCAGCACTTATAGTGTGGGTTTTGATCATATTGATACACAATATGCAAAGAAAAAGAAAATTCGTGTAGGATATACTCCAGAAGTACTTACGGACGCAACTGCAGATTTGACATTTTCCTTGATGTTGGATGTTGTACGTAGAGTGTCTGAAGGTGATAGAATAATCAGAAATGGAAAATGGAGGCAAATTTATGGTGCATTCGATTATGTGGGAATGGATCTTAGGGGCAAAACATTGGGAATTTTTGGATTAGGAAGAATTGGTAGTGCTTTTGCAAAACGTGCAAAATCATTCGATATGAAAATAATATATCATAATAGAAAACCTATTTCTAAAAATAAAGAAAACAGACTTGGATTAAAGTATGTTACATTAAACAAACTAATAACTCAAAGTGACATAATTTCAATTCATGCTCCACATACAAAAGAAACAGATCAATTATTTGATATGAAAATTTTTAAAAAAATGAAAAAATCTGCATTTTTAATCAATACATCACGAGGTAAAATTATCAATGAAATAGATCTTGTTATAGCACTAAATAAAAAAATTATTGCAGGTGCTGCTCTGGATGTTTATGGATCAGAACCGATTAATGAAAATCATCCATTAACAAAAATACAAAATGTTGTTTTGACACCACATATAGGAAGTTCAACAAAGGAAACAAGAGTAAAAATGGCAGAAATCACAGTAAAAAATTTGAATTTAGGCATTAGTGGAAAAAAACCCATTTACTCAGTAGGGTATTAAAAATTAATTAGGATTTATCCTCATATTACATAAAAAACTGTGAAGTTTTTATATGAAGATTATAACCTAAAATAGATTGAAAAAATTTAAACACACAAATGAAGAATTAGAATTAGCTAAACAGCAATCTGAAAAAGAAAAGAAGAAAAAACAATTA
>Ga0315275_10000772_pt1 | contig 26805 bp, 20 predicted proteins | sample YL17G03_0_MG_FD_205557 | JGI IMG/M metagenome (GOLD analysis project Ga0315275, IMG submission 205557) | Sediment microbial communities from Yellowstone Lake, YNP, Wyoming, USA - YL17G03_0 | ecosystem: Environmental > Aquatic > Freshwater > Lake > Sediment | place: USA: Wyoming | collected...
CCCTTTCATGAGCTCAATCTTGTGTTTTTTGGGAATTTATGAATAGATCAGGTTAATTGACATCGCTTCAATACGGTCGGGCGGGGGGGGGGTATTCGCCGGCCTTGTTCATGCGGGCTTCCAGTCGCCAGCCGAGATTGGCTGCCAGGTGGTACAACCAATCGGGCATCAGCTTGGGGCCATCAGGGCGAAGGTCGCCTTGCTGATCGCGCTGCCGAAAAGGAGGGCTGAAGCAGCTTGCTCGAGAGCTTGGCGCTGGTGGCGGACCATGCCATCCAGCTTTTCCAGCTTTTTACCCGCGATGGTACCGCCCTGGACGAAGCGAACTCGGTCAACTGAGCCTCATCCTGATACAAGGAATTGGAAAAAAAGGTCCGGCATGTTCAAGGCATTGCGATGAGCAATCTCAGGGAAGGTCTCATTTAGGGCCGCCTCGCCATGACCGTAACTGCCGACGACCAGCAGTTTCCTTTGGCCCGGGCGGCGTTGCGGGTGGTGCGCCTCGCCATGAAAACAGCCGAAGAAGGGGAGGAGGATGGGGATGGCCCGATCCATGCGAGGAAAGCTATTTTTTTCTAGACTTTCACAAAGAGAACACCGCCGTCTATTGTCATTCCAACAAATCCTCCTTAAAATCGATCATGAGAAAAACCGATTTTCCTGTCAGCTATCAATGGGTAGAAAAAAGGAGTGGATCATGAAGAACAACCGTCTTGTTCTGGGAATATCCTTCATGTTTCTGGCGTGGGTGGGCTTTTTGAGCGGCGGGTCGGCAGGCGCCGGGGAACCGCCCCGGGCCGCCGGCGCGAAAATCTGCGTGCTGGTCGAGACGGACGCCGCACCCCGGATTGTCTTCGGCGCCGAGAAGCTTGGAGAGGCGCTGAAATCGGCCGGTTATCAGCCGCAGGCTGTTACGCAGCGTGATCTGCCGCCCGACCGGCCGCTGGTGGTGGCCGCGAGACGCGGTTCGGCATTGGGCGAGAAACTGGAGGCCCTAGGGCTGATACCGGGCGGCACGCCGCTGAGACCGCAGGGCTTTGCGCTGGGAGCGCTCGGCGGTGGTCTGATCGGCATCGTGGGTCAGGACGATTCGGGCACGTTGTACGGTCTTTTGGAGCTGGCCGGCCGCGTCCAGGCCGCGGGAAGACTGCCGGCCGATCTCCAGGTGGCGGATGCCCCCGCCATGCTGATGCGCGGCCCGTGCATCGGCCTGCAGAAGAGCCAGTGGATCTACGAGGGGGCGCAGTATGATTTCCCCATCACCCCCCAGAACTTTCCCTTCTTCTACGACAAACCGCAATGGCAGAAATACCTCGACTTCATGGTCGAGAACCGTATGAACATGCTGACGCTGTGGAACGGGCACCCCTTCACCTCCCTCCTCAAACTGCCGAAGTTCCCCGATGCCCGGGAGCTGGATGACGATACGCTCGCCCGCAATATCGAGATCTTCACCTGGCTGACCCGCGAGGCCGACCGCCGGGGCATCTGGGTGGTCCAGTTCTTCTACAATATCCACCTGTCGCACGCACTCGTGAAGAGCCGCAAGATCCAGACCCTCGGCGGAAAAAGCGAACGATTCAACCTGGGCCAGCCCACGCCGCTCGCTTCCGAATACACCCGCTATTGCATCTCCGAGTTCATCCGCGAGTATCCCAACGTCGGCCTGATGGTCTGCCTGGGCGAGCCCCTCAAGGACGAATTCGACGCCCAGTGGCTGACCGAAACCATCCTGCCCGGCGTGCATGACGGCATGCAGGCGAGCGGCCTGAAGGACGAGCCGCCGGTCATCATCCGCGCCCATTCCACCGAGCCGAAGTCGGTCGTGACCGCCGCTCTGAAGACCTACCAGAACATTTTCACGATGGCCAAGTTCAACGACGAGTCGCTGATCACGCCCCATCCGACGGGGGCTTTCCGCCAGAAACATCTGGACCTGATCAAGCTCGGTTCCCTTCACATCATGAACGTCCATCTCCTTCACAATCTGCAGCCCTTTCGCTATGGATCGCCCGTCTTTATCCAAGAATGCGTAAAGGACATGCGCGACATGGGAGTTAAGGGCCTCCACGTCTATCCCTTGAACTATTGGGGTTGGCCGGACACCCCCGACAAGACGACGCCCCGGCTTGGTCAACTCGAGCGCGATTGGATCTGGTTTGCGGCCTGGGCGCGCTACGCCTGGAACCCGGACCGGGGCGAAGCGGAAGAGCGGACGTATTGGGTGGGACGGCTGGCCGAAAGATTCGGTTCCCCCCAGGCGGGGGAGAAGCTGCTGGAGGCCTACGTGGCCTCGGGTGAATGTCTGCCGCGGATGCACGGCCGCTTCGGCACCGGGAGCGGCGGGTATCAGATCTTCACGAAGGGGATGACCGTTCCCCAGTTGATGTTTCCCGAACGGTTTCGCGCCTATACCGACGAGTCGTCGTGCAGGTTGGAAGGCGGCGAATCCCTCGAGACCTATGCCGCCCGGGAATGGAACGGGCAACCGCACGACGGCGAGACCCCGCCGCTGGCGCTCGACTACGTTCTGACAAACGCCCGAAAGGCCCTCGAGGCCGCGGACGACGCCGCCGCCCAGGTGACCAGGAACAAGGAAGAATTCGAGCGCCTGCGCAATGACTTGAACTGCATCCTGATCCTGACGGAATACTACGCGGCCCGGATCGAGGCCGGTTTGATGGTGTTGCGCTACGGATACAGCCTGGATGCCGCAGATCTGGCCAAGGCCTTGCCGCTGCTGGAGAAATCGGTTGGGGACTATCGCCGGCTCGCCTCGCTGACCGCGTCCAGCTACCACTATGCCAACAGCCTCCAGACCCACAACGTCACGGTGCCGTTCAGTTGCGCCGACGGGAAGAACGCGCATTGGCAGGAGTGCCTGCCGTACTACGAAGCGGAATTGGCGGTCTTCAAAGCGAACGTCAAAAAACTCGAAGCGGCGTCCGCCACCCCTCCGCCGGCAGGATCCGCACTCGACAAACCCCCTCTACCGGCGGATCAACTGATCATGCTTTTCGAACCGGAGGAGGTTAAGCGTTGAGCGGGGACAGACACTTCCGGTTTTGGAATTTCACCGCGCCTTCAGTCCTTCCGGTCGGACTGTTCGCCGCTCTTGCGGCGTGTATGCTTGCTGGCGTCGGGATGGCGCAAGAGCGTCCTTCCGCCGGCGAGAACTCGAAAAAGCCGGCCGGGCCGCTGACGGGGCAGATCCTGGTGGGCGAAGATGCCGGCGCTCTCCAGATCCGGGGGTTCCTGAAGCGGAGGATCCCGCCACTGAAATTGCCGCCGGATCGGGACCGGTGGAGTCGGGAGTCAGCCGCCTTGCGTGAGAAGATCCTCGAAGCGGTGATCTTCAAGGGGATTCCGCCGGCGGTCAGGGAGGCCGGACCGATTGTTCTGCAGGGCGAGACCCTGGACACCGGTCACGGCTACCTGATTCGCAAGCTGGCCTATGAGGGCTATCCGGGCATCTGGATCCCGGCCCTGCTCTATCTGCCGAAGGAGTTGAAGGGCAAGGTGCCGGCGATCCTCAATCCCAACGGGCACGAGCCGGCCGGCAAAGCGGTCCCCTACAAACAGATCCGCTGCATCAATTTCGCGAAACGCGGGATGATCGCGCTGAGCTATGACTGGCCGGGCTACGGCCAACTGAAACGCGGCGGCATCGATCATCGAGACGATACCAATGCCTTAGTGGCGCACAACAACGCCGCCTATCTCGACCTCTGCGGCCAGAGCGGAGTGGGGGTCTTCTACCTGATCGCCAGGCGCGGTCTGGAGGTGTTGCTGTCCCTCCCGAACGTTGACAGCCGGCGGGTCGGCATGACCGGCCTATCCGGCGGCGGCTGGCAGACGATCATCCTCAGCGCCCTGGACGAGCGGATCCGGCTGGCGATCCCGGTCGCCGGCTATACCGACATGTTGTCCCGCATCGAAAATCCATCGGACACCGGTGACCTCGAGCAGAACCCGCCTGACCTCGGCCTGTACGCCGACTACAGCCATCTCACGGCGCTGCTTGCCCCCCGGGCGGCCCTGTTGATTTACAACCATAACGATTTCTTCAATCCCAGGACGACCCGGCCCCGGATCTATGAGGCGGCCATGCCCTTCTACAAACTCTTCGGGGCGGGCGATTGCCTCCGGTTTCACGACAGCCTCAAACCCGGCGATCACAACTACGAGTTGGACAACCGGCAGCAGGCCTACCAGTTTATCAACGAGCACTTTCTCCCCAAAGAGCAGGGTATCGATCAGGAACTCGACTGCTCGGGCGAGATCCTTACGGAGGCTCAGGCGACAATGAGCCTGCCCGGCAAGAATGCTACGTGGCAGGAGCTGGCCCTGAAGGCGGCGGAGGATCTGCCGCGGACCCCGTTGCCGGCAGGACAGCCGACCCCCGCCTGGGCCAACGAGCTGCGGCAGAAACTGAAAGAAGTTGTGCGCTACCCCTCCTTGGCCGCAACGATCACCGAACTGCCCGGCAACCCCGGCCAGGGCACGGACGCGGCCAGGAGACTGCTCTTCACCATAGGGCAGGATTGGAGGCTGCCGGCGCTGGAACTTCCCGCCGAAAAGCCGTGCGGGACCGCGGTGATCGTTGCCGATGGCGGAAAGGCTGCGGCGGCCGAAGTGGCCGGGAGCCTGCTCCACGCAGGCTGGCAGGTCGTTGCCGTTGATTTGCTCCTCGATGGGGAATTGACAGCGCCGAATTGGCCGAGCTGCCAGGTTGCCCATATGTTCGAAACGGTCGGCCAACGGCTATTGGGGATTCGGGCGGCGCAACTTGAGGCCGTGTGCCAGGCCTTGGCCAAATTGCGCCCCGGCCAGCCGATCAAGATTGTGGGCGTGGGCGCCGAGGCCTCGCTGGCGGCGCTGGTGGCCGGGTGTTTCTCGGATACGGCCCAAACGCTGGTCTTGATCAAACTGCCGGCCTCGCTGAAAGGGCTCTTCGCGCAAGGCGTCTACCAGATGGACGCGCCGTCTCTCTTCTGTCCCGGCCTGTTGGAGTTAGCGGAGATCGGGCATCTGAAGGCGCTGGCAGGCCGGGAACGCGTTGGCAGCAGCTTGGACGGCCTGAAAAGCCCAGGCGTCCAGACCTTACCCGCGCCGGCGGTAGTGACTCGATGAGCGACTCGAAAGTGACGAATTGGCGTTGGGGAGTGGTGGCTCTGCTTTTTTTGGCCGTGACGGTCAATTACGTCGATCGAACGATTTTGGGGGTGCTGAAACCGGTGCTCGATCGGGAATTCGGTTGGGATCAGCGGGACTATGGCTGGATCGTAACCGCGTTTCAGGCTGCCTATGCGGCGGGATATTTACTCGCGGGAAGACTGTTTGACTCCATCGGAGTGCGACTTGGTTTCAGTTTGTCGGTAAGCGTCTGGAGTGTGGCGGCGATGGCGCATGCTGCGGCGCGTTCGGTCCTGAGTTTCAGCATCGTACGGGCGGTTTTGGGTTTGGGCGAGGGCGGCTGCTTCCCCGCCGCGATCAAGGCGGTGACGGAATGGTTTCCGAAGGAACAGCGGGCGACGGCCACCGGGTTGTTCAATGCCGGCAGTTCGGTCGGCGCGATTGCCTGTCCGTTGGTTGTACCATGGTTGGTCAAACATGGTGGGTGGCGTGGCGCGTTTTTCATAACAGGCGCGGTCGGTTTTGTTTGGTTGGCAGCGTGGGTTTGGCTTTACCAATCACCGGGGCGACATCCCCGTGTTTCAGCGGGGGAATTGGCCTTCCTTCGCAAGGATCCACCTGATCGAAACGTGAAGATCCGCTGGATGGAATTGATGCGCCACCGTCAGACATGGGCGTTCATGATCGGAATGATGGCCTCTGCGCCGGTCTGGTGGTTCTATATTTTCTGGATACCTGATTTTTTGAACAAGCGCTTCCAGCTCAATCTCGATCAAAGCAGCCTTCCGTTGATGGTGATTTTCCTCGTTTCCGGCTTCGGCGGGATTTCCGGCGGCTGGCTCTCGTCCAAACTGCTGCGATGCGGTTGGTCGGTGAACGCCGCGCGAAAAACAGCCTTGTTCGTTTGCGGTTTCTGCGTGTTGCCCGTATTTGCCACGCCCTTGATGCCCAGTGTCTGGTGGGCGGTTGTCTTGGTAGCGCTTGCGGCGGCGGCCCATTGCGGCTACGCCGCGAATCTCTACACACTGGTCAGCGACACGGTTCCCCTGCAGGCAGTCAGTTCGGTGGTCGGTATCGGAGGAATGGCGGGTTCCATCGCGGGGATGTTTTTCGCTCAGGTTGTTTCGCGTTTGTTGTATCTCACCAACAACAATTACATCGCGCCCTTTGCGCTCGCTGCTTCAGGGTATCTGTTGGCGCTGGCGCTGATCCATCTTCTGTTGCCGAGGCTGGACAAGATGTCGCTGGAGAAAGTCTGAATCATGGGAACCGACTTATCTCTGGTCCCGGAGACGTTGATGGTGGGAAGGTGAATTCTGCTGATGTCCTTTCCGCTGTTCTTTCCCGTCGGATGCCTAGGCGAATCGCAGATGCCCCGAATTGCCGGCAATGGTTCGCTCACCAGCGAAACCACGAAGTGATGCCAGGGGAGATTTCCCATTGCCAGAGCCAGCTGGAATTGATCCGCCACCTCGGACTTGATGTGTTCAGCCGGAAGATATGCTGTGACGAACAGCGGTTGTGGTGGGGGGACTGTCCGACGCTTTTTTTGAAGGAGTGGTTTGCGATCAGCAGGAGCAATTGGAGGGCAAGGATCGGGTGATGGAACGCCCGTATCAAACTCCCCCAGGAGGCGCATCACATCATCATGTCACTGTCAGGCGGCGCATAGATTTACGAGGTCAATCGGCGTGTGGTTTTACGAGGTCGCGGGGGAGAACAGGGCGGCTCATTCCAGGTGAGCTCCTTTCCTGGTCTGGTTGAAGTCTTTCAGCCGATAGCTGTGCCCGTCGAGGTTGAAGATATGGGCCTTATGGAAGAGCCGATCAAGGATCGCCGTCGCGGCCATCTCGTCGCCGGCGAAGATCTGGACCCAGTCCTTAACCGAGCGGTTGGAGGTGATGATCGTCGAGCCCTTCATATGCCGCGCCGAGACGAACTGGAAGAACAGATGCGTTTCCGTTTGAAGGTTTAAAGAATTTGCCGCCAAAGAAAAGCTTAAAATCGGCGCCGCGCTTTGCGAGGCGCAAACCGCCAAGGAACCAGGACGAAAAATTTTCGGAGAAATGCTACAATACCTCCACTCACATCGGACGATGTGGGGCCGAAGGACAGCCCAGATGAAAGCCATCGTACTGAGAAGCAAGGAAGATCTCGTGGTCGAAGAGGTCCCCAAGCCGGAGCCCGGCCGGGGGGAGGCGCTCGTCAAGGTAACCGACTGCGGCATCTGCGGCAGCGATATCCGTTACCTGCATGGTGAGAACCCCTGGGCGCAGCATACCCTGGGGGAGGTCAGGGCCAATCCCGACAACATCATCCCCGGTCATGAGGTGGCTGGTGTCGTCGCGGAAATCGGCGAGGGAGTGGACAGGGGTCTCATCGGAAAGCGCGTCGGCGTCCTTTGCTTCAAAGTGGACGAAACCTGCCCCTGGTGCCGCAGCGACATGAGACATCTGTGCCTGAACACCATCCACCTCGGCCACGGCGCGGGCCAGCACGGCAGGAAGTATTACTATGGTGGGATGGCGGAATACGTCCCGGTCTGGGCCGAACACTGTTTCCCACTGCCGGATTCCGTCTCCAATGAGGACGCCGCGCTTCTCGATCCGTTCTGTGTCGGGCTTCATGCTGTCCGGGATACCGGCCCGGGCAAGTCGGTGGCCATCATCGGCTCAGGAACAATCGGCCTCTGCGCGATTCTGTGCGCGAGAGAACTCGGGGCGACGAAAATCCTCGCCGCCGATATCAAAGACACCCATCTGGAGCTGGCGAAGAAGTTCGGCGCTGATGTGACCGTCAACGTCGAGCGGGAAGATCTGAAGCATGCCGTGATGGAATTCACTTCCGGCCTCGGGGCGTGGCTGGTGGCCGACTCGGCCGGGATGGCCCTCAGGGACACGCTTCCTCTCGTGATCCGCGGAGGGCGGCTGGCTTTGCTGGCGGTAAAGGACCGGCCGGAGAGCATATCCCCCCTTCTCCTGGCCGGCGAGCGGAAGGTGATGACTTCGGCCAACTTCGACTACCCCGAGTTCGCCCAGGGTCTCGCGCTGTTGGAGTCCGGACGCGTTCGCCTGGACGATTTGGTCACGCACCGTTTCCCGATCGAACAGGGCGTGGAGGCGTTCCGCGTTGCTGAGTCCAAGGACGGCGGCGCGATCAAGGTGATAATTAAGGGAGTCTAGCGAGTCGAGGCAGTGGAGGGGAACGGGAGAACGCCAATTGTGTTGCGGATCTGGAACCTCGCCCCGCTGGTCGCCGTGCGTGCGCCCCGGATTAAGTTTCGACCGGGAACCCGATTCATCAATCGGATGAACTGATACTTCACTGGAGTGAGTCACGAACATGAAATGGCATTGCCTGTATCTGGCGATCCTCGGGTTGATCATCACCCCGCGCGCCTCGGCAGCCGAGCCGTGGTGGATGCAGGAGACGGCGATGAAACCCAGCGGCGAGCTGCGCCTGGACGATAAGCCCTGGTGGCCGCGCGCCCGGGCGCTCAAGGTCGGCGAACAGTTCACCGTCCAGTCCACCCTTTCCGGCGGCGGCCGGATGCTCGTCCGCCGCGAAAAGCGCCGGATGCTCCCCTCCGAGGAAATGATCGTCTGGATCATCGACGATGACGGCGATATGTCGCCGTCCAACCCCCTCCCCGACAAGGACAGCGATTGTTATGTCGCCGATTACGGCGGCGACGGCACGGTCGACCAGATGCTCGACTACCTGGACGAGGACGGCGACGGCGACGCGGACATCATGGAGTTCCGCTACTTCATCGACAGCCGGCTGCGCGTCGGGCTCAATGCCGTCGACTACGACGACGACAACCTGATGAAACCGGTCATCGATTACCAGCGCCTCGCCGGCGACGACAACTACTTTCTCATCGACACCTCCGGCAACTCCCAGTACTACCACCAGATCTACAATCCCAACACCCGGCGATGGATTCCGGCCTCGGAATGTCCATTCACCTTTATCGATAACGACGGCGACGGGGCCAGCGAAGTCGTCCTCCGGTTCAGCGCCGTCCCCAGGGATTTCGACCAGACCGCCGAGCCGGACTGGGCCAACCGCTGGGCAATCCACCTCGGCCCGTTCCTGCCGATGATGAACGAGATGGGCGTCGCCGCCATCCGTTACAGCTTCGACGTGGACAACATCAGCGGCCAGGCCCAGCCCCACCATTACGATATGGGCTTCAACCTGAACGGCTTCGTCCCTTACGCGTTCAAGGGGATGGAGCGCTTCGGCAAGCTGCGCCGGCCGCCGCAAACCAACCTCGCCCTGCCCCTGGACCGCGGGCGCGAGGTCGCCGACCATTACCCCGCAACCTCGACCGGGTTCTCCTTCCGCGAATTCTCCGACGGCACCCTCGACCTCGGCTACTCAGAGCTCGATCCCGAATACGACCAGCGCTGGGAAGGTATCTTTTGGATGTGGCGCCGCATCGTCATGCAGAACACCGGCGGCCCCGTGCAGACCTGGAATGTCCGCCGCGAGTATTCGTCCCAACCCGCCGACCGGCGACAGATCTATTACAGCCCCATCGACCGCCGCCTGCACCTGAAGGGCGCCGAAGAAGGCTGGCTGCGCGTCGGCGCGATCCACGACCGCGCGCCGCTTGGCGAATGGCGGATGTACGACACCAACGGCGACGGCTATTTCGACCGCTGGGAATGGTATGACGTCGACGGCGCCGAACCCTATCGCGTCGCCGACATCCCCGCCGCCGAGAACTGCGATTTCGGCGACGATTACGACACGATGTTCGCGTACTACAATGAGAATGTCATTCCCGAGGCCACCCGCCTCGACCGGCTGGTGATCGACAAGCTGCTTCGGCTGACCGGCCTGAACGTCGAGATCCCGGACGGCCTGCGGGCGGCCGACGAACCGAAGATCAGCCCCGGCGAGCGCCGCTACCTGCTCGACGTCACCCGCGAGGTCCTTTACCGGCAGTTCCGCCGGGAAGCCCAGCGCCGGGCGAACGCCAACATGGACAGCCGCGAGTTCCGTGACGCGCCGGCCAGTCCGGCCGAGCGGCGGATCTCGCAGGACGCCTACCAGGTCACGGTCCTGCTCAGCCTCTGTGACCGGCTTTACGGCCAGGGCCGCTTCGAGGAGCTCCTGCCGCTGATTGACCAGACGTGGGAGCTGGCGCTCCCCCTGAACCCCCTGCGCGAGACCGAAGCCTCGCATTGAGGAGGCGGACGCCGAAGCCCGCGGGGCGACCCCGGGTGTTGAAGTCTGCCCTTTTTTATTTTCCGGGGTCTTTCCCTGCCCTAGGAGGGAAAGCCGGGACCGGGAGCGGAGTTCCCAGCGGAACCGTGTCCATTGACACCTGCTCCCGGCCGCGAATATCATGATCCCGTGAAGCGAGGCATCTTCTTGGATTCCGAAAGCAGCCGGTTCCCTCCCCTGCCGGGAGAGGGACCTTCGAATCGACCTCGGGGCGCGGCCCTCGCGATCGTCGCCTTCCTGGCTGGGCTACTCGCAGCCTGCGGCGGTCCGGCGGAAACCGGCCGGACGCTCGAGCTCGCCGTCGACGGCGACGAGAAGTGGTGGGTGGGCGTCGTCAGCGAGTCGCACCGTATGCCTCTCGACCGCTCGAGCGGCCCTTTCGAGATCGACCTTTTCGGGAACACGGCAGGCAACCAGGTGCAGCCCCTCCTGCTCTCGACGAAGGGCCGGTACGTCTGGTCCGAGGAGCCCTTCCGCCTGGCTTTCCGCGGCGGGACGATTCGCGTGGCGTCGGACCTCGGCCCGCTTCAGTCGGGGCGGCCGGGCACGACGTTGCGGGAAGCCGCCCTCCACGCCGGAGCGCGCTTCTTCCCTCCCTCGGGGGGGATCCCCGACCCGATCCTCTTCACGCACCCCCAGTTCAATACCTGGATCGAGTTCACCTACGACCAGAACCAGCGGGACGTCCTCGCCTACGCCCGCGCCATCGTCGCGAACGGCTTCCCGCCGGCGGTGCTGATGATCGACGAGGGTTGGGCGGAGGGGTACGGCGTCTGGGACTTCCACCGCGGCCGCTTCCCCGACCCGAAGGCGATGATGGACGAGCTCCACGGGCTGGGCTTCAAGGTCATGCTCTGGGTCTGCCCGTACATCCAACCTGACGGCAAGCACTTCTCGGAGCTTTTCTACGACGAGACGAAGGTGGTGTGGCTGCGCAGCGCGAAGGACCCGCGGCAGCCGGCCATCACGCGCTGGTGGGACGGCTTCAGCGCCGTGACCGACCTCACGAGCAGCGACGGGCGTGAGTGGTTCCAGGGTCAGCTTCGCCACCTCGTCCAGAGTTACGGGGTCGACGGGTTCAAGCTCGACGGCGGGGACGCCGAGCACTACACGCAGGCGGCGATGCTGAGTGGGGCCGTCGCCTTCGACGCCCTGGCCACACCCAACCGCCACACCGAGGCTTGGGCCCGGATCGGCCTCGACTTCCCGCTCAACGAGTACCGGGCCTGCTGGAAGATGGGCGGGCAGCCGCTCGCCCAGCGGCTACGGGACAAGGAGCACACCTGGGAGGATCTCCGGAAGCTCGTGCCGGGCATGGTAAACCTGGGGCTCATGGGATACCCCTTCAGCTGTCCCGACCTGATCGGGGGAGGGGAGTACATGTCGTTCCGCAACCTCGCGGCGATCGACCAGGAGCTGATCGTCCGCGCGGCGCAGGTCCACGCGCTCATGCCCATGATGCAGTTCTCCGTGGCGCCGTGGCGCGTGCTGGGCCCCGAGAACCTCACCATCTGCCGGCGCATGGCGGCGCTGCACAGCGAACGGGGCGCGGAGATCCTGGCCCTCGCCCGCGCGTCGGCGAAGAGCGGCGAGCCCGTCGTCCGGTCGCTCGAGTACGCCTGGCCGCACCGGGGCTACGTGGACGTCCGCGACGAGTTTCTGCTGGGCCCCGACATCCTGGTGGCTCCGGTGGTGGAGAAGGGAGCGCGGCAACGGCCCCTCGTCGTACCGCCCGGGCGGTGGCAGGGGGACGACGGCAGCGTCGTCGAGGGGCCAATATCTGTCGAGATCGACGCCCCGCTCGACCGGCTTCCCTGGTACCGGCGGACCGGGGACTGACAGCGAGACACCATTTTAGAGTCCGAAGGCAACCGGTCCCGCGCGGAGCAAAAAAAGGAAATTCCAATCCCATAGAATGGGGGGCTAAGATGAGCTTGTGGAGTCGTCGAGAGTTCATGGCCGCCATGACGGGAGCGGCAGTTGCGGCTGGGATCGGCGCCGATACGAGAACAACGCCCCCGCGCACAGCCGCAGTGCCGCGCGACCGGATTCTGGATGTTCCGGAATCCCCGGCGGCCGATTTGAAGCAGGCCGAAGGGCTCTTCCGTGAATTCCATAAACGCTCGGAGGCGGCCTACAATGGCGATGGCTCATGGGGGCGCGGCTGCGCCGACCCGGGCGTGTTCCCGCACATCGACTCGCCGTGCGCGAAACCGATGATCCGCCAGAGCGCCTGGAGAGTGAGCGGCTACCTGGCCGCGAACACTTTACTCCACGACCCGGTTTTCGCCGCACGCTCGCGAGCCGGTTGCGGGCATCTGGCGCGCGAGCAGCGCCCGGACGGATATTTTCCATATTACCTCGACGATTCGGGATGGCCGATCCGCGACGCCGACGGGATCATGTATGTCACCGGCATCGCGGTTGAGGCGCTTCTGGACGGGTACGAGGCCTTCGGCGACCCCGCCTTTCTCAAGGCCGCGCATCGCGGCTGCGAATGGGCGATGCGTTATCCCGTCGTCCCCAACACCAATTACAATTCTTTCTGCGTCTTTGCGCTCGCCCGCACCGCGACAGTCATGGCCGCCGCGCCGCCTGAGCACCGGCCAACGGCCTCCTTCGCCTGGGCGACCTCGCGCGGCCAAAAGCGTCCCGGCGACGATCCGGCGCACGACTTCATCGGCCGCGCCTGGCACTTCACCCAGAACGGCGTGTTCCCGAACCAGCAGGCCAACGGAGGCTGGCCGGGGCACAATTCCTGGGTCTGGTACCAAGGCATCATCCTGATGGGGCACGCCCGTCTGCTGCACGCCTTGTCCCTGCTGCCCGCCGGGCGCCAGTTCCACGGCCTTATCGGGCCATCGCTGCGGGAAAGCGCGGTCGCAGCCGTGAATTATCTCATCCGCAACCTGACGCCGGAACTCGACCTCTACCAGAACCACGAGAGCGCGGAACCCGGCGGGCCCGGCTGGCCGTTGTTGGCGTTGAGCGCCCTTCGCCCCGAGGATGTCGGCGGCGGCGATGCCGTGGCGCGGTTGCGCAGGCTGCTCTCCGGCGCTGTCGTCCGTGACAGTGATCGAAGAAAAGGCGTGATGCTCCACCCTGAAACAAAACTCCCTGATAATGATACACTGGCCAGCGACATGATGGCGCTCGGAGACGTGCTGCGCTCAGGTGCGTAATGAGTGAGATCGCCGCCCCGGATTGGCTGGGCGCCCTGCGCCCGGCCTGTCTCAATTCGCTGGCCATTCCGCCCGATCTGAGAGTCGCCGTCCTGGCGCCGCATCCGGATGACTTTGACGCGGCCGGCGTCACCCTCCGTCTGTTCCAGGGGAACGGGAGCCGGATTTCGCTGGCCGTTCTCACGTCCGGCGCCAGCGGCGTTGAAGACAGCTTCTGCAATCCGCCGTCGAGGGAGGAAAAGGCCAAGGTCCGGGAGAACGAGCAGATTGCGAGCTGCCGATTTTTTGGATTGCCGCCGGAGCAGGTGGCCTTTCTCCGGCTGGCTGAAGACGAAGCCGGAAAACTCGCCGACCGCCGCGAGAACGGACAGGCCATCCGGCGCTATCTGCAGGACAGGGCTCCGCAGATCGTCTTTCTCCCTCACGGGAATGACACCAACCCGGACCACCGGCTGGTGTGGTCGCTGGCGCGCCGGGCGGCCTCGGAATTAGCCCTGGGCGTCACGGCGTTTCTCATCCGCGATCCCAAGACGGTGGCCATGCGCCTGGATGCCTACACGGCGTTTGGAGAAGAGGAGGCCGGCTGGAAAGCCCGGCTGCTCCGGTTCCATCAATCCCAGCAGCAGCGAAACCTGAACACGAGAAGAACGGGGTTCGATGACCGCATCTTGGACGTCAACAGGCAGGCGGCCAAGGAACTGCGCATCCCGGCGCCTTACGCGGAGGCGTTCGAATTGGAAACCTGGTGACGTCTCGGAACACTTTGACGCCGGCGAAAACGAGCGGAAAGAAGGAGCCGCCGGAGAAGCTCGCGGCGGCAGCCGGGAGCGCGCGCCACTAGCCAGTTGACAAGCGCTTTTCAAGCCATAAAAATATAGTCCTGAGGGTCGCGGCACATGCCAAGACTGTCCAAGTTAAGAAGCCGTCAGCGGTCCAAAAAGAATTTCTTGTTTTTCGTCCGCGATATCGTCCGCCACCACAGGCATGGGATCAGCCTCGTCCTCTTTCTTGTCGTATTGGCGAAGGTGGCCTGGGTGATCGAGCCGACCGTCTTCGGACGGGTTATCGATGCCATGATCCGTACGGCGAAGACGCCCGCGATCGGCTTTCTCTGGCCGCTCCTGCTCTGGGCCGCTGTGTTCCTGGTGAATTCCGGGGCCGGCACACTGCAACGGGTTTTCGAGGCCCGGGTTTATAACCGCATGTTCGCGGAGATCGCTAAGAAAATCGCCACCTCTGCGCTCAACAATGACGCGCCGCCGACCCGTGCCGCAGCCCGGACGGAACTGGCGCGGGAATTCGTAACTTTTTTCCAGAAACGCGTGCCCGACATCGTCGAGGAGGTTTTTGACCTGGCCGGCACCGTGATCGCCCTGTCCTTCTATGACTGGCGCCTCGCCATCGCTTGCCTGGGGATCATTTTACCCCTGGCGATCATCAACAGAGTCTATAACCGCCATGTCATGAGCCTCGAAAAAGAGCTCCACGACGGCCGCGAAGGCGCATACGATATCTTCGCTGGAAAGGATCCCGAGCGCGTTTATCAATACTATCTGGGTCTCTCGCGCTACCAGGAGCGCGTGGCCGGCTGGGGAGCCGTCAATTTCGGTGTTATCCGCTTGTTCCTGCTGGGCATGTTCGTGGTCGTCCTGTACATCTCGATCGACCTGGACAAGTTTTCGACGGGGAAGATTTATTCCGTGGCGGCCTACGTCTGGTCGTTCGTGACCTCGGCCGAGTTCCTGCCCGACCTGATGGAAAGCCGGGCGTCGATCGCCGACATCTCGGCCCGGTTGCGGAGCGAAGAGGTCTAAGCCGAAATCAGCATTCAAAATTAATAACCAGCCTCTTCTTCCATTCAAAAATAAGAGATTTGATCTCCTCGGCTTTATTGTCTTGCGTATAGGGGGAAAAACCCTTCAGGTATTGAAGAAAATACCTATGGTCGGTTCGGACATATTTTTCGTCCGTGATCGGAAAGCTGGAGGTGATCATCTGGTCCGAATCAGAGCTCAGGACGAGCTTGGCGGTTTTTGAGATTTCCCAGCGTATCCTGGCTTTGAACGCGCGGTAATACAGATCGGCTTCGGCCCATCCTTGTCCCATCTTCAGCTCGCCCGTCCTGACGGTATACGCATCATCGCCGATTCGGAATGTGGAAAAGGAAGGATCATCCTTAGACTTATAGCCGATCAATATCAGGCCGGCTTTGGCATGGGACAAATACACCATGTCCTGCTGGTCGAGCGCGTATTCGGAGGAAGGACGGATAACCCGATTCAGTGCCAGGAGAGCCGAGATGCCAGCCGTGAACCCGTCTTTCCTCACCACTCCCAGGGGCAGCCGGATCCGGCTGTTCCCCTCTTGCCTGTTCTCGGGGAGCCGGCAGCCGCCGGTCCGCATAAGGTCCAGCTCATGATGGATGACGGCCAGGCCCTCGATGGAGATCTGGCCATAATCGAGATTCTCTAGATTATCCACCACGAAATACCGGCCCCGCGGGGTGAGCGAGTGCAACGCCAGGCCGTAATCCGTCCCTTTGGCCTCGTGGCAATTGGTCCTCTCGTCGGCGATGGAGATCATCCGATAGTCATGGTTGACGAAGGAGCGGTAGAAGTTCCCGGCGCGGACGAATATTTCCTGGCCTTTGTGCAATCCGTCCAGAACATCATAGAGACATCCCAGGGTCAGCCGGGTGTAGATGAGGGAAGGCCCTCCCTCGTGGGCTTCGTTCGTGTTTTCCTCGAAATAGCCGTCCGGTTGAACACAGTCGTACATCCTCCGGGCAAAATCGCGGGTCAGTTCGACCCATTCGGGACGCCGGAGCGCTTGGCCGCAATAATAGATGCCTTGCATGAAGACGGCCGTGTGGTTATTGGTAATGGCCGGCGGCAGGTTGAGGTTCCGTTCGCCCGGATAGAAGTTCTTGTTGTGCTCGATGGCCAGCCGGACTTCCTCGTCGATCAGCCCCGCGTACCATTTCTTTTCCTCACTGCTCAGCGTGGGCTCAAGCTTCCGGTACGCCAGGGCCAGATGCAGCAAGAGCCTTCTCAGGGGGACGGCCCAGATCCTTCCGCCCCACTGGCCGCCGACGTCGGTCTTGAAAATATTCTCTTTATAATACTTGATGTTGCGCTGGATTTTCTTGATGAGGTTCAGAACCCGAGGATCCTCCTGCTCCGCCAGGCCGGCCAGAACGGAAATCCCCGTGGCCTGGTAATCATAAAAGCTGACCACCTTCTCGATGTATTTCAATCCCGGCCGGTAGGCGTCATCGAATATCTCTTCATAGGGAAGATAAACGGCCTCCATGGCCGAAAGGATATGCTTTTCAATCAGGCTTTTGTGCCGCCTGATAAAAGATTGGTCAAGGACCATGTCGCCGCTCCCAAATACAGACCGGGGATTGACCAAGGCCGCCCCTGTCAAGCCGATGCCCGTGGCGAGAAAATGACGTCGTGATATAGGCATGTCTATTCCAGGCGCTTGATGATGTGCCAGCCGTATTTCGAGCTGACGGGGTCATAGGCGGCCAGCCCGATGCCGCCGACGGGCAAACCGAAGCTGACTTCGCCGAAGCTCCAGACCATCCCGGCCCGGGAATATTCCTTTTTCTCCTTGAGGGGTTCGAGGCCGAAGTTCGCCATCCGGTAGATGCCGGGATACTCGTCGTTCGTGGCGCTTTTCACCAGCCTGTCGAAATCCTCGCCCTTTTTCGCCCGTTCGAAAATATCGAGGGCGAGCACTCGGGCTTCGTCTCTGGTGCGCGTGATTTTCTCGTCCGGGATCGACCCTTGGAAGGCGATCAGGATATGCTGGACGGTGATGCGGTCCGGGCCGGTCCGCCGGCCGGCGGAGAGGATTTTGATCGGCGGGCTGAGGAGCTGGCCCTGGCAGGGCGACTGTTGAATTTTCCTCACCTTGTCCATCCCAAAGACCACCCGGCCGAAGGCGGCGAAGCCCTGGCCGTCCTTGTTGCGCTTGCCTCCGAAGTCGAGCTCGGGCTGGTCGCCGACGCAGATAAAGAAGCTCGAGGCGGCCGAATCCGGGGCGCTTCTGGCCATGGAAATCGTACCATCCACGTGTTTTAGACCTGTCACGGAGGTCCTTTCGAGGGGGATCGGGGCGAAGCACTGATCATCGGCGAGTTGCCCCCCCTGAATGACCTCAATCTTCACCTCGTCCGTGGGCTGGTTGGCCATCGTCACGGTCCTATGGAAAACGGCGCCATCGTAACGTTTGGCGTCGACATATCTCAGGAAGTTCGCCGCGGTCACAGGGGCCTTGCCCTGGTCAACCTGGACGACGATGACCCCCAGTTCGGTCCGGATATAAATGATCGGGTCCTGGCCGGCCGGGGACGTTAATGCCGTCGCCATCAACAGGGCCGCCAGAAGCATGGATTTCTTCATCGCTCGCCTCCTGGATTCAAGCTTCCGAGGATAGAGTCTAACATAACCGGGCCCCGATTTTCGGGGCGACGGACGCCGTCCACGATCTCCCCTCGTGATCCCGGTCATTGATGATGAGTCTCCTTTCCTGTGATTGTGCCGCTCCTCAGTGGGGTCCTGTCGCGGCGCGTCCCTGTCCGTCGGACCTTGATGAAGACACTCTCATATTCCGAAGGCCCTCCCTGATTCCAGGGGAGGGTGGGGAGGGAAAATAATTGGAATCAGAGTCTGGAAAAGTGTCTCCAAGCGCTCCGGGCGGGCAGGAACTGGCCCGTGCCACCCCCACCATGTCACTTCGGCATCACACGAAAAGAGATGCTATCAGTCATTGACAGGAGATTTCGGCCGCGAATATCATATTCTCACGGCAAAAATGAAATATTGGCTGGTGGTCATGTCCGCAGCTCTTCTCAGTATGTGTTCAAATCCCTCAGCCGAGTGGTCGCTGACCAAGGACAGCTTCGTCCGTCCGCCGATCCGTTACTGGCCCCGTCCATTGTGGTTCTGGAACAACACCGCCGTGACCGTGGAAGGCGTCGTCGAGCAGATGCAGGCTTTCAGGGACAAATGCGGCTACGGCGGCTTCGGACCCCTGCCCTTCGGGAAAAACTTCGCTCCCGAGTATCTTTCCGAGGCCTATCTCAAGGTCTACGGAGTCATGCTGGCCAAGGCCCGGGAGCTGGGGATGACCGTCAGCCTGTATGACGAATTCGGGTTTCCGAGCGGGTCGGTAGGGGCTTTCGCCGAAGGCGACGATACCCCCCGATTCCAGCGCAAGTATCCCGAGCTGACCATCCAGCGGCTGGACAAGGTCGAGGAGGAGGTCACCGGGCCGCGGGCCTATGAGAAAAAAATCCCCGACGGACGGCTGATGGGTGTCGTGGCCATGGATCGGCCGGGCCTAAACAGGCATGACCTGACCGGCTTGGCCGCGGACGGGATTCTGAAATGGAACGTGCCGCCCGGCCGGTGGAAGATCATGATTTTCACCTGCGTCATCGACGGCGAACCGATCGTGGACTATCTCAATCCTGAAGCCGCCGAAAAATTCACAGGGATAGTCCATGACGTCTACTATGGTCGTTTCCGGGAGTATTTCGGTTCCGTCATCGGCGGAACGTTCTTCGACGAACCGTCCATGTTCCATGCGCAATTCAGGATGTGGACGCCCCTGTTCAATGAAAAGTTCATCGAGAAATACGGGTTCAGTCCCGTCCCGCTCTACCCGGCCTTCTGGGAGGATATTGGACCGGAAACGGCGGCGGCCCGACATTATCTGTTCGGGTTCCGGGCCGAGCTCTTCGCCCGGGGATTCACGAAAGTCGTGAGCGACTGGTCCGTGGCTCACGGGATAACGGCGACGGGTCATTTCGCTCCCGAGGAAGCCGTCGTGCCGGCCAACGCCTCGGGCGACCTGATGAAGTCTTTCCAGTACCTGGAAATTCCTGGGATCGACAAGATCGGCGGACACCGCCCGGCGGAACGGTTCTACAAGCTGGTCAGCTCGGCCGCGTACAACTGGGGTAAGCCTCTCGTGATGTCTGAGACCTATGGGGCCATGCCCAACTACAACGAGCCCGGCGACCTGACCTGGGACGAGATCTATGCCATCGCCATGGACCAGTACACGAAGGGGATCAATGCTCTCATCCCGCACGCCGTCTGGTACGACAATACAAAAGTCACCTATAAACCGGAGCTGTCGCACCGGAATCCCCTTTATGCCGACGGACTTAAGGCGTTTACGACGTTCTTGGCCCGGCTGAATGTCATGCTCCAGCCCGCGGGGAGACATGTCGCCGATATCGCCGTGCTCTATCCGGTTCATTCTCTTTTGGGAGAGCACTATTTCTATGCGGAAAAAGGCCCGGCCACCATCGACGGCTGGGTGGATCCCGCCAATCAGTTCTACAAGGATGCCGTCAAGCAGATTGATTATGTGGATGTCGCCAACTGGCTGACCAACGCGGCGGGCAAGGATTTCACCTTCCTTCATCCTGACGTGCTGGACGAAAGGTGCGCAGTTTCCGGCGCCGGCCTTCATCTTCAGAACACGACCAACTATGAGGAATTTAAGGTGATCATCGTCCCCTCCTGCGTGACGATTTCCGTGAGCAACCTCAAGAAAGTGGTGGATTTCTATAATGCCGGAGGGGCCGTGATCTTCACCACCCGGTTGCCCCGCCGGTCATCGGAAATGGGCAAGGACCCGGAGGTTGCGGATCTTGTCAAATCCGTTTTTCCGGATGGCGAACAGGAGGCCGGTCTGATCAAGAAAAATCAAGCCGGGGGAATGGCCTGTTTTATTCCAAGTCCGGACGGCCAGAAGCTCAACGGTGTGTTGGCCAAGACAGGCATCGCTTTTGATGTGGCCCATCCATCCCATCCGGACATTCAGTATATCCACAAGGTCGTCGACGGCCGGGATGTTTTTTACTTCGCCAATGTCGGGGGTTCGAAGATCGAAACAGATGTCGACCTCCGCGGCCGGATCAGAGTGGAAGAATGGGACCCGCATACGGGCGGGATCCGGAAACGCCAGGCTGACCTCATGGACAGCAAGGTGTCCGGCGGCTCGATTACGAGAGTGAAGTTGAGCCTGAAACCTTCTCAATCATGTTTCTGGGTGGGAGAGAGGCCTTCCGGCCGCCGTTCGTCCTGATCGGAAGCGCGGATTAGATCGGGGCGCGGATTTCAGGTCCGCTTGCGGCCGTATACGAAATCCCCGACGCGGCGCAGCCGCTCGAGCTCGGCCTCGGACATCGGGCCGGCCTCCAGGGCGGCCAGGTTCCCCCGCATCTCCTCGAGCGTCTTCGCTCCCGACATGCAGACATCGACCGCGGGTTGGGAGAGGACGAACCGGTAGCAATCCCCGGCCGTCGGCGGTTTTTCGTCCGGCGGCATCTTCTTCGGGTCGAGAAGCTTGCCCCAGCGGGTGGCGGTGAAGGCGACCATCCCCGGCCGCCTGTCCTTACCGATTAAGGGGAAGATGTCCGTCTCCGCCCCGCGGTGGGCGGCGCTGTAACGGAAGTGGACGACGTCGAGATCCCCGTCGCCGGCAAGCTCTCCGACGAGCTTCCGGTTGTGGCTGGAAAGGCCGATGAACCGGATGAGGCCCTTCTCCTTCAGCCGCAGGGCTCCGTCGATGAGCCGGCGCGGCGGCATTTTCGAGAAATAGCCCAGGATGAGGATATCGGCGTGGTCGAGCCCGGCGCTCTTCAGCCCCCGGCGAAGGAGCTTTTCGGTCATGAAGTTGTTGTGGGCGTAAGTGAACGCCGCCAGCACCAGCCGATCGCGCTGTCCCTTGGCGACAATATTTTTCAGCGCCTCGCGCATCTCGGGCTTATAGCCCTTGATGACGGTTCCCCAGGTGAAGTAGTTCGAGCCCCGCTCGAAAGCTTCCTCGATAGCCGCCGCGGGCGCTCCGTACCCCGAGGCGATGCCCAGCCGCCCGACCTTGAGTCCTGTCCTGCCCAGCACGACCGGTTCGCTGGAACTCATGGTTAATGCCTCCTCCGGCGCTCAAAGATAAAACGGATCGCCGCTCCCGGTCAATCCCTGCGGCGCCGCCCAAATTTGCCGACGGAAACAGAAGCCGTTGATTTAAGCGTCATTGCCAGTCCCGGAAGGGGACGCGGCCATCTCATCGTCAGTTGTTGAGATCACCACGCTTCGCTGGTCATGACATTTCTTTATCGGCAAATTTCGGGCGCTGGAGGCCACCGCGAGGGTCTCTGCGGCCTCCGAATCTATTCTGTAAGGCGGATGTCGCGGGCTGGCCGGATGCTTTCGCGCCCTTCTGTTCCCTGCGCGGCTGAGGTTTCCGCGGCGGACGAGCAAATTCGGTATCGCGGCCCGGCATCGGCTTCTTATAATCAAAGCCAGCCAGTGTGCGGCGCTCCACCCGATCGCCGAGGACGCGTTCGATACTGCGGATCATCTCCCCGTCTTCTCGAGTCGTGAAAGTGAAGGCATCGCCGGTCTTGGCGGCACGTCCCGTGCGCCCTATGCGGTGCGTGTACGCATCGGCGGTATCGGGCATGTCGTAGTTGATGACGTGGGATATGCTCGAGACATCGATCCCTCGGGCCGCGATGTCCGTTGCGACGAGTATCTGATAAGAGCCCCCACGGAATCCGTCCAGCGCCGATTGCCGCCTGTTCTGCGAGAGGTTGCCCTGCAAGGACGCGGCCCGGTAGCCGGCGTTTTCCAATTGTTGTCCCAAGCGCTTGGCCCGGTGCTTCGTGCGCGTAAATATCAAGACCGATTCCGTATCGGTATGACGCAGCAGCTCGAGGAGGAGCGCGGTTTTCAGGTGCTGCTCGACAGGGTAGAGGGCGTGGGCGACGGTGCTGATGGGTGCCGCGTAATTGACCTGCACCGTTACCGGGGCGCGGAGGATCTCGTGCGCCAGTTTACGGACATCGTCGGGCATGGTCGCCGCGAACAGGAGCGTCTGTCGTTGCGCGGGCAGATGCTTGACGATCTTCCTGACTGCGGGCAGGAAGCCCATATCGAACATCCGGTCGGCCTCATCGAGGACGAGCACTTCCACGCGCGACAGGTCGATCGTGCGCTGGCTGATATGGTCGAGCAAACGACCCGGACAGGCGACCACGATCTCGACGCCGTCGCGAAGGTTCCGGACCTGCGGTTTTACGCCCACACCGCCGTAGATCGTCACGCTCCGAAGGCGCGTCCGCTCGCCCATGCTGACGATCGCCTCATGGATCTGCTCCGCCAGCTCCCGCGTAGGCGCGACGATGAGGGCCCGGACATGACCGCGAGGTCCCCGGATCAGACGGTCGAGGATGGGCAGGGCAAAGGCCGCTGTCTTCCCTGTTCCGGTCTGGGCCAGCCCCATGAGGTCGTGTCCCTTGAGGACCGGCGGGATCGCCTGTTCTTGGATGGGCGTCGGCCTGAGATAACCGATGGCCTTGATCCCGGCCGCGACATTGGGGTGAAAATCAAATTTGCTGAATCCCATAAAAAACTCCTGCATTCTATTGTTCTGCGTTCGAGGGGAAAAAGCCTGGTGTATTCGGGGTTTTACGATGACGAGGTTCTTATCCGCGAAAGGCAGTTATTTGCTGTCTAGCCTATCAGTTATGGGACCACATTGTCAAGTCGAAGGCGACTGCTGTCAAGGCAACGTGAATAAAGGATAAGTAGGTCCGGTCCGCCTTGGCGTGAAAGCGGTCGAACATCAGGTCGTCCCGGACGTAGGCCGCGAGAAGCGCGAAGAAGGCCAGGCCGATGGCCAAGCCCGCGACGCTGATGACGGCGGACGGCCGCTCTTTCCTGAGATTCCGGAAGGCCATTTTCATGTAGGTCCAGAACATGCGGGCTCGACCTCCAGGGCCTGAATTCGGTCCTACAATTGTAACCGTCTGGCCGGGCGGGGACGCTTACTTTGTCCAAAGAGGGCGTTATCACGTTGCTGCTACAGATCGGCGACCGTAAAAAGATTACTTATTTTCGGTCCGGCAGGCGGAAATCTCCGGAGGAGCCTTGACATGATGAGGAGATGCATCTCCTCGGGGAGTTTGATAGACTCTCCGTGGTTGACTATCTCGTGCGGAGGCGCATAGAACATGATGACTGAAGGCAACGGCCTGAGCGGGGAGAGCGTGCGCGCGTGGCGAAGATGGCTGCAGACCGCCCCCATGGCGGCCTTTCTTCTTCTGACCTTCCTCTTTTCTTGGGGCGTGTCTGTGTGATATGTGGAAAATGGACGGAATGATCATCCGGGAATGGACAGAAAAATCGTCAAAAATACCCATGAAGATCGCGAGGCAGGCGGAGGGGCGCTGGCGGAAGCTGAACCGATCGCAGCTCTTGGCTCACGTGATTCGGGGCGTCGTGTTCACCGACGGCGTCATGGAGAAAGCGGCTTAAACGAGGACCAACGGGATATGCTTAACTCCGGCCCATACACAACATTTGACAATATCTCGGAATCCTACTCAAGAGGTGGTAGAATGTTTGCCGTGAGGTCAAAGAGAACCCCCTTGATATTTCAATGATCGAAAGAAGAAAAAACATCAGGATATCGTATGAGTCAAGCGTTCAATTTATTTCCGAAAATCATTCCTTTCAGGGAAAACTGGTTGACATATCTCGAAGTGGCATGAAGATTGTTGCCAATATTCCTGAATCACCTGAAACAATAGAGAATATTGCTTTTACACTGCCAAAATCAGATACGCCGCTTCAAATCCCATACAAATTAATAAGAAAAGAAAGAGGGCAATCACGTGAAGAAGGACAGATACTCGGAATAGAGCTATTGTATCAAGATGAAATGCAAATGTTGCTTGTTGAATCCTTTATAAAGGAAATGAAGAAGGCGGAGCTATTGACCCGCGCGAAAAATGCTGAAATGAGACAGATCCCAAGGGCAAATTGTGTAATAACTGATATTTCCTGCGATAGAACGGGAATTTCTGTGCTGTCAATAGACAATATATCTATCGATGGAATGTCAATAAGCTATAGGGGCAAAGGACTTAGTTTTCAAGATATCTTAACCTTGTCTTTTAGACTACCTGACGACCCAAGAGATCTTAATGTCTCCGGCACTGTGATCTATACTCTTAAGAGTGCTTTTTCGGATGCCTCCAATGCTGGAATTGTGTTCAATAATATAAGTGATATAGATTGCATAAGAATAAAGAATTTTATCTCGTCTTCTACCGCTGCTATGGCTATGAAGGCGCTTTATGAAAAGCTATCTGATGTCAATTTTGACGAAACATATGTAATTCACGATAGGGCTACGATCGAATCGATATTTTCTCTGCTAAACGCGGATCAGATTCATATGAATGTCTCGTTTGAAAATAATCATAGAATACAGGAATTGCCTTTTATAAAATATAGTTCAAATAATAAGATATTCTGCATAGAACAAGTAGATTGGCCGTCAATTTTGAATTTTAAGAAAGATCATCTTGGCTATTTTTCGTTCAATACGCGAATGGGAAGTTACTACTTTAAGACAAATCTGTTGAAAAAGCTCGATAGGCGTGCTTATTTTCCGTTGCCAGACATTCTTTACCGATCAGAGAAAAGAGCACAGCAACGAAAAATAACAGAAGAAAGAATAGCGTTTACTAATGTCCCTGAGCACATATCAGAAGGATCTTTGCAGGGTGTTATAAAAAATATAAGCAGCCATGGATTCATGTGTGAAGTGCCATTTGAGGATGGCAGCAGGGATTTTTTTCATCCCAGCCGAATAGTGAATTATAGAACAAACGAAGAACTGGGACTCAATACCTATGGAGAAATCCGTTATGTATCAAAGAATATTGTTCAAAATAACAAAGAGGTACTGCGAATAGGTGTTGAATCCGGCATAAAACACATCCCTTTTCAATTTACACGTTTTTCTCAAACAAAATGGGATAAGCTCTTTCCGCCTCAAGGAAATCTTCCTTTATCTGCAAGAGATAAAATCGACTCAGTCGTGGTGAAATATCACAATAAAAAGGGCCAGAAAATTACAGCCTTGGTAAATTCAACTCATCGTAAACTAACGGCACCCGTTATCATTATCCCTCCCGCTTTTGGGAAAAAAAAGGAATCCCTGTCCCCCTTTGTCGCAACCTTAATTACTAATTTTCGCTGCCTCAATAAAAAGATTGTAACGATTCGGTACGATGGTATTAACCTCCCTGGTGAAAGTTACAATGAGGATATGTTGCCCAAACGCGGGTATGAAATGCTTTATTATCGGATAAGCCAGGGCCAAGACGATCTCCAGGCAACTTTAGAATATGTTTACAACAATTCTTTTTTTAAACCCGGCAAAGTTATAGTCGTTGCTTTCAGCATGTCAGCTCTTGATGTTCGTAAGCTTGTTTCCGCACCCAATGAACATAAGGTCGATTATGTCATAAATGTCATGGGTGTTTCTTGTGGCCAGAGTGTGTTCAAAAATATGACCGGTGGTTTAGATATTATTGGCTATTATAAGCTTGGTATAGTGAACGGTCTGTTCGGCATATTGGGACATATTTTGGATATGGACAACCTTGCTGAAGATTTGATTGAAAAAAAATATGCCTACATGACTGATGCCCGATTGGATATGTCTAGAATTTCAACGCCGATTCTATGGATTTATGGCAAATATGATAAATGGATAGAAGAGAATGAAGTGAGAGAATTGATGGGGATTGAGTCCAAGGGCTCACGCGAAGTCATAGAAATACCTACAGGTCATAATCTTCGATCAAGTGAGGATGCGATTAAGACCTTTAAATTGATAACCTCCAGGATTCATAATAAAATCTACAGCGAAGAAATTATTCCCATAGATCCTGATAGAGATAGCCTGGTGAATCTCATTGGATACGAGCGAGAACGTTTAGCTTCATCTGAAGAATTTAATAGTGAGGAGTATTGGAAGCAATATTTGATTGGAAAAAGAGCGAATAGTTTTGGTTATGATTTTTATAAGAAAATAAAGGAATTTAGAGAATTCCTATCATTAGAAAGCAAACTCACAGACCTGAGCGATAAAGAAATACTCGTTGATATGGGTTGTGGAACTGGTTTGCTTGTTGAAGACATGCTGAATCTTGCCGCCGCTCGGCAACGAGATGTTCGTAACGCACAGATAATCATGATAGATCTTGTCAAAGAGGCTCTGGATAAAGCACAAAAAAAGATTGATAAAATTAAAAAATTGCACGGGACATTTCTTCCGAAACGCATAAAATACCTTGTAATGGACCTTGAACCTAATCGTTTGATTCCCGTGCATACATTCATTAATAATATTGATT
>Ga0315275_10000773_pt1 | contig 26795 bp, 29 predicted proteins | sample YL17G03_0_MG_FD_205557 | JGI IMG/M metagenome (GOLD analysis project Ga0315275, IMG submission 205557) | Sediment microbial communities from Yellowstone Lake, YNP, Wyoming, USA - YL17G03_0 | ecosystem: Environmental > Aquatic > Freshwater > Lake > Sediment | place: USA: Wyoming | collected...
CGAGATGCTCGAGTCTTGACCGTTCACAGGTGCGTCTTCAGCTTCCCGACTCGCGTGACACAGCAGCGTCGTACAGATCCCCATACATTCCGGCTGACCTCTCGATGGAGAAGGTGCTCCTCAGCCCAGTCGAATCAAGCGGCCGCAAGCGCTCAGGCGTGTCCCCGGCCCGGAACTGCTCCAGCGTCGCGCCCAAGTCCTCCACGCTGTCGACCAGGCAGCCCCCACCCACTTCCCGGACTATCTCCGCCGGTCCGCCGGAGTCGGCGAAGGCCACGACGCCGCGACCGAGGACCATTGCCTCCAGCACGGCCAACCCGAACGGCTCATGCGCGGAAGGCAGCGCGACAACGTCCGCGGCTCCGACCAAGTCCCATACACGATCCCGGAATCCGAGGAAGCGCACGTTGTCGGCGATGCCGAGAGCCAGAGCTCGCTCTCGCAGTGACTCGCCCTGAGGGCCGTCGCCAATGACCAGGAGAGCCCACGGACGACCGTCGCCGCGCATCAGTGCGCAGGCATCAAGAAGCCGATCTATGCGCTTGAAATCGACGAGCCGAGCTGTCACCACAAGCACGAATGCGGCTGGGTCGACGGCCTCAGCCCTCAGTACTTCCTCCCGTGTGACGCCCATCCGAATGCTCTCGAAGTCCAGGCCATCCGGAACAACACGTGTGCGGCTGCCGTCGATTCCGTAGCGCCGCTGGGCGGCTTCCGCCACCCATTCGGACACACACGCGATCACATTCACACCGTGTCGCAGATACAGTCCCTTTGCCATCTGTTTGAGCGACTCACGTGAGACAGGCCGGCAATCAAGGCCGAGCATGCCGTGCTCTGTGAAAACCACAGGAAGTCCGGCCCGGCGCGTCAGCCGGCCCATGACCGGGTTGTAGCCGTGCAGGTGGATCACGTCGGCCTTGGGCAGCTCGTCGGCCATTGCCTTGAGACGGCGGAGTCTCGCGTCCACGCCCCATCGCAGCCCACCCGCGTGCACTGTCACGCCCGGTGAGACATACCGCGCCAGGGAAGGGTTCCCAGCGTGTGCGCCACACGCCAGCACGCTGACCTCCATACCCAGCAATGAAGCTTGGACACGAGCAAGGTCCGAGACGAACCTCTCGATGCCCCCGATGCCGGCACCCCAGACCATGTGGGCCACTCTCAACGGGTCTGGCTTGCTATCGGGTCGCGCGGCTTCCGCGCTCATGCCGCTGGCTCCTCAGGCTGCGAGCTCGCCAGCCGTGCGAACAGGGCTTCGTAGCGAGCCGCGATGGCGCCGATATCGAAGTGCTCGACGACGTAGGCGCGCCCGGCCTCGCCGAGTCGGCGGCGTTCCGCCTCGTCTTCGAGGAGTCGCCGGACGTCCAGCGCCAACTGGTCTTCGGTCTCCGAGACCAGCCCCAGACCCGCGGACCGTAGTAGGCCGTCCGGGTCTACTGTAAGACTCACCACGGGCGTCCCGGCTGCCCATGCCTGCAGTATCACGTTCGGGAATCCCTCGCCGTACGACGTGAGCACGAACACCCAAGCCCGCTCGAACCACGACCGCGTCTCCGCGTGCGGGACCGCTCCATACAGCTCGACCGAAGGCACCTCGGACGCAAGCAGGTCAGTCGCGTGCTTGTAGTCGTCGTCTTGCCGCCCTCCGACCATGGCGAACTCGACCTCGGGGCTCACGGCCGCCAGCGCTCTCGCAAGCTGGATGAACGCCTCGGGGCGCTTCACCCGACGAATGCTGTTGAGCCACAGCACGAGCGGCCGCGGAGACTCTGCGCGATGCGGCTCACCGGCGCGTATGCCGTTGGGGATGATTCCTCCGCGCCGTCGGTAGTTGGCCCATAGCAGCTCGGCCTGGGCGGCATTCTGGACGATCAGCGCTCGCGCCATGCGAACGCCGATGGTGAACAGGCAGTCGCTGAGTGCGGCATTCGCCATGAGCACCGCCCACTTGAGTCGAGGCACGAGCCCCTGGGTCGGCGTCGGCGTGCCTCGCCGCAGGTGGCCGCGTTCAAGCGTCACGTCTTCCGAGCAACCCCACACAAACGGCACGCCGAGCGATCTCGCAGATAGCGCCGCGAGGCCCGTCAGAGGAGACGCGAACCTCTGATACACGACGTCGGGTCGAGCCCTCCGGATTGCCAGCCAGAGTCGGGGGCCGACGAGGAAGCGAAACACCTTGTGCCACTGCAAGGCGCGGACGATCTGCACGCCGTCTACATCTTCCTCGACGGCCTTGGTGCGATCGTACCGCTGGCAGACATACGTGACGTGATGACCCAAAGCCGCGAGTGCCTTCGCCACCTCGAAGACCTGGACCTCCGAGCCCCCGACCTTGTCATATGGGTGGTACTCCATGACGACGGCGATGCGCACGCACTAAGCCGATCTCTCATGACTCATGGCGCGTTGCTCCAAGTGCAGATCGCGACTATGTGCGATGCCCTCATCCAGGCAGTGCTCGGGCCCTGACCCTCTCAGCAACGGCTTCGATTGCGGCTCGGAGGCGGTCGCCGCTGGCGCATGTCGCACTTGGCAGTCCGCTGGCTTAGTCCCGTAACGCGTCATCACGGCGAACTGCGACCATATTCCATGTTCCTGAGTAGTACTCGCTGACAATCGGCACTCTCCTCGGCAGACTCAGCACGCGGCTCCTCGACGTCTGATACATCCGTCCTGACGCGTGAAACGCACTCTCCGCCAGGACTCTCCGGTAGTCCCGGACTGTCATTCGGTTCAATCCTGAGTAGAGAGGACCTTCCTGTCGTTGCCCGTGGAGCATCTCCAAGCTATGTCGAACCGTCGACTCGCTGAAGAGCAGGTGCGTCCATGGAAAGGGAAGCTCACGCCCGAGATGGGAGCCGTAGTAGTGCCTCCAGACAGGCGAGAACGCAGCGAACAACGCACCACCCGGCTTGAGAATGCGGTGTGTCTCCGCCAGCACGCGCGGCAGATCCGCTACGTGTTCGAAGGCGGCATTGGAGAAGACGATGTCGGCGCACTCGCCCTGGATCTCAGGTACGTCCGCCATATCCGCGCAGACGATCTCAGCGTTGTCGACCCTGTGGTCGGCAAGCATTCTCGCTGAAGAGGACGCCAAGGCTACGTCAATCTCGACACCGACCACATGCGCGGCCCGCTTGTACTTCGCGACTGCCAAGACGTCTGGTCCACGGCCCGACCCGATTTCGACCACCGACCGCCCCTCGAAGAAGTCATCGGGGAACGTTCTCTTCAAGAACGCCAACGCGCCGTCGAGTCGCTTGAGGAACGATCCCGCTTGCTCGTAGGGTCTCGAGCGTTCCTTGTCCCCATCCCAGAACTCGTCGCGGTACCAGTCGACGAATACCGTCGAGACGGGCGGAGGAGCCGCTCGTCCCTGAGGCACCGCTCGCGCGTCGCGCCGATTCAAGAGGCAGCAAACGAGCTCGGCCAGCGATGGAGACTCTCGCTCAAAACGCGCGTGTGGTGGGCGCCTTTCGTCGCTCCCGTCAGTCATGTTCTGCCTTTGTTCAGGGCTTCCTCAGAAGCATTCAGCGCCGGAGGGGGCAACCATGAGGTGAGGCACCAGGGCAGTGTCGGCCGGCCTCTGTCCCCCGCCAGAGACTCGCGTGTCCACCGCAAGTCTAGCTCAAGCCCGATCTGCGGAGCATAGCCAAGGGACTCCAACGTGCGCGCGATGCCGTCGAACTCTCCGGTGGCAGGGGTACCGTAGAGCCTCATGGTCGACGACTGAAAGCCCGCAAGGGTGTAGGTTGCCTCCATCATGTTTCTGCGAAGGGGGGCAATGCGCATGCGTGCGGTCGCTTCGCTGGTGGTCGTTGGCGCACCGCCTCCTGGAACCTCGGGCGCCTTGGCGTGTGGCAGCGGTACCTCCTCAGCGGTGGTTGCGTCCACCGGTAGTCCTCGTTTCTCGGAGGACAACAGACGGCCTGCGTGTCCGGAGGTGCCGTGGTGATCGTCATACCCGATGCCGCGTATCCCTATCTGCTCCTGCAGAGAACGGAGTACCTCGTTCTGCCCAAGAGGAAGCTCTTGTGCAGAGCGGTCTGCCGGATGAGTGGCAAGACGGCCGTCATGGCGGCTGTCTCCTTGGAGTCACGACTGCGAAAGAGGGGAGTCAGGCGAAGGTTCGACACCGACATGCAGCTCGAGTACGCGGCAATGCGCCAATGGCTTCCCGCACGCCCGACGGCGATTCTTGATGTCGGCTGCGGCCTTGGCGGCATCGACATCCTACTGTTCGACCACTACCAGCGTGACGCCGCTCTCCACTTCTACCTCCTCGACCGGAGCCAGATGGAGGATCAGATTACCCACGGGTACAAGGCCCGGGCGGAGTTCTACAACTCGTTCGATCTGGCCCGGGAGATGCTCATAGGCAACGGATTGCCCGAGCGCTCGCTCACCACGGTCGAGGCACGGGACGACGCCGGGATCGATCTCCCCGAACCGGTCGACCTGATCGTCTCCCTGAAATCCTGGGGCTTCCACTATCCGGTCGCGACCTACCTGGATCGGGCGCACGAACTGCTGAAGCCGGGAGGTCGCTTGATCCTTGATGTGCGCAAGGGAACGGATGGCCTGGAGGAGATCGAGGCCAAGTTCGGGAGTGTTGACGTGACCCCGCACCAGTCGAAGAGTCATCGTCGGGTGGTGGCGACCCGATGATGGCGCAGCGTGACGGTTGCCGTGGACTTGCCTACGGGTTCCATGGAATCCAGGTCTTTGACCTCGATTACTGTCACTCACGTACTGGGAGCAGTTCCCTGACTCATAGGAGTTCATGAACCGCTAGCCAGACGCACGCTGCATCGCGGGGACGACGTCACGACGGGCAGCATGCCGCCCGAGCTTTTCGATGGCGGCTGCCGGATACTTCGCGTTGGCCTTGCGCGGGCGATTCCTGAGCGGGTCACGCTGTGTGCGGCGACGTTGTTCGAGCAGCTTGTGGTCGACCTGTCAGTGGCGATAGGCCGCAGAAGCGGCGCTTCGCCGACTTCCTCCTCTCTCGTCGAGACCGCCGAAGCCGCTTGCCAAGTACATGACGCGGAGTCTCAATCACGAGCGGTCCTGGATGTGGTCCGCCGACAAGAAGGCGCTTGCCATCAACAAGGAGGGCATCGCCCAGAATCCCATTCGGTTGAGCCAGGGAATCGACGCAGCCGAGAAAGCATGAATGGCAACAACCGGGAGTGCGCCGCGAATCGAACGTAGTCGAGTCGTCCGCACTCCAGGTTCATGCCTTGGCAGACTATCAAGAAGAAGTGGCCTCAGCGCAAATCCCCGTCGGCCCTCCAGGCACGGGCGAGCCGTCACGCCCTCAACGATCAGCAACGCCGAAGCTCGGTCGGCACCGTCCCCGGACCCGTGACAGCGCCGGAGCAGTCATTGGCCCCGTGCCGAGTATCACCGCTCTTGGGCGGATCTCAGGTCAGATGACGAATCGCGGCCTCGTAGGCGTCGCCCACCGCGGCGCGCGAGAACTCCCGCTCGGCAAGCTCCTTGGCGCGCCGTCCGTAGGCGGAGCGCGCCTCGTCGTCGTCAACGAGACGCCGCACATCGCGAGCCATCGTGCCCATGTCACCGCTGAGCACGCCCGCGCCCGAGCCCTGGATGAGACCATCGGGGTCAAACGAAAGCGCGATGGTGGGCGTGCCGCAGGCCCACGCCTGCACAAGCGCGTTCGAGACCCCCTCACGCGGATGGGTGTTGACCAGGATCGCCGCCCTCGCGATCCAGTTCCACGATTCGTCGAACGATACCGGTCCGATGTGCCGGAATCGCGGCAGCTTGGCGGCCGGTGAGAGCACTCGGTCCAGGTAGTCGGCACTGTCGGCCGGACCCACGACTACGAAGTCACAGTCCGCATCGCAGAGGGTCGCCGCGAGATCGACGAAGGCCTCAGGCCGACGGTCTGGCGCGACCCTTCCGATCCAGAGCACCATGGGCGGTGTGTCGCGGAGCGGCAGTGGTCGTTCGGCGACCTGGAGGCTGCGGATCACCGTGCCCTCACGCCCGTGAACCAGCCGCAGTCGGTCACGCTGGTATGCCGTCTGACAGACGCAGACGCCAGCCCGATGAACGCCCGCATCGCACACCAGGTCGGCAACCAGGTCTGCCGGCGTGCGCAGGATCTTGCGCCACAAGGGACGCGGCCCTCTCCAAAGCCCGGTGAGTACTTTCCAACGCTCGCAGCCGACCTCGGCGGTGCTCGCCCAGACGAACACCCCCGATGAGCGCGCCTGAACGGCCGCGGCCACGCCGGCCAAGTAGGACCGGCCACGCACGTAGACCACGTCGGGGGCCAGTTCACGCACCAACCCGTACACGGCGGGCGCCGCCCAGACCGGTACCCAACGCCGCGAGACGTACTCGTGGACCGGTATGCCCACGTAGTCCTCCGCGCGGCCCCGATGTGCACCCCCGGCAACGATGCACACTTCGTGCCCACGACGTCGCATCTCCTGGGCGAGCAACGACACCTGCACCTGCGCGCCGTTCATCGTGCCCGCATCGTCGCGAAGGATGTTGTCTGTCAGAAAGCAGATCCTCATACCAGTTCCCGCAGCATACGGCCGCGGGCCGCGGGTATTCTGCCATGTGGCTGACCGACGCGCACTCGCTGGCCGCCCTACCTTGGTCGCGCGCGCCTCGCGAGCAGGCGCGCCCATTTGACGAGGAGGCGGAACGGCCGTCGCAAGAAGTGGAGCCATGTGAAGCCCGGCGGGAGCGGCCTGCTCGTCCAGTCTTCCGGCCCCGGACGCAAGACCCGGGACGCAAGGTGGGCGACACTGGAGCCCACGCGGTCTTCGGACGCTGCCGCCCACATTATCTTGCTCAGGTGGGGCTGGTCGTCTTCGACGACAGGCCACTGGAGAGTCTCCGGATCCAGTGAGCGCAGCAGCGGCGACGAGACGGCATCGCGAGCGAGCGCTTCGTCGATCACATGAGGCGTCTCGAGGCCCAGTAGCCGGCATGCGTGGGCCACGCCTATGGTGAGGCGCCGCGAGCAGCGGGCGTCGCGCGCGGCGGCCATCACCGAGGGCCAAGCGTCACCGGCGAGTTCCCGCACCATGCATCCGTGCGCCAGCACGGCTTCGATGCGATTCCAACGGTCGCGCGCCCCTTGCACGCACTGGATGAGCAGCGCGTCGGCTGGCGAGGGCGTGAGCACCTCGCGCCCCAGCAGCTCCACCGGTTCGGCGCGCGACATCAACGCATTCGCCGAAAGACCTGGAGCGCCAGACCCGGACGAGAGTTGCCAGTGGATGTCGAGAAGCAGGTCGCCGTCGGGCCTCGAGAATGGAAGCTCGCCCTCGGCCCGCGTCTCACGGCGCAGGATGCGGGCGTTGAACGGGCTGCTGTCGACGTAGCCGGCCTCGAGAAGAGCCTCCCGCGTCGCCGGCATCTGCTCATAGCGGGCGAGCAGGTCCAGGTCGACCCAGTTGCGCAGGGTCACGTCGCCGTAGAGGCGCTGGCCCCACGCCGGACCCTTGATCGGCATCGCCTCGACGCCACGCTCGCGCAGCAGCTCGACGACACGCAGCAGCTGCGCTGTCTGCCGCAGGGCTCGTTCGGCGGACGCGCGGTAGAGCTCCGCCAGCGATACGCGAAGATCGCCGGCCACGGCCGGATCCGGCTCGCTGCTCACAATGCGGTGGACGTGTCCCAGCATGCCGTGCCGCACGGCCGTGTCGCAGAGACGTTCGGCCGAGGTGCACGAGCCGAGCGCATCGATGAAGCGCGGGCGAAGTCGCGGATGCACGACCGTCTGAGCGCAGGCGAGCACGGCGAAGGTCTCGGGCGTCAGCTCGTGGGTCACGCGGCCGCAGGGGGCTTGCGCGGGAATCAGGAGGTCCCGAACGCTGAGCACCGCGTGCTTCCGCAAAAGACGATGCACGCGACGTTGCTCGCGTTCGGCCCCGACCACGTCGCCAGGCTCTTGCACGCCGCCAGCACGTTCTCCTCGGGCCTGGAGCGCGTGAGGACGAGCAAGCGCGGCACGGACCAGTGCGGGCGTGCGGACCCTGCGTGTCTGGACGGTGGTGGCCCCATGATGGTGCTTACGATACCGCAGCCCGACCAGCGTTTCTGAACGTCCTCATCCTTCGAGGGCCAACGTCACCTCTCCAAGGCTCTGTCACTGCTGACTGGCCAAGCGCCCGTACCTCACGCGCGACATCGGCGACGGCATCGTGATCGACGTCGACGACGACGGCCAGCTCGTGGGCATCGAGATCGACCAGGCCTCGAAGCGGCTCGACCTGCGGACGCTCGACCTGAGATGCATCCCGTTCGAGGCCGAGAAGGTCGCCGGCTAGTTCGACGGCGAAGCCGGGGTGTCCCGTACCCCACCTGCATCCTGGAGCGCCTCCGCGCGCGCGTGCGCGACCTCGCAGAAGTACTCCACCCAGTCGTCCATGGCGCCGGTCTCGAGCGCTGCGTGGGCCGGGCACCACAGGCAGAGGTTCACGATGCCGCACTTGCGGCACTTCTCGAGGAAATCGGGGTTAGCTCCGCGCAGGTCGCGAACGCCGGGCACCCACTCCTCCCAGGCCTGACGCAGGCTGCCCTTTCTCAGGTCGTAGACGGTGTCCGGATGCCAGAGCGAGCTGCACAGGCGAAAGGTGCCGTCGTAGCCCACCGAGAAACCGGCGTTTCCGGCGCCGCAGTGGAAGAGGTGGTCGCAGCCGGTGTGTTCGGCGTCGGCGATCACCAGCTCGCCCTCGGCGCAGCCGCGCTGCAGCGAGCCGAAGCGCTCCGCGTCGGCGCGCTCCACGGCGACGACCTCGGCGGGGCTGAGGCGCTCGGCGCGGATCTCGGCATTGCGCGCTGCGTCGCCGTCGAAGCGCAGGTGCAGCAGCGGGTCGAAGCGGTAGTAGTCCTTGGTGCGCTCGCGGCAGAAGCGCGAGATCTCGTCGAGCTCGTGCGCCGTGCTGCGCAGGGCCATGGCCTTGAGACGCACGGGAACACCGGAGCCGAGCAGCAGGTCGAGGCCGCGGACGAAGGCGTCGTAGGAGCCGGGGCGACGCGTGACGACCTCGTATGTCTCACGCGTCGCGCCGTACACCGAGACCTCGATATCGCGCGGCGGGTAGAGGCGGAAGAGCTCGACGTGCTCCGGCGTGACGAGACAGGCGTTGGTGAACACGCTGACGAGCAGGCCGAGCCGCTTGAGCCCGAGATAGACCTCGGCGAAGTCGTCGCGCAGCAGCGGCTCGCCGCCGGTGAGCAGACACCAGACGGCGCCCATGTCTGCCGCGTCCGAGGCGATGGCAAGAATCTCGTCGAGGGTGAGCTCTGTCTCGCGCGCTGCCCGGTCTCCTGCCGGCAGATTAATGTAGCAGTGCCGGCAGTCGTTGTTGCAGCGCGCCGTGAGTTCGAGATCGAAGCCAAGCGGCCTGCGTTGCGCCGCCATCTTGTCCCACAGCGGGAAGTCCTGAATATCGAGGCGGTCGGTCACGACTCTGCCTGGCCCGCGATCAGCCGCTTGCACATCACGATGCGCCGCCGTCCCGAGTGCACTTTCTCAGAGTCCAGCTCGACCTCCAGGGCCGGCAGGGTGACGATCTCGAAACCGAGCTTGCGATACAGGCGGATGGCTCGCTTGTTTTCCTCGTACACCGCGAGCAGAAGCTCCGAAGCGCCGCGGCCCCGGGCCTCGTCCAAGACCTGCTGAGTCAGCGCCTCGCCGACCCCCAGCCCCCGATATCCCTCCCAGACCGTCAGTGCGAAGAGCCAGTGCCCCGTCCAGGGAGCGTGCGCTTCGGGGTGGTACACGTACTGCACGTAGCCGATCACCTTGCCGCCGCGCCGGGCGACCCAGTCGGTGACGTCGGGATCCGGTGCCTGCGCGGGAACCGAGCCGAACGGGTTGAGACGCAGCTGGACTGCGGAAAGCTCGGCCGCGTTCGCCGGTCCTATCTCCACGGGAAGTCGCAGACGCCGGCCGGCGGCGCGGTAGGTCGCCCACCCTTGAGCGCGGCGCAGGGAGGCCGACGCGACGTGGCGCGGCAGGCGCCACAACGTCCTGGCAAGCGTCAGTCCCCCGCCGCGGCTGAGCGCCGCGAGCCACGCGGCCTCGCCGCCAAGACCGAGGTGCACGTCCCGCCCGTTGCGTTCGACGCGAACGACGCGCCCGAGGATCTGGTCCGCGGTCACCGCGCCGTCCGCCTGCGCGGCGTTGTCGCCGCGGACGAGCCAGCCCCGGCTCGTTCGCGCCACGATCCTGTGGATGCTCAGAATTCCTGCATCCGTCAGTGTGAACGCGACGACGTCGCCGACGCGCGGATCGACGCCGTTGAGCGGAGCGATGGTGAGCACGTCGCGGTCACGGATGAACGGCGCCATGCTGGACCCCCGAGCCGCCGTGCGCAGAGGGACGCCGCGCTCGGTCATGCCGCGCAGTAGCTCGAGTTGGCCGAGGTTGGAGAGGTGCAGCTCCTCGCCGCGTGAGACGAAGCCTGAAGTCACGGGTCAGGCCCGTGCCGCGAGGATCCCGCGTCGCACCATTTCCGCTGCGAAGCCGATCACGTCGGCCTCCAGCTCAGCGAGAGGAGCCTCGAAGTCCTGCGACAACTGCGTGATGACGATGGCGAGCGTCCGCTCGCCGTCGAGCTTCTGCCACACGGCTCGCCCGGTCTCGTTGAGAGTGTAGAGCTCGTCGTCGGCGTCCCCGATGCCGGCGACCAGCGGGACGATGACGATCTCGCCCTCGATCTCGCGCGCCACGACGTTGTCAGACGGCGTACACACGGATTCAAGCGTGACTGCGACTGCCATCATTGGATCTTCCCGTTCGGTCGTGCGCGGCGAGTAGCAGCAGGCGCGGCACGAGGCGAGAGGTAGGCCCGGCGGCTACGAACCCGTCTTGGCGCTGCAAGCGTTGCAGCTGGTTGCCGATTTGCACGACGAATGGTTAACAAACGGGCCGGCCTGAGCCCCGCCAAGCTTGCACGCAGCCAACACGGCTTCTTCAGGCCTGCTGCGGACCAGAACGGTCAGTTCCGGCCTGCGCCACGCACTCTTCTCCACTTCCATCCGCAAGCCCCTATCGACGATCAGGAAGATGCACTCCTCGCGAGGATACCACGTCTATCGGCAGGCGACCCTCTGCCCGAAAGCGCCGCGCGGGATGTTCAGGACGCGGGGTGTTCGCGAGGGGCCAGGGGCGCTGCGGTCAGGACAGCGTCTTCATGTTGCACGGGACGCCCTTGATGCCGCACGACGCACCGGGGGCAGCCGGACCGCCGTGGATGAGGGCTCCTTTGCACGCCGCGAGCACCGTCTCTTCGGGCCTGCTGCGGACAAGGACAGTGAGTCGGGGCTTGCGCCACAGTCGCTTGGTGGTCGCCACGTGCCGGCTCACCCTCCCATCTTGGCGCTCGGCGGTCGATCGGACAACCTTGTCCTATTCGGCCAATCCGTCATCTTCCATGCTTTCTCGCCTTCATTCAACCACCCCAGAAATCGAGCCTCCTCGTGGGCGACCTGACAGAGGTACTCGACGGGCGTGTCGAGCGTGCCGTGCTCGGCCCATGACTTGGCCGGGCACTGTTCGCAGAAGCCATGCAGAAAGCAGATTGCGCACCGACGGAGGTAGTCGGGGTTCGCCGCGCGTACCTCGCGCAAGGTCGCAAAGCGCTCGAGCGCGGCGCTGAGCGACATAGTGCGGACGTCCTCGGTGAGCTCGGGCGCGCGGATCCCCATGCAGGGCTGGACGCGCCCGTAGGCGTCAATCGACAGGCCCTGGCCGGCGCCGCATCCAAAGAGGCGGTCGCCGGGTGGACGCATGAATCGGGCGGCGAACTCGGCCTTGTCGCGGCGGTACGCTGTCTCGTCACGGGCCAGGACTGCAACGGCGTCCTGAGGCGCAAGGCGCATTGACTCAATCAGCCGGTTCTTCTCCGGGTCGTCGCGACGGTTGCGCAGATCGAGCAGCAATGCGCAGCCGGGCACTGCAGTCATCGCGGGAATCGTCGCCGCCCAGGCCTCGAACTCGTCGATCTCGGCGCGATTTGGCGGCAGCACGACGCCCTTGACGACGAACGGGATCCCGCGTTCGAGCAGAAGGTCGACCCCGCGCCGGAACTGCTCAAACGAGCCCGGCGCGCGCGACACCGCCTCGTACGACTCGCGGTGCATCCCGTACACGGTGACCTCGACGGGCACCAGTGGCGGCACGCGCGCCAGCAGGTCGACGAGCTTCTCCCCCTGTCGTTCCGCGCCCAGGCGCCGCGCGTTGGTGAACAGCAGCACCTTCAGGCCGAGGCGGCGGGCGAAGAGGTAGAGCTCCTCGAAGTCGCGCCGCAGGAGGGGCTCGCCGCCGGTGAAGCGCACCTGCAGGCAGCCCAGTTCGGCCGCCTGTTCGAGGATCTCCGCCACCTGCTCCGTCGTCATCTCGCGGGCGAAGGCGTCCTTGTCGCCCAGCGGCAGGTTGATGCAGCAGTGGGTGCAGTCGTTGTCGCAGCGCTCGGTGAGCTCGATGTCGAGCGCGCCCAGTCGCGGCAGCAGCGGTTTGTCGGGCTCGGTGACGCGGCGGACGTAGTCGCTCACCGCGTCAGTCTCTCCAGCTCGGGCACGATCGCGCCGCTCCGGTCGAAGCGCATCGTGAAGCACGGCACCTCGTCGACGATGCGCTCCAGCACGTCCATCTCCTTGTGCCACCAGTCGGCGGTGACCATCGGCCGAATGAGCGTCGCGAGCAGCCGCTGCCACACGAGCTTGCGGTCGGTCAGAGGCACGATCTCGTTCTGTGGGGACTGCTCGAGGAAGAGGATCGCGCGCAGCGGCGCGGAGGCGGACGACACATCAGGCACGTCACCGTGGCTCCACGTGCCGTGCACCCGAAAGCCGTCCGGCCAGCGGCGCACGATGTTGCGGTCGTCGCAGAGGATCTCGGCGCGCGCGCCCAACTCTCGCTTCACCAGCTGCATGGTCGTGGACTTGCCGGCGTCGGAGTGCCCCACGAAGAGAAACCCGAGGCCGTCGATGAGAAGGCCGCCGGAGTGCAGGAAGCACCCCTGACGGTCAGCGAGCAAGCGCGCGAGCCAGACCTGGTCGCTGGGGAACATCGTCAGCGACCCGAGTCCGCCCTTGCGCCAGGATTCCTCGCGGACGCCGTCGTTGAACAGCTCCCCTCGAGAGTGGTCGGCGTTGAACACGGCGACGCGGTGCAGCGTCGGGTCGTCCGCGGCAGGTGCGATACCCTCGTAGATCCACGATGGCCCTTTGCGGTAGATCGCCCAGGGCGACTTGCGGTAGACCTCCTCGCCGCCCTGCGCGTAGTCCCAATCGGGGAGCCCGAAGTGATGTCGGATGACGACCGTGTCCGGGCCGCGGTCGGCAGCCAAGAAGCCGGCGAACTTCTTGTCGAGAGTCTCCTCCGTGAAGGGCAGGTCGCTCTCGACCTGCACGGTAATGCCTGCGATCTCGACGTAGCGGCGGTGGTCGCGCGCCCAGGTCTCCTTGAACGTGCGTGTCTCCTGCGCCACGGCGCACAGATGTTCCACCTTTGCGCCGTGGCGTCCGTGCTCGAGGTATCCGTACGCGTCGCACCACGTGCACTCAGCCCTGAGGTCGCAGACTGCGCAGCCGTCGAGATACTCGCGGCCCCCGCGCACGGCCTCGCTGAGCGAAGGGATGAACTCCTCCCATGCCGCCTGCACGGCCCCGGCCGGGATGGCGTGGGCACCGCCCGACCGCAGGTCGTAGCGCAGTGCCGGCTCCTTGATGAAGTCGCAGAAGGACATGGTCCCGTACGGGTCGACGTGGAAGTCGCGTCTGGCCGCGATGCAGGCGGCGTAGAGGCGGTCGTCAGCGCACGCGCCAGGGCGCGCCGCGCCGTCCGCCCGCAGCTCTTCCCCGGCCTGCGCGGCGTCCGGCTCCTCGCCGGCCACGTCGGGTTGGTCGAGCGCGACTACATCGGATGGATCAAGCCGTTCCGTCTCAATCTCGGCGTTACGCCGCGCGTCGCCGCAGGCGGTCTTGAACAGCCAGGGAGCGCCCACGCGCCAATGACGGCTCCACGACCGCGCGAACGCGACCATCTCGTCCCATTCCAACCAGTTGTGGCGCATGGGAATCAGCTGCACGGTGAAGCCGGCTCCGGCTTCCCTGAGGTAGTGCAGGCCTTGCAGCAACGCCTCGAAGCCGCCCGGGTTGCGGGTCACGTGGTCGTAGGTCGCGGCCGTGGCCCCGTAGACGGCGACCATCTTGTCGCCCTTGCGGCGCATGAGCTGCGCGATCTCGGGCGTGACGAGCGTGCCGTTCGTGTTGAGCGAGTAGGTCGATGCCTCGGACGTGACGTAGTCGAAGATCTCGGCGAAGTCGTCGCGCAGCATGGGCTCGCCGCCCGAGATCGCCCACTCGCGGGTGCCGAGGGCGCGCGCCTGGTCGACCACCTCGATCCACTCGGTGGTCGACAGCTCGCGCGCGCGCTCCTCCTCGGTGTCCGCCGTCCACAGCCAGCAATGCCGACACGTGTTGTTGCAGCGGTACGTGAGGTCGATCGACGCCTTCAGCGGCAGACGAGGCAGCTTCGCGTCGCGGGCGTAGCTGACGAAGGGTGTCGACTCTGCGGACAGGCCGGGGTCCTTCCTGACGGCACGCGCTTCCAACCGAGCGGCTCGATCTTGGCGCCACGCGCGCGACAACTCCGCCTCAGATTGTCCGCTTACGCCGTGGGCGGGGTCAAGCCGAGCAGTGCGACCAGCTCTCAGGCGAGCGGCACGCCCACCTACAGTGCGCCGTCGACGCGCTCGGGATGCCGGCGCAGCCAATCGAGCAGCGCATCGCGCACGTCGCGGACGTCGTCGACCCTCTGCGCGCAGATCTCGTAGAGTTCCGGCGTGGTGACCTCGTCGTAGAAGTGGACGAGGCGGTTGCGATAGCCGGCCATCTCGATGAGGGTCGCCCCGCGAGCCTCGTCGAGCACGCCGGCATCGCGCAGCGCCGCGGCGACCTGCTTGTACTCGAGCGCGCCGTCGCCGAGTCCCTTGGACAGGATGTGACGACCGAGGTCGAGCAGCGCCTCGAGAGCGCGCCGCACGTACGATTCGGCCGCCGCGACGTCGCGTCCGTCCCGCGCGAAGGCCATAGCGCTCTCGAGCGGCAGCGAGGCGATGCCACGCAGCATCTCGTCGATGAGCGCAGTCTGCCGAAGCACCGTCGCCGCTCTGACCTTGGACGGGCTCACAGCTCGCTCCCCACCTTCTCGCGCCACTGCTCGCGCAGGAACGGCGCCAGATCGGCGGCGCGCCGCAGGTAGTAGAGCTGCGCGTCGGCTTCGGCGTCGAGATCGGTGGCCGCCAGCAGCTCGCCACGCACGACGTCAGCGGCGAGGAAGGCGTTGGCCTCGGGGAGGATCACGAGATCGACGCGCGGCGCGTCGAGCAGCGTCTCGAGCTGCTGCATGAGGCGCACACGTTCGGCCGCCGACAGCACGCGGCCACGCTGCGGCTGCACGCCGATGTCGACGTCCGCGTCGGGGTGTGCGCCCCGGACCGCCTGGCCGGACGCCAGCGCGGCGATCTCTTCTGAGCGGCTGCCGAACACGTACATGGCGATGAGGCCGTGCTCCTCGCACAAGCTTCTCAGCGTTGCTGCAAAACCGTCGTTCACCGTGGTGTCGTCGCCTTTCATGATGGCATTATCTCACGGTCACCCCCTCCCCCCACAGGGCCTTCCTTGCCGCCGGTCCTGGACAATGTCCTCCCGTGGCCCCTCCCAACGTCACCCACCGCCGGGCGTGCAGCCCTTCCGCTGGCCGCGAACGCGCCCTAGGCTCACCGGTGATGTGGCTCCTCCCGTCCATCGCTTCGCCTTTGACGTATAACGCGTCGCGTTATACCATGTCGTCATGATCCGGTCGTTTCGCGACAGCGAGAAGGCGACGCCTACGACGTCGAGATCACCGACTACCACTGAGGGGGCGGAGATGATCGCCAAGAGACTCCCTCCGGCCCATCCGGGAGAAGTGCTCCTCGAGGAGTTCCTCAAGCCCCTGGAGCTCAGCCAGAACCGGCTGGGCCGCAGCATCGGCGTGCCTCCTCGGCGGATCAACGAGATCGTCCTGGGCAAGCGCCGGGTGACGGCCGAGACTGCGCTGCGCCTGGCGCGCTACTTCGACATGTCGCCGCAGTTCTGGCTCGGACTCCAGTCCGACTACGATCTGGACGTTGCCGCCGACGAGCTCGGTGAGAGGCTGGAGCGAGAGGTGCAGGTGCGCGCGAAGGCCCGGTAGGAACGTCACCGTGCTCCTCGGGGCAACGTCAACCTCCGCGTGTCTTCCGCGTCTTTCGCTGGCGATCGCTGCTGGCTACTCTTCCAAACCATGACCGAGATCTCCCGACACCTGCTTCCTCTGCTTCTCTTGAAAGCCGTACGCGTTCGCGGTATCCTGTACGGCATGGATGAGGCCAAGCTGACGGTACGCATTCTGCGCGAGACCCTTGACGCGGCCAAGCTGTACGCGCGAGAACACGACACCACTCTGACCCGCCTCGTGGTCACGCACCTCGAGCAGCTGCGGCGCGAGGGCGACGCGCTGGCCGACGCACCGATAACTCGGCGGCTGGCGGGCTCGCTGCCGTCCGAGGCCTCGATGCAGGAGTATCGGGACTTCCTCGAGCAGAAGTATGCCTAGACCGCTGTCGGCGGTCATCGACGCGAACGTCGTCCTCGACGTTCTGCAGCGACGCGAGCCCTGGTTCGACGATGCAGCCGCCGTGATGGCTGCCGCCGAGACCGGCCGCTTCAAGGGCATGATCGCCGGACACACGGTGACCAACGTCTTCTATCTGCAAGCGAGGCACGCATCGCGTGAGATCGGCCGCATGCGCGTCGCCGAGCTGCTGCGCTTCCTCGACGTGGCCGCCGTCGACCGGACGGTGATCATGCACGCGCTTACCCTCCCCCACGCCGATTTCGAGGACGCGGTTCTGATGGCCGCTGCCGAGCACGCGGGGGCGGACTGCGTCGTCACTCGCGACCGCGCGCTGTTCGCGTCCGGCCCCGTGTGCGCCGTGAATCCGGGTGAGATGCTGGCGCTGTTGAGCGACCCGGCCGGCTGAGCGCGACACCAAGGACGATCACAGGCTCCAGAACCTGATCGAACGTCCACCGCTCCGCGCCGCAAGCGTCAACTCGTCAGCCCTGTGTCACCGCTGACGTGGAGTTCGATTTGCCCCATGCTGCCGTCTATGGACGCGCAGCCTCCGCACATCGCCCCGGGTATACTCCGCCTGTCGAGACCGGGAGCTGAGATGGCGAACATCAAGATCATCGTCGAGAAGCATCCGGACGGCTACGTCGCCTACCCGCTTGGGTTGAACGGCGCCGTGGTGGGACAGGGCGACAGCTACGAAGCCGCGCTGGCTGACGTGACGTCGGCGATCGCGTTCCATCTGGAAGCGTTCGGCGAAGATGCTCTCGACGCTGACTCCCCAGTCCTCGAGGCCTTCGTCGCCGAGGCCACCGTCGCCGGATGAGCCGCAGGTTTCCCTCCGACGCCCTGGGCGACCTCAGCCGAAGATGCGCCGGATGTCGTTGAACGTCAGGAAGACGAAGAGCAGGATGAGGAGCGTGACGCCGAAGGCGACCACACGCTCCAGCACTTTGGGGCTCATGCGCCGCCCGCGGATCTTCTCGACGGTGTTGAAGAAGATGTGCCCGCCGTCGAAGGGCAGGATCGGCAGCAGGTTGATGATCGCCAGGTTGGCGCTGAGGAAGGCGAGCAGGATCGGGTACCAGCCCTGGCGCACCGCGTCGCCGCTCACGTCGATGATGCCGACCGGGCCCACGGCGCCCTCGGGACCCGTCGCGTCGATCGCGCCGCTCGCCAGCAGGTACATGCCGTAGAACACGCCCCACGTGACGTCCTTGAGGCCGACGAAGCCGAGCCAGAGGGCGCGCGCCACGCCGGGTCGCTCGGTCACCGTGCCGGCGCGCACGCCGAGGTAGCCCTGACCGGGGGCATCGGGGTGTTCCTCGAGCTTCAAGGAGACGGTCTTCTCGGCCGTGGCCCCGGCCGGCACGAACGTCAGCTCGATCGTCTCGCCGGGGTTGGCGCGGAAGTACTCGCTCGCCTCGCGCCAGTCCGCGAACGTCTTGCCGTCGGCGCCGACGATGGTGTCGCCGGCCTTCAGGCCGGCCGCCGCAGCCGGCGTGTCGGCGACGACCTCGTCCAGGGTCAGCGTCGCCGTCGTCGTGCCCTGCACGAGCAGGAAGACGAACAGGATCGCCACCGCGGCGACGAGGTTCATGAACGGCCCGGCGAAGATCGTCAGGTTGCGCTTCCAGATGGGCGCCTTGTAGTAGACGCGGTCGCCGGTGTCTCCCGGGACCTCTTCCTCCGGCGTCATGCCGCTGATCTTGCAGAAGCCGCCCAGGGGGATGATGCCGACGCCGTACTCGGTCTCGCCGCGCGTCTTCTTCCAGGCCGCCGGAGGGAAGCCGACGTAGAACTTCTCGACGCGCATGCCAAAGGCCTTGGCGGCGATGAAGTGGCCGAACTCGTGGATCGTGATGAGGAAGGCGAGGCCGAGGATGGCGACGAGCAGGGTCCACTGCCCCATGACGAGGGCGAAGGCGATGCCGGCGACGAACAGCACCGACCAGGTGCTGATGCCGTAGGCGGGCTGCTTGGACTCGATCTGCTTGAACTTCGTCGGCATCGGGACCTCTCGGTGCTTCACCGCACCGGCGGTCGCCGGCACAGCAAGGACAGATGGTACGTGAACAGGGCCTCGGCTGCGCGCGGCAGGACCCTGTGGGCCGCCTGCTTGGCGCGCGCGCGCCGGGCCCGGCCGCGGTCGGCGTCCGTCCCCGGCGCCACGCTGATACGCTCGCCGACCAGCTCGAGACCGGTCGTGCGGACCAGCGAGCGCATGGTCTTGTGCGAGAAGAAGCTGATGCGGCCGACCGCCTCGGTGGAACAGTCGAGGCGCACCGTGTCCTCCAGGGGCACGTGGATGTAGACGTGCCGGCCCACGCGCGCGGCCTCGCGCAGCAGCAGGCGGGGGTTCTCGGCGTGGTCCATGACGTTGATCATCGTGACAAGGTCGAAGCTGTCGTCGTCGTGGGGCAGGGCGGAGCCGCCGAACACCGCGGCGTCCACCAGACAGGCGATGTCGCGGCTCTTGATGGCGGCGACGGCCGAGCTCGAGACCTCGAGCGCGGTGACCTCGAGCGCGAACCCGTCGTCGCAGAAGCGCTGGGCGAACGAGCCCTCGCCGGCGCCGACGTCGAGCACGGTGGCGTGCGGCACCCCGGCGCACAGCTCGTACAGGTGGCGCAGCTTCCACTCGGTCGTGCCCTCCCTGAAGGCCGAGGTGCCGTGGTAGGAGCGCTCGTAGAACTCGCGCAGCTTGGGGTCTATGGGAGGGTCGGCCATGGCCGTTGTGTGCCCCGAGGACGGGCGCTTCAAGCGCGCGGGGCCGCGCCGCCCGCCGCCTCGCGGGCGAACCTGCGCGCCTCGGCGTCGCAGGCGAACACGTCGTCGAGACTCTCGACGGGCTCGTCGCCCAGCCAGGTGAGGCACTTCTCGACCACGTCGGCGATCGCCGGGAACGCGAGGCGACGCTCGAGGAAGGCGTGCACGGCGACCTCGTTGGCGGCGTTGAGGACGATGGGCGCGGCGACGGTGCGCGGCGACGAGGGGGCGGCGGGCGGGCGCGGCGAAGCCGCGGACCCCGCCGCCTCGACGCAGACCCCGCTCGCGCAACCCGCCTGCGTCTCGACGATGGCCGCCTTTTTGCCCGCCTCGATCGCCAGCGCCAGGCAGCGGAAGCGCTCGACGTCGGGCTTGGCGAAGCTCAGGTCGCCGGCGAGAAAGTCGAGGCGGCGCACCATGGGCAGCGTCGGGCGCGCGTCCGGGTAGCCCAGCGCGTAGGCGATCGGCACGCGCATGTCGGGCACCCCCAGGTGGGCGAGCACCGCCCCGTCGCCGAAGCGCACCATGCTGTGGACCACGCTCTGCGGGTTGAGCAGCACGCTGACGCGCTCGTAGGGCACGCCGAACAGGTAGTGCGCCTCGATCACCTCGAGGCCCTTGTTCATCAGCGTCGCCGAGTCGATGGTGATCTTGGGCCCCATGCTCCAGGTCGGGTGCGCGAGCGCCTGCTCGGGCGTCGCCCGCGCGAGCTCGTCGTCGGAGGCGGTGCGGAACGGGCCGCCGGAGCCGGTGAGGAGGAGTTCCTCGACGGCGTCGCTCCCTGCCTCGAGGCACTGGAAGAGCGCGCTGTGCTCGCTGTCGACGGGGATCACGTGCGCGCCGGAGGCGCGCGCGGCAGCGACGACGAAGGGCCCGCCGGCGACCATGCTCTCCTTGTTCGCCAGGGCGAGCGTGGCGCCGCACTCGAGCGCGACCAGCGTCGCGCGCAGACCGGCGGCGCCGACGATGCCGTTGAGCACCGTCAGCGACGCGCCCTCGGCGCGTGCGGCCTCGGCCGCGTCGTGGATGAGCTCGGCGACGCCGGCGTCGCCGGCGTACACGCGCAGCGCGTCGCCGGCCGCTCCGGCGAGTCCCACGTCCGCGCGGGCAGCGGCTTCGTCCGCCGCGCCAGGCTCGTGGAGCGCCACGAGCCGCGCTCCCGCGGCGGCCGCCTGCTCGAGCACGAGCGCCACGTTCGTACGGGCCGCCAGGCCCACGAGGTGCACGTCCGGCACGCACGGCAGCACCTCGATCGCCTGGCGGCCGATCGAGCCCGTCGCGCCGAGGATGACCAGATGCTTCATGGCGCACAGCCTAGCATCATGCGCAGGGCTGCTCCTGCCGATAGCGAAACTGACAGGCGCGTTCAACGACGCGACACCGCGCCGAGACAGAGAGCCCATGATGCCGACCGTGCACACAGCCCCATCGCGTCCCGCCTGCGCTGCGACGGCCGTCGTGAGCCTCGTGACCCTGCTCCTGCTCCTCGCCCTCGTCTGGCCGCCCAGTCCGGCGCAGGGCGCCGTCGGTCGCGGCCTGTGCGTGAGCGAGCTCGACAACGCCGGGTCGGACGTCACGGCGCGGACGACCGCGATCGCCGAGGTCGCCGACACGCTCCACACCGGCTGGGTCAGGCTGGTCGTGAACTGGTCGACGCTCGAGCCCGAGCGAGGAGCCTACAGCGGGACCTACCTCGCCGGCCTGGACCTCACCGTCAACGAGCTCCACGCCAAGGGCGTCAAGCTCGTCTTCACCTTCGTCTACACCCCGCGCTGGGCCTCGGACTCGTCGTTCTGGAACGACCCGCCGACCGGCTTCCCCCCGGGCTACAACGTGCGCTACCCGGTCCGTGCCGGCGCCCTCGACGACATGGGCGCGACGGCCGCGTTCCTCGCCGCCAGGTACGCCGGGCTCGTCCAAGCCTACGAATGCTGGAACGAGCCCAACCTCTGGTGCTACCTCTACCCCCAGCGCACGGCGGCCGACGCGTCCTTCGGCGCGCGCACCTACCTCAAGTACCTCAAGGCGTTCTCGGCCGGCGTGGAGCGCGGCGACCCCGCCGCGCTCGTCGTCGCCGGCTCGACCGCCCCCATCGGCAACGACGACAAGTACCGCACCAGCCCGCAGCGCTTCGCCCGCTTCCTCAGGGACGCCGGCGCCGCGGCGCACTTCGACGTCTACTCGCACCACCCGTACACGCCCGGTGGCAGCGTCAACAGGGCCCCCGACCGTCCCCCGAACGACCCGACCTCGACGGTCACCCTCTACAACCTCAGGCAGCTCCTGTCGCTCTTTCCCGGCAAGCCCTTCTACCTGACCGAGTACGGCTACAACACGAGTCCCTCGCGCGACTTCGGGGGCATGGCGGTGACCAGGGTCGAGCAGGCGACCTACCTGCGCAAGGCCTACGCCTACGCCGCCCGCTACCCGCAGGTGAAGAACCTCTTCTGGTTCCTCGTCAAGGACGCCCACACCGCCGGCAACCCCGCGACCCAAGGCGTCTACACCGGCCTGCGCGAGACCGACGGGACGCGCAAGCTGAGCTGGTACGCGTTCGCGAGGGGGAACCGCTTGACGATCGCCGCGCCGGCGTACGCGCGCCGCTACTCGTCGGTGCGCGTGTGCGGGACGCTCTCGAGCGCCGCCCTCGGCGGCCTGCCCGCCAAGACCCTCGTGCTGCAGGCCCGCACGGCGGGCGGCGCGTGGCGCAGCATCAAGACCGCGCGCACGGGCGCCGGCGGCGCCTATCGCTTCTGGGTGAGTGCCGGGTCGAGCCGCGCCTACCGCGTCGTCTGGCGCGGCGTCACGACCAGCGCCAAGCGCTTCGTCAGGGCGTACTGACCGCAGTCCGGGCCAGGACCAGCAGCTGGCACGCGAGCTGGTGGGGCGCCACGAGGCCGAGCAGAGCCTCCAGTGGCCGGTAGCGTCGCGGTCGGGCCAGCCGCGTCTCCCTCCACGCGACCACCTCCAGACCGTTCGTGCGCAGGAGGTCACGCATCGACGCGGGCGTGAAGAAGCGCAAGTGGTCCCGATCAAGCAGGCCGAAACCCTCATAGCGCCAGCGCCCCGCCAGAAGCGGCCAGACCACCGTGTAGTGACTCACGTTCGGGACCGAGAGCAGGACGAGACCGTTGTCGGTCAGGAGCGAGGGCACGCCCGCGAGAGCGGACCACGGGTCCGCCATGTGTTCGAGGACGTCGGCGAACACGACGAGGTCGAAGCGCTCCCCCGCCAGCTCACGAGTCGGGAAGGAAGCGCGAAGCACGCGCGTGAGCCGCTCCCCGGCGGCAGCGGCGACCTCCGGCTCGACTTCCACACCCCAGACCTCCGCCGCGCCGCGGCGCAGGAGGGCCTCGCCGAGAAGGCCGGTCCCGCAGCCGACATCGAGGACGCGCCCGGGTCTGGCGCCGTGCGCGTCGAGAAGGGCCAGCAGGTCAGGCCGATCTGTCCAGGACGTCCCCTCCGCGTAGGTGTCGATCCCGCGCGTCGCCACGTCACGCCCCAGCCTTGCGTCGCATGAACCAGAAGGAGCCGGGTTCGGCGGCGCCGTCCAGGACAGACGGAGCCACCACTGCAAGCTCCTTCCGGTGACGGTGTGCGAGATCGTTCAGGGCGAGCAGGACCTCGAACTCGGCGTTGAACGCGAGGAACGCCTGCAGGAGCTGCGCCTCGTTCCAGAACCGCCACATCTCGACCCACTCCCGGGGATAGGGTCGCGGCACGAAGATGTCGTGGACGTGCACCAGGACGCCCGGTGCCAGGCTGGGAAGGACCCGCAGATAGAGCCAGACCACATCGCCGCCCTGACGCAGCACGTGCGAGGAGTCGATGAACAGCACGTCGCCCGCGGCCAGCCGCGCGAAGTAGTCGGGCGGCAGCGACTCGACGGGACTCCGCTCGACGGTCACGCCCGGCAGCCTCTCGAGCCACGGCATCTCGAAGGGCTCGATGCACACGTGCTCGGCCAGACCGTGCGCCCGCCTGGCCGCCACCGTCACCAGCGTCGACCAACCGGAGCCCACCTCGACGACGCGCTGGGGCGCGAAGAGGCGGAGCATCGCGAACAACGTCTCCGCGTCGCCCGCGCCGAAGTTGGGGTTGTCCAGGGTGAACCTCGGCACGTCGGGCCCCAGATCGGCCTGCAGCTCGCCCGCCCCGGGAGCGTGCGGCGCCAGTCGCTCCAGAAGGGCGAGCTGGCCGTCCTCGTTCCAGTCCACGCCCGCGAGTGGGTCGACTTCCTCCCACGCCTCTGACGGGACGGTGTCGGCCAAGATGACCGGACTGTAGTAGTGCGCGCGGAGCGGCAGCACGCCGCGTGCTTCCCAGATGCGCCGCGCCTCCCGCGAGTTCCCCAGCCGCTTGGCCACGGCCGCCGTCAAGGGCGCGAGCGCCATCGATGCGAGCGTGAGGAGGCGCTCCCCGAGGTCCCGGTCAGCCATCGCGCTCCTCGTGCGAGGCGGCCTGGTCGATGCGCTCGAAGAGCGCCTCCACCAGGCCCGACTCGAACACCGTCGCCACGCGCTCGCCGTGCACGAAGATGTAGCCCTCCCCCGCCCCGGCGGCGATGCCGAAGTCGGCGTGACTTGCCTCCTCGGGGCCGTTCACGCGGCACCCCATGACGGCCACCGTGATCGGCCGTTCGGCAAGGCGAGGGTCGGCGGCGAGCCGCCGTTCGACCTCGTTCGCGAGGCTCACGATGTCGACCTCGGTGCGGCCGCAGGTCGGGCACGAGATCACGTCGGGGCCGCGCGCGCGCAAGCCGAGCGCGGCGAGGATCTTCCAGGCCACCCGCACCTCTTCGACCGGGTCGCCGGTCAGCGACACGCGCAGCGTGTCGCCGATGCCCTCCGCGAGCAGCGTCCCGATGCCCACGGCGCTCTTGATCGTCCCGCTCCACAGCGTCCCGGCCTCGGTGACGCCGACGTGCAGGGGAGCGGCTGTGAGCGGGGCGCCGGCGGGCGCAGCCGGCCCGGCGCCCGACGCGCCCGACAGCGCTCCGCCCCACCCCGCGAGCGCGCGGTACGCGGCGATCGTGTCGGCCACGCTCGAGCTCTTCACGCTCAGCTTGAAGTCGACGGAGCCCCAGTCCTCGAGCTTGCCCGCCCAGGCGAGGGCGGCCCCGACGAGAGAGGACACGACGGACGAGGGCGTGCCGCCCTCGAGGCGGGATGCGCCGGCGGCGCCGGCGGCTGCCGCCGGCCGCAGGCGGCGCGGCAGCGACCCGGCGTTCACGCCGATGCGCATCGTCACCGGCCCGTCCACCTCTTCCCCGTTCCCGCCGTACACGCGGTCCCGCTCGGCCGCCGCACGCACCACTTCCCGAAGGTGCGTCTCGCCCAGCGTGCCCGGGTTCACGCGCACGCCGGCGGCGCCGCACTCGATCGCCGCCAGAGCGAGACGCCACTCGTAGTGGATGTCGGCGATGATCGGCACCGGCGCCTCGCGCACGACGCGCGCGAACGCTTCTACCTCCTCCGCCGTCGGCAGGCTCACGCGCACGAGCTCGCAGCCCGCCGCCGCGAGTCTGCGCACCTGCGCGAGCGTCGCCTCGGCGTCGCCGGTCCGGGTGCAGGTCATGGACTGCACCACGACCGGCGCCCCGCCTCCGACCCTGACGCCGCCGACGCTGATCTGCCGCGCGCTGCTCATGCCCTCAGGATACGCCCGTCCGCTGCGTCGTCGCGCCGGCGACCACGTCCTCGAGCACGCGCAACAGGGTCTCGGCCTTCGCGTCCCAGGTGTACTCGCGCGCGGCCGCCCGCGCCGCCGCACCCATCCGCCGCCGGCGCTCGGGGTCCAGCGCAAGACCGGCGATCGCGCACGCGAGACCCTCCACGGTCCCCTCGACGTCGGTGACCGGTACGCGCACGCCGACGTCATCGGTCACGAGCTCGCGCGCGCCCTGATGGTCGAGACAGACGACCGGCAGCCCGTACGCCATCGCCTCCAGAAGCTGGTTCCCCGTCGATTCACGCAGGCTCGGGAAGACGAAGATGTCGGCGCGCTCGTAGGCCGCGCCGACCTCGCCAAAAGGCACGGGGCCCGTCATGGTCACGCTGCCCCGGCCGGGCCGTGTCGCGAGCCACGCGCGGAACTCCGCCTCGGTCTCCTCGTCCACTCCGCCGCCGACGATCTCGAGCCGGATCTTCGGCGACGCGCCTTCCTCCTCTGCCGGTCCGGACCCGCCGCGACCCCCCGCCCCGCGCAGATGTCCCTGCACGCGCTCCAGGGCCATGACGGCCAGAGGCAACGCCTTGCGCGGCATGATCCGTCCGAGCCAGAGCAGCGTCAACGTGCCCTCTCGCCCGCCCCTCTCAGGAGCGGCGTCAGGCGCGAACCCAGCGGGGATCGTCACGTCCAGCACGCGCTCGATGCGGCGCGCTCCCATACGCCGTGCCAGCACTGCGGTCTCGCGGTTCGTGCACAGCACCACGGATGCGCGCCTCGAGGCGATGACGGCGTGCCTCGCCAGGCACCAGAGCCGGCGCACCACGACGCTGCGCAGCATCTCGACGCGCCACGCGCTCCCGAAGACGTCGGCCAAGGCTCGCGGCGCGGTCTGACCGCCGCCGAGGGGACCCAGGACGAGGGCCGCCGAGCGCCGCCTCCCCGCCACACGCCACAGGAACGTCCCGCCGAGCAGTGACCCGTACGTGACGTGGTGCAGGACGTCGAACGGGCACCGGTCGTGCAGCTTGCGTGCCTCTCGCGCGGCCTCCCACAGCCAGATCACGTACTGGATGGCGCTGCCGACCGTCCATCCGAGACCGATCTTGAGCGGCCAGGTGCGCCGCGGGACGAAGACGAAGCGCGGCGCCGGGGATGCGCCTTCGCCCGTCGCTGCTTCCTCGATCTCGACGCGCCAGCGCTCGGTCGTGACGACGGTGACGTCGTGTCCCCGGCGCGCGAACTCGAGCGGGTAGTGCCAGCCGAAGCCGGTCTCGGATCCCGCATTCGGCCGGCACGCGAAGGCCTCGGCGAGGATCCTCACGATGTCTGCCCGATTTGGGTCAAGTACCACTCGAACGTCGCCGCGAGCCCTTTGGCGAAGCCGACTACGGGCTCGTATCCGAGCAGGCGCCGCGCCAGAGCGATGTCGGCCTGTGAGGCCGTGATGTCGCCCTCGCGCGGCGCCCGGAAGTCGATCGCCTCCTCGAGCCCCCCGTCCCTAGTCTCTCTCCCCCCGCTCAAACCCTCCGCGAGCCGGATGACCTGAAGCAGATCGACGCACACTCCCGTCCCGACGTTGACGACCGCGCCGTCGACCGCCGCCGTTGTCGCCGGCCCCCCGCCCAGACAGGCGTCGAGGGCACGCAGGTTCGCCGCCACGACGTCGGTGACGTACACGAAATCGCGCGAC
>Ga0315275_10000774_pt1 | contig 26774 bp, 26 predicted proteins | sample YL17G03_0_MG_FD_205557 | JGI IMG/M metagenome (GOLD analysis project Ga0315275, IMG submission 205557) | Sediment microbial communities from Yellowstone Lake, YNP, Wyoming, USA - YL17G03_0 | ecosystem: Environmental > Aquatic > Freshwater > Lake > Sediment | place: USA: Wyoming | collected...
GTGAAGAAGTTCGCGGTTGTGATGGGGAAGTGACACGCAGGTTCGGAGGTGAGATATGCACAAAGTAGTGACGATACTGTTGTCTGTTCTGCTTACCAGCCATTGCGCCCTGGAATTGCATGCGCAGTCGTTCCAAAACGCCGGGTCCGCGGGAGCTCAGTTCCTGAAGATCGGTGTCGGTGCGCGCGCGATGGGGATGGGAGGAGCCTACGCCTCGATGGACGGCGACGTTGCATCGCTCGCATGGAATCCCGCAGGCATCGGAACTGTACAGCAGATCCAGCTCTCCGTACAGCACACAGCCTGGGTGGCCGGGCTTGACCACAATTTCATCGGGCTCGTCGTCCCCATTACCGACCAGGTAAATCTGGCCTTCCACACTATCTATCTCACATCCGGCAAAATTGAGATCACGACAATCGACAATCCTGAAGGGACCGGCGAGTACTATGACGCAACAGACATCGCCGCAGGGCTGACGGCATCGGTGCGCCTCACGTCGCAACTTGCCTTCGCCGGCACCATCAAATACATCACGGAGCGGATCAAGGATGTTTCGAGCGGCGGCGTCGCTGCCGACGCTGGTGTTCAGTATGCCACCGGTTTTCGAAGCCTGGCGCTGGGGTTCACTGTTGCGAATATCGGGTTCGAGCAGCAATTCTCCGGGCCTTCCCTGGAGGTTCACTATCAACCTCCGGACCCCGGTGAACCGTTGGCCAAATCAGAGCTCGCCACGCAACAATTTCGGCTCCCATTGCTCTTCCGGGCCAGTGGTTCATTCGACTGTTTCTCGATGTTTGACGAACCTCTCGAGGGCCATAAGCTTCTTCTGGCTGTTGACTTCAACCAGTACACAGACACGCAAGAGCATCTAGCGCTTGGAACCGAGTACTCATGGCAAGGCATGCTGAGCGTTCGAAGCGGATATGTCTTCAACGCAGATGAACTGAGCTGGAGCCTGGGCGCAGGCGTCCGTGTGGCCCCCGGCGACTTCCAGATAAGTGTTGACTATGCTGCGAGCGCGCTTGGAAGGTTTGGTCTCGGACACCGTATCGGAATCCTGGTAGGATACTGAACTATCGTGCGAAATGTGAAATGCACATCGCTTCGGTGGCTCGGCGCAGCGTTTCTGGTCACTGCTGAGGGATTTGCGGGCACCACCGGATCATTGGAGGGATACGTGCGCGCGCGCGACAGCAAAGATCCGCTGGTCGGCGCACATGTGTTGATTGTTGGAACTTCGATGGGCACGACTGCGGACATCGCGGGGGCCTATCGTGTGAGCAACATCCCCGCGGGCGTGTATGACGTCCGCGGCTCGTTTGTGGGCTGTCAGACCGTCATCGTTCGCGGCGTGATGGTGAAGCCGGATTTGAAGTCCAAATTGGATTTTGACCTCACGCCTGCACCTGTCGAGGTCGCCCCGGTGGTGGTTACGGCCGAGCGGCCGCCGATCCAGAAAGATGTCACCGGGACCGTTTATTCCGCAAGCTCCGATATCTTCACCGCGCTCCCGGTCCAGAACGTCGGAGAGGTTGTCGGACTTCAGCCGGGTGTGACACTCGAAAACAATATCCGCGGCGGGAAGACGACCGAGAATCTCTATCTTGTGGACGGTCTCCCGATCCAGAATCTCATGGGAGGAGGTGCGGGCGCAAGCATCCCTCAAAGCTCCATCAGCGAGCTGGCAATCCATACCGGCGGGTTCGACCCCGAGTATGGCAATGCTCTTTCGGGAGTCATTAATCTTGTGACAAAGCGCGGAACGGAGAATCACATCTTCAATGTCCGTTGTGAGACAGACCGGATCTTTGGAATCGAGCAAACAGATCGCCGCTACGAGATAGACGCTGCGGCCAGCGGGCCCGTGGCGGGCTCCCTGTACTATATTGCAAGCCTGAATCTTCTCTATACCGATACCCGTTGGTGGCAGGACATGGAGAAGTTTTTCAGCAGCCCGGTCTCTCGATCGTACAATGCGTTCGGGAAGCTCGAGTACGGCCCCACGGCAGACTTCCGGATCTCCGGCCAGTTCCTCTATTCATACCGCGACTGGCGCGATTACGAATATAGCTGGCGATTCAATCTCGCAGGGCTTCCTCCGCGAAACGACCAGGGATATCGTATCGCATTGATCCTGTCACATACTCTCTCCACATCCCTTTTCTACACGGCAAGCCTCAGCCTGTACGCGCTCAACTCACACATCGGCGGCGGGAGCTCGGCCGATGTTGACACCGCAATGTACCAATGGGACTTCTTCCTCCGATACATCATGACGGGAAACCGCTCATGGTGGGCTGACAAGCAGCAGAGCACCTCACTCGCGAAACTCGATGTCACCTGGCGTGCAAGCGAACATCACCTGGTCAAAGCGGGCGGCGATCTGGACCTGCAGGGAATTACCTCGACAGTCGTCAGGTACGAGCCGCAGACCAATGTTTTTGGCAAGCCCTTTGTCAACAAGCCAATGCTCAACTATGGGTCCGACTACCGCTATTTCCCGCGTTCCGGAAGCCTGTACGTCCAGGACAAGCTCGAGTTGAGCAAGGATGGGATGTTGCTCAACCTTGGTGTGCGGTACGAGTTTCTGGACCCGAGGGCGGAACGACCGCTTGCCGAACGTGTGCCACTGCCGGACGGTCAGTATCAAACCTCAATCGTGGGCACAACACCCGCCAGCATCAAGCAAATGGTCAGCCCCCGTATCGGGTTTGCGGCCCCGTTTGCCGCCCGCGGGTACCTCTTCATCAATTACGGCGTCTACTATCAGTGGCCGCTGTTCGACTACCTCTATTCGGGACTGAACAACGTGAGTCTGAAAAAAGGTGTGGGGGTTCTCGTCGGCAATCCGGATCTCAAGCCTGAAAAGACGCGGAGCTGGGAACTCAGCATCAAATATGCCCTCGCCAACGGTGTTGTTCTTTCGGGAACCTATTTCAACAAGGAGACAACCAACCTGATTGACGTGAAGACCTTTGTCCCCACGAACAGTTCTGTGGCCGGCGATTATGGTTTCGCGGAGTTCGTGAACAATCCCTATGCCCGCGTGAACGGACTGGAGCTTTCTGTGATGAAAGAGGAGGGACATCCGCTGAGCGGCTCGGTTTCTTACACGTTGATGTTTGCCGAGGGTCTTAGCCAGGATGCAACTGCCGGTATGCAGTATTACCAATGGGGACTCCCCGTGCCGGCAGTTCCTTTTCCTTTGAGCTGGGACCAGCGCCATACCGTCAAAGCGACAGCAACGCTGGAGCTGCCGTGGCAAATGCTTGTTTCCGGGGTCTGGTCGTACCACACTGGTCGTCCGTACACGTACTACCCCTCGACCGACGGATTTACGCCGCTCGATCCAACGATGGAGTTCGAGCCAAACAACGCCCGGATGGCGGACTACAATATGTTGGATGTGAAGATAAGCAAGACCTTTTCTGTCGGGGATGATGCTTCTCCATCGGTGAGGATAACAGTCTACGCTGACGGGAAGAACATTCTGAACAGTCGCAATGTTCTCTGGGTCGATTCGAGCGGAAAGCCAGGCGGCGAGCTGGGTGATGTCAGTGCATGGGATTCTCCGCGGCGTGTTCGGGTAGGTTTGCGTGTGGCGTTTTGACCATGAAGATCATCTACCGTCGATGCGTAGTCCTATTGCTCCTGTGCGGGGCATTCGCATGTCACGAGTCGCTCCCCCCCTACGATGAGCCGACGGACGTCCTGGCCGGGGAGTTGCAGATGGTGATTCCTGACACGGTCATCTACTATTCCGATTCGGCAATGACCGTGTTCTCACCCGGCTCACTGCTCATTGCGCGGGCTACAATTACCAACAAGTACGAGAACCTTCTGGAAGGCCCGGAGCGTGTCAACGGCACTATTTCGGTGCAATCCTTCGGCATTGCTCCCCGGACCGTTGTGATACCCCTTGTCCGTGGGAACCTGATGCGGCCTCCCATCTTTCAGGGAAACATCGCGCTGGCTCCCGGGAGGGCAGCGGAACTCTCCACACTCTGGACTCCGATAGCTAGCGATGGGAGATTGATTTTCGAAGGCACACCGTTCGTGAATCTTTCCGATTCAGCCCGTGTCTATGGTCCGCTAACGTGTGAAGCTTGGTCGGATGTGCAGTTGTTCGAACGGGTTCAGCCGATCCGGTTTGGAGGGATACAATATACGATGGTGTTCAAAGTGATCTTCATTCCTTCGGCGGTTGAGCGGAAACTCACACCACCGATTGGCTCAACGGGCAGTTCTCCGTGGGAGTAGAGAGATGGCGAATTGCGTTTATTCCATGCCTTCTTTGGCTGTCCCCGACCGCTTCAGGCGGGTCGGCGCTGAAAGTTCTGTGGTGGGTTCAGCCTTTGAAGACAGTCGTTGATATTCTAGGCCACGACTCAGATGTTGAATTGGCCAGAAACTAGCACACTTCTTCCGAGTGGGGTGTCTTTCAATCGCTGGGAAGGAGGGGGGCCCGTTGAGACGAAAAGGGATCCTAGTGCTCCAGTGAATGAGGTGAAGAGGCCTCGCGCCTGGCCTTGAGTTCTCGCGATTCGAGATAGAGAGTCTCAGGTGCGAAATCCTGGTGGTGAGGCCAGTGGACCGTGCCAAAAGCAATCTTGACTTCCTTGAAATAGGCAAGGTCTTTCAATTCGACAAATATGCCTTTGTCAAGATACGGACGTGCATCGAAAAGTCGCTGCGCGCCGTCATCGAAAACAAGAATCAGCGAGTGGTCATCCTGTGGCGTTACTGAGACGACTTTGTTCATCGGATCACTTCAGAGGATCGATATTGAATACCTGTTGACCTTCGGTAGCAAGACGCCAGTTCGCAAGGAGCTCATCCTTGTGAATTTCGATCCATGCAAGAACCAGCCTCAACTTTGCCGGAGGAAGCGTTCCTGCAATAACATTCCCCTCAGGGATGGAAACAACGGCTTCATCTTCACCAAACTGTGCGTGGATGTGCGGCGTCTTGTGTTTCTTATCGTCGAAATAGTACATCAGCACGACGATACCATAGAACATCGAAATTACGGGCATCGTTCTTACCATCCAGCTGAAAGAGAGCCGCGCTGGTCCTCCCGGCTCAATATATCCAGGATGAAGACGTATGTCAAGGTCTTTGACATGGAAGCGTCCAATGTACGGTCGCTGAAATTCGTCAGATAGGGTGTTATGGTAGGCAATCCTCTATTCCCCGGACATTAACTGGTATCGACTATTTGTTGTCATTGGCTGCCACTGGCCGCCTCTCGGCGTGACGCATCCGATGCGTTCAGGATGGCTTCCCCGGGGAAACAAAGGGGCTTTCGGGAAGATAGAACCGCCAACGATGTTCGCGCCCGCTCGTGATGCCCACACGGGTTGAGCGGGAAACCTTGAGTTTCTTGGCACGTCCGGCCCTCGCCGCAATCCAGATCGATAATCCGCAAAGATCTGTCCCATTCTCAGCCCGCCGAATCGACAACGCCTGACATAACTTTGCCGGACCGTTGCAGAGGTCTCTCGCCGCCGCCCGTCCCCGGTTCCTCCGCATGATCTCCAGCCCGGCCACCGGCTCCAGTGCCCTGATCAGTACAGCGTGCGCGATCCCCTTTTCGCAGGTGACTACGTTCGCACAAAAATGCATGCCGTACGTGAAATACACGTACAGGTGTCCCCCCACCCAGAACATCACATCGTTGCGACGGGTCCTCCCGCGATAAGCGTGGCTTGCCGGATCGCGCGAGCCAAGGTATGCCTCAACCTCGACAATTCGTCCGATAAGACGCTGATTCCCGAGACGCCTGACGAGATACTTCCCGAGCAGGTAACGCGCAACCGTAGTGGTGTTCCGAAGATAGAATGAGCGAGGAAGTTTCACCAGACGCAGGGGCCTGCCAGGTTGCGGAGAGTGTGGGCCTTGTGACGGCGATGGGTGTTGCACGGACCGGTCGGCCGAGGTGATTGCTACGTGGAAAAAAGTGTGGGCTGGTCCGAGGATGGCTTCGTCAGCCTGAAATGCTGGTAGGCCAGCTTCGTCGCCTCCCGGCCTCGGGGAGTCCGCTTGACAAATCCCTCCTGGATCAGGTAGGGTTCATACACCTCTTCGATCGTCCCGGCCTCTTCCCCCACGGCCACGGCGATTGTGTTGATGCCCACCGGTCCGCCGTTGTATTTTTCGATGATGCAAAGAAGGATGCGCTTGTCCATTTCGTCGAGACCGTGTTCATCCACCTCGAGCGCGTGGAGCGAATAGTCGGCCACTTCTTTTGACACCTTTCCCTTGAATCGCTCGAGCGCCGCGTCTGCCTGCGCAAAGTCACGGCAGCGCCGGAGAAGCCGGTTGGCGATTCTCGGGGTGCCGCGGGAGCGGCGTGCGATCTCCCGCGCGCCGTCAGCGTCAACGCTCACATTCAGGATCCGGGCTGAGCGGAGAAGGATCTTGTAGAGTGTATCGCTTGCGTAGTAGTCAAGCCGGTTTGAGACGCCGAATCTCGCCCGCAGCGGCGCCGTGAGGAGCCCTGCCCGCGTTGTCGCCCCGATCAGCGTGAAAGGGGGGAGGGAGAGCTGGATGCTCCGTGCGCTCGGACCGGAGTCGATCATGATGTCCAGCCGGAAATCCTCCATCGCGGAATAGAGATACTCTTCCACCACCGGGTTGAGCCTGTGGATTTCGTCGATGAAGAGAACGTCTCCCTCGTTCAGGTTCGTCAGGATGCCGGCCAGGTCGCCGGGCTTGTCGAGCACAGGACCGGAGGTGGACTTGATGGTGGTCCCCATCTCATTTGCGATGATATGGGCCAGCGTGGTCTTCCCGAGGCCCGGAGGACCGGTGAGGAGGACGTGGTCGAGAGGTTCCTTCCGCTGTCGCGCCGCGGCAATGAAAATGGCCAGGTTCTTTGTGATGGTCTCCTGCCCGAAGAAGTCGGCGAAGCTGAGCGGACGGAGCGCCTGGTCGAATTCGACCTCGCTCTCGAGCCGCTCGGGTGTCGTTGCGTCCACCTTGCGCGTCACGGCAGCCACCTCGTGAAGAAATGTTTGACGGAAGGGTCAAGGATCGCGAGCAATGCGATGATGACGGCGAGTGCCACCAAGAACAGGAGGATATTGAAGAGATCGCTCACGAGCTCACTCCGCTTCGGTTGGCTGCTCTTCGTCATCACTGGCTCTTCGCCGCATGGCGCAGCGATGCTTTGAGAAGTGTTTCTACCGTGATCACCTGGTCTGATGATTCCTGGAGCGCGGAACGGATGGCCTTTTCCGCGATGGCCCGGTTGTAGCCGAGCGATGTCAGAGCCAGCAGGGCTTCTGACCGGATCCGCGCCTGCGGGTCGGCCGTGCCTGTGAGCGTGCCTGTCTGGATCCCGGCTTTTCCGATCTTTTCGCGGAGTTCCACCACCAGGCGCTCCGCGATCTTTCGCCCGACCCCCGGGATGGTGGTGAGCGTATGGAGGTTCCCCTGCAGGATCGACGTCTGGAGGTCCGGGACGCTGATTCCCGAAAGGATGCTCTGTGCCATCTTCGGCCCGATGCCGTTGACGGAAATGAGAAGTCGGAAGAGCGATCGTTCCTCCTCCGTTGCGAACCCGTACAGGAGCATGGCGTCTTCGCGCACGTGCAGATGGGTGAAGAGGTGAACCGTCGAATTCACGTCGCCGATCACCTCGAACGTGGAGACCGGAATGCTGATGCCGTATCCGACGCCGCCGACGTCCACAACGATCTCGGTGGGCGACTTGAACGTGAGGGTCCCGTGGACGGATGCAATCATGACGTGACCCGTTCCGGATGTTCGGCAATGTATGATTTCCAGTCGCGTGACTTCACCGCGCCTCCGCCCGACCGCTGGAGGTGGCAGAGGGCAATCGCGATGGCATCGGATGCGTCGACGGGCATACGCAGGTCGCTCAGATTCAGGAGCCGTTTCACCATATACTGTACCTGCTCTTTGGAAGCGGTCCCTTTTCCCACGATGGCCTTCTTGACCTCCCGTGGAGAATACTCGGAGGTGGGGATGTCCTGTTCCACCGCTGCAAGCATCGACACACCGCGTGCATGGCCCAGTTTGAGCGCCGATTGCGCGTTCTTCCCGTAGAAGGCGCTCTCGATCGCACATTCCGAGGGATGAAACTGATCGATGACTTCGCGAATGCCGGTGTAGATGACCTTCAGGCGCCGGGCGAGAGGTTGCCGGGAATCGTTGCGGATGGTGCCACATCCGAGCAACCGCGTGCGGCCCCTGCCGCGCTCGATGACGCCGTATCCGGTGATGAGCGTTCCGGGATCGATCCCCAGGACAATTGTTGAGGAGGCCGTCGGTGCAGAGGCGCCGGGATCAGGCGTTGAGGGCCGCGAATTCTTTTTCATCAATGTCGAAGTTGGCGTACACGTTCTGGACGTCGTCGTGTTCCTCGAGCGCCTCCATCAGTTTGAGGAGTTGCTCGGCCTCTTTGCCGGTGACCTTCACCACGTTTTGCGGAACCATCTGCAGCGCGGCGTTCTCGGTCGCGATGCCTTTGTCTTCGAGCGCCTTTTTCACCGGGTCGAACGCGTGTGGTGTCGTGGTGACCGTGAACACGTCAGCGTCTGCTTGCAGGTCGTCCGCTCCGGCATCGAGAATGATGCCGAGCAGATCATCCTCGGTCAGATTGGCGTTCGATCCGGACCGGGGGATGATGATCGATCCCTTCCGGTGGAACATCCATGCCACCGAGCCTGCCTGTCCCATGTTTCCGTTGTGGCGGGAGAACGCATGCCGGATTTCCGACACGGTTCTGTTGCTGTTGTCGGTCATAGCTTCGACGAGGATCGCCACGCCGCCGGAGCCGTAGCCTTCGTACGTGATCTCTTCGTAGGTGACGCCGGGCAGTTCGCCGGTTCCTTTCTGAATCGCCCGTTTGATATTATCAGCGGGCATATTCGCCCCCTTGGCGGTCTGGACGGCAAGCCGCAGCCGGGGGTTGCTGTCCGCGTTTCCGCCGCCATTGCGGGCGGCGACCATGATTTCACGAATGAGCCGGGTGAACAGTCGGCCCCGGGCTGCATCCGTTGCACCCTTCTTGCGTTTGATGGTTGCCCATTTGGAATGGCCGGACATAATGGTCTCCTCCTTGCAGTCGGTTGTTTATCGTAAGTCCTTGATACGCAGTTGCGGCGGTGCATCGCCCGGACGTGCTCCTGCCGGCAGGTTCCAGGTATCTTCCTCGATGGTAAACACGCAGGAGAGATCCTTTCTGCCGCCGGCGACGTGCGGAAGCAGATCCCCGAGGCCGAACCCGATTGCATCAAACACGGTTCCGTTCTGGCGGACCTTGAAGCGCAGATGATTTTTGCCCACGATCTTGGGATACCCGACCACCTCGAGGCTGCGCGTGAGGAAGGTCGGTTTCACGTTGCCCGGTCCGAACGGTGCAAACTCCCGCAGGATCCGGACGAAGCGTGAAGTGATTTCTGCAAGCGTCAGTTCCACGTCGATCCTGATCTCCGGGGTTTTGAGCTCCTCGGTCATCAGTTCCGTGACAGCCTCTTTGAATGCATCCCGGAACTCATCGAGCCGCGAGAGCTCGACCGTCAGGCCGGCGGCATACTTGTGTCCCCCGAACTGAAGCATTTTGCCTTCACACCGTTTGAGGGCTTCATAGATGTCGAATCCCGACACGGAGCGGGCCGATCCCTTGGCGACACCGTCGACGGTGGCCATCATGATGGAGGGCTTGTAGTAGCGTTCCACCATTCGCGAAGCCACGATGCCGACAACGCCGGGATGCCACTCTTCGCTGTGCAGGACAATAGCCGATTCGGCTTCCAGATCGAAGATTGCCTCGGCGAGCTGCTGTGCATGGGTAAACGTATCTTCGTCGATCTTTCGCCTGTTCTTGTTCTCTTCCTCGAGGACTTGCGCGAGGCTACGTGCTTCTTCGGGATCCGTCGATGTCAGGAGCCGGACCGCCCTGGTTGCGTCGCCGAGGCGTCCCACGGCATTGATCCGGGGCCCCAGTACGAAGACCACCTGGCCCGTGGCAATCTGGCCGATCTTGAGGCCGGAGACATCCGCCAGGGCCTTGATGCCGGGACGGGGGTTGGTATTCAGCGCCTGAAGGCCGAGCTTTGTGAGCAGTCTGTTTTCGCCGGTCAGCGGAACAATATCTGCCGTGCTCGCAAGGGCCACAAAATCGAGGAACTCATAGGCAGCCTGCTCTTTGCCGAGCCGCCGTCCGACGGCCTGCGCGAGCTTGAACCCGACGCCGCACCCGCACAGATGTTTATAGGGAAACGAGTCTCCCGGCTTGATCGGGTCGAGGACCGCCACTGCGCGGGGAAGGGTGGCACCCGCCTCGTGGTGATCGCAGATGATCACGTCGAGTCCACGCCCGTTGGCGTATTCCACCTGGTCGACCGCCGTGATCCCGCAATCGACCGCAATGAAGAGCCGGACTCCCGAAACCGCGGCGTTGTCTATTCCCTGACGCGAGATGCCGTACCCCTCGCTGATGCGGTTCGGAATGTAGTAGCCGACATTGCCGCCCATCTCTTTGAGGAACAGATAGAGCATCGCCGCTCCGCTCGTCCCGTCCACGTCGTAGTCCCCGAAGACCACCATCTGTTCCTTCTGGTCGAGTGCGTGGAGGACGCGGGTGACGGCGACGTCCATCTGGTCGATCAGGAACGGATCATGCAGCTGGTCAAGGGAAGGTCGGAAGTACGACTTCGCCTTGTCGTAATCGTCAATCCCCCTGTAGATAAGGATCTTGGCGATTGGCTCCGGGACGTTGATTTCGCGAGAGAGGCGAGAGACAAGTGCAGCATCCGGCGGTTCGGCGAGTGTCCACCGGTAGTCCTTCATGATTGTACCCACACGATCTCCACTCGAAAGAGCTCCGGTGAACGGGCGGAGGGCCCGAAGGAACACCGGAGTGCAGGTCTGTAAGCCGAATTCTGTCTTTTCCGCCCCGGTGGCGGAAGAGGCAGCCATTTCTCTGGGCCGCGGATTGCTCCTTGGCTCTAGCGACCTACCCGAGAGTTATCCCGCCGAAGCGGAAACGAAGCGAGCAGCTTCTCCTCTCATATTTGGTCTTGCTCCCGGTGGGGTTTGTCGTGCCCCCGCCATTACTGACGGGGCGGTGAGCTCTTACCTCGCCGTTTCACCCTTTCCCTCCGCGCCGCTTTCGCGGCATCGAAGGGTGGTTTGTTTTCTGTGACACTGTCCGTTCCCGATTGCTTGCGCAATCAGGCCCCCCGTTGTTCGCGGGGCACCGTGCTCTGCGGAGTTCGGACTTTCCTCATGGCGCCGATCGTCGATGACCCGACGAGCGTCACGCGGCTGCCCGACCTGCAGTGTTATTGGTCTAGTGAATTAATCTACACTCCTGGCCCGCTGCTCCCGACGTGGGGCAGGGGCTCTCGCGATTCAATGCCGAGGTTTGCCAGCCGGTCGGCGTCCCTGTTCTGTGTCCGCGGGACATGCCGCATTTCCATTGCGAACGGCAGGGCCGAGCGAAGCTCCAGAACGCGGGAATGAAAGAGCTTGAGCTTTCTGTCCTTGACCTTGTATTTGCCGTTCACCTGGCGCACCATCAGCTCGCTGTCGGAATGCACGATCAGCTTCGAACAGGAGAGGCCGCTCATCCGTTCCAGGAGCGTGATGAGCGCCGTGTACTCCGCGATGTTGTTCGTGGCTGTTCCGATATAGCCGTTGAGCGAAAGGACGACAGTTCCCTGTTCATCCTTGACAATCACGCCGACGCCACTGTCGCCGGGATTTCCCCGCGACGCGCCGTCGGTGTACGCAACGAGCGTCATGGAATGTGGACCTTCGTCTCTGCGATCTCATCAGAGACAAGAATGCGCCCGCACCGTTCACATGCATAGAGCTTGTCGTTGCGACGGAGTTCCAGCAGCTTCTGCGGGGTGACCCTGTTGAAACAACCTCCGCAGGCGCCACGCTTGACGGGGACGACGGCTTTTCCCTTCTTGGCTTTTCTGATCCGCTCGTATGCCACGAGATCGGATTTCGCCATGCGGACCACCAGTTTCTCCCGTTCGTGGGTGTACTGCAATTCCTCGTCCGCTGTGCTCTTCGAGACTTCGGCAAGAGCTGCGCGTCGTTCGTCGAGCTGCTTTTCGAGCTCGAGGATCTTCTGATCCGTCACCTCGATGTCCTCCCGTGCCGCCGTCGCTGTTCCCTCGAGAGATTCCATTTCCCTCTCAAGGCGAACGACCGTTTCGGCCGCAGTATCCATTTCGCGCGTGAGCGCGTCGTATTCCCGGTTGTTGCGGACGGCAAACTGCTGTTTCTTGTACTTCTCGAGCTTCTCCTTGAGCGAGATGATCTCGCTATCGGCCGAGTCACGCCCGGCGAACGAGGTTTTCATGGTGCTCTCGAGCCCGGAGCGTTGCCCCTGGAGCTCGTCCATTTGTGCCTCCAGGGCCCGTACCTCACTCGGAAGGTCGCCCTTCAATTCCTCCAGTTCATCGAGATGGGAATCAATCAGTTGCAGCGCATACAACGTACGAAGCTTGTTTTCCAACTGTCGCTCCTCATGATAGACTATACATAGATAACCGGATTTGTCGACACGGCTGTTGCCCGCACCGGCAGGCGCAGGTTGTGACGACGCAACTCACTCCTCAGGTAGCGGACGAGCGCTGCCACCACGGGCAGTTCAGTTTCGTAATGGCCGGCATCAATCAGGGCGATGCGGCCGGCCGCCTCATGAAACGTGTGGTACTTCACATCGGCCGTAACAAAGGCATCAGCTCCCGCGGCGATCGCCTCGCCGAGCAGTTCACTCCCGCTTCCTCCGCAGACCGCCACCCGTGCGACCGGCGTTCGCCGGTTTCCCGTGAATCGTAACCGGTCGGCATTCAGGGCTCGCTTTATGGCCTGGAGGAACGAGCCGAGTGTCCGCCGCTCCGGGAGGTTCCCGATCACTCCCATCCCTGCATCCGTGCTCGGGTTTGCCAGAGGGTAGAGGTCGAAAGCCACCTCTTCATACGGATGAGCTGCTTTGAGTGCCTCGATGGCGGATTCGGCGCGTGTCCGCGGGACGATCATTTCGAGCCGGACTTCGGACACACGCTGGAATCGGCCGGCTGTCCCGATCATCGGGTGTGATCCGGCTGCTCCACGGAACGTGCCGGTGCCCGCCACACGGAACGAACACTTTTCATACTCCCCGATTCTTCCTGCGCCCGCCGTTGCAAGCGCGGAAACAACGCGGTCGACGTACGCTTCAGGCACAAATGTCGTGAGCTTCATGTCTCGCTGGAACGGACGCCGCAGGAATTCCATCGCCGTCAGTCCCAGCCTCTGTCCGAGCGCGTGACTTGTGCCCCCGCGGGTGAAGTCGAGGTTCGTGTGCGCGCTGAGAAGGGCGATGTCATACTTGAGCAGGGCTGCAAGACACCTGCCTGTTGCGGAGGCCGTGTTGATGGACGCGGCCGGCCGGAAGAGAAGGGGGTGATGGCTGATGATCAGATTCGCCCGCCTCCGACGTGCTTCAGCAATCGTCGCTTCCGTGACGTCCACGCAAACCAGAATGCCGTGCACGATCGCTCGCGGAGAACCCACCTGAAGTCCAATATTGTCTCCCTCCCACGCGATGTCCCTCGGAGCCCAATCCTCAACAGAGGCCTCGATATCACGTACGCGCATGCCGGTCACCTTGTACAAAAAAAAGAGTCCCGCCTATGGGCGGGACTCTCGGAATCGTATATCTGACAGTGGGAGGAGCTTCTCAATTTCTGCGTATGTTACCCGACTCATCATACCCCGATATGAGTTCGTTCAAAGTACTTCAATATACGAACCTCACCCTTGAGATGCAAGGATTCATCGGGGCTTTCTCGGCTCGATGGCCTCAAAATTGAGGTCTCGCAGGCGGCTGATCTCCTTCTCGACACGCGCGATATTCTTGTCGAGTTCACGGACCTGGCGCGCCTCCTGGTCAGGCAGGTGTTGCCGGAGCAAGATATCCGTGGAAATCTTTACTGCTGCCAGGGGATTGTTGAACTCATGACACACTGTCACGACCAGCTCCTTGATTGCGTCTGCTCGTTTCCGCGCGACCAGATCGGCCCGTTGTTGCTCCAGGATCCGGCCCTTCAGGCTGACCCGTTCAATGATGTTCAGAATGGTGCGGGGAAGGACGGAATCGACGGCCTCGTCCTTGACAAGATAGTCTTCCACGCCGTATTTCATCGCCTCGATGGCCAGACGGAAATCGCGATTGGAGGTAAGGAAAATGATGGGAAGATCAACGCCTTTTGCGCGAATTGCCTTCACCACCTCCAGACCGTTCATCTCGGGAAGGTAGTAGTCGATCAACAGCATGTCCAGCGGGGGGTTGGCGGCCAGCAGCTCCAACGCTGCGGAACCGGTTTGACGCCAGAGAATGGTGAACCGCCGGGCCTGGTGTTTCGAGAGCAGGTGTTGCGCGACAGCCATGTAGCTGGTGTCGTCGTCAACAAAGAGAAGCGTAACAGGTTTTTGGGATTCCATAACAAGGAAAGTATAGGCAAACACGTCGAAAGTTGCAAATGGTGATCGCAGGCAGGGTTTGCCGGTTGATTTTGTGCAATTCTTTAGATATAGTGACCATAACCTTGTCAGAAGGGTGACGGGTTTTCGGATCCCGGTACAACATGCCTGTGTTCGCGCACCAGTTCGGAGCAGAGTTCCATGGCGAAAAAAAGCTCGATTCTTGTAGTCGACGATGAAGACGCACTGCGGACAGTGCTGAGCAGTGAGCTGATAAACGAAGGCTATGAAGTCCGCTCCGCCGCCGACGGCGATGAAGCAATCAGCGAACTTGAGAAGAACGTGTACGACATGGTGTTACTGGACATCAAAATGCCCCGGATGAACGGGTTTGAGGTCCTGAAACATCTCAAGCAAAAACACCCGAAGACGAGAGTCGTTATGCTTACCGGGTTTGCGGACCTGAAGAATGCAATCGAATCGAAAAAACTCGGCGCCGACGATTTCGTCAGCAAGCCGTACGATCTTGTCGACCTGCTAACGACGATCGAACGCGTCCTGAGCGAATAGGCGGCAGGGTGCCGGGTTTGCCTGTGAGCCTGTCGGACGATGGCCAAGAAATACAACCTCCTTATTGTTGACGACGAAGAACCCCTCAGGGTCATCCTCGAAGGGGAGCTCGCTGAGTCGGACGAATTTACCGTTGACACCGCCTCAGACGGCGGCCAGGCTATCAACAAGATCCAGGCGAGTGTCTACGATGTCATCCTGCTTGACATCCGGATGCCGCGGGTAAGCGGGATCGAGGTCCTCAAGTTCGTCCAGGAATACTCTCCCACCACACAGGTCATCATCCTCACCAACTACGCGGACATCAAGACGGCCATCCAGACGATCAAGATGGGCGCGTACGACTTTCTCGCGAAGCCATACGATATCGATGAGCTGTTCAATACCATCCATCGTGCCATCGAACGCCGCCAGCTTTTTATCGACAACAAGTTAATGAAAAGTGAACTCTGGCGGAAAACGGGTCGCTCCGAGATCATCGGGCAGAGTCCTCCATTCGTCAAGATGCTTGAAAGCGCCACGCGGTTCGCCGAGAGCGACTCCTTTGTCCTCATTCAGGGTGCGAGCGGCACCGGCAAGGAACTGGTCGCAAGTCTGATCCACCGTCGCAGCCCGCGCAACAATCGTCCGTTTGTCGCCGTCAACTGTGCCTCCCTCCCCGATACGCTCCTTGAGAGTGAGCTGTTCGGACACGAGAAGGGTGCGTTTACCAATGCCTACACGACCAAGCAGGGACTCGTCGAAGTGGCCACCGGCGGGTCGCTCTTCCTGGATGAGGTGGGAGATATCAGTCCGACCATCCAGCCCAAATTGCTCCGGTTCCTCGAAACGGGAGAATTCAGAAGAGTCGGCGGGACCAATCTCCTCTCGGTGGATGTCCGTGTGATCAGTGCGACCAACAAGGATCTCCCGGAAGAGGTGCAGGCCGGCCGGTTCCGTGAAGACCTGCTCTACCGGCTGAATGTCATCACCATTCGCGTTCCCCCGCTCCGGGAGCGGAAGGAGGATATTCCCCTTCTGGCGGAATACTTCCTGACGCAAAAAGCGAAATCAAAGACCGTGAAGAAGCTTTCCCCGCGTGCCATGGACCTGCTGATGGGATATGGCTGGCCGGGAAACGTGCGGGAACTGGAACACGTCATCGAAGGCGCAATCCTGCTCTCATCCGGCGACATCATTCAAGATGCGGATCTTTCCGTCTATGTGCACCGCCCTCAGGTGGAGGGGTCCGGCGCGCCGGCAGCGCTCCAGAACGATGCGGTGTCGCTCGAAGAAATGGAGCGTCGCCATATCGAGGCGATGCTGAAACGAAACGAATTCAATCGTTCGAAGACCGCCGAGGAACTCGGCATCAGCAAGAAGACCCTGTACCTGAAGATCAAGCGCTACGGCATCGAGTCTTGACATTCAGGCGGTTTTTGAATAGAATGGATACATGGCGCGCCCTGTGACGAATACTCCCAGGGCTTTTTTTCAATTCTCGGACCATCATGGCAAAGTTCCAGGGAGTCGACTACTTGGACATCGACACGCTCCTGAGCGAGGAGGAAATCCTTGTCCGCAACACCGTCCGGGAATTCGTGGACGATGCGATCCTCCCGATCATTGAGAAGCACAACCGTGCGGGAACATTCCCGGTCGACCTTGTGGGAGCAATGGCCTCGCTGGGACTCTTCGGCGCAACCCTCCCAACGCGCTACGGCGGGTCCGACATGAACAACGTCGCCTACGGCCTGGTGATGCAGGAACTGGAGCGTGGCGACAGCGCGATCCGGAGTTTCACATCGGTGCAGAGTTCGCTGGTGATGTACCCGATATTCACCTACGGTTCCGATCAGCAGAAAGAATTCTGGCTGCCGAAACTTGCCCGGGGGGAAAAGGTCGGGTGCTTCGGGCTGACCGAGCCGGATTTTGGCTCCAATCCGGGAGGCATGATCACCCGCGCCGAGGAGACATCGGACGGCTACCTGATCAACGGCGCGAAGATGTGGATTACCAACGGAACCATTGCCGATGTGGCAGTGGTATCGGCAAAACTGGACGGTGTCGTCCGCGCTTTTCTGGTGGAGAAGGGGACGAAGGGTTTCACGGCCCCGGAAATGAAGGGAAAACACTCGCTCCGGGCGTCTGTGACGTCGGAATTGGTGTTTGAAGATTGCCTTATCCCGAGGGATAACATTCTGCCGAACGGGGAGGGCCTGAAGGTCCCGCTTTCCTGCCTGAGCCAGGCGCGGTACGGGATTGCGTGGGGTACAATCGGGGCGGCGATGGCGTGCTATGATTCGGCGCTGAACTATGCGAGGACACGGATCCAGTTCGGGAAGCCGATTGCCTCGTTCCAGCTGACCCAGGAAAAGCTCGTCTGGATGGTGACGGAAATAACGAAGGCCCAGCTCCTCTGCCTCCAGCTCGGCCGGCTGAAGGACCATGGGAAGGTGCGGTTCCAGCAGATCTCCATGGCGAAGCGCAACAACGTCGAGCAGGCCCTGAAAATTGCCCGGGAGGCGCGGTCGATCCTGGGAGCGAATGGCATAATCGATGAATACCCCGTCATGCGGCATGCTGCGAACCTTGAATCGGTCTACACGTACGAAGGAACGCACGAAATGCACACCCTGATCGTGGGGGAAGACATCACGGGCATAGCTGCATTTGTATAGCTGGGTGTTCCACCTTCTATAGCTTATCAGGAGTTGTTCGCGATGCGAAAAAAGATCATCGGTGAAGCCCTTACCTACGACGACGTTCTCCTCGTCCCGGCGAAATCCGGCGTGCTTCCCCGGGATGTTGACGTCCGGACAAGGATCACGCGCTCGCTGTCCTTGAATATCCCCCTCGTCAGCGCTGCAATGGATACGGTGACCGAATCCGACATGGCCATCGGGATGGCACGCGAAGGGGGAATCGGGGTTCTGCACAAGAATATGTCGATCGCACGGCAGGTTGAGGAAGTCGATCGCGTGAAGCGCTCCGAAAGCGGCATGATCCTGCAACCGGTCACCGTCCTTGCCGACCAGAGAGTCCGGGATGTCCTTGCATTGATGACAAAGTACAAGATCTCCGGCATACCGGTCGTCGACCACTCTGCCCGGTTGATTGGCATCATCACGAACCGGGATCTCCGGTTTGAACCGGACGAGGACCAGCCGGTGGCCGAGATCATGACGCGCGACAATCTTGTGACCGCACCCATCGGGACGACGCTCGAACAGGCGAAAGGGATTCTAGAAAAACACAAAATCGAGAAGCTGCCGGTCGTTGACAAGAGCGGGATCCTGAAAGGTTTGATCACCTTCAAGGACATCCAGAAGAAGATCAAGCACCCGTACGCGTGCAAGGACGCACACGGGCGTCTGCGCGTCGGCGCTGCGGTGGGTGTCACGTCGGATACCGTCGAACGGGTATCGGCGCTGGTGAAGGCGAGCGTGGACCTGGTGGTGGTCGACACGGCGCACGGGCATTCGCGTGGCGTGATTGAAATGGTCAAGCTCCTGCGGAAGAAGTTCCCCGGCATTGAACTCGTCGCGGGCAATGCGGGGACAGCGGAGGCGACGCGGGACCTTATCCGCGCAGGAGCGAGTGCCGTCAAAGTCGGCATCGGTCCGGGCTCCATTTGTACGACAAGGATTGTTGCAGGCATCGGGGTTCCTCAGATCACTGCGATCATGGAATGCGCGCGGATTGCGGCGCCTGCCGGTATCCCGTTGATTGCCGACGGCGGCATCAAGCAGACGGGTGACATTGCAAAGGCCCTGGCCGCCGGTGCCGATTCGGTGATGATCGGAGGGCTCTTCGCCGGTGTCGATGAGAGTCCCGGGGAGAAGGTGCTGTACGAAGGCCGGAGCTACAAACTGTATCGGGGCATGGGCACCATCGAGGCGATGAAGGCCGGAAGCAAGGACCGATATTTCCAGGACGCAGAAGACGACCTCCAGAAGCTCGTCCCCGAAGGGATCGAAGGACGCGTGCCGCACAAAGGGCCCCTCGGCGACACGGTGTATCAGATGATCGGTGGATTGCGGGCAGCGATGGGGTATTGCGGGACCCACACGATTGCCGAACTCAAGAGGAAAGCCCAATTCGTTCGGATGACGGATGCCGGTCTTCGGGAAAGCCATCCCCACGACATCTTCATCACGAAAGAAGCCCCCAACTATCACCACTGAGACCTCCTGGCGGTTGCCGATGGCGTTTTCCCGACTTGCACGGTTGCGCGTGAGGATGCAGGAGAAGGGGGTCGACACGCTGCTCGTTTCATCCCTCCCCAACATTCGGTACCTGAGCGGTTTCACAGGGTCCCACGCACTGATGATCGTCCGGCAGCGTCGCGCGGTGTTTGTGACGGACACGAGGTACGCCACGCAAAGTGCCCGGGAGGTCCACGGTGTCCGGCGCGTGGTTTCCCGCGACAGCCTGATGAATGCCGTGCATGACCATGGTCTCCTCGACGGGTGCCGGATTGTCGGGTTTGAATCGAACCAGGTGACATACGCGATCTATCGGGAACTCCGCCGACGGTTTCCGTCACTCCGATTTGTTCCGACATCGGACCTTGTCGAGGGTATTGCGGTGGTGAAGGAACCGGCCGAGATCCGGATCCTTGAATCGGCAGCCAGAATTTCAGACGAGGTGTTTCGCGAGATCCTTCCCATGCTGCGCCCGGGGGTGATGGAACGGGACATCGCCGCCGAAATCTCGTACCTGCACCGGCGGCACGGAGCAGACGGGGATGCCTTCGAACCGATCGTCGCCAGCGGGGAGCGCGGATCTCTTCCTCATGCTCGTGCAACCTCGCGAATGCTGCGAAACAGGGAGTTTGTCACGCTCGATTTTGGATGCAGGGTGAAGGGGTACCATTCGGATCTGACACGCACCGTTGGGCTGGGGCGGGTCTCCCAACGGCAGCGCCAGATTTATCATGCCGTTCTTCATGCGCAGGAACAGGCGGTGCGCAGTGCCCGGCCGAACATGGCAGCACGGGATCTCGATGCCGTGGCGCGCAATGCCATCGACAAAGCCGGGTTCGGGAAATATTTCACCCATTCCCTCGGCCATGGCCTCGGGCTCCATGTCCATGAGCGACCCCGGATTTCAGCGCTGAGCAGGGATACCCTCGTTGCAGGCAATGTCATTACCATTGAGCCCGGCATCTACATTCCCGGACACCTCGGCGTCCGGATCGAAGACGACGTGCTGATCACGGCCGACGGTTCACGCCGCATTACCCAAGCACCGAAAGAGCTGATGGTCCTGTAGCGTATGACGACAAACGAAGTGAACCCACGCAGAGTTCTTGTTCTTGCGTACTATTTTCCGCCCATGGGACTGAGCGGTGTTCAACGCACGCTCAAATTTGTGAAGTACCTCCCCATGTTCGGCTGGCACCCGACCGTCCTCACCGTCGATCCGACGGGCTACATCGCCCGTGACGAGTCGATGCTGCAGGAGCTCAATCCGGAGGCTGTCAGGATTGTGCGGACCGCGCAGGTCGGGCCCGGGCGGTTGTTTCCCCATAAGGAGGTCGTGAGACTTCCTGCGGAATGGAAGAGAAAGCTCCTCAGCCGCCTGAGCGACACCTTCTTTTTCCCGGACAACAAGTCGGGGTGGAAAAGGAAAGCCCTGGCGAAAGCGCTCGAACTACACGGTCAGACTCCCTTTGACCTGATCTTTGCCACCGCCCCGCCGTTCACCGCCTTTCTGATCGGAAAAGAACTGAAGAAGGCCATCAACAAACCACTGGTGTTCGATTATCGGGATCCGTGGGTCGACTATCCGTTCAAGTTCTATCCGACGCCGTTTCACAAGTGGGCCCACATCGGTCTGGAAAAGGCCGCTCTCCGTGCAAGCAGCCACGTCATCACCACGAACCGTCGCGTCAAGGAAATCCTTCTCCGCCGGTACCAGTTTCTCACCCATCATGACATTGATATCATCTCACAGGGGTATGATCCGGAGGACTACGAAGAGGCCTCGAGTTCTCTTCCCCGGCCGGCACCGGAGAAGAGAGGGCGGACGTCCACAAGCCGGAAGATGAAGGTGGCGTATGCCGGCGTTTTCTGGGAAGACCGGAAACCGGACTACGTTCTTCAGGCGCTCCACGATCTCTTTGCGGAACGCCCGAAGCTTCGCGGAAGAATTGAGGCGGTGTTCATCGGCAACTTCCGCGAGGAAAACAAGCGCCTCGTGACCCGCCTTGCGTTGCAGGACGCTGTGACCATACACGACTATCTCCCGCACCGGGATTGCATCCGGCAGTTGCTGCTGGCGGATGTGCTCTGGATGATTGTCGGCGACGATGTGGGCTCGCCGGGGAAAGTGTACGAGTACATCGGCGCGAAAAAGCCCATGCTCGGATGTGCGCCGGAGGGTTTTATCAAATCGACGATTCTCGAGGCAGGAGGAGTGGTCGTCGCTCCGACGGATGTGGTGGGGATCAAGAATGCGTTGCTGGGATTTTATGAGCAGTTCGAGAAACACAAGCTTCAGGGACCGCCGGACCATGTGGTCCAGAAGTATAACCGGGTGGCACTGACCGGTTCACTGGTCAAAATCTTCGAATCACTGATGCCACACTGACATGAACCTCCTGGTTATCGGTTCCGGCGGAAGGGAGCACGCGCTTGTCTGGAAACTCCGGCAGAGCCCGCGTGTTGCCAAGCTGTTTTGTGCCCCGGGAAACACCGGGATAAGCGCGCAGGCGCAGTGTGTCGGTCTCAAGGCGTCCGACTATGACGCTCTCGCAGCATTCGCTCTCCGTGAATCCATTGACCTTACCATTGTGGGCCCCGAGGCGCCGCTCGCCGACGGGATTGTGGATCTCTTTCGCTCCCGCGGACTCACCATCTTCGGTCCGACCAAGGCTGCTGCCGCTCTGGAATGGAGCAAGGCGTTTGCGAAAGACTTCATGTTCCGGAACGGGATCCCGACAGCGGGTTCAACGACATTTGACGCCGGTCAGATTTCCGCCGCACGGGCATTCCTCGATCGGTCCCCCCTGCCGGTCGTCCTGAAAGCCGACGGCCTCGCAGCGGGGAAGGGAGTTCTCATTTGCGCAACGCGCCAGGAGGCGCACGATGGGCTGACCGGGATGTTGGAGGCGAAAGCGTTCGGAGCCGCCGGCACGACCGTGGTCATTGAAGAATACATGGATGGGATTGAGGCCTCGGTGTTTGCCGTGACCGACGGTGAGCGGTTTGTGACGCTCGCTCCCGCACAGGACCACAAGCGTGTATTCGACGATGATCGCGGGAAGAACACGGGCGGCATGGGAGCCTACGCCCCGACCCAGTACGTTTCGGCCGAGGTGATGGACGTTGTGCGATCCTCCATTGTTGCGCCCACGCTTCGCGGAATGGCGCATGAGGGAAAGCCCTACGCGGGCTGTCTCTATGTGGGCCTGATGCTGACGAACGCCGGACCGAAGGTGGTGGAATTCAATTCACGCTTCGGTGATCCGGAAACGCAGGTGGTCCTCCCGCTGTACGACGGAGACCTCGCGGCCCTCCTGTCCGCTGCCGCTCGAGGCTCCCTGGCCGATGCAGCCGAGGGCGGCTCCGGCAGCGCACGATCAGCCAGCGCGGTGTGCGTGGTCCTGGCTTCCGCAGGGTATCCCGACAAGTATCCCGTCGGGCTGGAGATTCGAGGTCTCGATGTCGCCGGAGCTATGCCCGGCGTGTCCGTCTTCCACGCGGGAACCGCGTGGAAGGATGGGAGGATCGTCACCTCGGGCGGACGGGTTCTCGGGGTCACGGCTGCGGTCCGGGGCCAATCGCTTGCTTCGGCGATAGATCTTGCGTATGCTGCGGCCGGCAAGATTGCATTCGACGGGATGCACTTCCGTCGGGACATCGGTCGGAAAGGGCTTGCATTCTAACCATAATGTTCAACTCGAGAACACGGAGCGCCTTCACATGAAGATCCTGGTGACAGGTGGTGCGGGATTCATCGGTTCGCAGATCGTCGATGCGTTGCTTGGTCTGGGGCACAGCGCGGTGGTGGTGGATGACCTCTCCACGGGGCGCCGCCAGAATATCAATCCCCGTGCGACCTTTGTCAAGGCCGACATCCGTGATACCGCAGCAATGCAGCGGGTATTCGATCAGGAGCGCTTTGATGTGATGTACCATCAGGCAGCCCAGATGGATGTCCGCAAATCCGTCGCCGACCCGGTCCACGACGCCTCGGTGAACATCCTGGGAGTGTTGACATTGATGGAGTGCTGCGTCCGGACGGGGGTGAAGCGCGTTCTCTTTGCGTCAAGTGGAGGCGCGATCTACGGAGAACAGGACTACTATCCGGCCGATGAACTGCACCCGACGAGGCCGATATCCCCCTATGGTGTCTCGAAGCTCACGACAGAGAACTATCTCTATTACTACAAGGCTGTCTATGACATCGACGCGGTGAGCCTGCGCTACGCGAATGTCTATGGACCGCGGCAAAACCCCGAAGGAGAGGCCGGGGTGGTTGCCATCTTTGCCAGCAGGATGCTCCGGGGTGAGCAGCCGGTCATCAACGGCGACGGGAGGCAAACGCGTGACTATGTCTTTGTCGGTGATGTCGTTCGCGCCAATATCCTTGCGCTCAACCATCGGGGATCCGCCATGTTCAACGTGGGGACAGGCGTTGAAACGGATGTGAACACCCTGTTCCATCACATCCGGACGCAGAGCGGTTCCTCCTGCCGCGATATCCACGGAGAGGCGAAAAAGGGAGAGCAGCTCCGCAGTCTCCTGAGCTTCAAGAAGATTTCGGACACTCTCGGGTGGGCACCATCGCTCACGCTGGCCGAGGGGCTTCGCCGGACAGTGGACTATTTCAAGAACGAGAGTGCGCATGCCGCCCCGCCCTCCGGTCGATCGTGACAGAATCCGTGCCGGAGACAGGATCGCCATCGCGAGGGCAATCACCCTTGTCGAGAACTCCAGCCCCGGTACCGAGCAACTTCTCCGGGACATCTTTCCCCATACCGGCCGGTGTTTCCGGATCGGGATCACGGGCCCTCCGGGGGCGGGAAAGAGCACGATCACCAACAAGCTCGCGCAGTACTACCGGAAGCAAGGCCTCGGCATTGGCATTGTCGCTGTTGACCCGACGAGCCCGTTCACCGGGGGGGCGTTGCTTGGAGACAGGGTCCGGATGACGGATGTCGACCTGGATGCCGGTGTGTTCATCCGGAGCATGGCGTCGCGCGGGAGCCTGGGAGGTTTGAGCAAGACGACCATGGAGGCGGTTGATATCCTTGACGCTGCGGGGAAGGATGTGGTCATCATGGAAACGGTCGGCGTGGGCCAGTCGGAACTGGACATTGCAGGGGCGGCCGACACAACTGTCGTGGTCCTCGTGCCGGAATCCGGGGACTCGATTCAGGCCATGAAGGCGGGGTTGATGGAGATCGCCGACTGTTTTGTGTTGAACAAGGCCGATCGGTCGGGTGCGGATCAGGCGGTGCTTGCGATCCAGATGATCCTGAACTTCCGCAAATCGGAAGGGTGGATCCCGCAGGTTCTGAAGGCCGTTGCCTCAGAAGGCCAGGGGATCGGAGAACTCGCCACTGCGATCGAGCGGCACAAAACGTTCCTGCAGTCTTCCGGTCACCTGAGGCAGAAGCGTCAACGAAGGATGGAACGACGGATCAGCGAACTGATTGCTGACCGTCTGCGGTTTGATTTCTGGTCCGACGAGCGCCGGGCGCTCTTGGGGAAGCGAATCAATGATGTCATGAGCCATGCCGCGAGTCCCTATGATGTGGCGGCGGAGTTGCTCGGCGACGTTCGCGGCCGTTCATGATCGGGAAGCAATCTGAGGAGGAGCGATGGAGTTCGAGCTGACAGAAAGCCAGAGGGCCGTCAGGGATCTTGCGCGATCGTTCGCGGAGGGCGAAATGCGCCCGGTCGTGATGCAGTACGACGAATCGCGGGAGTTTCCGTTCCCCATTGTCGCCAAGCTGGGTGCACTCGGTTTCATGGGAATCACCTGGCCTGAGACGCTGGGAGGAGCCGGGCTCACAGACCTCGAGGCGATCGTCATCATAGAAGAGCTGGCGCGGGTGGATCCGTCGGTGGCCCTGACCGTCGCCTCGCACAACAGCCTCTGCACGGGCCACATCATGCTCTTCGGAAGCGACGAGCAGAAGCGCCGGTACGTGCCGGATCTTGCGGGTGGCCGGGCACTCGGCGCATGGGGTTTGACCGAGCCGGCTTCCGGCAGTGATTCCGGCGGGATGAAGACGGTGGCGAAGCGGGAGGGGACGGACTGGCTGATCAGCGGCAGCAAGACCTTCATCACCCAGGGGAGCGTTGCCTCGACCTACGTCATTCTTGCGGTCACGACTCCCGGGAAAGGGAAAAAGGGAATCTCGGCCTTCATCCTTGAGAAAGGGTTGAAGGGGTTTGTGGTCGGGAAGAAAGAAAACAAGCTGGGGATGCGATCAAGCGATACGGCGACACTGCTGTTCGACAATGTCCGGGTCCCGGCAGAAAATCTGATCGGCGAGGAAGGAGCGGGATTCAGACAGGCATTGGCCGTCCTCGACGGCGGGCGTATCGGCATCGCTGCGCTTTCCGTCGGGATCGCCCAGGGCGCCCTTGATGCCTCGATTGCCTATGCGAAGGAACGTGTGCAATTCGGTCGACCAATCGCCGAATACCAGGCCATTCAATGGAAGCTTGCAGAGATGGCGACGGAGATCAGCGCCGCGAGGCTGCTCACCCGGCGTGCGGCGTGGCTGAAGGCCACCGGTGAAGGGTATGCCCTTGCTGCGTCGCAGGCGAAGTACTTCGCGAGCGAAGCCGCGGTCCGTGCAACCGGGGAGGCTGTCCAGATCCATGGCGGCTACGGTTTCATCAAGGAGTATCCCGTTGAAAAGCTCTATCGTGACGTGAAACTGATGACTATCGGCGAAGGAACATCGGAAGTGCAGAAGATGGTCATCGCGCGGCACATTCTGAAGTGAGACCGGCGCATGGCACGCATCGGCACCCCCGTTCAGAATACCCCATCGCTCCAGGCAAATGAGCAGTCCGTCCGCATGCTGCTGGAGAAGCTCCGGCAGCGTGCCGTCCTCGTGCAGCAGGGAGGTGGGATGGAGGCCATGGCGAAGCTTCACCAGCGCGGGAAGATGACCGCCCGCGAGAGAATTGCGCGGTTGATTGATCCCGGAAGCACCTTCATGGAGGTCGGTCTCTTCGCTGCCTATGACATGTACGATGAGTACGGAGGTGCCCCTTCCGCGGGGACGGTGTTTGGCGTTGGGACAATTCAAGGACGGCTTGTGGTGATCGTTGCGAACGACGCCACGGTCAAGGCCGGCGCGTGGTTCCCCATCACGTGCAAAAAGAATCTGAGAGCCCAGGAAATCTCCATCGAAAACCGGCTGCCGATCGTGTACCTGGTCGATTCCGCGGGTGTGTTCCTCCCGCTCCAGAGCGAGATCTTTCCCGACCGCGAGCACTTCGGCCGCATCTTCCGCAACAATGCCGTCATGTCCTCGCTCGGCATCACGCAGATCGCGGCGATCATGGGGCCGTGTGTTGCGGGCGGGGCGTACCTCCCCATCATGAGCGACGAAGCGCTGATCGTGGACAAAACGGGGAGCGTGTTCCTCGCAGGGGCGCATCTCGTCCGCGCAGCCATCGGCGAGGACATCGACAATGAAAGCCTGGGCGGGGCGACAGTCCATTGCGAGATCAGCGGGGTCACCGACCATAAGGTGGCCAATGACGAGGAGTGCCTTGAAAAGATCC
>Ga0315275_10000775_pt1 | contig 26762 bp, 29 predicted proteins | sample YL17G03_0_MG_FD_205557 | JGI IMG/M metagenome (GOLD analysis project Ga0315275, IMG submission 205557) | Sediment microbial communities from Yellowstone Lake, YNP, Wyoming, USA - YL17G03_0 | ecosystem: Environmental > Aquatic > Freshwater > Lake > Sediment | place: USA: Wyoming | collected...
CAGACTCCATGGCAATTTCTTCTTCTTCAATCTGCTCAGAATTCAGATTCGACATGTATCCACTACCCGCTATACGCTGTACGCTAACCGCTGGTTATTACTTCGTGCTCATCAATTAGACGACTAAACAGCGTTGCTCGGTGGCCGGAACATAAGTGCATAAGAGCAGAAGTGCACAAGGGCAGAAGAGCATAGAGGCACAAGTGTACAAGAGCCAGGAAAACCGTGTAGCGGATGACTGGGGGGACTGGCTGCCGCAGGCCATTGTTTGTATTCATGATTTGTCGGCAATGTGCTTGGCGATCCCATTAACCAGGGTCCTAACATCCGCCAACAGTTGCCTGAGCTCATCCGCATCCACCTCAACGAAGGGCATATAGTCGTCCTGCTGTCTCTCGTTGAAGGCTCGATGGAGAGTCCTGGAGTACTCCCTCGGTAACAGGCCTGTCCCGATGAACTCCCTGTCAAAGAAGGCAATCACCGCGGAGTGTTTGGAGTACTGGAGCCGCTTGGTCAGTAGTACGGCCACAGCGGCGTAGAAACAGGCATAGTACAGCCTGTTGGCGGCTTGCTCGATACCGGCCGGCGTCCAGCAGAAGCTCCGAATCAACCAGGGCCTCCTTGGCCTGCTCCAGGCGATAGTCGACCAGCGATTTGAAGTCCTCATCTCTCATGCCGCAATCTCAATCCCTTCTCGGCGGACGTTCTGGGCATACTCAGTAAGCGACAACGGTCCCTTTTCGAATGCCTCCTGGCTGACAATGACTACCGAGATCATGTAGCCTTCTTCAAGGCTCAATTCCCAGGCCCGATCCAGGATCCGGCGTTTCGCACTCCGAGTCACTTGCCGCAGCTCCACCAGCAGGTCCAGATCAGAGCCTGGGTCCGCCTCGCCCCTGACCTGCGAGCCGTACGCGTACACCCGAACCACATCAATGTCCGGGAGGAGGCCCTCCCTCAATCTCCCGACCACCTCTTGTATGTGTTCAACCGTCATTGGCTTCACCAATCAATATACCCTGATTCCACTCTTACAGGGCCTGATTATAACGCAGTTCTTCAAAACCTGCAACTAAATTCCAGCCGACTAATATTCGCCGGTGGTTTTCGCTGATTGAGCCTCCAAACTACCCGCTGTATGCTACCCGCTGATGATACTGTGCTCATCGATTAGTCTGCTGAACAGCGTTGCTCGGTGGCCGGATACACAGATTTTCAGATTGCCTCTGTTTTCTTGCGGCGTTATAATTAGAATTAAATCGATGCAAGATTAATACGTTTTTGAGATTCCTATGATATTCACACGAATCACAATTGATCCGGACAAAATGTCAGGAGTTCCATGCGTTCGAGACTTACGCATGCCGGTGGCGACTGTTGTCGCTATGGTTGCCGAGGGTATGACCGAAGAGATGAGATTCTTCATGCCCACCCCGACTTGGAGCCTCAAGATATCCGTGAAGCCTTACTGTACGCCGCCGAAGCCGTGAAGGAGCGGGCGCTGCCATTGAAGACTGCATGAGATTCCTTGTTGACAACCCGGTTTCTCCTCTCGGGGCCGAAATGCTCCGCAAATCCGGGCGCGATGCAGTCCATATACGTGATTACAGGTTGCAGGCTGCCGCTGAGCCTGTGATTTTCGAACGAGCTTCTCAGGAAGGGCGCATTATTGTCACTGCGGATACTGATTTTGGCTCCTTGGCGGCTCGAAGCAAAAAACGTATTTTTAGACGTTCCCTTATGGCAGATATCGGTAGATTTCCCGCCGGTGCGGGCAACGAATGAAGCTTACAGTCTGGCCTTCTACTATAATACCAATGCGATACTGCCCGATCCGTATCCGATAGTAATTCTTGCCGCCCCTTAGTTTCTTGAGGTTGCCGATGTCCTGCAATGTGCGAGCATTCTCCACTTGAGCGATTGCGTCCTTGATACGGTCCTTAAGCGGCTTGTCCGTCAGGACCTTGACGTCTTTGAGAAAACTGCTTCGAAACTGGACGTTCAAGCCGGTTACTCCAGCGCCTTCAAGATGGTGTCCCTGCTGACCACTGCTGTGTCCTCGCCTTCCCTGATCGCCTGGGTCAGACCGATCTCTTCGATGGCCTCGGCAAGCATATCCCGAAGCAACTCGGGTTTCTCTTCCAAGACCTCAATGAGGGCCTCTTTGAGCAAGCTCCTCAGCTTTCCGTCATCTATGCTTATCGTACTCACGCTCAACTCCCTGAGATACTATTTAGGACTCATATATTGTAATTCGTGCGAATGTTATTGAGACATCAAATCATCAAAGATATTTCATTACAACTTTTGTACATATCAGCCAATATGCCCTGACCCATTCTTATAGAAATAATTATAACAAAGTATCTAAAAAATGCAAACCACAATCTCAGCCGACTGATATTCGCCTATAACCGCTAACCGATGATAAGTGCATAAGGCATAAGGGCATAATAGAATAAGAGCACAAGAGCATAAGTGAACTCCAAATACCGAACCCTGCTGCCTTATCCCTCAACGCCAAGCCTGAAAACCATATCGTTTAATTATGCGATTTCAATGCCTGTGCTGATTATCTCCGACAGGATACTGGCCTTATCGTGGTCTTTATATTCATCCCAGAAGATGCACTTCGGCTCTATGGCGGCATCAACACCGAAGGCTGCGTGGAAAAGCCCAGCCGTAATCTCGATACGTTTGGAGTGATCCGCCTCGTCAACAACCACGGCGATGTCGATATCGCTATGCTCCGTAGCCCGCCCTTTGGCATAAGAGCCATACAGCAGCACTTTCTTAATCGGGAATAGCTGCCTGACTGATTGGTAGAATCTTAATACTTTCTCGCGAACTATAGCCTGCCCTTGATCCATTCAAAAAGCTCCTGTGTTGACGTCAGAACAAGGTTAGCCTTGTCTTGCGTCATCAGCTTTGCCAACTCTTCGATGTCCTCCGTATATCGGGATTCAATGTAATAGGAATTCAGCGTTTCGACGAATTCGAGCATCCGGGCGTCCATATCCGCCTTACAGGGTAGTTCCGCCACAAGACGCAGAAGATTGTGTGTGTACGGCGGCGTCGCTGCATGATGTTTTACGTAGCAGGCCTTCAGAATCTTCTCGATGGCTTGCTGACACATGGAGGCCACATAAAGATAACGCCTCGTTTGCAGCAAAGCTTTTGCCGTCGCCAAATCATATTCCGCCAGCGACAGCCAGTTATTGATTATCTTCCGACACATTTCTTCAACTTACAGTCTTTCTCTTTTTCGTTCTCGGCAATCGTCTTGGTTAGAGCTTTTGCATCCGTCAACAGGTACGCATGGTTTCGCTCTTATAACGACTAATCATAACGCAGTTCTTCAAAACCTGCAACTAAATTCCAGCCGACTAATATTCGCCGATGGTTTTCGCTGATTGAGCCTCCAAACTAACCGCTGTATGCTACCTACTGATGATACTGTGCTCATCGATTAGTCTGCTGAACAGCGTTGCTCGATGGCCGGCGGATTCGTAGGAGCCGGTAGAATTCGGGTCTCAGGTGTGACTCCAGCGGTTAGCTTCTTTTATCGGTAGGCATCTTTGCGATGTCTGACACGGAGGATCACGATTACTATTCGTGCTTGGAAGATTTCATAAACTATACGATACTGGCCGACACGAACACGGTAAGTGTTATCGGAACCCTGGAGTGTCCTTACTCCTGCCGGAAAGGGATCTGTTGATAGGGACTCAACAGCCGAGATTATTCGAGGGATGACTTTCCTGTCGAGTCGTTTTAGCTATCGCATCGCCGACGTTTTCCATTCAATTTGATAGGTAGCCATTCCGCTTTAACTCTTCCATGACATCTGCATGAGGTATAACCGGCTCTTCCCGCCTCTCAGCAACAACTGCCAAATCCTGCAGATCTTCGATAAGCTCTTCATACTCCTTAATGGACAAAATGACGGCTTTTTTATTGCCATTAACGTCTATTACATATTCAGGATTCAGTTTTGGTGCGGAACGCATAATATCAACCTCAGTTTTTCTGTTCTTAGTTTTTGCCAATCGATCCGGTATAACTTTTGTACCTATCGGCAAATATGCCCTGATTCCACTCTTACACTCTCACACGACCTGATTATAACGCGGTTCTTCAAAAGCTGTAATTAAATTCCAGCCGACCAATAACTGAGTCTGCAGTTGAATTGTGGCAACCACGTATATTGATGAAAGAAATCGTAAATGGAACTATTAACGGAATGGGTGCGCCAGAGACTTGGCGGACAGCCAGGGTGGTTGCCCCTTAGTTGGTGTCGACCCAGGCGATGAGCTGGTGCAAACTCACGGGATCGACCTTTACTTCGTAGTGGCTGCCGGTCATTGTGATATCGATGAGTTTGCTCGTGTAGGATAGGTGCTTCATCGGACGCAGGGTAACATGGCTTTCGGGGTCGCTTTGGGCGTAATTTTCGGCCATGATAGCTCCGGCGATACCTTTTCTTTCGGGGTCGATTCCGCTGAACTGTGCGCCGCCGACCAGGGTGACATACGGCTCGTTGAACATCAGGTATCCCGGTCTCAAGGTGAGGTCGAGCTTCTCTCTACCTGCTCCGTCGCCTTGATGGCACTTTCCGCAGTATTTATCGAGGACCGGCTGGACAAAGAGCGGGTGTAGCTGATGCTTTTCGTGCCCCAGGGCGGCGGTGTAAGCTCGGCGGCCTCACGCCGAAGGGCTGCGGCGGCCTTGTTGGGGACGGCTGTGCTGTGCATCTCGTGGCAGCCGAGGCAGCCTCGCTGCTCGCCGGGCATCACTCCGGTAAACGAGCGCATCGTCTGCAATGCGCGATAGTGCTCATCGAGGAGTTGAAAATGGAGCGTAAGGCCGGCTGGGACCTTGAAATACACCGAGCCATCCGCCTGGATGGGTACTGTCCCGAGGATGCGCTTGACGCCGTCGTCCTGGATTAGCGAAACGACGGGGCCGGAGAAGCGTCCAGCTCGAATACGTGCGGGCGTCCATTTGGATTACTCGCAGATACTTGGCCATGCCCCTCGGCAGGTCGGGCACTCCCTGATAGACATCGGGGCTGTAAAGCGTTCCGGGTTCGGGCTGTTTTCGGTCGTTGCCTATTCCGGGCCATGCGACACGGTCAGTCTGGGCTGGCGGGCGTTTGCGGGGGGCCAGAGGCATCGCATACCAGACGTTGTGGGCCCCTTCGCAAATCAGCTCGCGATTGCCATAGACGTCCATCAGGTACAGTCGGAACTTATCCCCGCTGCGAGCCGAGACGAGGAAGTCCTCTTCGCTGAGCGGGTATGAGCACGCCGTCGGCATTGCCCGCCGATTCGAGCCCGTCGGCGAAGGCCGCGCTTGTCAGGAGAATTCCGCTGAAGACAAATGCGAGCGAAAGGGGGGCAGGAATCGGAGTAATCCGGGATTTGCCATTTAACGTCATAAACGCTACTCCTGTACGCCACGTCCTCCATGATAACGCAATATGCGGGTCGATTTCAACACCCCTGTGGGGACGCTCTGAGAATGGGCGATCTGAGAATCTGTTTGGCAAGCGCCTGTCTGGTCACCTGTGCAACACACGCTAACCCTATCGCATTAAACCGTTTCGAGGCGTAATTTTTACCCACTTGCATCCCCCGGCGGTTTCTGCTAATCTCCAAACATGCAATCCAATCCGATCACAACCAACCTTACATTCGCATAAGGAGCCACCCATGGATACCTACTGTAGTACCTCTTCACGACGCGATTTCCTCAGGCACTCCGCCCTGTCAACGGTTGCCCTCTCTCTGCCCGCCTGGATCATCGGACAATCGGCCGCATCGCCCAGCGAAACCGTCCGCTTTGGCCTCATCGGATGCGGTGGACAGGGTTGCGGAGACGCCAAAAATGCCTCTCGCTACGGCAAAATCGTCGCGGTCTGCGACGTTGACGCCAGCCACCTCGCAACCGCCCAAAAAGACTTCCCCGGCGCTGAAGGCTACTCCGACTTCCGCAAGCTCCTTGAACGCAACGACATAGACGCCGTCATCTGTGGAACCGTCGACCACTGGCACACCATCATCGCCATGGCCGCCATGAAAGCTGGCAAAGACATCTACTGTGAAAAACCACTGACCCTCACCATTGACGAAGGCAAGCATCTGGTCGAAATCCAGCGTCAAACCAAGCGTATCCTCCAGACCGGCACCCAGCAACGCAGCGATACCCACTTCAGGCTTGCCTGCGACCTCGTCCGCAACGGCCGCATCGGCAAGATCAGCAAGGTCGAAGTCTGGCTCCCGGCAGGCCTGCGACAAGGCCCGTTCCAGACCTCCAAAGTCCCCGAAGGCTTCAACTACGACTTTTGGATGGGCCAGACCCCAGAGACCCCGTACATCAAAGAACGCACCCACTTCAGCTTTCGCTACTGGTGGGACTACTCCGGTGGAACGATGACCGACTGGGGCGCCCACCATAATGACATCGTCCTTTGGGCCCTCGAAAAAGACCACTCCGGCCCCATCTCAGTCGAAGGCAAACAACTCGTCGACATGATCCCCGGAGGCTTCACCGCCGCCAGCGAATATACCGTCACGTATACCTACGATAACGGCGTCGTTCACACCTGCAACAGCACCACCGCCAGCGAATGGCACGGCGGCGTCAAGGACCCTAACGGCCAGCAGCATGGTATCAAGTTCCACGGCAGCGACGGTTGGATCTGGGTCACGCGAGGCATCATAACCGCCAGCGACCGTTCCCTTCTTACGAAGAAACTCCCCGAAGACGCCCCCCGTGTCTACGTCAGCAACGACCACATGGCCAACTTCATCGACTGCGTCAAGACCCGCAAGCCCACCATCTGCCCCGCCGAAATCGGCCACCGCTCCGCCAGCCTCTGTCACCTCGGTGTCATCGCCATCCGCCTCGGCCGAAAACTCAAATGGGACCCTGCCAAAGAACAATTCATCGGCGACGACGAAGCCGACAAACACCTCAGCCGCCCCATGCGAAAACCCTATGACTACGACATGATCTGAGATTTTCGGTCTTCGTCTGCGAGGTTCAGATATAGATGTTACGATGAGTTGAGATATGCTGTGGAGCGTTGGCGGATGGATCATAATCATTACCGGCCCCATAGCAGCCTGGGCTATATGACACCAGCAGGCTTTGCCGAACTGTGTTGCCAAGCCGGCTGCATCAGGCCGTATACGCCAGTGCTCGATGGAGTACAGGACTGTGGAATCCTCTCATAGAGGCTGGACCAAAAAAAGGGGGCAGATCACCACTTCTGCTGCAAGCATCCTTCATGACTACGGGGGCCCGCGGGATTATCGGGACGGAGATGTTGCAGCATTTCGAGTGCGTGTTGTCTCTGAGAAGGAAGAAGTTAGTTTTGATAGGGCACACGACGAGTGGCAGGTCAGGGCTATGTGGATGACTTATTTGACGGCCTGCCTGCGAGAAGCCGGGCTCGTCAGTTTTTTGAGGCGACTTCCTTGAGAATAGCGATATCCAGGGCCTGATCGGCCACTACTTTGCGTAAACGGGCATTCTCCTTCTGAAGCCCCGGAAGCTCCTTGACCATCTCCGGGCTCATTCCGCCATACTTCTGACGTCAGCGGTAGTAGGTCTGTTCCGAGACTTCGATCTCCTTACAGACTCCCGGGATGGTCTTGCCCTGTCCGATCAGGACATCCGCCTGGCGGAGTTTGGCCACGATCTGAGTGCCTGTGTGTTTCTTCTTCATAGTAAAGGTCTCCTGAAAACCGGTGCTGCCACATCTGAACGGCCGATGCTCGTTCCTGCCGTAATCCGCTCTCGCCGCCATCACCCCAAGCTGGGGCGGCGAGAGAAAGGTGAAGACAGGAACCTGCCGGGTCCGCCTCGAGCCGACCCTTCTACCTTTCAAATCGGCAACACAACTACAATATCTTCCGGAAACCTCTCATAAGATATGGACCAATTTCCGGGGGCAAGACCAGCCAGGCTTCGCCGGCTGGGAATGCCAAATGACCAATTCCGCCGCATTTGCGCTGGTCAATGCCGGGAGCATCAACATGACCAGACTGGAGAACCGGTTGGCAAGCATGAAGTCTCGGTTAAAGGTTCGCTTCATAGCTTGAATACCCTCATTACCTTGTCATTTCGTTTCACGAACGCCCATCCCAAACCACCTGGTCGCCCGGCTTGGGCGTCAGGTCGCGGGTCGCATTGCCATAGCGCAAACGACCGGGACTGCTGGAAAGGGATCGCACGGTGGCGGAAATGAGTTGGCCTTCCTTCCACATGAGGTCCACCTCAAAGCCGCCGCGCGCACGCAGGCCACGTACCGTCCCGGTGTGCCAGGCTTTTGGCAGGGCGGGCAGCAGTTCGAGGACGAACCGGCCATCGGCCGTCGTTTCTTGGCTTTGCAGAAGCATTTCGGTTACCGCCGCACAACCTCCGAAATTGCCGTCGATCTGGAATGGCGCATGAAGACAGAACAGGTTTGGTGCGCCACGACCGATGAGCATGGACAGGAGCTTTTCGGCACGGTCGCCGTCGTGCAGGCGGGCCCAGAAGTTGGCCTTCCAGGCCATGCTCCAGCCGGTGGAGGCGTCGCCGCGCCTTTCGAGGGAAAGCCGGGCGCCTTGGTAGAGTTCGGGCGTGCCCGGGTTGATTTCACTTCCGGGGCACAGACCCCAAAGATGAGAGCTATGGCGATGATTGACTTCTGTTTCCTCAAAATCCTCCTGCCATTCCATGATGCGTCCCTCGGCATTCACGCGAGTTGGAGCCAGTTTGGCGCGGGTAGCGTCAAGGCTCTTGGCGAACGCTTCGTCAACCCCCAGAATTCGCGCGGCGGCAGCGGTGCTCTTCAACAGATCGCGGGTGATTTGCTGGTCGAAGGTGGCGCCCACGCACAGAGCGGTTGTCCGCCGTTTGCCGTCCTTGTCCTTGTAGGCGTAGCTGTTTTCCGGCGAGTTGGAAGGCACGACCACCAGTTCGCGGGTCTTCGGATTTTCCACGAGCACGGCTTGCATGAACTCGCTAGCGCCACGCAAGATGGGGTAGTATTCGCGCAGGAACGCCTTGTCCTGGGTGAAGGCGTAGTGCAGCCAGATATGCTGGGCGAGCCACGCGCCGCAGGTCGGCCCGATGCAGGCGGGCAGGTAGCTCGGCGAGGTGTCATACCACGGATTCTGCGTGTGGTTGGCCATCCAGCCGGGGGCGTTGAAGTAGGCCTTGGCGGTTTTCTGGCCTTCCAATGACACACTCTGGATGAACCGCAGGAGCGGCAGATGACAATCCGAAAGGTTTCCGGCCTCCACTGGCCAATAATTCATTTGCAGGTTGATATTGCTGTGGAAGTCGCCTCGCCAGGGCGTGTCGTATTCCTCGGCCCAGATGCCCTGCAAATTGGTGGGCAACTGGGAATCGGGCCGCGAACCGGATACGACCAGGTGGCGGCCGAATTGGAAATAGAGCGCCGCCAAAGCCGGGTCGGGAGTCTTTTCCTGCGTTTTCACACGGTCGGGCGTGGGCAGCTTGGAGGTCGGCCCCTCAGGCAGGGTCAGTTGGCAGCGTTCCATGTAAGCGCGGTGATCGGCAACCGCACTTGCACGGAGATCGTCAAACGATTTGGCCAGGGCTGCGTCGAGACGCCGGCGTGCCAGTTTGTCAAACTCCTTGTCCTTCCAGCCTGTGCCCGCCGACACGATGAGCATCACCTGGTCGGCGCCGACAACGGCCATGCCCTGTTTCGAGACGGAAACCGTACCACCTTTGGCGCGGGCGCCCAACAGGGCCATGTAACGCATGCCCTTGCCACCACCGCCGGGTTTCTTGAACGGCAGTTGGCCTTCGAGCACATAGACGCCGCCATCGGCGCGAGAGGCTGAATCGTGGTCGCGGGTCAGCGCTGCGGAGAACGAAAGCGCGCCCGGTTTGCCGGCTTTCAGATTCAGCGCGATCACCTCGTCCGGCTTGGAAACCAGCAGGTCGCGCGTGAAGGAGACGCCCTTCCACTGATACTCGGTGTGTGCCACACCCTGCATGAGATTGAGATCCCGGCGATAACCATCCACCGCCAGGGGAAGCGATGGCGTGCCGGCGCCGGCAAGGGTAATCTCCGATACCTGGAAGGTCCCCACCGATGTGGGCGCGAAGGTGAAACGATAAAAACGAAAATCACCCGGGCGGGGAATCTCGAACACACTGGTTTGCTTGCGTTTCTCAAACGGTTTGTCCAAGGCTCGCCGATCCACCTCGACCCAGGCACTGCCATCCGCGGAACCTTCGAGTACCCAGGATCGCGGATCGCGATTCGGCACATCATCACCGCTGGTGAAAGCATAGGAAGCGACGGCCCTGGCGGCCGGCAACCGCATCTGCCAACTCACCGGCGTGCTACCGTTATTCACGCACCATTTTGTGTCCGGATTGCCGTCAACTGTATTCTCAACGGTTTTTCCATCACCGGCAGCGTGTCCGCTGGGGGAAGATACCATGATCTCCGTGCCGTCGTCGAAATCGACGATCAAATTACCCAGTGTCTGGTAGGAACCAAACTGGTTGATATCCCCCCAACCCTCGACGCCATCGGCATAGCGAAAACTCTTGCCCAGGAGGTTATCGGCGGCAGAAATGTCACCCGCGAAAAGTTTTTCGCGCACTTCCGGCAGGCACTGGTAGGCGTTGTATTTGTTGCCGTCATAGGAACCTCCCGACCAAAGAGACGACTCATTGAGCACGACGTGTTCCGTCCCCACCCCGCCGAAATCCATGGCTCCCAGGCGTCCATTGCCCAATGGGCAGGATTCATGAAACGACCTGGCCGGACTGGTGAACCATATGCTCATCGGTTCAGCGGGCGGAGATACTTCAGCGGCCTGACAGAGACACCCAAGTGCTGCAATTGCAGCCGTAGCGGCCAGTGACATGCTCCAATGTTTAATGATCATATCATTCCTTTCAAATGCGGGTACGGGCGTTTTCAATCCGTGCCAACCTGGCATCCCCCCAAGCTGACCCAAAGAAACCAAATGCCCAAGGTTGTCATCATCACTTCCATTCCATCAGCCAGCCCACCCCTGCGATCCTATACCGAAGACCGTCCAGGGGATAAGGGGCAGAGCAACATCGCGGGGGATGGCGGCGGAAAACCGCGGTACCCGAGGTGTACTTACCCTACGACGCCAGATGTGTCAAGGGAGTATTGTTCGCATTTTGGGATGGCCAAGGAACATCGTATCCCCCTTAGAAGGATAAGGTGTATGACTGATGATTGCTATAGGAGACTTAAGAAGCTATGGCAGGGGCTGTTCCCGACGCAGTCAAATCGCTCACGAGCAACGGACGAATCGAGACGTATGGCTGTGTCCGGGACCATTCAACTTTGTGGCAGTTTTGTGGCAATTCCAGTTCGAAAACAGTTCTGGAACCAGTTCCAAACCAGTTCGAAAACAGTTGCTAAGTCCTTATGTGGCCTATAGTAAGTGCTTATTTGACAACGACTTAGAAATGCGTGTTCCCTGCTTTGGGAGCAGGAGGCCGCTGGTTCGAATCCAGTCACCCCGATTATATAACTGCTGTGAAGGGAAGTGTTTACGCGCATTTCTCAGGTATTACTGTGAAGCCGCCAGATTGCTTTTGAGAACCAATTGCGAACAAAGGGTGCGCGAACGTGACATCTCTGGGCGACAAAAACGTGCTTAGCGGCTTGGAAATGGGCGTTGCTGAGGAGTGCAATGGCGTACTCCTGCCGCGGAGGAAGGCGCTCTCATAGAAGTCATTGTAGTTGGACTCAGCGGTTGCCCAAACACCTGACTATATCAGGTGGTACCAATCGAACCCAATGAACACCGCCTGAGGTTTGAGTGGGAGATTGGTCCGAGCAGGAGCAACGGACAACAAGTCCGGAACCACGGTTTGTAAGTGCTTGTCACAAAACGACTAACAATTGACATTACAGGACTTATGATCCTGGCCGAAGCGAAGCCGAAGCGAAGCCGAAGCCGCGCCGTAGGCGAAACGAATCCGCTTGTGGCGCGCCTGTTGCGCGCTTCGCCGCTTGGGTTGGTCTTCTCTGGTACGAATCTGGCAGTGGGTGACGGCTCCCTCTACGCCGCGTGAGCCGATTCCCTAACCTGGGCATCCAAATCGAAAAGCTGCCTGGCGTTCTCCCCCAGAATCTTTCTCTCCTCTCCGGCCGGCAGCCCGGTCTGGGCCAGACACTTACGAATCAACGCCGGGTCCACCCAAGGATGATCGCTTGCGAAGAGCAGACGCTCCGGCCCGAGCAATTCCGAACAGAACTTGATCGCCTGTGGCAAAGGTGAGACGATGTCGAGCCAGACCTGCTTGAGGTATTCGCTCGGCAGTCGCGTCAGATGCTGGGGTCCGCGTTTGAGCACACTGATCTGATGATCGAGCCGTCCGATGATATACGGCAACGTACCGCCGAGGTGGGGACAGACCAATCGCAATCGCGGATACTCGTCAAGAATGCCTGACATGATAATCCGAGTCAGGGCCGTAGTGTCCTCAAACATGTTCCCCAGGGAACTGGTCATCTCGTAGTCCTTGACGACCTCGGTCGTGAGCGGCTTGGCGGGATGCAACAGCAGTGGCATGTCGAGCGCCTCGGCGCGGGCGAAGAGTGGCCGGAAGGCTGGCTCATCCGGAAAACGGCCTGCGAGATTCGTGTACAGGAGAATGCCCCGCATGCCCAGATCGTGGACACAACGGTTCAATTCAACCAGTGTGGCCTCCATGTCCGGCAACGGCAAGACGCACAGTCCCAGAAACCGCGTCGGATGCTTTTTCACAATGCCGGCGATAAAGTCGTTCATCACCCGCGCGAGCCGTGGTCCATCTTGGCCGAACCATTCCGGTCCCGGGTCATTGATACTGAGCGCCGTCATGGCAATCCCGTTGGCGTCCATCGCGGCGAGCTTGGCCTCCACACTCGTGTGGTTTGGCAGAACCTTGCGATGCCAGTCGCCCATCTTCACAACCTGTTGGCCGTCCTTGCGATAGACCAGCGGGTCGTCGGTCCGCTTCTCCAAAAGCGAAAGCACTTCTGGACAGTAGAGGTGGCTCTGGCAATCCAGAATGAACGGCGTCAGATGGACCGTCGTCTCAGAGCCCGAAACCGTTCGGTTTTTCGGCACGGACGCAAAGGCCGTCCAGGTTGCTGCGGTCGCGCGGAGGAAAGATCTGCGGTTCATGGCTTGCTCTCCACATTGCTGATGCACTTGGTCCCACATTTAGTCTCGACACCTTCGTTATGGGATGTGCCCGCGACGATCCTCCGGCCCGAGCCCATATCGGCAACAATGCCAATCACGACCAACAATTCAATCAGGGTGAAGCTATTTCTTCCATGCATATCATGTCTCCTGCCAATAGAACAGGCGTGTCTCGCCGGCCCTGAACGGATGACTCCACTGCCGGATGCCGACGCCAAGTGGTTCGCCGGTCAGAACGTCCTGGAGCTGGACCTCGACCGGGAAATGCAACTGTCGTTCACCATCGTCTTGAGCGTGTAGGCAGATCAGCGAGCGGCAGGCGTAGAGCACATCATCCCGGGCGTTGAAGAGGTGCACGCCGGCCGCTCGTGCCAATTCGCGGTAGCCGGCGGCCGGCATGTCGGCCGTCGATGACCACAGCGATATCCAGCCGGACTCCTCCCGCACGCCCACCCCAGAAGGACCAAACTGCTTCAGAACGGTCTCCTCACCCAATTGAAAAGATGCTCCGCCGCCGGCCGTACGAACGAGTGCGAAACCCGTCAGGTCGCGGCACAGGTCGACCGAGGCATCGTTCTCTGAAAACCACCCGGCCGCGCAGCACCACAAGAGATGCCTGCCGTCACGCTTCAGTTTGCCGGCGATCATCCGCCGCTGAGCGGTCGTGGCCTGAAAACAATTGAGGAAGATCACGAGTTTGTATCGGCCTACATCCAGATCTTCGAGATCATCGAGAAGGACATGATCGACCGGCGTGCCGATGCGGAGCAATTGGTTCTGCGGTGCGAGCAGCAGCTCCCGCAGCAGGGGGCTGCGGGGACGACACCATGCACACGAGGCTTCATCGGCGACAACGAGGACCTCTGCGATGGAGGATCGGTCCCACGAGGCCGCCTCCGCAGCAAGCCGGTTGAGGGCCTTCACCTCCGCCATGAGCTCGGGGGCATCAAAGTAACCGCCGTGCAGATCGAACCACGCCTGGTACATCCCGTGGCACAGCGCAAAACCGAGGCCCCGTCGGTACATCCAGCATGACTTCTCGGCCGTCTCGGTGTAGCCCAGCGAGCGAAGCTGCACACCCAGGTTGCGCGTCCAGTCAGGATCATCGTCCCGCCAGCCCGCCGCCTCCAGCTTCTTGCGGGCAAGGAACGAAACCACGTCGTTATCGTGGTACCACACCTTCCCGTGCAGACGTACACTGGCCGCCGGGGAGCGGGCATAGTCGCCCCCGTCCCCGGATGCGCGACTGAAATAGCTTGCGGTCACGGCCATGAAATCGAGTTGGTCGCTCGCGAGAAATCGCGCCATGGCATTATGCCCGAACTCCGGATCGCCGGCGAATTCATACATGTAACCATAGAAAGCGCCAACAACATTCTGTCCGCCGCAAGCATCTTTAGCCACACGAGCAAAGTAGTCAATTGTCTCGGGAATCAGTTCATTCCAGAAGAGATAGAAGTCCACCACATTTCGGTGCTGAGCATCGCGAAACACTCCGTCCCCTTCATGCAGCCTTTCCTGACATGTAGGGACTGCAGCATTATCGAAGTCAATATCATCACGACTCCAAGCCTGGCGCAAGGCAGAGGCGTCTTTGTACCTGTCTCGCAACCATTTCCGGAATCCAATTGCTGTGGGAGCACTGTAGCCAGCCATGTTTTTTGTGTTGCAGGTCCAGTGGTAGAACTCCTCGGTGTGCATGCCGCTAAGACACCAGCCGAATATGTGGGGGCCGAAGCGGGATCCTCGCACATGTTCAATCAGCCTGCGCAATGCTCCGCCGACTGCATCGCGCCACTGCGGCGATGCAAGGCTTGGAAATGCGCGGTCCTTTGGGAGTGTCGGATTCGTGCCTGCAGGAAAGGTGGATCCGTCGTCTAATTGCTCCAGTGCTTCAGGATGTTCTTGCAGCCACCATCGGGGAGTGCCCAGATTCACACGGGGAAGAAGCATCGCATCCGGCTTGACGGCCAACACAGCCCCGGCGCGTTGCTCAAACTGTGAATAATCCCAAGTATCGCTATCAATCCAAGTTGTACTGGAGTGGCCGTAATCACATGCCGCCGCATTCGCACTGAATCCAAATATCTTTGTGCTGGCCTCGGCAAACTGCTCGAAGTAATGCCGGGTGGGCACATAAGTCTCAAACGCAGGCCGCAGCACCGGCTTGTCATCAAAGACGAAGGTGGGAACACCGCCTACGGATGCAACCCGAGTAGTCTGCCACTTGAACTCTGGAGTCGAATCGCCAGCCAAAGCTGCGATTGTGCAGCTTGCACCGCCTACGGCGGTGACCTTTAGAAACTCTCTTCTTGTGACTCTACGCAGAGCCATAGTCTGTCAGTACCTTACGGTTATCACTTCATGGACGTCATTGACTGCGGCTACAACGCGCCGACCGCTCTGTTGTAGGTTTGTAGATTTGCTGAAGGCAGAAGCATTCTTGATTGGCTCAGCAAATTCTAGAGATACTCGGTACAGCGGAGCGTCTTCGATAAGCCCGGGCAGGACGTAAGGCCGGTTCTTGGGAGGCGTCGTTTGCGGCGACGAATTATAGCCGAGCAGGTGAATGCGAAGCGCACACGCCGATGGCTTATCGGTCACCACGGCCTCAACGTTTACCGGGGCAGTGATACGCACTCGCGGATTGGGATTGAGCAGACGAATCGCATTGACGAGCAAGCGGCGTGCCTCAACGATATGATGTTCGCTACCAACAGAATAGTCCGGGGAGCAAGCAAAGGTCAGTACCGAACCCTTACCAATCCGGTTTATTAGAACGGCTGGGCCGACAGCAGACTCGGCGCTCATCGGCCAATCGGTCCCCTCCTTGCCCTCACGCTGGCGGGTAGTCCGATACGGTTGCATAAGCTCTCCGATGACCTTAGCCGATCCCGGCTCAAACATTACAGCTGGCCCTTCGACTAAAAAAGGCCAATTGACGGGAATACCGTGACGCAACTGTCGTTCTTCATTGGAGTCCCCAGCATCCGACCCAAATAGCACCCAGTTGTCCAAGGAATCGAGCTTGCGTATGAACTTCGCCCCAGTGAGTTGTTCAAGCGAAGACGTTTTCAGAAGCCCTCCCATCCTGTCATAGCAACCGCTCAGGCCGGTGACAATGAGTTTGCCTCCTTCTTTCACATAACGGAGCAGCAATTCCACTTCCTTATCCGATACGACGCCAGCATTTGGTAGCAAGATAATCGGCACCTGTTTGAGTAACTCGATGGTCGCATTTTCATCAAGCACAACGCTCCATGGGATGTGCTCATAGACCAAGGCCTTGTGGGTGCCTTGGAAGCCTTGGAAATATGTTTCCGGATGTTCACGTCCGACCCAGTCACGAGTCCGGCTGCTGAAATATATACCCACTTCCGAAACCGGGTCATGGCCGAAGTGGGACCGTTTGCTGTGGACTTCCTCTAAGGCCTTGGCGATCCGCTCGTATGCCACTGGATCAAGCCAACCGTCAAAACCCGTCTTATCCACAATCGTAACGAAAGCACCATGTGATAACAGGGTAAGAAGTTCCCAACGGATATCGTTGAGCGGCCGTGTCGTCTGGTCGTGATACATACGAACACCCCGCTGCATAGCTACCTGAAACGGCAGGCCGGGCGTCGAGGCCCTGTAGAACTCGGCATTCAATCCGACTGTCAATGCGCTGAAACCCCATACGCCCGTCTCGCCAGTAACAAAGTCGGCGTTGTCTGCGTGCTGTACCGGCCGCTGCCCGACCTCCCAGGAAAACGGCGGATTACCATGGTAGTTGTAATCTACTGTCGCCTTCGGATTTAGTTTTTTGATGTGGTTGTAAAGAGCCTTCTCAAACCGCTCGCTCGTTGCGTAGCGAAACTCGAGCATTCGGTCCCAATCCTCATCCCAGGTCATGTCTCTGGGCATCGCTCGCCCGTATTCATCCTCATACTCCTTGCGGCAGTGCTCACACCAACAGCCATACGGCGGACCGAAGCCCTGATCGAGCATATCTATATGAAATCCATCGATCCCATAGGCCAATTGTTCGGCGACAATGTCCTTCATTGCATCAAGATAGCCGGAGTTGTAACAGAATCGGCCGATGCGGTTGCCCTCGCAATCTCGCATCTCCAACTCCGGGTGCTCTTTTAGAAAATGGCCGCCTTGCTGCACCACGCAGTATGCAATGACTGGCAGATTGTGCTTCTGTGCCTCCTCTATCGTTTCTCGGAGTGCATCCCTTTTGCCAAGTCCAGGGGCCTTTGGCAGTAGCTTCGAGTCGTAATAGGCGTAGTCCCCGTCGCGTGCCCAAATGACAAGATAATCGCAATTCGCCGACAAGCAGCAACGAACAATTTCACGCCCTTCAAACTTGCCACAGTAGCGTAAGTCTTCACGGTCACTATGGCCAAACTGTGCGCCGGTTGGGCCAATTTCCATTCCAACCAGAGAACGTTGGTACCACGGTTCAGTGCTACGTGTTTTAACCTTTGGCTCCATGCCAGGCGATTGTGCGTCCATCCCCGTGCAGGAAATACTCAAAACCACCAGAAGGACAACCCACACCCATGTGGTTCTAACTAGGCAAGATGGATTCATTCTTAGACTCCTGTTCCAATCGGCACCAAACCACAGAGCCGCCCTGCTGAAGGGGCGTTTTCTCAACCATTCAATCTTGGGCAATGGCCTGTCAGTCTGATCTGTAGGGATTGGTCCATGGTACTTACGATATATACCAACTTTCTCTGTCGCCGTGATAAACATCCTGGTTCTCTTGGAACCCATGGGCTACCAAGGACGACTGACACAGTGGGCAGTATATGTCCACGGTAATATATCCACCTGATCTTATCGAAGACCAGGTTGGAGTAGCCATTTCTTTATTTCGACCTGCAACTACAGATGGGGCAACGTTGGTCTATGTGGTCTTCACTTGAACCTTTTCTTGAGCTTCAGATAATCGGCATAGGCGGCGTTGCAGTCCATTGACTTTTCGTCATTTGAACAGTGTAGAAGTATGCCAAAGCTCAGGCGGAGAGACTCGTCTTTCTTGACGATCACTTTGCCTGCCTCGCCAAGATTAAACGCCTTCTTTCCGAATGGATTTGCCGTCATGAATCCGTAGTCGCGTACGTGCCATCGGCAGGGGCCGAAATTATTCGGATCGGGCATTATCATAACACCAGCAAAGACGCCGTCGATCGAGCCGGCATAGTCACACCATAAGCTCGGCTTTCCCCAAATTTGCTTTTCATTGATATTACCATGATCGTCGAGGATTCGACCGCCATTTTTGTTTGTGACAACGATGGGAGTTGCCATACGAACACCAAGGCCCATTTCCTCCTGGTCACCGAAGTAGAAGGATTCTCCATCAGAACTGAATTGGCTATCCCAGAGAATCAAGTAACCCGCAGGTCGGTGGAGAATTATGATTTTGCAGGTTTCCTCACAGATGATTCTTTCGTTTGCTACATACTGATTTCGTACGGCAAAACCGGCGTATTCGTTACCTGCGAAGGGTTCTTCTACAAAGCCTGTATGTTTCACACGGGCTTTGTTCCGCCAGAAGTCATTTCCGTTTATGTCTCCGAACGCCAGCCACAGGCCCGGGTGCATGGTTGCATGATCATCGGCGTCCACACCCCTTCGAGGCGGGTGGTGACGTGTTACCTGGACACCCGATGGAGCTTTCAGAGCGGCAAAATACGGGCGCAGTATCTGAGGATCTTCATAGACGTATGTTGCTATTGTCTTGTCGTCAACATAGATAAGGATTTTGCCCGGTTGTTGTCGGAATGTAATTCTGCTGTTGTCTGCACCGTAGAGCGAAGTTGCATGGCAATGACACAATATGCCAATGCTCACCAAGATCGCTGGCACTCTCATTTCAAACATGTAGTTCTGACCTGTGTATTTCGGACTTTAGATATTTTCGTCTATTGCAAACGGTTTTCTGTATGAACCTCGGGATAGAGTATTAGCCTTTGCCACAGCCGAAGCGGTGTTTTTCCCATCGCAGCGGGTGATTGCCTCGGTTTGCTGATCGACCGTAAGCCACGGCCCCAGTTTCATCGGAGTCTTGTTCAAATCGACTTCGTTTGCAGTTAGGTGCCTCTCGATACTTTCGAACGTTTCGCCTGCCAACTTGCAATCGCCGATCTTTGCGAGGATATCTTTTCTGTCTGCGTCGTTACCTAAGCGGAAAGACAGGTTGCCCAGATGGCAGACCGCGGAGGAAATATGTCCCTGCCTTATGGGTGCGTTCAAGAGTCCGGGCTTGCGCGTACGAACAGCTTCAATAAAGTTGACATGATGGTCGCTGCCTCCGTCACCTTTGAACTGTTTGACTTTTTTGCCGTCGTTATCGTAAATCCAGCCTCCACCGCGAAAACCAGCGAAGTAGCCACCTTCACACTGGAAAATCACCCCTTCGCGCACGCCCTTGAGTTGATCCATTGTGCGTTCTCCCTTTTTCGAAGGCAAATTCCGATTCTCTATGATGATCGGGGCAGGCCTGTAGTCGAGAACAGTCAACTGCGTATTGGGCGTTTGGCCCGCGTCGTTTACGGCAAAGCGCTCGCCGACGCATAACACTCTTTCAGGAAGGTGATCGTATCCTGCGAACATGCGGCAGACATCGAACGCGTGAATCCCGCTATTTGCCAAATCGCCATCGCCGGTTGACCAGACCCAGTGCCAGTCGTAGTGCAGTCGGTCGCGTGTCAGCGGCTCGACCGGAGCCGGACCGCAGTAGAGATCATAGTCGAGCCAGTCCGGCTTCCAAGGGATTTTCTTGCCGATGCTGCCGCGTTCTTCGTACCACAAAACATGTCCCCACAGCATCTTGCCGATCTCGCCTTGGCTGATGTATTCGGCTGCGGCCCGCAGGCCTTGGTCCGAGCGGTATTGTGTGCCAGCCTGGACGATACGATTGTATTTCTTGGCGGCTGCGACCATCAGCGACCCTTCGTGGAGACTATGCGAGACGGGCTTTTCGACATAAACGTCTTTGCCTGCCTGACATGACCATATGGCGGCGGCACCATGCCAGTGGTTACAGGTCGCGATGACAACGACGTCGACATCCTTACGGTCGATGACCCTTCGCAAGTCTGTCGTGGCGAAAATGGCGGCCTTGTCATCGAATGAATCGAGCCCCTCGGCGAGACGCCTCGGATCAACATCGCAAAGAGCGATAACTCGGCAGCCATTTGTTGAGCGAAATACCTCAACGTGGCCCTTACCCTTGTTGCCCAGGCCTATAATGGCAACGCGAATATCGTCATTTGCCCCAAGCACGCGGGATGCTTTCAAGGAAACCCCGACGAGGGCGGTCGATTTCAAAAAGGTGCGTCTTGATAGAGATTTCATTCTGTTCTCCACAGAATTGCCAAAATCAGTTTCGCCCGAAGGTCTTCTCGGTCATCGATTATATACTATATCATCACGCCTTGGATTATTCAAGAAATCATAGATTCTGTCCACGTATGCCTAATCTGCATCTTCGATGAGACTTTTTACTGGCAAGCAGCGTGCATAAGCTCTATAAGAATATCAGTGTTCTGCAATAAATTGGCGTCTGGGATCAGAGTCATGGTGCAGTTATGAAGTCAACTTCACAAATAGGTGTTGCTGGCGAGAATAGGCCCGCAACCGAGCCGATCGGCCTGATAGGGCTTGGTCTGATGGGCATAGCCCTGGCGGAGCGGCTGCTGGCCGGTGGCTTTGAAATCTGGGGATATGACATTGATCAAGATCGGAATGATCTCTTCTGCCGAACGGGTGGTAAGCCGGCATCGAGCCCGGCGGCTGTTGCTTCGGTGTGCAAGAGGATACTCATAAGCCTGCCGGATAGCAACGCCGTCGAGGCTGTGCTTGCAAATATGGGCCCGTCTCTGGTCCCAGGTCAGACCATAATTGACACATCAACGGGTGATCCTGAATGTGCCGCGGCGACGGGTCGGCAGTTAGCCGAGCGAGATGTCCACTATCTTGATGCCACTATCTCCGGCAGCAGCCAGCAAGTTCGGGAGGGTCAAGTAGTGGTTCTGGTGGGCGGTTCGGTGGAAGCGTTCGACAAGTGCCAGGATCTGTTCCGACTGTTTGCACGCCGCTCGTTTTACCTCGGACCGTCTGGCAGCGGTTCGCAAATGAAGCTCGTCAGCAATCTTGTCCTGGGCCTGAATCGCGCCGCTCTGGCGGAAGGGCTGTGGCTGAGCAAGGTCCTGGGTTTAGACGCGCAGACAGTGCTGATTGTGCTGCGTGAAAGCATGGCTTACTCGCGCATCATGGACACCAAAGGTGAAAAGATGATCAGCGGAAATTTCGAGCCCCAGGCCAGATTGTCGCAGCACCACAAAGATGTTCGCCTGATTCTCCAGGCTGCTGCCAGAGTGGGCACGGATTTGCCGTTGACCCAGGTGCATGCACGCCTGCTCGAGCTGGCGGAGAGCGCTGGCTATGGAGCCCAGGATAACAGCGCTATCATCCGTGCCTTCGAAGAGCTCGGCCTGGGGCGTACAGCAATCGAAAAGGATCAACACTGACAGATCGCACCCAGAGTGAAAGCATGAATCAGGTTTCGACAGACTCTTCCCAGTTGACCATGTCGCAGAAAGCGAGACTTATTGTTCTATTAGCTGCTTTCTTAGGCCTGCTCTTCGACGGCATAGAGCTCGGCTTGATGCCAATTGCGTCTATGTCCGTGACTAAGAGTCTGCTTGGCGCTCGCTATACGGATGCCTTGGCGGGAGATTGGTTTGCGCTCTTCACGGCGAGTCTGATGCTGGGTGCCGCGGTCGGAGGCATAACGTTTGGGGCGCTGGGTGACCGGATTGGGCGTACGCGGGCTATGGGGATGAGCATCCTTTTCTATTCGGCTTTCTCGGGGGTGGGATTACTCGTGCGCAGTATGGAGCAGATGCTCGTTCTGCGCTTCCTCGTTGGTTTGGGCATTGGGGGTATGTGGCCCAACGGTGTGGCGCTTGTTTCGGAGTGCTGGCCGAATGTATCACGGCCTATGGTGGCCGGCATCATGGGCGCGGGCTTGAACACCGGCATTCTGCTGCTCTCTCAAGTCGCTCGTATCTGGCATATCACGCCGGACTCGTGGCGTTGGCTTTTCGGATGGAGCGCCATCCCAGGCTTGCTCGGGGTCGTGTCGCTGTGGTTCGTGCCGGAGTCGCCGCGCTGGCTGTCCACGCGTGGAGGCTTGGCTGCAAGCACAGATACACCGCTGCGCGAACTTTTTCGCCCCCCGCTGCTGCGGCTTACTCTACTCGGCATTATTCTGGGCTCGATCCCCATGATCGGCGCGTGGGCAGCAAGCAAGTGGATGATTCCCTGGGCGGACAAGATTGGTGGTGCCGCACAGCCGGGCTACAAGGCAGTCACGCAAGGCTTCTGGGCATTGGGGGCCGTGTTGGGCAGTTTCTTCGGTGCCCAGCTTGCCAACATGCTCGGCCGAAGGCTCTCGTATTTTCTGATAAGTCTGGGTTCTACAGCGTTGACCTGCAGCCTTTTCCTTTTCACGGCCCCATTGCAGTCTGCTTTTCTGCCAATGGCCTTCGCGCAGGGCTTCATCGCAACTTTGTTCTTCGGCTGGCTACCCCTGTATCTGCCGGAATTGTTCCCGACGAAGGTGCGCGCCACCGGTAGCGGGATCGCCTACAACGTCGGACGCTTCGCCACTGCCGGCGGGGTTTTTGTCGCGGGCACACTTGTCACCTGGTTTGGCGGAGACTTTGCCAAAGTCGGCGCGGTGATGGGTCTCATTTATTCGCTCGGCATGGTGGTCATCTGGTGGGCGCCGGAGACATCGAACAGGGGCCTGCAGGATTAACCTAAGGGTGCATTAACATGAGGACCGTGCCATTTCTGACAACTCTGGCGACTGTCGTAATAACGTGGTCCGCATTCACCGTCAATGCCATATGTCTGAGTATTGTTTGAGCACAAATTGTCAATTTGATCCCGCACCTATGCAAAAGACCATCATTTTATCTGGCGTGTTGTTTTTGACTATGCTGTGTGCTACGTCTCAAGCTCATCGGCCCATATTCAGTGAGAAGGCTGGGACTGGTCCTGACACAGCCGTTCTAGTTGCTCAGCCTGCCGTCTCTCAGGTGATATACCGCGAGATAACGGAAATGAGCCCACAGGTTTGGCTGGTCTTGGATGCGAACGAGGGATTTGAATTGTTTATACAAATCGGAATCCCCGTCATTGCTCGGCTGCAGGATTTCCGGCCTGCTGTAGCCCTTGTAGGGCCGGGTTTGCCCAAGGAGGTTTTACAGATTGGGATACCTTCGGGGATGGGAGCGAGGTCTTTCCCAACAGATAGCGTTAAGGACACTAGGTTTTTTCATGAGCACTTCACCGGGACGGATTCGTGGATTCTCCGTAGCGAGACGGTAACCCTGCCTGCCACGGGCCGCTATTATGTTGTCGCCTATACCCCATCAAAACAAGCAGGCAAGCTCTGGCTCTCGCTGGGCAAGCAGGAAGCCTTCCAAGTCGCTGATCTTGTGCAGTTTGGCGAATGGAAGAAGCGGATTCGGGGATTTCATGAAGTTGCGGAACAGACCGGAGCGGCGACGATTCCTTTTCTAAGCGAACTGGCCGGATTGTTTACAGCCGGCGGCAGACAGGTCCCGAATCGTAATATCGCCGACCCATGCGAAACAATGAACCGGGGCAGAGTCATAACCTATTCCGCTCCTGAAGGAGAAGTTCTGTCCACCGATTATGAAGTCCAGGCTGCTGGTCAGAAGGTCGATGTGTACTCGGCGCGCGTGCTTGATCCGCCGTTCGCAGGAAGACAATGGGACCATGGTGGTCCGTATTCTTTTGCCAACTTCGATATGTCTGGGCCTGTTACAGTCCGAATTGTGTCCAAGCAGTCGCTCAGGAATGTGGCGATTAGACCACTGCCATCTGGCGTACAGTCAACGCTGGTGGACGACCATACAATGAATCTGATGCTGGACCAACCACGAAAACTCAGCGTGGAGCCAGACGGGAAGAAAGGTCCATTACTGTTGTTCGCAAATTGGATCGAGACGGATGCACCGAGACCGGACGATGAGGGCGTTATTTATTTCGGCCCGGGGGTTCATAAGCCAGAGAAGATCCTCCTGCAGAGCGACCAGACCCTCTACCTTGCCGGGGGAGCCGTTGTGAAGGCCGAGGTACTGGTCGAAGGAAATAATATTCGGATTCGAGGACGTGGTATCCTCGACGGCTCCGACTGGGCGTGGCGAAAAGGTCCCATCGGCAGCCTTATTGCGATCCGCAATAGCATCAACGTCGAAGTAAGTGGCATTACGCTGCGAGGCTCGTCCCATTGGACCATCGTCCCGAAAAACTCTCGGCAGGTAACGATTCGGAATGTGAAGCTCTGCAACTCCCGCGTTCAGAATGACGACGGCATCAATCCCTGCAACTCACAGGACGTGTTGATCACCGATTGTTTCATTCGAAGCGATGACGATTGCGTAGCGCTCAAAGGACTTGATTTCAGCGCTCAGAACAGCAACGTTGAACGGATCACGGTTGAGAATTCGGTTCTCTGGTGCGACCGCGCCCGCATCTTTCTACTCGGTCACGAGAGCCGCGCCGCGTTCATGCGCAACGTAGAGCTCAGGAATCTGGACATCATCCACTTTACGATGACCGCCTTTCTGCTGGAGCCTGGTGAGGACATGCGGCTGGAAAATATCAACATCAAGGATATCCGGATACATTGCGAAGGCCAGAGGGAGCTCATTCGCCTGCGCCCAGTGGTGAACCAGTATATGCAAAAGAAAGTGCCCGGATTCATCCGGAACGTGAATTTCAAGAACATTGTGCTCGAAGGACAATCCGGGGATTACCTCATTCAAATAGAAGGAGCTGATGCAGAACACGGGGTGAAAGGTGTGACCTTCGAAGACATCTCGATCGCCGGCTCGAAACTCCAAGAGGGATCCGACCGCCTGATCATAGGTAAATACACTGAAAACATTGCGTTCCGTGCGACGGCGAAATGAAAGTCTTTCTGTGCGTCAGTTCCGTTGACGTATAGCAAGCCGTTAACAGTCACATACCTCCGACTATCTGTTCAAAAGAAACAGGCTGGCATTCAATGCAACGGCAAAGCTGACCCACAGTATATAGGGAATAAGAAGCCACGCGGCCGGTTTCGAAATCTTCTGGAAAGCAAGAATCGTCCAGAGTATCGCAATCCACAGAAGGCCAATCTCAACAAGGGCAAAACCAATCAGATGTAGTCCAAAGAAGATGGGTGTCCACAACCCGTTCAAAACCAGTTGCAGAGCGAAGATCCACAGGGCAGCTTTGACCTGCTTCCTCTCAATTCCCGAATTCCAAACGATGAAGGCAGAAATACCCATGATTATATAGAGGCTCGGCCATACTATGCCGAAAATCCAGTCGGGAGGAGTAAAAAAAGGTCGAGATAAGCCAGCATACCAAGTCGTAACGGAGGCCGTCGTAAAGTACGATCCCAGAAAGCCCGTCAGAAGGCACAAGGATATTGAACACAGTAATTTGCCGGTTTTGTTCATTTCACATAGACCAGAAGAGATGATCGCATAAATTTCTAATCCCCGACCAGCGGTCTAACCTTGTCGATTCTGAAGTACACCGCACTACTTCCAGATATAACCTTCCCTTCTTGGTCATATCTTTTACGTCTTCTGATGGACTGAACTAACTCGGCATCATTCTCTTCCCGAATCTTCTGAAGATAGAGCCTCTTACCTTTGTAACCTTTGGCTTTCTCTATGAACATATAGGCTGCCTTCGGGTTGGCCCGCAAATTCGCATGGCTTAATCTGTCAGACATGACAAAGACGATAGTCTCATCGTCTATAATGTGCGGGCGAGCATATATAGCCAAATCTACGTTGCCCTGCGAATCAGACGTGCCCATAATTCCAAATCCTTCAACCTTCTCAAAATACTCAGCCAAGCTCATTTCTTGTTCCCTTTCAATGTGGCAGTCAACGCCCCTTTTAAATCTTCATACTTGAATTCAAAGCCGGCTTCCTTCAACCGCTTCGGCATCACCCTCTGCCCACTTAACAGCATCTCCTCCGCCATTCTACCAAGAAGCAGCCTCGCTACAAACCCTGGCACAACCCACCACGCGGGATTTCTTCGACTGTATCCGGTCACGCCCGGGTGGCTGCCACCCTACGGGCTTATGCTCACATTCCGCACGAAGGTGTTCGCCTTGACATCCTCCCGATTCAGTCGCCTCCCATTGACCCGAATATTTTGGAACACAACATCACTCACCGCGTGCGCCTCGTCGAAGCCATTCAACTCGATCCGCAACGGATCCGCAACCGCACAGATGTCCTTGAACGTCACGGCCTGAATATGCCCCCGCTCCTCGTCTCGAGTCCAGACGAACGTCCCGATCCACAGCGAGATCAACCGAGGCGATTCCTCAATGCGGATGTTTTCAAACCGGACGTTGCTCACGCGGGCGGCGTCGCAGTGGAACACACGCAGCGTCCATTCCCGCCCCTTGTCGTGGATCACGTCGCA
>Ga0315275_10000777_pt1 | contig 26740 bp, 26 predicted proteins | sample YL17G03_0_MG_FD_205557 | JGI IMG/M metagenome (GOLD analysis project Ga0315275, IMG submission 205557) | Sediment microbial communities from Yellowstone Lake, YNP, Wyoming, USA - YL17G03_0 | ecosystem: Environmental > Aquatic > Freshwater > Lake > Sediment | place: USA: Wyoming | collected...
CCATCTCCAGCCGTATCAGGGCGTCACTCCCCTGGCGTCTGCCTTCGGCTGCCATGTGCGCTACTTCGACCACACCTCGCCCTGGGTCGAGCCGCTCATTCGAGCCGAAGACCCTCCGGAGAAGGTCCACGAGCTACCCAGGCCGGCGGTGACCGATGGCCAGTTGGGCGCGATCCTGGAGTACATCGACTACTTTGTGGCTGAGACCGGCGGCCGCTACCCCATCGCCATTACCGACTCGCAGGGGCCGCTGGACATGGCCTACCTGGTGTGGGAGTCCACCGCCTTCATGCTCGCCATGTACACCAACCCCAGGGAAGTGCACCATCTAATGCGCCTGGTCACCGACCTCATCATCGCCTTCGTCAAGGAGCAGCGTGCCCGCTCGCCGCAGTTCTTCCCCTGCCACTGTCCGCCGCTCTGGATGCCCGAAGGCCTCGGCATCAGCATCAGCGAGGACTGCTCGGCCGTCCTGAGCCCCAAGCTCTACGAGGAGTTCTCCTTGCCCTATATCAACGAGCTCTCAGAAGAGTTTGGGGGAGTGGTCATTCACTCCTGCGGCAACTTCCTGCACCAGTTCGACAACCTTGCGAAGGTGCACAACCTGCGCGGTATCAACTTCGGTGCCTCCGAGACCCCCTTCGCAGCCGTGTGGGAGCGATTTGGCGGCAAGACGGCCATCCTGCCTCACATCGGCCTGAACAAGGAGTTCCCTTTCGAAAGCCACGTCGAGTTCATCGAACACGTCTTCCGGACCGCCACCCACAGCCGTGGCCTGTCCATCCTGGTGACGCCCCCTACACTCACCACCGAGACGGTGGGGACCCGCCCGCCGCTGGGATTGGGCCCCCACGTCATGGACGACGAGTTCGTTGGTCACTTCGTGCAGACAACCAAGGAGACGATGGAACGCTGTATCGCAGCCGATGGGCAGCGCCGCTCTCGTTAGCGCTTGCCGCCCCGGCGAATACCAGCGGAGAGGAGTGCCATGGACCTTACCACCATCAAACAGGCCGTCATCGAGGGCGATGACAAGCAGGTAGCCGACCTAGCCCGGCGCGCCCTTGACGAGGGCCATTCGGCCGAGTCCGTCCTCAACGACGCCCTCATCGTGGGCATGGGCGAGGTGGGCGCGCTCTTCGAGCAGGGCGAGTACTTCGTCCCCGAGCTCCTCCTCTCGGCGCGCGCGATGCAGGCGGCGATGGAGGTGCTGCGCCCCCTCCTCAGCGCCAGCAGCTACCAGCCCCTGGGCAAGGTGGTCATGGGCACCGTCCAGGGCGACCTCCATGACATCGGCAAGAAGCTGGTGGCGATGATGCTGGAGGGCAGCGGTTTCGAGGTCATCGACCTGGGCACGGACGTTGCGCCCGCCCGCTTCGTGGAGATAGTCGAAGAGAGCGGCGCTCAGATCGTGGGGCTCTCCGCCCTCCTTACGACCACCCTCCCTGCCATGGAGGCTACGGTCAGCGCCCTCCGCGAGGCCGGGCCAGTGCGGGTGAAGGTGATGATCGGCGGCGCCCCCGTCACGTCCGCCTACGCCCAGAGCATCGGCGCCGATGGCTATGCCCCCGACGCGTCCAGCGCCGTCGCCCTGGCCCGCCGCCTCGTCGGCAAGTGAACCGCCCTTGCGTTACGATAGCCTGACTGTTCCTGACGCGCAGGATCTGGTCTTCGGGCGGGCGCCATATCCCCTGCGTTGTGGCCTCGAACTGGAGTTGGGGGCAGGCGCCGTCTTCCCCGAGGTGAACTTCACCCTCCCGCCCATCGCCATCACCGACGCCACCTGGCCTGACATCCTGGCCCAGTACCGCGAGATGACCGAAGGCGTCCTCCAGCGGGCCCTAGCCCTTCAGGCGCCCGGCATCGTCATCGAGTTCGAGCACCTGCCGCCCATGACCAAGCACCCCCAGTGGGGGGCCGAGATCACCGCCGTCCTCCGCCAGCTCCTGGAGCGAGCGCATGAAGCCGGCGGCCTGCCCTGCGCCCTGCGCGCCACGGTCGTGGACCTGCGCCACGAACAGCGCCCGCCTCACCTGCGCGACGGCCCCCTCTGGGAGACGATGCATCGCTCCTTTGCCGACTGCGCCGAGGCCGGCGCCCACATCCTATCCATCGAGTCGGTGGGCGGGAAGGAAGTCTTCGACGAGGCCCTCCTGCGCGGCGATGTCCCCGGCCTCGTCCTCGCCCTGGGCGTGCTCGCCCCGCGCGATATGGCCTGGCTCTGGCAGCGCATCGCTGAGATATGCGACGGCAGCGGCGGCGCCATCGCCGGCGGCGACTCGGCCTGCGGCTTCGCCAACACGGCGATGCAGCTGGCGGGCCAGCGCCTCCTGCCGGAGGTCCTGGCCGCCGTTGTGCGGGCTATGGCCGCCCCCCGCAGCCTGGTCGCCTTCGAAAACGGCGCCGTAGGCCCATCCAAGGACTGCGCCTACGAAGGGCCGGTCATCAAGGCCATCACCGGCCGTACTATCTCCATGGAAGGCAAGTCGGCCACCTGCGCCCACTTCAGCCCCCTGGGCAACATCGCGGCCGCCGCCTGCGACCTCTGGAGCAACGAGTCGGTCCAGAACGTTCGTCTCCTCTCCGGCAGCGCCCCCCAGGCCTTCGCCGAGTCGCTGATCTACGACTGCCGCTTGATGAACGAAGCCCTCCGCCGCGGGCAGGAGCGCTCGCTGCGCGACCTCCTGGTCGATTCCGACCAGTACCACAGCCCTCAGGCGCTGGTCATCTCTCCCCAGGCCTCCGTGGCCATCGCCAAGGCCATCGTGGCCGCCCCTTCCGACTACCAGCGCTGCGTCGCCGCCGCCCAGACGGCCGTCGGGCTCATCCGCGAGGCGGTGACCCAAGGCGACCTGCGCCTTCCCCCGGTGGAGGCTCGCTGGCTGGGCCGCATCGAGTCGGCCCTGGCCGGCCTCCCCAGTAGCGAAGGTAAGCTTCTGGAAGAGACGGCGGCCGAGTACGCCCACCTGTTCGACGCCGCCAGCTACGGCCTGTAGAGCTCCAGATACCGCCGGCGGAGTGTGAGAGGAGGGGAACATGAGCGATTCTTCCGACACCCGCACGGAACGCGATTCCATGGGCCCCGTGGAAGTGCCGCTCGACGCCTACTACGGCGCCTCCACCATGCGCGCCGTCCTCAACTTCCCCATCAGCGGTCTCCGCTTTCCGCGTCGCTTCATCCAGGTCCTCGGCCTGGTGAAGCAATGCGCCGCCGAGGTGAACGCCGAGCTCGGCCTCCTGGAGCCACGCATCGCCGAGGCCATCGCGCGGGCGGCGGCGGAGGTAGCGGAGGGCCGCTTCGATGACCAGTTCGTGGTCGATATCTTCCAGACCGGCTCCGGCACGTCCACCAACATGAACGCCAACGAGGCCATCGCCAACCGCGCGGCGGAGCTACTGGGGGGCCAGCGGGGAGCGAAACTTGTCCACCCCAACGATCACGTCAACCTCGGCCAGTCCTCCAACGACGTGATCCCCTCCGTGATCCACGTCTCGGCCCTCCTGGCCATCCGCGACGAGCTGGTGCCGGCGCTGCGCACCCTGCACGCCTCGTTGGCCGCCAAGGCCCAGGAGTTCATGCCCATCATCAAGACCGGCCGCACGCACCTCCAGGACGCGACGCCCATCCGCCTGGGCCAGGAGTTCCTGGGGTACGGCGGCCAGGTGGAGCGGGCGCTAGGCCGCCTGGAACGAGCGGCCGCCGACCTGGAGGAGGTGGCCCTGGGCGGCACAGCGGTGGGCACAGGACTGAACAGCCACCCCCAGTTCGCGGCGCGGGTCTGCCAGCGCCTCTCGGCAGCCACCGGCCTGGCCGTCCGCGAGACGGACAACCACTTCCAAGCGCAGAGCAACCTGGACGCCGTGCTGGCCTGCAGCGGGGCGATCAGGAGCACCGCCGTGGCCCTACACAAGATCGCCAACGACATCAGTTGGCTGGGCTCGGGCCCGCGCGCCGGTCTGGGCGAGCTGGAGCTGCCGGAGGTCCAGCCCGGCAGCTCCATCATGCCCGGCAAGGTGAACCCTGTGATCCCCGAGGCGTTGATCCAGGTCTGCGCGCAGGTCGTCGGCAACGACGCCACGGTCGCCCTGGCCGGCCTTCGCAGTTTCTTCGAGCTGAACACGATGATGCCTGTGGCCGCCCACAACCTGCTCCAGTCCATCCAACTGCTGGCCGCCGCCGCCCAGAACTTCGCCGAGCGCTGCGTGGACGGCCTTCGCGCCACCGACCGCGGGCCGGAGTTGGTGGAGAAGGGGCTCGCCATCGCCACCGGCCTGACCCCCCTCATCGGCTACGACGCCGCGGCCGCGGTGGCCAAGGAGGCGGCGCGCAGCGGGCGCACCATCCGCGAAGTGGCGCGGGAGCAGACGAACCTCTCGGAGGAGGCCCTCCAGCACGCCCTCGATCCCGCCGCCATGACCGAGCCGGGGATTCCGGAAGAGCGCCGCTAGCCTGCCTGCATCGAGGAAGGAGAACGGCATGGAGGACTATCGCTTCGACACGCAGGCTGTGCACGCCGGCCAGCAACCTGACCCCACCACCGGCGCCGTCACGCCCCCCATCTACATGACCACCACCTTCAAGCTGCCCGAGGACGTGTCACTCCTGATGGACGCCCTCCTTCTGAAAGGCGATAGCCCGCCCCACGTGTACACCCGCTGGAGTAACCCTTCCCTGCGCAGCCTGGAGGAGAAGATGGCAGTCCTGGAGGGGGCGGAGGCGGGCGTGGCCTTCGCCTCCGGCATGGGCGCTGTCTCCGGCCTGCTGCTTACCCTCCTAAGCGCCGGCGACCACGTGGTGGCCAGCGACGTATGCTACATGGGTTCGGTGGAACTCATGGGCACGTACTTCGGCCGATTCGGCATCGACGTGAGCCTGGTGGACACCAGTGACCTCGACGCCGTGCGGCGGGCCATCCGGCCCAACACAAAGCTGGTCTACGTGGAGACGCCTGCCAACCCCATCCTCCGCCTGACCGACATCCGCGCCGTGGCCGACATCGCCCACGAAGGCGGCGCCGTGCTGGCCGTGGACAGCACCTGGGCCAGCCCGGCCCTGCAGCGACCGCTGGCCCTGGGGGCGGACTACGTCGTGCACAGCATGACCAAGTACGTCGGCGGCCACGGCGATGCCCTGGGAGGCATCGTCCTCGGCCCGCGCGACGGCATCCACCGCATCCGCGAAGGGATGCTCATCCACCTGGGCGGCGCCCTCAGTCCCTTCAACGCCTGGCTCCTGAACCGCGGCCTGCCCACCCTCTCCCTGCGCATGCAGAAGCACCAGGAGAACGCCCTGGCGGTGGCCCGCTTCCTGGAGCGCCACCCACGGATCAAGCGGGTCTTGTACCCGGGTCTGGAGAGCCACCCTCAGCATGACCTGGCGCGCCGACAGATGGCCGGCTTCGGCGGCATGGTGGTGGCGCAGATGGACAAGGCCACCGCCACGAAGCTCGTTGAGCGAGTGCGGGTGTTCACCTTCGCAACCTCGCTGGGCGACTACCAGAGCCTCCTCTTCTACTACCCCAGCGACCTCTACGTCGACGCCGCGCCCTATCTGGACGAGGCTCAGAAGAAGGCCATCCGCGAGTGGGCCGGCGAAGGCATCATGCGCATCAGCATCGGGCTGGAAGACGCAGAAGACCTTGTCGCCGATCTGGACCAGGGACTGGCCTAGCCGGGCGTACGCCACGTGTTGACCTACGATCGCGAAGCAGCCCTCGCCCACCTGCGCCGGGCCGATCCCGTCCTGGCTCGCGTCATCGACTCAATCGGCCCGTTCACGCTCGAGCCGCGCAGCGGGTCGTTCCGTGCACTGGCGCAGGCCATCTTCTTCCAGCAACTGGCGGGGCCGGCCGCCCGCGCCATCATGGGGCGCGTCCTCGCCCTTCTCGGCACGGACGACGAGCGCTTCTTCACGCCGGAGCAGTTCCTCGCGGCCACGGACGAAGACCTGCGGGCCGCCGGCCTCTCCCGGCAAAAGTTGGCCTACCTCCGCGACCTGGCCCAGAAGTTCGCCGCCGCTGAACTCGGCGAGCACGAGTTCGCGGATCTGGACGACGAAGACGTGATCCTTAGGGTCACTTCCGTCAAGGGCATCGGACGCTGGACAGCCGAGATGTTCCTCATCTTCTCGCTGGGCCGGCCGGATGTACTGCCCGTGGACGATCTGGGGGTCCGGCGAGGCTTCCAGCAGGTCTACGGGCTGGACGGACTCGCCTCGCCGGAGCAGATGCGCACGATAGCCGAGCCCTGGCGGCCCTTCCGTAGTGTGGGCACCTGGTACATGTGGCGCAGCCTCGGCGTCGCCCTGCCAGAGCAGGGGAGAGAAGGGCGGGCCGGCACTTAGGGCGGCGCGATAGCGTCCAGCGCCTCGACGGTCGCGGCGTCCAGCTTCACGTCCAGCGCTTTCAGCGCTTCTTCGAGGTGCTCCAGTCGCGTCGCCCCTAGAATGACCGAGGTGACTCCCGGCCGCTGAAGCAGCCAGGCTATTGCCAACTGGACCGTGGTGACCCCGCAGGCCTGGGCCACCTCCCTCACCCGCTCGACGGCATCGAACAGCCCCTCGTGCCAATAGCGCTCTCGGTACAGCGGCCCGGTGGGATAGTCGAGGGCGAAGCGGGTGCCTTCCGGCGGCGGCTGGTCGCGGCGGTACTTCCCGCTAAGCAAGCCGCCGGCCAGCGGGCTGTAGGTCATCACCCCCACGCTCTCCTCAGCGCATAGAGGCAGCAGTTCCCGCTCGATGCCGCGCGACAGCAGGTTGTACTGTGGCTGGACGCTCTCGAAGCGGCTCAGGGACAGCCGGTCGCTGATCCAGAGGGCCTTGCAGAGACGCCAGGCCTCGAAGTTGGAGCAGCCGATGTAACGCACCTTGCCCCAACGGACCAAGTCGTCCAGCGCCCGCACGGTTTCCTCCAGCGGCGTCTCGGTATCTGGCCAGTGGATCTGGTAGAGGTCGACGTAGTCCGTCTGCAGACGGCGGAGGCTGGCGTCGATGGCGTCCAGGATGTGCTTTCTGGACGACCCCTGGTCGTTTGGCCCCGGCCCGACGCGAGCGCCGCATTTGGTGGCCAGCACCACGCGTTGCCGCTTGCCCTTGAGCCAGCGGCCGACCACCTCCTCCGTTCGCCCCGCCGTATTGACCGACGCGGGGACCGGATAGACGTCGGCGGTGTCTATGAAGTTGACGCCCGCCTCCAGAGCGCGGCCGAGGATGGCATGGGCGGTCTCCTCCGGCGCCTGATTGCCGAAGGTCATGGTGCCCATGCAGATCTCGGTGACCTTGAGGCCCGTGCGTCCCAGACGCTTCAACTGCATTTGCACGCCCCCAATCTATGCCTGGAAGCTGACTTGCGGGAGAAAAGGCACAAGCGGTCGAAGCCAGTATCTGTGGTGCCGAGGGGCAGAGTCGAACTGCCGACACCTTGCTTTTCAGCAATGCCGTTGTAAGCGCTGTAGCCGCAATAGTCAAGGGGCGTGCGAAACGTGTCCAGTTATCATCTGAAAAACGCGGGGCCGCATAAGGCATATCGTCCCCCTTACACGCATTGGCCGCTCACCCGCTAGCGCCTTGACGCCCTCGAGACGTTCTGGCATGATGCTGGCGCTGGCCTGGAGGGAGGGCAAAGCCATGAATCAGCTAGCGCTCGTTGCTGGTATCTGAAAAAAAGATAACGATTAAACATACAAAGGAGCTTCGATGATCAAATCGAGACTGTGTGACCTGATCGGGATCAAGTATCCCATCATCCAGGCAGGCATGGGACCTTTCAGCAACAACAACCTGGGAGTTGCTTCAGCGAACGCCGGCGTCCTGGGGCTGCTTTCCACCAGCGGCGTCTTTGACAAGGCGTTCCAGCCCTGGATTTACAAAGCCTTTGTAGGCACTGCCGGTGCAGATTACGACGACGACATACCCACCGTCATGGAAAAGCTGCTGAAACGGACCTACAACCTGGTCAAGGACAAGGGCGGCATTTTCGGCATCAACGTGATGGTCTCGGCGGAGGTCCTCAGACACTCGCACACGATAATCGACACAGCCATAAGGGTGCGTGAGGAGAACCCGGACATCAAGAAGCATTTCAAGGTGATCTTCACGTCAGCCGGCGACCCCCTGGGCTGGAAGGACAAGATCAAGGGAGCAGGGTTCACCTGGATGCATGTTGTCCCGTCCGTCAAGGCAGCTCTGCGCTGCAAGAAGGCGGGCGTAGACGTTATCGTAGCCTCCGGCCATGAAGGAGGTTTCCACACTTCCTGGGAGCCGGTCCACTCCATGATCCTGCTTCCGGCCGTGGTGGAAACGGTGTCCGACGAGAACACCCTGGTTGTCGGCGCCGGCGGGTTCTGCGACGGCAAGACCCTCGCAGCTGCACTGGTCCTCGGCGCAGACGGCGCGCAGATGGGCACGCGCTTCCTTGCTACGCAGGAGAGCGACTTCCACCAGATCTGGAAGGAAGAAGTTGTGGCTGCTGGCGACAGGGCAACACTTGTCGCGCGCGGCTTTGTCGGCCCTGCCCGCTGGCTGAAGACGCCCCGCAGTGTTGAACATGCCGCCAATACCCTCAAGAAATCGCCGGGCGTCTTCCTCGGCACCCCTGATGACTACACCACGATGGATATGTCCCTGATCCGATACGAGATTGAGTCAATCAAAGCTACCTTCGACGGCGACAGGGAAAAGGCGATGATGGCCGCCGGCGAAGTGGCCCAGCGCATCAACGACATGCCTAAAGTCGACGACATGGTGCAGGAGATCGTCAAGGACGCCGAGACCATCCTGAGAAACGTTCCCAAGCTGCTGGCCTAGCCTGTCAGGCCAGGTTGTCCTGATAGAAAAAAGCCGGCGGCCTGTGCCGCCGGCTTTTTTGCATCGAGCGCCACCATTCCGTCATCGGGGAACTGGGCGAACGCTTCCTCTTCTAACGGGCGCTGTGGCACGTGTCAAGAGGGGCGGCTGTCCAGTTATGGGGTGAATTTTGTATCTGTGGTGCCGAGGGGCAGAGTTGAACTGCCGACACCTTGATTTTCAGTCAAGTGCTCTACCACCTGAGCTACCTCGGCACGTTTGGCGGAGCAGCCCCAATTCTAGGATCGCCCCTATCCAGTGTCAAGAACGGCAGACCATCGCCAATGCGTCTGCTATAATTGCCCGCGGTATCTGCTAGCGTGGAGGATTGACGATGCCAGCCCTCGTGCTCTTCTCTCAACGCCTGCGCGTGGGCAAGACCGCCGTGGCCGTGGGCCTCGCCCACCGCCTTCGCCACGACAAGCGCCCGGCGGCCCTCATCCGCATCGGCCCACCGGACGACGAATCCGCGGCCGCCGATGCCCGATGCTTCGCCTCCCTCGGTCTGGCCGCAGGCGACGCTTCGAGGCCCTTGTCCTCCGACGAGGCCGTGGGCCTGATGAAGGGCGCTCCGGACACCACCTTCCTTCTCGAGCTGCCCGCCGGCGAGGCCGCCCACCCCGGCGAAGCTCCGGCCGTCCTGGTAGAGCGCTTCGCCGACCTGGACGCCGCCAAGGCGGCATCGCTCCCCGACTTGTCGGGGGGCGCGTCCTTCGCGGGCCTCATCGTCACCGCCACGCCTGCGTCGCGCCCGTCCGCCGTCGGCGAGAAACTGGCAGGCCACAGCATCCCCCTGCTGGCCACCCTGCCCGAAGACCGCCTGCTGGCCGCGCCCACCATCGCCGAGATGGCTGCCGCCCTGGAGGCTCAGGCCCTGTTCCTCGACGGCCGCGCCGAGACCGTCGTGGAGCGGATGACCATCGCCTCCATCGCCTCCGATCCCGGCCAGAGCTACTTCGTCCGCTTCGGCCCGCAGGCGGTCATTGTCCGCTGCGACAAGCCGGACCTGCACCTGGCCGCCCTGCACACCTCCACCCTCTGCCTCGTCCTCACCGGTGGCCGGATGCCCCTGGCCTACGTCACAGAGCGAGCGGAGAGCGAGGGCGTGCCCGTTCTCATCACCGCCAAGGATACCCCCGCCGCCGTCCGCGCCCTGGAGGGGCTATACGCCGGCGGTCGTTTCGGCGGCCGCAGCAAGGCGGAGCGCATCGCCCAGCTCATGGCCGAGCGCGTGGACAACGACGCACTTCGAAAGGCGTTGGCTTCAGGGCAGAAGTAGGTTTCGAGGCCTAGGTATCGACGGGGCTTCGAGAAGAGGCGGGCCGCCGCCGCTTGGGCTGATCGACGGTCTCTTCCTCTTCCTCCTCCACCTTCAGCAGCTCCTGCGGCACGCCGCCGCCCACCCTCGACCGGCTGGCGGTGCAGTAGGGGCAGGCCAGCCAGTTGAAGCTTAGCGGCCGGCCGCACTTGATGCAGGGCTCCTTGAGCTGGGTGCGGCAGTAAGGGCAGATGACGAACTCGGCGGTGATGTAGCGCTTGCACGAGGGACAGATGCCTTGCTCCTCCAGCTCCTGGAGGAGAGCCTCCTCCTCCAGCGAGCGGGCGTAGGCTTCGGCCAGCGTCTCGCGGGGCCGCAGGATCAGATAGATGATCAGCCCCAGGACGTTGAACACTAGCACCAGCAGGACGGCTACCACCTGGAAGGCGGCGTCGCGGCTGCGGTCCCGGATGTCGCGATACGTCCAGGCGACAATGCTGATCCAGAAGACCAGCAGATAAGCTCCGGCCAGCGTCGCCGCCAGAGCCGCCGCGTTCTGCCAGCTATCGCCCAAGTCCATGCGCCCTTTCTGAAGCTGGCCGATTATACCATGCCCCCTTGTCTGTGTCACCCGAAGCTGCGTTGGCCTGCCGGCTGCTTTCGAGATACACTGGAGAGGCGCTCCCGAGCATTGCCCCATGAAGAGAAAGACCCCCACCAGTCAACCGATCGAGACCCAGGAGACCCTGCGTCTCTCCCTTACCGATATGGCCTTCCAGGGCGGCGCCATCGCCCGCCACGACGGCCAGGTGGTGTTCGTTGCTTACGGCATACCCGGCGAGGAGGCCATCGTCCAGGTGGAGCGGCGCAGCAAGGACTACCTCATGGGCCGCGTGGTGGAGGTGCTATCGCCTTCGCCGCACCGCGTCCAGGCGCCCTGCCCCTACTTCGGCACCTGCGGCGGCTGCCAGTGGCAGCACATCGACTACGCCCACCAAACGGAGCTCAAGGCGCGCATCGTCGCCGACCAACTCCGCCGCATCGGCAAGTTCCAGGAGCCCCCGGTCCTGCCCACCATCCCCGCCGTCGAGACCTGGAACTACCGCAACCACGCCCGCTTCAGCGCCGGCCGCCGCCACGGCGACCTGGGGTTCACCACTCTCCTGCGCCGCCGCTTCCTCCCCATCGACCGCTGCCTCATCATGCACCCCTGGATCAACGACGTGCTGGAGCGCCTCCAGGGGAAGTGCCCCGGGCTGCACCAGGTGGCCGTCCGCTACGGGGTGAAGACCGGCCAGGCCCTCATCCACCCCTCGCTGGAGGAGATCGACCCCTCCATCCCATCCGGCCAGCCCTGGTACGAGGATGAGCTCCTGGGCCGGCGCTTCCGCATCTCCGGCGCCTCCTTTTTCCAGGTGAACACCCTCCAGGCCGAGGTGCTGGCGGAGGTCGTGCGCCAGAAGCTGGCCCTGGCACCCGACCAGGTCCTGCTGGACGCCTACGCCGGCGTGGGTACCTTCGCCGTGCTCCTGGCGCCGTACGTGAAGCGAGTGATAGCGGTGGAGGAATCGTCCTCCGCCGTGGCCGACGCCGTCATCAACCAGGCGGGCATCGACAACATCACCTTCTACGAAGGGAAGGTGGAGGCCATCCTGCCGGAGCTTACAGAGCGGCCCGACGCCGCCATCCTCGACCCGCCCCGCGTCGGCTGCCACCCCGACACCCTGGCCGCCGTACTGGCCCTGGCCCCCGCCCGAGTGGTCTACGTCTCTTGCGACCCCGCGACCCTGGCCCGCGACCTGCGCGCCCTGTGCGACGGTGGCTACGGCCTGCTGGATGTCCAACCGGTCGACATGTTCCCCCAGACCTACCACATCGAAGTGGTAGCTACGTTGGGCCTGGAGCGGAACCAAGAACCCACAACCGAGAACCAAGGCCACTTAGGTTCTGAGTTCTAGGTTCTAGGTTCTGTCGTGCCCCTCATCCTCGCCTCCGGCTCGCCGCGACGCCGCCAGCTCTTGGCCCGCCTTGGCCTGCCCTTTCGCGTGGTCGTCCCTGACGTGGATGAGAATGCCTCCTCGAACGCCGACCTCACGCCGGAGGAGATGGCCGAGGCCCTGGCCAGGTCCAAGGCCCTCAGCGTCGCTCAACGTGAGGGAAGCGGCCTCGTCCTGGCCGCCGATACGCTGGTGGTGGACGGCGACACCGTCCTGGGCAAGCCCCGCGACGCTGCCGAGGCGGCGTCCATGCTCCGCCGCCTGCGCGATCGGGAACACCGGGTCATCACCGGCGTGGCCGTGGTAGACGCTACCCGCTTCACTGCAAGCCTCGTCGGCCACGTGACCACCGCCGTCCGCATGCGTCCCTACAGCGAGGAAGAGATAGCGGCCTACATCACCCGCGGCGAGCCCTTCGACAAGGCCGGCGCCTACGCCATCCAGGACCCGCACTTCCGCCCCGTCGCCTCCTACGACGCGTGCTACTGCAACGTCGTGGGCCTGCCCCTGCGGGCCGTCATCCGTCTCCTCCGTGGGGCAGGACTCGACATAACGGATGACCATCTCGCGGGGCTGCCGGCGGAGTGCGAGCGCTGTCCCATCCCATCCTCAGAGCGGATGCCAAGCGGATGAGCGGACGGATGCTTCGTTGTCACCTTGAACGAAGCGAACGGTCTCGACGCCCCGCAGAGATGCTTCGCTTCGCTCAGCATGACAGTGGGCTCCGCGTCCGTTGTCAGACCGCCTTGAATTCCACCAACCGGTTGCGGAAGACCGTCGTGCCCACGTTCTTCACGGCGTGAACGTCTGGGACATCGCCCCATATGACCGCGCCCGCTTCGAGCTCCAGCCGCCTCTCAGTGCCGTCCTCCTCGACGAGGACTAGGGTAGCGGCAGCCTCCATTGTCAGCGACAGGTAGGGATACTCGTGCGAGTGCATAGGGAAGCTCTCGCCCGGCTGCACGACCATCTCCCAGACCCGCGTGTGTGCGTTCTCGAACAGCAGCCGGTTGGCCGGCGGTCCATAGGCCATGACATCCTCCCTTCGCGCGATCAGCGATATCACATTATAGTCTCGGCTCGCCGTCCCGCTCCGGCCAATGCTAAAATGAGCCTGCAATGATCCTCTGTTCTGTCGCCTTGGCCTCCCTAGGTTCTCGGTTCTTGGTTCTAGGTTCTCCACCCCCATGGACATCCTCGACGGCCTGAACCCCGCCCAGCAGGAAGCGGTGCAAGCGGTCGACGGGCCGCTCCTCATCCTCGCCGGGCCCGGCAGCGGCAAGACCCGCGTCATCGCCCACCGTATCGCCTATCTCATCGCCCACGAGCGCGTCCACCCGCGCCGCATCCTCGCCGTCACCTTCACCAACAAGGCCGCCCGCGAGATGCGCGACCGCATCTTCGCCCTCGTCGGGCCCGACGTTGCCCGTGACATAACGTTGGGCACCTTCCACGCCGTCTGCTCCCGCATCCTGCGCGTCGACGGCGAGCGCATCGGCGTGCCCCGCACCTTCAACATCTACGACGGCGGCGACCAGCTGGTCGTGGCCCGCCAGGTCTTCCAGGAGCTGGGTCTGGACCCCCGCCGCACCGCGCCCCGCGCCGTCCTCTCCGCCATCTCGCGCGCCAAGAGCGAGCTCGCCACTCCCGAGGCCTACGCCCACCTGGTGCGCGACTACTTCCAGGAGGTGGTCTCGCGCGTCTATAAGCGGTATCAGGAGATGCTGGTGGAGAACAGCGCCCTGGACTTCGACGACCTGCTGATGCAGACCGTCCATCTCTTCCGGGAGGCCACTGACGTGCTGGACAAGTACGCCCAGCGCTACCTCCACATCCACATCGACGAGTTCCAGGACACGAACATCGCCCAGTACGTCCTCGCCCGCCAGCTAGCCGGCGGCCACGGCAACATCTGCGTCGTGGGCGACCCCGACCAGTCGATCTACACCTGGCGGGCAGCCGACCTGCGTAACATCCTCAACTTCGAGCGCGATTTCCCGAACGGGCGCCTCGTCTACCTCGAACAGAACTATCGCTCCACCCAGAACATCCTCGATTCGGCCAGCCACGTCATCAGCGTGAACCGCCAGCGCAAGGAGAAGAGCCTCTGGACTGAGAACGAGCGCGGCCTGCCCATAGTCGTGCACGAGGCCTACAACGAGGAGGAGGAGGCCGCCTTCGTGGGCAACGAAGTGCAGGCCCTGATGAAGAGCGACTCTCTCACGCCCTGCGCCTTCGCCGTCATGTACCGCACCAACGCCCAGTCCCGACCCTTCGAAGAGACGTTCGTCCGCCGCAACATCCCGTATCGTCTGGTGGGCGGCACCCGCTTCTTCGAGCGGCGGGAGGTCAAGGACCTCCTGGCCTACCTGCGCCTGGTGCACAACCCCTTCGATTCCGTCTGCCTGCTGCGGGTGATCAACGTGCCGCCGCGAGGCATCGGCCAGCGCACCGTCCAGGAGCTGACCCGCTGGTCGCGGGAGCAGAACATCCCGCCCTACGCCGCGCTCCAGCTCCTGGCCGAGACGGACTCACCACCCGCTCATGGTGAGCCCGTCGAACCATCCCCCGCTCATGGTGAGCCTGTCGAACCATCCTTCGACAAGCTCGGGATGAGCGGTGCGCGGTCTGGCCACCCCTTCCAGAAGCGCACCGCCGCCGCCCTCCTGAGCTTCCTCGCTCTCCTGAACGAGGCCATCGCCGGCGCCGCCCAGCAGAACCTCTCCGAGCTGCTGGAAGCGATCCTGGCCCGCATCGACTACCGCCGCTTCCTGCTCGAGGACTCTACCGACGGCGAGGAGCGCTGGGACAACGTCCAGGAGCTGCGGGCCGTGGCAACCCAGTACGACGAGCTCGCCCCGGCGGAAGCGCTGGCCCGGTTCCTGGAGGACGCGGCCCTCATCACCGACGTGGACGAGTACGACGAGAAGGCCGACGCCGTTACCCTCATCACCCTCCACGCCGCCAAGGGGCTCGAGTTCCCGGTGGTGTTCATCGTCGGGACAGAGGAGGGCCTCTTGCCCCACATGCGCTCCTACGACGACCCCAACCAGATGGAGGAGGAGCGCCGCCTGTGCTACGTAGGCATGACCCGCGCCCAGCGCCGGCTGTACCTGGTGCGCGCCTTCCGCCGCAGCCTCGGCGGCCACAACCCGCCCTCGCGCTTCCTCGCCGACATCCCGCCCCACCTGGTGACCGCCCGCGAGCGCCCCGTCACCGGCCTGCCCTCGCGCCACCGCTTCTCATCCGCTCACCCCGAGCCTGTCGAAGGGGCCGCCGAAGGGCCTGCGCTTCCCGCCGACGCTTTCCGTGCCGGCGACCACGTGCGCCACGCCAAGTTCGGCGAGGGCATCGTGGTGAGCTGTCAGGAGAGCAGCGGCGACCTGCTGGTCACCGTCGCCTTCAAGGGCAACGCCGGCCTCAAGCGCCTGCTCGCCTCGTTCGCGGCGTTGGAACACATTTCGTAGCGCCGGATGCCGAACAGACGCTGTAGGGGCGGTTCGCGAACCGCCCCTACAGCCCGTACAATGCAGACCTAGACCTCACACAGCCGCTTCCCGTTCGCCAACACACTAGAAGGAGGTTCTCGCCATGCCCGACATCGATTGGGATCGCGTCTGCGATTGGCTCCTCACCCACGGCCTGCGCATCGTCCTTATCGTCGCCCTGGCCCTGGCCGCCGACCTGCTGCTGCGCCGGCTGGTGCCACACGTGCTGCGGCCCCTGGTCCAGCAGCGCATGAAGGGCAAGCCAGACGAGGAGGTGCAAAAGCGCATCCACACGCTGACCAGCGTCCTCGAGGGCACCGGCCGGGCCGTCCTGGTGGCCTGGGCCATCTTCACCATCCTCCCCGAGGCGGGGGTCACCATCACGCCCATCCTGGCCAGCGTCGGCATCGTCGGCATCGCCCTCGGCTTTGGCGCCCAGAGCCTGGTGCGCGACACCATCAACGGCCTGTTCATCCTCATGGACAACCAGTACTCCCAGGGCGACGTGGTGACCGTGGCCGGCATCTCCGGCCGGGTGGAGGACGTGGGCCTGCGCCGCACCGTCCTCCGCGACCTGGACGGCGTCGTGCACTACGTGCCCAACGGCCACATCGCCGTGGCCAGCAACCTGACCCAGGAGTGGTCGCGGGTGAACCTGAACGTGAGCGTGGCCTACGGTGAGGACATCGACCGCGTCTTCGCCATCATCGACCGCGTGGGCCGGGATCTGGCGGCCGACCCCCAGTTCGCGCCGCTGATCATCAGCCCGCCGCGCGCCCTACGGGTGGAGTCGATGTCGGACACGGGGGTAGCCATCAAAGTGCTGGGCGATACGCAGCCCGTGCGCCAGTGGGAGGTGACCGGCGAGCTCCGCCGCCGGCTGATCCGCGCCTTCCTTCAGGAGAACGTGCGCGTCCCGTTCCCCCCGCACGTGGTGGCGACGAGCGGGACATCGTGAGCGGAGCGAGGCCAACCTGAGGGAGGTTAGGGCGGCGAATCGCCGACCACGACGGCTGAGTCGATCGACTCTAGTTTCCGGGCGATCCTTCTCTCTAGATCATCCAGCGGTTTGAGCGAGATCTCCTGCCCTCTCGGCCTTCCTTCTTCGTCATAGTCGAACGGATTGTCCAGATCGCTGATTAGCATGATGAGATAGCTCAGGAACCAAGAGATCACGCCGACGAGGAACACCGATTCGTACCAGGGGTCGACCTTAACGGTCAAGAGCGCGATCAACACGAAGGCAGTAACTGCCTTGGCCATGGTGTGGCCAGAGGAAACAAACTCGGTCTCCCGAACGGTGTGGATGCGGGTCAGTATGCGCGATATCGCGTTCTGCTCCTGCTTCAGGCGCACGATGAAGTTGGCCTGCGTGAATGGCTCGAAGGCCATGAAGAAGTCGCCCAAGCCATAGACCTTGTCCATGAGACTCTGAGTACGCTCCTTCTTACAGAACCAGCCCTTCAGTGCAACCGTAAGGTCGAGCATGTACTGCAAGCAGTCCCTGGCAGGCTGTGCCTGTTTGTGGCGCCACAGTAGGAGGCAGTCTTCTGCAATCGACTCCATACCGGTCGCCAGATCCCCAGGCAGCTTCTCGCTTTCTTTGTAATCCGAAAGAACGCCGTTCAGGATGAAGCTTAGAACGAACACGTTGGCAGTGATGAGGGTTACGACTAACGAACTCAACGAAATCCGCTCCAGGCTCGCCAAATCCAAGACCAATCTCACAACGACGACCACTAGAGCGATGGCCAGGGCCCGGAGCGGCAAACGCCACGATGGCAACCAGGCCCTTATTCTTCCTTGCGTTGAACCCATCTAGCACCTCACCATGTCGCAGCAGCGCTTTGCCGCTCTTGTCTCCCACCCGCGAGGCCCATAATACGAAATGAAGCGCCGGCAGGCTACCGCCTGGCCGGCGCCGCGAAGCCGCGCGCCCTACGGGTGGAGTCGATGTCGGAGACGGGCGTGGCGATCAAGGTGCTGGGCGATACGCAGCCCGTGCGCCAGTCGGAGGTGACCGGCGAGCTGCGCCGCCGCCTGATCCGCGCCTTTCTCGAGGAGAACGTGCGCGTCCCGTTCCCCCCACACGTGGTGGCGGGTGGAGGGGTGTGAGGGGCGCCGGTTATGCTGGCGTTGTCTGTAACACGCAGATCACCGAGCCGTGGACAGATGGCGAAGGTTGACTACCTTGCGGAGGATCTCGTCGGACGCTGTGACGTCGGCTAATACGGCCCCGTCAGAGCGCATCTCCTTGACCACCCCGATCTTTACTGCCTTGCCAGAAGCCGGAGGGCTTTCCGACAGGACGACGAACTCGCGACCAAGATCGCTGGCGAATAGATCTTTGTCAGGGAGCGGCAGATCAAGAAACACACTCAACGCGGCCATCGCGAAGAACGCAACATCTTGCTGGATCCTGGAGGCTGTCGTCATGACGGGCACGTTGTCATGCATCTCCGCGTCAATCAGCAGCACCCTTTGGGAGTCTATCTTGTTCACTGTGAAGCACGTCCGCTGAGTACTGAGAAGGCTCCCATAGTGCGCAATATAGCTTCTTGTGCTGGGATCACCGACCAACACCTTGCTACTTAACATCCAGGGGCACTGATCCAACAGACCCAGGCATTGGTGGATCTTCTTGTCGCTCGTGGCACCGTCAGACAACACGTTGCGCAATCTGCTGAATCGCCAGGTCCTTTGACCACATGCTCGTGACAACAACCAAGTCACCGTGTCCAGCGTGGCGCGCGCCTGCAGGACAAGCGCCTCGAACTCAAACACGGTGTTTGCCTCTAAGAAGGCAACGGCGTTCCACTTTCGGTTCGGTGCTGCCGCTATTCTCTGCAGCAGGCTGGTTTTCAGGGCACTCAGGCGGGCCAGGCGATACGCTAACCCTTCCAGCTTGTGCACGCAATCGAGGAACATCTTGCTGGCGATGGCAGGCCTCTCACCCTGCTTCTCTGCCCTAGCCCTCCCAGCCAGCGCTTGCTTGATCAGCTCCAAGGCCTCCGAGACCGCAAGGCTAAGCGGCGTGAAGGCGTTTCCCTCGCTTCCTTCCGCCATCCAGGTGTACTTCTTCCCCGGTTCGTTGACGGTGGCGCACATATCTACCCCCTAGTGCTTGTTACCCCTTGACCACCCCGAGCGGCCGCATGCGGGCCACCTTCCGCGAGATGCCGGCATCGTGGAGCACGTCCACGACCTGCGCCACGTCTTTGTACGCCTCGCTGGCCTCCTCCGCCAGCGCCGCCTTGTTCTGGGCCCGTACCATGATCCCCTTTTGCGCCAGCCGCTCGGCGACGTTCACCCCCGCCAGGAACCGCTTCGCCGCGCCGCGGCTGAGCATGCGGCCGGCTCCGTGGCAGGTCGAGCCCCAGGTCTCGGCCATCGCCTGCTCCGTGCCCACGCACATGAACGAGTAGCGCCCCATGTCGCCCGGCACCATCACCGGCTGGCCGATGCTGCGGTACTTGGCCGGGATGTCCGGGTGGCCGGCCGGGAAGGCCCGCGTCGCACCCTTGCGGTGGATGCACAGGCTCATCTCCTTGCCGTCCACCTTGTGACGCTCCATCTTGGCGATGTTGTGGGCGACGTCGTACACCACGTTCATGCCCAGTTCCTCCGGTTTGCGCCCCAACACTCGCCCGAAGGCGTTGCGCACCCAGTGGGTGATGAGCTGGCGGTTGGCGAAGGCGAAGTTGGCGGCGCCGGTCATCGCCGCCAGGTAGCTGCGCCCCTCGCTCGAGCTCAGCGGCGCGCAGGCAAGCTGTTTGTCCGGCAGCGCGATCTTGTACTTGTCGGCCGCCACCTCCATCACCTCCAGGTAGTCCTGGCAAGTCTGGTGGCCCAGCCCGCGCGAGCCGGAGTGGATGAACACCACGATCTGCCCCACGGCATCGATGCCCATCACCCGCGCGGCCTCGGCGTCGAAGAGCTCGTCCACCACCTGCACCTCCAGGAAGTGGTTCCCCGAGCCCAGCGTGCCGATCTGGGGCAGCCCCCGCTCCTTGGCCCTCTTGCTCACCTTGCTCGGATCGGCGCCCGGCAGCGCGCCGCCGCCCTCGATGCACTCCAGGTCCTGCGGCCAGCCGTAGCCCTTCTCCACCGCCCAGCGCGCGCCTTCGACCAGCACGCGGTCGATCTCCTGCATGTTGACCCGCACCAGGCCCGAGCCGCCCACGCCGGCGGGCACGTCGCGGAACATCTGATTGACCACCGCCGATAGGTGGGGCTTCACGTCCTCCTCGCGCAGGTTGGTGGTCACCACCCGCACGCCGCAGTTGATGTCGAACCCCACGCCGCCGGGCGATACCACGCCTTCGTCCTGGTTCGTCGCCGCCACGCCGCCGATCGGGAAGCCGTAGCCCCAGTGGATGTCCGGCATGGCCAGCGAGAAGCCGACGATGCCCGGCAGGAAGGCCACGTTGGCCACCTGCTCGATGGCCTGGTCCTCCGCGAGGACGTCCATCATCTCCTCGCTGGCGTAGATGCGGCCGGGGACGCGCATCCCCTGTTTATAGCTACGGGGCAGTTCCCAGCGCAGCTCATCGACCCGCTTCAGAATCTGCTTCCAGTCCTTCGTCATCTCACACCACCCCTAGGTTCTCGGTTCTCCGCATAAGTTCTGGGTTCTGGGTTCTGGGTTCTCTCTCAGATATCCAGCAGCACCTGCACCCGACAGCCCTCGGGCCCCTCTTCGACCTCCAGCATGTGGCGGGTTATCGCCTTGACGCCCGTGCCCAGTTCGTGGCGCTGACGGTCCACCTGCTCGCCGAAGGCCACCACCCGCAGGGCATAGGGCCGCAGATCCTCCACCTCGAACCGCCTGAACAGCAGGCCGTCCACATCTGAGTAGTAAAGCAGCTCCGAGAGCCAGGCCACCAGCAGGCTGGGCCAGTCGTGGCCCGCCACGGATATCGCCCGCTGCTCTACTTCCCGCACGCCGTCCAGGTCCACCATGATCGAAAACATCCCCTCGGCGACGTGCGCGAAGGCCTCGGCCAGGGTACGGCCGCGGGCCAGAACGCCCACGTCGGCGGTGTGCTCCAGGATCTCGAAGGGCGCCGATTCAGCGGACACGATGACAGGCCTCAACGCCAGTATGTCACTCGCTGGCGAAGTGCGTCAACGAGAGCGCCCGTTGACAGAAGTAGGGGCGCTGCTCGCTGCGCCCCATTGGGCGAGGCAAGCCTCGCCCCTACAGTCAGGCCTACCGCCGCTCCCTTGACGCAACCTACCCGCCCCGCTAGGCTGCACGCTGGAGGCTGAGGATCACGCCCCCTTCTGCGGCCTGGAACCCACAGCTTTGACCGAAGCCGAGGGATTCATCCCTCAGAGTGCTGACTGGTTCGAACGATGTGCGAATTCTGCTCTAAGTACGGCCACCAGAACCGCTGGTACCTGAACCCCGAGAACTTCTCCGATAAGCTGCTGCAGGACAAGGCGCGCCGGAAGGTCCTCGACCACACGGCCGGCTGGGGCGTGGACTACTACATCGAGCGCTCCAGCCGTCTGGCGCCGCTGACCAAAGCGCCGCTGGTTGGTGGCCTCGTGAAGAGCTACGTGAACCGCACGACGCCGGCCCAGCACGGCGGGCAGATCTTGTCCCTGGAGGACGCTCTCAAGCTGGTGGACATCGCCCGCGACTTCGTGGCCTTACCCTGCATGTGCCGCCGCCTGGTCGGCGGCCGCACCGACATGACCTGCATCAACTTTGGCCCCATCAAGGAACTGACCGCCCGCTACAAGCCGGAAGAGCCCATGGAGGAACTGCCCCCCGAAGAGGTGAAGGCGAGGCTGCGCCAGTTCGATAAGATGGGCTACCTCCATCAGGTGTTCTACGCCAAGCTCCCCTATCCCATCGTCATCTGCAACTGCGACCGCAAGTACTGCGCCTCCCTCAAGTTCCGCCTCCTCTGGGACGTGGAGAAGGCTTGCCTCAAGGGGCACGAAGTCTGTGTCGTGGACCAGGCCCGCTGCGACGGCTGCTCTGGCAAGCCGGAGTGCCTCCGCATGTGCCAGTTCGGCGCCCTGCGCTGGGTCCCTACCGACGACACCGTTGTCTGCGAGCCGCGAACCTGCTTCGGCTGCGGCGTGTGCCGCGCGGCCTGCCCCCACGGCGCTCTCCGGCTCCTGCCCCGGGAGAGCCTGGCCTCCGTGAGGGACGTCTGGTAGCGATGCCCGCGACGATCGCCGTCCAGGAGTGCGACGCCCTGGCCTGCGGCTTCCTCTGTCTGCAGGCCTGCCCGCTGGGCGTCCTGCTGGCCGTGCCCCGCAACCACAACCGCGACGGCTCCGCGAAACCTCGAAGCTACGGCGTCGCCCCTCGCTTCGATGGCCACTGCAACGCCTGCGGCCTCTGCGCCGAGGCCTGCCCCCAGCGCGCCATCTCCATTCAGGGCTGAACCTGAAACGTTTCCCTGCTCACCGGCGTCTATCCCATTGAGTGAACACAGACAGGGAATCGCTGGTTTTAGCCGCCCTGGTGGTGGCGGCTCTGGGCCTGGCGATGGCGTGGTCGACCGCTATCGCCGGCGCTCAGGAGCCACTGTCCATCGCTATCACCGCCCCCGCCGAGGGAGAGGTGCTGCCCGGGCCCGCCGTTACCGTACAGGTGACGGTGAGCGGCTTCGACATACGCCCGCCCCTCCAAGAGACGCGTGAGCCCAACGCCGGCCACATCGAGTACTTCCTTGACGTTCCGCCAACCTTCGACCAGCCCACACCCCTGGGTGAAGACAGCATCATCCATTCGGGGCGCTTCTCGGAGACCTTTGCCAGCGTCCCGCCGGGCGAGCACACCGTCTCCGTCTGTTTGGCCTACGACGACCACACCTGCATCGACCCGTCCCTGACCGACAGCGCGCAGGTGACGGTCGGGCAGTCGCCCACAGCGGAACCCACCTCCACGCCCGAGGCCACCCCCGATCCTCCTCCACCCACGCCCGACCCGCCTCCACCCACACCGTCGCCTGCCACGCCGGCACCCACGGAAGGGCCCAAGCTGGACGGCATGACGGAAGAGACTCCATCGCCCACCGCCACTGCCAGATCGAGTCCCACTCCGCAACCCACGCCGCTACACCTGGAGCCCACCTCCACGCCTATGGCCGGTCTGGCCCCCTCCACCCTGGCGAATAGCAGCAACACCCGCAGCGTGGACTGGGCCCTGGCCCTGGCCTGCGTGAGCGTCGTGGGGCTAGTGGCCCTGGGCTGGCTGATCCTCTTGGGGACGCGCTGGCCTATCGGCAGGCGCTAGTCAGCAGATCGCGGATCTCCCGCACCGTCTCCTGGCGCCAGTCCGCCCAGACCTCTCCCTGCTGGAAGCGCTCGTACTCCGGCAGCGCCTCTTCGGCCGTCTTCCCCTGGAAGATCGCGTTCACCAGGTGCATCTGCTCGTTGGCCAGAGCCGGCCGCTCGGTCCAGTGAGCCAGATAGGTCTGGTCGCGGGTATAGAACACGAAGACGGGGATAGATTGGTGCTTGCCCTGGTGGAGGAACTCGTTCATGATGTCGGGGTTCTCATCGCGGGGAAAGATGCGGAGTTCCATGCCCGCCGCCTCGGCGATACGGGCCATCACCGGCAGGCCGCGAAAGACGTCGGGGCACCAGTCTTCGCCCAGGGCCAGCACCCGGGCCGGACCATCGGGCCGCGACGCTAGCTCGCGGAAGACGCGCACATCGTCGTCGGCCAGGCGGGTCTCGTCGTAGTTGTACTCGAACTTCGCCCGGTTGCGCTGAATGCGCTCCATGTACTCCGGATAGGTAAGACCGGCGGCAAACCGCTCAGCGGTGACCACACTCTCCTTGGGCTGGATCATCGACTCCTCCCATCCAGCGAGGGCAATATGCAACAAACTAGCACGTCCACCCGCGTTGGGGCAATCCACCCAACGCCGCCGTTACGTATATGCAGTAATGGGCAATATTCTTAGGAGGGATAGCAGTGCATAAGCGTCTTTGGGTTCTGCCGATACTAGCGATCCTGGCCATTGGCGTGGTGGCCGCCGCCTGCGGCGACAATGGAGAAAAGTCAACCGCCACGCGCACACCGGGCGCGTCCCCCGCGGCCACGCGGCCAGCCGCCACAGCCACACCGGCAGCCTCGCCTACTCGCCCCGCGGCCACGGCCACACCCGCCGCTACGGCCACTCGCCCGGCCGCTACCGCCACCCCACAGGCGACAGCCACGCCGAAGGCAACAGCCACGCCGGCTGCCACCGCAACGCCGACCGCCAGCGCCGCGCAGATCGACATCGTCGCTGACGCAATGGCCTTCAACAAGAAGACCATAGAGGTCACGGCCGGCCAGCCCTTCACCATCACCCTGGACAACAAGGACTCCGTGCCCCACAACTTCCACATCTACACCCAGAAGGGGGGCACTTCCATCGCCGTGACGGATCCCCAGGCCGTATCGTCGGGCAGCACGGGAACCCTGACCACTACCATCACCCAGCCCGGCGAATACTACTTCCAGTGCGACTTTCACCCTGAGGCGATGAACGGCACGCTGACGGTGAAGTAAGGGCTAGGAGCGGAGGCTTTTCTTAGCCTCCTCCCACAGAGCTTCGAGCTCCGCCAAGGACAGATCAGCCAGCAGGAGGCCTCGCTCTCGGGCGATGGCCTCCATGCTGGTGAAGCGCCGGGAGAACTTGCCGTTGGCCAGACGCAGGGCCTCTTCGGCGTCCAGTTCCAGGTAGCGGGCCAGGCTCACGATCATGAACAGGACGTCTCCCATCTCCTCGCGCTTGTGCTCGGCATCGCCAGCCGCCGTCAGTTCCCCAATCTCCTCCTCCAGTTTCCCCTGCGCCTGGCGGATGTCCGGCCACTGGAAGCCGACTCTGGCTGCCCGCTCTTGCAGCCGCTGAGCGCAGGCCAGCGCGGGCATTGCCAGGGGCATGCCAGCCAGTGCCGACCCCTCGTCGCCCCGCTCCGCCTGCTTGAGTTCAGCCCAGCGCGCCATCACGTCCTCGGGCGTGGCGGCCTGCTCATCGCCGAAGACATGGGGATGGCGTCGAACCAGCTTGCTGGCGATGCGGTAGACCACGTCCTGCAGCGTGAACTCGCGCGCCTCCTCCGCCAACTGCACGTGGAGGAGAACCTCCAACAGGAGGTCGCCCAGTTCGTCGCACAGCTTGTCGGCGTCGTTCTCGTCCAGGGCGGCGAGGGCCTCGTACACTTCCTCCAGCAGGTAGGACTTGAGCGAGGCGTGGGTTTGGGCGCGGTCCCAGGGGCAACCGTCGGGGCCCCGCAGGCGGGCGATGATCTGTCGCAGGCCGTCGAAGGTGCGCAGCTCGGCTTCGGATATGTCCATCGGCCTTCCTTTCCGCTCGACGTTCGATTATAGGGATGCCTTCGGAGCGGAGGCAAGGCGCCCGGCATCGGCTTGACGGCTGGAGCGCGCTGGACGGCTTCCCCACCAACGGTTATCATCGGACTGCCAGCGCTCCCTGAGGAGATGAGCCATGTCTAGGACGCCCCTGAAGTGTTGCCCTACCGCCCTGATCGCCGTTGTCGCCTTGGTCCTGCTCGCCACTTCTTTGGCAAGCAGTTCGAGCCCTTCCGAGGCTGCGGCGGGAACACTGTACAACTGCCCCCAGGCAGGCAAATGGGCGATCTCGGTCTGGAGCGGCGAGGGGGTGGACACGGCGGAGGCCCTAGATACGTGCGGGGTCGGCTCCATCGATGCTGCATACTACATTCATCCGCTCACCCAGTTCTGGCGGGTCTTCTTCAGGGACCAGCCGGACGTCAGCGATCTGACCAGCCTCGATGACCTGCAGGCGATCGCCACGCTGGGCAGCCCGACGGCTAGTCCTGCTTCGAACCCTCAGCCCACGCCTACTCCTGGTTCCAGCCCCGGTCGAATGAGCGGCTGTCCCTTGGCCGACAAGTGGGCACTATCGACGTGGAATGGCCCCAACGCAACCGAGACGGCAGACGCCTTGGCAACTTGCAGCGAGGTTGTCGGAGTCGCCTACTGGCTCGATCCACAGACTCAAACATGGCAGCGCTATGTCCACGAGCGGCCGGAGCTGACCACGCTGTCACGCCTCGATAACCTGCAAGGGGTCTTCGCCCTAGGCTCCACGGAGCCGAGGGAGTACTGCGCCATCAACATACCTGGGACGTACCACGGGGCGGTCACCATCGACGGCCAGCCCGCCTCTGCAGGCACTGTCATCAAGGTCTTCAAAGGCGGCATCGAATTCGGCAGCACAACGGTCGCTGAGGACAGCACCTACACCGCCAACGTGCCCTCCTCGGCGCCTGTCATCCCGCCGTGCTTCGAGAGCACCAGCGGACCCCTCACCTTCACCTGCGGCGACGCGGAAGCGCAGGAGAAGCCCAACTGGGGCCCCTCCCTACGGCTTCAGGACCTAACCTGCGTGCACCAGTTGAACTGCCCGGCGGCGGGCAAGTGGTCCATTAGCGTATACAGTGGCCCGGGAGAATCCGCCGCCGACGCACTGGGCCAGTGCGGCGTTCCCGTGGAGGCTGCCTACTGGGTCGATCCCTCCACCCAGGCCTGGAGTCGCTACATTCGCGGGCGGCCAGAACTCACCACCCTGACCTCTCTGGAGCACCTCCAGGGCGTCGTCGCCCGTGGGTCGGCTTCAGAGCCCTTGTCGGCTGCGGCTGCCCCATCCGCTGCAGTTGCCCTATCCCCCCAGGGGCAATCGGAGAGCCAGATGGAGGGCTGCCCCCAGCCGGGGAGATGGGCTATCTCCGTGTGGAACGGAGCGACTGGGACATCCCCTTCTGACGCCCTCGCGACCTGCTCCGCCGTGGGGGTCGCTGCCGCTTATTGGATCGACCCCCAGACCCAGGCGTGGAAGCGCTACTTCGAAGGCAGGCCAGAGATCAGCAACCTGTCGGATCTGAGGGAGCTACAGGGCCTGATAACCCTGGGCGCAGGACAGTGACGCCTGTGAGTCGCTGCCATGAGGTCCGCTGATTTCGCGCAGGTAGCCAGGAGCCCGCTTCTCGACACATCCCCGACAAAGAACGCGGAGGCAATTCGATGGGCGATGTGAACCCCAAGGTTGTGCTGATCACCGGGGCCTCGTCGGGGATTGGGCAGGCATGTGCCCGGCACCTGGGCCGACGGGGGTACCAGGTATTCGGGACGAGCCGCCGGCCCCAACCC
>Ga0315275_10000779_pt1 | contig 26708 bp, 19 predicted proteins | sample YL17G03_0_MG_FD_205557 | JGI IMG/M metagenome (GOLD analysis project Ga0315275, IMG submission 205557) | Sediment microbial communities from Yellowstone Lake, YNP, Wyoming, USA - YL17G03_0 | ecosystem: Environmental > Aquatic > Freshwater > Lake > Sediment | place: USA: Wyoming | collected...
CGACCAAGGCCGCATCTCGCTATTGCAGACAAGGTATAAACGCCACAAAATCGATATATACTGAGGGGGGGGGAGTTGGTGCAGCTCGATCAGGAAGAGGAAACGCTCTTGGTCAGGCATGCGTATCTCGCATCGAGCAGGATCAGGGACGGCAGTCCGCCTTCCGAGGATAGGATCGATAAGCTGAAGGAGATGTTCCCCGACCTGCTCTCCATCCTGATGAAGATCCAGCCCGAAGAAGCGTTTGAGATATTTGGCAGATACAAGGACCATCCGATCTTCCGCAAGGACATCGAGATCATCCTCACGCCGAATGGCAAGGAATGGATGACGAGAGAGCTGAAGATGATCAGGGAGCACGAAGTATCAGAGAGATCGAATCATCATTGAGAGGCTGGCTAATCATCGGCTAATGAGGGCTAATTAGCCCGAATTAATTAGCCACTACACCCGCATTCAAAGATAGAATTCAGAAGTTAGAAATATCCACTCTCTGGCTTTCATTTCATATGACATTTCACGCATAATCGCTTCCCTAAGAACCCGATGCTTGAATTAGTCAACTTCTCCTTATAGTATGTTGAGCCGGTCAGAATTGATTCCCCACAGCCATCGCATATATGAATTTTCTCAGCGACGGTCTCCTTGAATACTTTAAGACGGTCATATTTTGACGAAGGCATCATTTCCCCGTCTCATATTATGCCAGTGTGAAGTATTTCATCTTTTTCTATTGTATAAGTGAGAAGGGTGTGGTCTCCTTTTTCGAAAAACTTGTGGGTGGTTCGAATTGAGGAAATGGCGAGACCACTCCCCCTCTCAACAAGGTTGATGCAGGAATGGAATTTAGACTTTTTCCTCTGATTTCAAGATAGATGAGGGGACATCTCCCTTCTCAATGGGATTTCTCATCTATTCCTTTCCTTTATTCCTTCCAAACCTCGGCAGGACAAACCTGTCGATGACAACTCCAATCATCAGACCGCCGACAAGGGCGCCAATCGTTAATCCTATTGCGGTAGTTCCAAGGGATTCGCTGCCACTGCCGGATCCACCGCCACTGCTCACGACAGAGACATGAGTCTGCACCGGATCTTGGAATTCGATTGTTCCCAAGGGAAATGAGAGGATCTGCCACGAATGAGTGTAGATTAGGGGAATATCGATCCTGAGGTTGTAGGAATTCGAGACGACATAGGAGAATTGGGCTGAAACCGTGATATCACCAGCATTCTGAGGGGCAGTCAAATTGACTTCCCTACCTCCCCAGGTCGTCCAAGAATATTGTTCATGATTCAGCGAGCCTCCGGTAGTGGTGACTATGCATTTTAGCTGAGCGTTCAATGCGATATCGAGGTACATCGGAATGCCTTCCCAAACAGGAATCTGTTCCAATACGAAGGAGCCTAATGGGGTTCCCGTTAGATTGAGAGGAAGCGTCCAGGGATCATCCGAGATTCCAAGGAGTGCTGCAGTATTGTTAATCCAGCCGGTCACATCAGTCAGAGGCGAATTCAGGGTCACCCCGATGGACGATAGCAGCCCAAGGACATCGATGTAAAGATACATCGGAGCTGGCCCAGGGGAATATCCTATGATGACGCTGTCGCCGGGACTCACTGTCACATCTGACGGCGTGTAATACATGATGAATCCGAAATCGGCATGCACGCCATATACGGTCGGCGTGTGCATCGTCACGTTCATGGTGGCGGCCTTTGCGACCGGCACAAAGGACAAAGTCATCATCAGGCAAATCAAGCTAGCAATTACGATACCCAGTCTTCTTCGTTCTCTAAGCATATGACTTCCTCTGATTCCTCCAGATTCCGCTCTACGACGCTTAACTTTCACATCATCCACTATGATGTCACCCTGAAACGGATTGGTCTGCCGGAATATGAACTTTCCTACTTCTGAGATTCTTTGGTCTTATATAAAGCGGAAGTCTTTACATTTGGTTTTCATGGCATCCGCTAAGATAGCTGCTACTCGCATGAGCAGGAAGGGTCAGATTACAATCCCTAAGAAAGTTAAAGAAAATCTGGGGGCCGTTGAGGGCGACTATATCATTTTCCTCAAGGAGGGAAATAGGATCTACGTGGAAGCCGGACAGCTGGCTTTCAAATCGAAGAAATGATCCCAGAAACGGATGATCTCTCTCATCTGAGAAGCTGATGTCTGGATCCTGAATGCATTCTCATGTGAGAAAGTTGGCCGATCAGCTGGATAGTGAGACTTTTTCTCATACCTCCAGGGGCAGGCATAATATCCTAGTCATGGCCAGTATCACTTAGGTGATGTGCATATGGATATGGATGAACCTATATGCGCAAGATGCTGGGAGTCATCCTTAAGAAAGGGAAGAATTGCCAAGTAACGGCTAATGAATTCAGCGATTGGGATTCTGGCGCCATGAAGAGGATGACCACGGGCTTACAAATTGCGTTTGGATGCCATTTCCTTGCGAATTGGCGATAGATTGCAGGCGGATTGACAAAGATTATACGCCTCCTCGACTATCGATTGCTTATAGAGCATAATTGCCGATTCGCAGAATAAACCTTCTTTGAGTTTGAAAATTGGAGAACAACCAGCCAGTCATTGAAGCGATCCCGTCTTCCCCTCAACCCCCTTTCACGGCTTTTTCCTCTCCCTTGGGCTCACCGACCCGAGCGGGATGAAGTTCGGAAATAAGCACGGGACTGCGGCAGATAATAACGACATGAGCATCGACGAGTGCAAGAAGTGGCAGAGCGATTGGAATGTCGCCAACCCAGAGTACGTCCCGAGGGACTCCGGGAAGGTACGGAAAGGAAGGGTTACAAAGCTTTTCGAAACCCCCCTTTCACGGCTTTTTGATCATTCTTCAAAACGGTAATGCGGAGGCAGAGATTTCAGCCTCAAGACTACGGATAATTAACACCCTGAAAATATGAATAAATTCGATTTTCGGAAGAAAATGGTCGCACTGCGGAAACATATGAAAATATGTAACTTCGATTCGGAGTTCACTCAATCCACACTGGGAAAATATATAAACTGGGAAACTACTGGCGGTTGCGGAGGAAGATTGTTTGCAGATGAAATTCAAGGTAGCGATAGTTTCGTTGATTTTCGTAGTATCTTTTCTTCAGATGTTCACGGAAATGCCTCAGAGTGCATCAGCCGCCTCAGTTGCGCACGGAGTGATCGCGATAAACGGCAATTCCGAATTCGCAACTATGGCGGCAACGGAAGGATGGAAAGGGGACGGGACGATCTCGAACCCCTATTTCATCTCTGGATATGACATCGACGCGACAGGGCACTCTTGGGGGGTCATCATAGGCAACTCGACCGTCCACTTTGTAATAAGCAATTGCACGATTCATGGAGCCTCGCGCGACGGAATCAACCTAGGTACGGTCCAGAACGCCATGGTCACTCATGTCTCCTGTCATTCGAATGGCTTTTTCGGAATATACCTTCACGATACTTCCAGCAACAACACGATCAAACGGAACTCCCTTAGTTCCAATTATTATGGAGGAATTATCCTCCGTAACTATTGCGATAACAATTTGATCTCATATAACAACTGCTCAGATCCGACGGTTCCCAACCCGATCCTAGGCACATCTACCGGCATAGGTCTTGATAATTACTGTGATCACAACCGGATCGAAAGGAATCGCTGCTGGAATAATTGGGACGGAATATACCTGCGTTATGCCGAGCACAACGTGGTTGACAACAACTCCTGCCAGGACAGCAACTCAAGTGGGATTGGGGTCATGTCTGGTACAATGTTCTGCGAGTTCACCAACAACAACTGCTCGAACAATGAATATGGGTTCGGGCTGGACCCTTCAACGAACACATTTTCCCGCAACATCATTTCCAACAACCAGTTCGGGATACACTTCTCATCCGGAGCGTCGATGATCTTCCATAACAACTTCATAGGGAATGTGGCGCACGTGGATTCGGGAGGAGCTACTACGCTGCTCTGGAGCGCATCTTATCCCGCAGGGGGCAACTATTGGTTAGGATTCACTGGCGCGGATCAGTTCAGCGGCGCAGGTCAGAATGTCGCAGGAGCTGACGGAATAATCGACACCCCGTACCAGATCGATGTATCTATTCAGGACAATTACCCCCTTATGAATCCGTATCCGATAGTATTCGACATCGTTTCCCCCGTCAGTACAGCTACCGTTTCAGGCTCGGTGGTGACGATATCCTCGTCGGACGATGTGAGCGGAGTCAATCGGACGATGTACAGGATTGATAACGAGTCGTGGCAGAATTACGTCGCCCCGATCAACATCACGCAGACGGGGAATCATACGGTCGAGTATTATTCCATTGACAGCTCTGGAAATGCTGAGGATGTGAAGTCGGTCAATGTCTCAGTTCAAGGCGGGGGAGGAGGCACCCCCTCGGGGACTCCGGGCGGAATTCCGATGGAATTGATCGCGATTGCCATTGTGGCGATGATCGTGATTGCTTCGGTGATAATCCTCATGCTGAGCAGAAAGAAGAAAAAGGGGAAGTCAGAAGTGATAATCCCGCCATCCGATTCCAATTAGAATTATCTGCCCCATCGCCAGGAGATGGAGATTGACCCCCTAAGAGAATCTTATTTCTAATCGATTCTTTTTAATCAATTCAACTGCTCCAGGTCCTGAGTAGAAATCTGGATCAATCTCACGGGAGTGATTCTTTCGAATCCATTTCACCAGGCTCTCATACCATTTCTTGAACTCATCTTCCTTGAATGCCCAATTACCCTTCGAATCGAGATACTTGAACTCAGCCCAGAGCCGACCAGGACGCATCATGTTCTCTCTTTGAACTGTCCGGCTGAACTCCACAACCGAGGAAACGGACTGATCCACCATGTAGCAATTCAGCGTCGGTATATACTCCATGACGAGATTGGAGGAGACACTTCGATTGAACAACCATACATGATATGGAAAATCATCAGAAGATGGATTAGGGAGATTCTTCAGCCCGATTGGGTTTTTGGTCGGGGAATGATACGGGAGAATAATCACATCTCCTGTGCCTCTGAGGAACTCCACAAAGCGCTTCTCATCGCCGGAATCCATGAAGAATCTGACTTGTTGTCCCATATCTGACACGATGTCCTTGACACCCCATCACATGAAATATAGCTTTTTCCTGAGGGTTAAGATGTGACTTGCCATTACACAGTATGAAATTCTTTGGCAGGTTCAAAGATGCAGTTGGTGACCTTCTCTTTCCTGAAGATTGTCCGAACTCGTTCTGTTGTCAAAGCCACCCTATAAGCGTCATCCAATGTGAAAAGGTCACTACCGTCCCAAGCAGTCGGTCGAAGGCCGTTTATCTTGCGATACGATTTCCCGGATCTGGGATCGATCCTGCTTTCCTCAAGGGATTTATCATTCGGACCTCCCCTTCCAATGATTGCAAGACCATGATAGCCAGGTACATCTGAATTGTTACGCCTTATCCGCACTCTATATGTCGAGAATCCACTTAATTGATTCTCGTGCAGGATTTTGATGACTCTATTAGAGGCAATGAGAAGGACAAGGCCGTTTTCTAAAAAGTCAGCCGGAGTCGTCCCCTTAATTATATTGAACTCAGCGATACCTTTGAATTCCGCGAGCTGGCGATAGCTCCAATCAGCCGCAGCTGGTCCCATCGATGCCGAATCTGAGTCCAGGAAAAAATATTTTGTAGCTATACCAGAAGACATAATTAAGAATCTGCGTTCGGCACGAGATTCCTCAGAATCTGATTTCGAAACCATATTTGCCAGCGAGCCTCCCCGCAAAATTCTCAATATCATTCAATGTATTAAGTTCTCCGGATTGGATAGCTTCCTTCCAATCTGCGTTGTATGCACTCGCCTTGGAACGATGGCTTCCCGTTTCCCACCAACTTCCATATTTCGTATCATGTATGTTTACTCCTTTTGTCTCAAAGAAATTCCCATATTTCTGAGGTAAGACATGGTGTGCCTCAGCTGATTTTCCTGGATTTATCCCTGTAGCTTCGATGAGTCTTGAACGGAAATTACCCTTAGCTGCTTTTGCGACGTCTGATGCCTTATTGATCCCTTTTGCGACGTCGTCGACCTTGTTTACGATCTTGAAGGCAGTTTTCGCCACCTTCATCGCGCTCATCCCGAATGGAATGGCGGCGCAGGCCAGATCGAGCGCAAGCGAAACCGTGTCTCCCTTAAGGTAGTCCTTGGCGATGAAGTATACATCGCTGACGTATCCTATGAGGGGGATGAATCCGACGACCATGAAGCATGCGTCGGCAATGTCTTCCAGCGACCATCCACCGGTGTCGTATGTGCTCTCGGCCCATGCAACGTACTCTGGGTTGGCGGCGTTCCAGTCGCTCTGCCACTTCTTGCACTCGTCAATGCTCATGCCGTTGTTATCTGCTGCAATCCCCTGCTTCTTCCCGAACTTCATCCCACTCGGGTCGGTAAGGGTGATCGGGTTGTTGCTGCAATAGGGATATCTGTTGAGCGTCTGTGGAGAGCTCAAGCTGCCCAGCAAAGGATCAAGGGATATGAACCGTCCGATTTCAGGGTTGTAGTACCTCGCCATGAGGTAGAACAATCCTGAGGGAGAATCCTGCATCTCCCCTGCAAAGGTGAATTTTTCCGTCCCGGATGGACCGTAGGCGATGCCGAATGGCTTGTAGGTCGTGACCGAATAGACCTTGACAGTTCCTTTGTAGACGAGCCTCGTGCTTCCGAGGGCGTCGTCGATGTACCAGTAATTGTCGCTCCCGACCATCTTCACTTTGAGACGACCGTTGAGGTAGACGTAGTCGGTGTAGGTGCCGTTGAGCTTGTCGCAGTATGGTTCATGACCGCTGTAGATATACTCAGTTGTTTTCGACCCTTCTACCGTCTTAGCCCGCGCTCCGTTACCGTCGTAGTAATAGGATGCGACGAGCGATCGGCTCCATGACCCTGAATAGGTCCACTTGTATACGTCCGTCAGCTGGTCCATGGAATTGATGGCGTACTGATACTTCGACGAGGTGGTGTTCTTCCAAAGCAATGCGCCGTTCTTATTGTAGGACCAGGTCGTGTCAGATCCGGTGGTGGTATTCTTCGTTAGCTTGTTGTATGCCCCGTATGTGTAAGTCGTGTTGATCGAGTTCTCGTTCTTCCAGAGCCGGTTCCCCATCGAGTCGTAACCATAGGTGATGGTGGATCCCCAGCCATTGATTCCGGCGCCCTTCGCTCGAACCAGCCTGTCAAGCCAGTCATAAGTGTAGTTCTCGTAGCTCGTTGGAGTGTAGCTAATGTTCCTGACATTGCCCACCGCATCGTAGGTGTAGTTCGTTGAAAGGACGAACTTGCTCCCGTTCTTCGTCTGTATCTGCGAGACCCAGCCGCGCGAGTTGTAAGTGTAGTTCGTCACCTGCGTGCTGCCGGTCGATTCTCTCGAGATGGTATCATCTGTGTTGTAGTAGACCGTCAGCAGTCTGGTCGAGGTGTTCCTGTCGATCTTTATGACCCTGTCATACGGGTCGTAGGTGTATGTGACCTTGATCGAGTTCGGATAAGTGATGTTCCAGAGGCTGCCCTCCTTCGTGTAATCGAACGATACGGTGTGGTTGGAGATGATTTTCTCCGACATCGATGTCATGAGGTCCCTGCTGTTGTAGAAATAGTAGTTCGTCGCGAGGTTGTTCTCTAGCTTGATCATCTTCCCGTCTGCGTCATATAGGAATGACATCGTATCGTTCAGAGTCGTTAATCGCAGCAGCTTGCCAGATGAGTCGTAATCGGAGTACGATGTCTGCCCGTTGCGGTTCGTCTTGTTGAGGACTCTTCCCGCTTTATCGTACACCATTGACTCCGTGCGACTGTCGGGGTAAGTGACCTGTGAGACCCTGCTTTGCGAGTCGTAAAAGAATCTGGTTACGTTGCCATTAGATGCGCGTACAGTCAGGAGATTGCCGACCGCGTCGTACGCCATCTTCGTTTCATAGTAGGAAGAGGAGGAGTAGTATTCTCTCGTTGCATTGAGCCTCCCGAGGTCATCGAACACCTGAACCGTCTTGTGGCCGTTCTCATCGGTCGATGTCACCAGATTGGCCTGATCATTGTACGAGATAGTGCACGAAGTACCATCGGGATTCAGCACCTTTGTCGTTCTTCCAAAGTAGTCGTAATAGTTCCTCGCGACATATCCAAGCGCATTCCGGAAAGATGCGATCTGATCCTGCCAATTGTACGTGCAAATCGTGCTCGAATAGAGAGTTGACGTGTTGTATCTCTCCGACTTTATGAGCCTGCCTATTCTGTCGAAATATTGAACAATTTTATGGTTGAGTTCATCGAGCGAAGTGGTTTTTTGGTTTGTGTCATCGTACGTAATAGTTGCGTAACTCCCATCAGAGTTGTTCATCCTGATAATCCGCCCAACCTTGTCGTACTGCGAGCCCACCTGGTGGCCGAGCGGGTCGGTCGTCGAGAGCAGACTCCCGGTCTTGAGATTGTAGGAATAGGTTGTCTTGCTGTTCGCTGTAGAATCATCATAAGTGAAGTCATCAAAGTATCCCTTGAATGCGACCCCAGATTCGGGGTTGAGGATCTCTAGGAATAAGTCGAATTTCACCTTCTCTATCCCGGTCCAATTGATGGCCCAATCTTCTGAAGGATGCATTACTGCAGACATCCAAGTTGACATCGGGACTGGACCGAATACCATCGTCGTGTTCGGTTCAAGGGTCCTCCCGGATGCGCCTCCTTCCCATTGGTCGAGCCAATAGGTGTACAATGCATACTCACCGGCGGAATTGAAAAGATGCATCTTGATTCCGACTGCGAGCTTGTCTGTAGGGTAGAACCCTTTAGTGTAAGTCTCAACATACATTCTCACCGAAATTGATGCGACAGGGTTGGCTTTGTACTCCTTTGACATGGAAGCCCATCCGTAGGATGATGTCGTGCCATCAACCAGGAAGGAGAGCTGAATTGAATTCGGAGACGAATACGCACGAGCTGCAGTGTATTGACTTGTGAGCCATCCTGTCTGTCCGTTCGCCGAAGTCTTGTAGGAAGTCCAGCTTGTATCATAATCGAAATTATCCGTCAGACCGGAACTTGCAGTCGATATCGGATATGTGTATTTATTTGAGTTGGAGAATTCACTGATGGCTCCTCGTCCAGTCGGGTCACTATTCCAGAGCATATTGCCATATGCATCAAAGGTGGCTTGAGTGAAGATCCAGCCAGAACCGGACTTAGATTTGCTTTCGATAGAGTTGCCTTCCAGATCATACTTCACGTAGCTTTCTTGAGAGACTGTCTTTGCGACATTCTGATACTGGTACATCCCTGCTACCTTGCTGTGTATGAATCCCTTTATCTGGCTTGAGTAGAAACTCGGTTGAGAATAGGTGAATTCATCTCTTAGCCAAATCTCCTCGATCCGCTGACTTGTGTATAGAGTCGTACTACCTTGTGAAATCGTGAACACACCAGAAACGGGGAACACCCTAACGCCGGCTTGATAGAGATCCAGATCCACGTAGGTCGTACTAGCGGTCCCTGAGATCGAAACACCGTTATCGAGCTTCAGTTTCACGGTTTGCCCGGCGGTAAGACCATTGACACGAAGTTGAGAATCGACATTGCAGACGGAAGTGCAATCCCACTTCGCCTTCCCTCCATACAATCCATAATAGATGGCATCCACGGTGGTCTGGCTTGTAAACCCTAAGTCTCGGGGTTTCATTGTGAGTTCTATCCACTTGCCTGTCGTCTGGGGGACATCGCCAATGCGGGTGTAGTAATAGTAACCGCCGGGCGTCCATACGTACGTTCCCAACTGGGGCGCCCAGTATGCTCGCTTCCATCTTCCATCGTTTACATCATGGAAAGTTATTGCAATCACATATGGAACCATGCCATTATCCAGCCATATGTACTGGCTTATCATCCTATCGGGATAGACCATAAGTCGAGAACTGGCATCTGCATTTTTGAAGCCGTGGTAATGAGAAGCATTGTAATTATTCGCGGCATCCGGAACCCTCAGAGTGCTTTCGTGATAATAGCTTCCGCTGACGGAGGAACCCGCATCGTTGACCCACGTGCAATCGCTATTGCTTGGGTTGCCGTACATTGAGAAATATCCATTATCCCAGGTAGCTCCTGAGGGAGTTCCGTCATCGGCGATTTTCTGACTCGATGCACCGCTGTATCCCTTATAGGTCTTTGGCGTGGACGATATGCTGAGGCCAGTGCTGAAGGAGTAGGTGTCACCGCCCCAGATATCTCCAATCGGCGTGTTGAATGAGTAATATCCCAATGGCGAAATCTTCATGAATGCAGGTGGGAACTTGCTCAACTGGCTATCTGAGACGGCAAGAGTTCCGGTCTTTGATCTAACAAGAATGTTTCCCTTTGAGTCGAACAATTCTGCAAGATATCCGGAGGGAAAGCCGTTGATGGTAATAACTTGGCTCTTGTACACCCTTACATTGTCAAACCAGATTTGTGCAGGGGCGATCCCTCCCGCCTGGAACCCGATGGTATCGAGGCTTCCGGAAAGCAGTAAGGGTGCCGCGGTCGTCTTGAATACTCCATCGATTGCAATACTGTACGTGTTGGAACCATATATGGCATAAAGGCCGACCTCGTACTTCGTGTTGAGCTTGCAAGGAGCGACCGCGATATATGCACTGCCGGAGTAATATCGGAAGTTACCGGCATAAGCATCTATGCAGATTCTGATGTTCCCACTGCTGCCACCAGAAAGAGCGAAAAAGTTGCTTTGTGCGTTCGTACTCGTATTGAATGTAAACTGGATGTATACAATGGGGCCAGCCTGAGAACCGATGCCCCTGTAGACCCAGCAAGTTCCCGAAGTCGTCTTGTGCACGTGGACGGCAGGAGCGTTGTCGGCATCCCCTCCTGCCCCATATATTTCTGCATGGCCAGCAGGGACAGCTTTGGTCCAATCCGAGAAGTCCCAGTCGTCGAACGAATCATATAGAATCTTTCCGGATGATGTGCGAGTAAGGATATCTCCGCCCTGGAAAGAATTTTGAGTTGAGGTATTTAGATACGAAGAATAGATTTCATGACCGAGTGCGTCTCGACTGAATATGACATTTCCCCAGTTGTCGTAATTCGTGTATGTCGAATAATTCACTTCTGTAGATGCTCCTTTGAATTGATCGACCCTGCACGGCTGGCCAGCGAAATCATACCAAGTGCGGGTTTGGGACATTTGGACGCCTGTCGAATTCTTCTTGACCGTACTTGAATACCCCATTACGCTTTGGAAAACGTATTCGGTATAGCCTTGCACTGCGGCAGTATCGTTCTTATCCGTCTGCTTTGTGAAAATGATCTTTCCATTGACGACCTTATAATCGAAGATCGTCTGACGGTATATCGATCCGCTGACATTGTCCTTGAGTGTCTCCTTCGTCACCAGCCAAGAATAAGTCTCTGTGCTTGAGTTGCTGTTTTGCGAATAGGAATAGGATGTTCTGCCCTTTGTCGGATAAGTCATCGAATCGAGGCAATACGAAGCGGTCGAATTGTAGATGAAGAGCGTAATTCTTCCAACCGGGTCGGATGCCGTTCTCAGATAATAATTGGAGCCGTATTTGATGTAGGTGAAGTTGATCTGTTTGCCGTCTGGCCGAGTTATCTGTGTAAGGAGACTGCTCGCATTGTATGTGAAGGTGATCGACCGGGCAAGCCCTCTATCGGTCATCGAAGTGATCCGATTGCTACCGTCATAACTGATGTTGATGCAGTTGTACGGAAGAGAGAATGTGCTGGCATATGGATCATACCCTTTCATATCCGTTATCGATTTGAGGAGATAAGGTGCGCTTGAGGAGAAATTGTATCTCAGCCCGGAAGAAAGAATCAATTCGATGTAGCTAATGCTCCCCTTTGTGACGCTCCTCATTAAGAAATGAGCTCCGTCATGGTTCTCGAATTCGCTTGTCTGGCCGTTATTCCCCCATTGGATGACAAAGCGCTGTCCGCCCGGCAGCGAAACATAATATTCGTCAATCCAAGGCAGATCGAGCGACCAATATTTCCCAAGATTGCTGAACGGGAACTTCCCGGCACCATATGGAGTCGAATTGAGGTTGTAGAAATATTTCGGTTGCTGGTAGATCCTGCCGATTCCAAGGTCTAGTCCACCTCTCCCCGGAATCGAAACGTCGGTCTGCGTGACGAAGAGCTGCCCTGAGCCGGGTGAGACAGAATCACCAATCATCGAGAAATAAGTGCCATAGGGAGAGATTCCATCTCGGTTCCATGGTTCAGACGATGCGCCGGGCGTCCCAAAAGGCAAGGGAAGGCTGGCGAATTTTACGCTCTCAGTGGCTGTGTGCTCTGCCCACAGAAGATTGTGGCAATACACAGGATTAGCCCATGAAGTCAATCCGTCGATAGCTATGTCCGCGGCAGCTGTATAGAGGGTTTCGGAAGATGAGGGCCAAGCAGAATACACCGAGCTGCTGGTCTTTGACATATGCCGAATGGAATAATAGAGATGACCACCGTATGAATAACCATATATGTCGAAAATGTGCAGGAAACCGTTCGTATCGAGACTGATGACCGCGTAGCCTGCACTGGCATCCATTATGCGTTTGCCATGAGGGGTTCCATCAGTTTTAACGAGAGTGTAAGCGATTGAATTGTTGTTCTGATACATCGAAGCGATATGGATTTCTCCGTCAGGCTCTGCCACAGCAGATAGTGCATAATATTTATATTGATTTCTCATATATAAATTGATGGATATAGGTGTGGTCCATCCACCCGATCCTCCGATGCCTGCAATGTAGTATCTGATCCGAACATACCCGTTATAAGAACCACCGGAAAGATAGGATGTATCGAGCAGAGCAACGCTTCCACCCGAAGTTGGCAATATCATTGCCCATAAATTATCGACAGCCATCGCGGACTGGAAGGTATCTGCATACAACTGTTCCGATCTGTAACTTGGATCACTTGGAGATGACCGCCAAATGTTGATACGTTTTACTCCTGCAATATTGGTGAAAAATGCCCACCATATGCACATATCATCTGCAATTGCCACGCAAGGTGATTCGTCGACTGCGGCCGAGGATATAGTCAATCTGGATGACCAAATTATCTTATTTCCAAGGATCGTCCCTGATTTACTATAGAAATTGCCGAGATCGGTTGCAGCATGCCAGGCGACAACCACGAGGCCGTTTCTCATTGCGACATCGAATCCCGAGGTTGCCGAATAAAACGCGGTGCTCTCAGGCATCAGAACTTGAGCATTCCAAGTGACTCCGTCAGTGCTGTTCCTATAGCAGATTGCACTCCCGGTATAGTAGAATGCCCAATAATATCCGCCATAATAGAAAATCTCCCTTTGAGTCGTCATGACGATTGGTGTCCGAGTCACCGTTGTGGAGACCAACGAGGGATCGATGACCGTTCTACCCTTCTCGAATTCCACCTGAAGGTATGATATCAATTTGTCGTGGCTGGAAGAGCTTTTGTACATGCCCAGTGTTCCGCTCCCAGCATCGCGCCAATCAACGGTGAGGTTTGCGAAATCTTTCTCTGAGGGGACGACGATTTCGACATTGAGGTCAGGAATCGCCATTTTGTTACCGAGCAATGACGATTCGCAAAGAGCGATCGATTGGTTCTTCGCGTATACGGTGGGAGATCCTTCGGGCAGGGCAATCAGCCAAACGATCTGCCAATCCGCAGAGATGTTGCCGTCCGATAGTACGGTTGCCGTTATCTTCGGCATTCTTCCCATTGAGAAATCAATATCGACCTCCATGCGGGCGATCGCGGCGGGATTCTTCTCATCCGCAATGAGGTCGTAGATAAAGCTAAGGGAATCATTAGAATACGAAGTGATCTCGCCTTTTGTTGGAATTGTACTCATCGATGAATTCGCAATGATAAAACACGACTCTTGCGTCAGAATCTTCCCTGTAGAGGATTTCACACAGATGCTGGTGGGATTGCTTCTGTCGACGACATATACCCCGAAATAAGTTTGGTAAAGAAGGGTGTCATTGGATGCCGTCAGTGTAGACATCCCGATGGAATTGCCGACGTCTCCGAGTGTGATATATGGATTCGAAGAGGAACGATAACTCTCGACGGTACCTGGGGGCGATTCTATGGAAGCGGGAGGATTCTTGATTTTCGAGGTAGATAACGCCATATCATCTGTCAAAGGGACCGATTCATCAACGGGAGTCACTTCAACCGTTGAGCTTTCGGCCTTACCCGGCATGACAAACATCTCGAAACATGTAGATATCATTATTACAACGGCAAAAAAGGCGAAGATTCTTAACATTCTTCGACCGGCAGTCCTATTCTTAACCGGGACATCGAGGTAATCCCCGGGAGTTACATTTTCTACCATGTTCTCAACCCTCGCTTGACCTCTCACAAACTGGAATTACACTGATAATCGAGGCCAGAGGAGTTAACGAGCGAATCTCAAAGATAAACATCTCGATAGCATGCTACACTTGGAGACAAATTGCTCATTGAGAAACTGAGGCAATGTCCTCCATTCCGATTTAACGAAATCACGGATTTGCCAATTTAGAGAGGAAGAGGACGATCCTCCTTTGGAGAATCGAGATTACGGCTTCGCTCCTCCCCCTCTACTTCCCCTTATTATTATGTGAGGTCCACTTCCTCCAGAAGGATCTCCTTGATTGGTATTCTGAACATTTTGCCCATCTTTCAGATTGGCATTTCTAGAGCTGCTCTGTCTCACTTTCATTAGCGAATATCCAAGTCCCAGAAGGGAAAGAGTGACGGCCGCAGCTACAAGAACAATAGGTAATATTGATGGCGACGGTGGATTTCCCTCACCGACGACAATCAACGAAGTGTGATTGCTCATCGCCCCGCTTGTGTCCCTTACTTGAAAGTGAATCTCATACTGTCCTGGGGCAGAGTACTGATGATCGATGGTTTTATTCGTCGACCAATCTGTGTCCCAGATTCCATCTCCGTTGAAATCCCACCTGACCTGAAGCAGGGAACTTGCATCTTCCAGGTCCATCGAGCCAGATGCGTCGAACCGAAAGATTGTGCTGAGATCCCCAATCGAAGGCGATATCTGAACGATTGCGATTGGCCTCATGTCGGTGTAAGGGAGAGCAAGAGGATAGGCATCGGTCCCGTTCGGACTCAAATAAGGATTATCGAAGAATCCATCTGCCCCTGAGTTATTCTGATATTCCCCGGATTTTTGATCTGAACCATTGATATAACTCGACCAATAATTTCCTCCAAACGGATACGAAAGATACAGAGTGATCTCAGAGCTATATGGTGTCGCCCAGATTTGGTCACTATTGTTGATGAAATTGTTATGATGTATTAATGTATGATCGACGTTGACGAGCCTGACTCCGACATAATTGTCAATGATGTTGCTCCTTTGGATCACAGCGTCATCCACGTATGCAAGCAGTATCGCTACCCAACTCGATTTTATGCTCAACCTTGAGATGTTTACTGACGTGACATTGACAATGATGAGCTGACCGACAGGAATGTTCGATATGTTGAAGGTCGCCTTATCAGAAACATAATAGACAGGGTTGCCTCCCACCAGGTTGTCCGACCTAATGACGTTGGAATGATAATCCTTAAATGAGATCCCCCAGATCGAAATTCCACATGAGAAGAAATTATTCCTTTCTATTGTGACGCTATGTGCCGCGTCTAAGGATATCCCGGACCAATTTAGGAATTTATTATCCGCGATCCTCATGCCTGGGTTGTCGGAGGAAAGCATAATCGAGGTGCCATTGAAAGTGTTGTTGGAGATGATTACATCGGCTGATTGACGCGATCTAATACCACCTTCGAAGTAATTGGATGAGATCGTGAAATTTGAGCAGGGTGTCGGATTGTCACCTGCTGGTAGATCGATTGAGATGCTCATCTCCTGACCTGAGATCAAGTTATTCGATATCGAAAAACCTTTGGAAGATTCGGTATACAGCCCATATCCGCCCGATAGAATCCGATTCCCTTCAATCCAAGCCCCCGACGTCGAAGTGGTAAATATGCCATAGGAATTGCTTAATATTTCATTTCTGAGAATTGAAATCCTTTTCGAGTTGCTTAGGGAGATTCCATAGTTCACGAAGTAGGGTATCCCGTAGGTCAGAATATTCGAATCGAACAGTATGTCAGTAGAATACGAAACCTTGGCGCATGTGATTGCAGATAGATTTCCTCCCACAACAGATATATTGTCACTGTTGTCCAGTGAAATCGAAGTGCTAGACCATAAAATAGAGAGATTCGTGGCCAGGATGTCGCTGCTGCGCGATATATCAATTGCCGTTCCTGTCAAGCTGGTCGCGTTTACCTTACAATTGTCAATACGGATTCGACTGGATTGGATCAGCTGGATACCAAAATCTGTCCCGGTCATGTTGCTGTCTGACAAATTGGAGTTCGAAGTCCCATGAAGAACTACCGAAGGACCCACGGTCATTAAATCATTCCTGGACGCCCTCATCCCTGAAGAATTTACTGACATTATTCCCGTCGTTGATCTATTAATGGAATTACCTATGTAATTGCAATCCCGAGAATCGATCTCTTCAATTGCGTAAGTTCGCTGACTGATGTCATTATCGACTGCATTGATATTGCTCGAATTGACGGCAAGGATGCCTATCCCATATGGGATGTTGTATGCCGGGTCAACATCCGAGAAATGATTTTCCTCCACGGTCGTATTGATGCTGTCATAAATCCAGAATCCATCACCGAAATATGAGATGATTGAGTTGTTCCTGAAGATACTGCCATTATCGTTCTCCAACTGCACATCGACAACGCTGCTGGGACCGAAATCGTTGTTCTGAGCGAAGATGCTCGAAAATCTGATGACCATATTTCGACTGTTGCTTCCAAAATAATTGTCCATGATAGAAATGTTCTGGGAATACAGAATTAACAACATTGTGAACGATTCTATCAGCGTGCTATTGTCAATCGAACAATTCTGGGAGTCGGTCATGTAGACCGAGAACCCGCCATAGGCGAGGGTTGTCCTCGTTATGCTGATGTTGGATGCATGATCGAGCAGAATGCTCTGAGAAGTTGGATGGGTCTCAATATGCGTGATCACTCCATTTGTTGCATTGGTTATTCGAATGCTGGAATCTCCATAGAGGGAGACGTTTCTGATTAAGAAAGAAGCGTTTGTATTCGAAATGCTTATTGCTGCGGCTCCTCCCCATATTTCCCATCCTTCTATGATGAAAGGATTAGCTGGGCTACCGTTACCGCCAACGACACCGTTGGTCGCATTGAACTCGGAATTGTCGGTGATGATAATCGAGCTATGAGGCGGATAGGGATCCGCCGATACATTAGGTGGAATCAACATAGATAGAAAAATGGCAAATATCACAAGGATAGATTTGCATGCATCGGACCGATATCTGCTTTCTCGCACAGACATAATCACGTTTAGCCGCATATTTCAATGCCCCTGGAGCATGCTACACTAATGACCTGTTTCATCTGCGAATGAATTAAGAGGGCGGTTTGGCATTTCTGCCATGTTTATGCAGCAACGACCGTTGTTGACAGGATCGCAAAGGATATTAGTCCATCTTTCCAGATTCGCTGACCACGAGAAGAAGATTGTCGTCCCGTGGGTCATTACTCAAGAAGGTGTTGCCAATTGCATCAAGGCGGAGAGGAAAAGCATTGTGATGGCGCTGAAGCGTCTCGAGAACAGCGGCCATATCATCGTGCAAAAGCGACATGTCGATAGCGCGAAGACGGTACGCAAAGCATACTTCCTCACCGAAATGGGAAGAGATACGGTCCGGAAAATGATAGAATCGGCCAAAGGGATACAGATCAATCTAATTGATATGGAGGGAGCTAAGAGAAAGCTCTCCCTCGAGGAGGTTGTATCCTCGTATTCCCCCGAATTGAAATACGCCGATGTATTGCTTGCGATTCACAATGATGAGCTCGATTTGAGGAGAATGCATGGGATTGACAGGACATCTCGGAAAGCCCTCGTCAAGATCTGTGATTCAATGCCAATTATGAGCCTCTTCTTTGGTCGCCAGCAAGAGATTGCCAGATTGGAGGAGTTCATCCATAGGAGAGAGATAAAGTCAATCATCGTGACCGGGATACCGGGCATCGGTAAGACAACCCTCGTCACGGAACTCGTCAAGCGGCTGAATGATCAATACGACATCGCTTGGTTCAATCTCACGGATTGGACCGGATTAAAAGGCGTGCTCAGATTTCTCGGCGAATTCTTGTCTGCCCAGAATAAGCCGAACCTCCTGAAATCTATCAGCGTGGGGGAAGCCCCAGAACTGGCGCAGGTGGAGATGATTCTGAGGACCGACCTCGGCGAGGCGGCAGGGATTCTGGTCCTGGACGACGTCCATAAGATGGATGACGAAGCGATGACCGCGTTCTCGGTTATCCTCAGGTTACTGAAAGACACTGATTCAAAGCTCAAGCTGATTCTCATCGGAAGATACGTCCCCCGATTCTACGATCTGCGTGAGACAAAGATCAGCGAGAGGATCGCGATCCTCGAATTGCACGAATTGGATGAGGAGAGCTGCCGATCGATACTCAAGGCCAGAGGCGTTCCGGAGCAATACTGGGAATACGCGATCAATCAGTCCAGAGGACATCCATTATGCCTAGAGCTATTCGATGCCTCGTCGTCGACGATTCAACCGCTGGGATTTATCGACTTCGTGAGGAAAGAAATGCTCTCTTCCTTGTCCCCAATGGAGACCGATGTGCTGAGAGTGATCTCCCTATCGAGGGAACCTATTCGAAGCGCCACGGTAATCAAGACTCTAGGCGAAATTCAGGATGATTCCCGCAGGTCTCCCCTGGGAACAGAAAGGAATGCACAATTCGCTCTCCAATCCCTCGTGAAGAGGAATCTCTTGCACGAAGTCTCCCATGGGGTCTTCGATACGCATGAACTCCTGAGAGACCTGTTCTTGAGCGATACGACTGCAATAGTGTCTGCCAAGATCCACGTTGTTCTTGCAGAATCGTACGGCAGGGGATCAGATCCGAAATCGATCAACGAGGCCATATACCATCTTTCGATGGCTGGAAATTACGAAAAGGCGATGGAAATAGCTCTATCCAACTATTCGCGCATCTTGCCCATTGTCGGCTGTCAGACCATTAAGAATCTAATTGAAACTCCCAATGCCGTAAGCATTGGAATCGACGATAAGGGGCGATTTCTCCTTATGAAGGCGGAAGTCGAGGAATTGGCAGGTGATTGGAAAGGAGCGCTCAGCACAATCGCCGAAGTGTGGAAATGGAAGGAATGTGACGACCCCAAAACCCTTGCCTTGCTAATCCGTCTGAAAGGGATAATAAAGATGAAGCGTGGAGAAATGCCAGAGGCCATGAGCCTGCTCAAAAAGGCAAAAGAAATGGCAAGCGACCAAGAATTGACTGAACAAATCGCAATGAATTCGTTCGATTTGGGTAACCTATATCACCGAGAAGGATTGCTTGGAGACGCGAAAGATGAGTATGAGGAGGCTTACGAGGCCTCTCAGAAGGTATCGAACGAACTGCTGGCAGGAAGAGCGTTGTATGGCCTTTCCAAGGTATACTCTGCAGAGGAGAAGATTGAAGAAGCAATCGAGGTGGGTTCCAAGGCTGCTGCGATTTTCAGGAAGATAGGGTCGACAGCGGACTATGCGAAGACAATGTCGGGTATCGGGATAGATTTCGACTCGATGGGAGAGTATGAAAAAGCCTTTGAATATCAGGAGAAGGCCATTGACGCAGCAAGAAAGGCCGGGGACGTTGTCACACAGGCATACGCTTTATCGAACTGCGCCAGCTCCCTGATTATGCTACATCGGGTAAACGATGCTAAAAGGAAGATAGCGGCCGCGGAGGATATCGCTAAGAGGATGGGAGATAAGCTGCTGCTCTCATTGATCGATTTGGTGAAGGGTTCGATAGATCTCAACGAGGGAAGAAGAAAGGAAGCAGAGGAGGAATTCAAAGCATGCCTGGACCTTGCCTCCGAATCGAATAATTTCTTCTATTACCCCAATTGGTGTGTCAGGATTTCTGATCTCTATCAGATGAATGGCATGGAGGCAACATCCAAAGAGTACATTGAGAAGGCATTGAATTCCTGCAGGAATTCCGGGCTCAAAGATCTCGCATCCTATATCGAGAAGAGGATGCTCTCTCCGAATGCCATCTGAACAGCTCCTACGCTGGTTTATATGCAATCCGATAAGAGTGTGAGAGGGGCAGTCTCTTTTCGAAAAACTATGTGGGTGGTTCGAATTCTGGAGGAAATGGCGAAACCACTCCCCCTCTCAGCGGGAGAATTCCATCAAAGGAGATAAGTCTTTTTCCGATTGCTCTCCAGAAAGATTAAGTGGGCCCACCCGGCTCTGGATTCAGATTACTGGCTATTTGCCAATCAGCACGAATTGAAATTTACGGAAAGTGCACCCAAACCCCTCCCATTTTTCTTTTTCTAATTCCTCCCTTAACGGATTTGGTTTAAATCCGACCTACCCCACTTCCGACTTACTGGCTATTTTCTAATCAGAGGGTATTGAAAATCGGGAGGATGCGCTAAACCCTTTTTCCCTTTATACAGAAAGGCTACCCGGCGATTCTGAGATCTGCCACCATCAGCCGAGATAAATGCTTTGACGGATACCACGTCAGAGCTTTTTCTGAACGCCCCCTCTTATACTTTATCACTTGAGTCCGAAGAAGTCATAGTATGCAATGTGGCGGAACTTTCGTTAGCAATGATGCCTTCTATTCGTTTGACGAAACTATGAAAAGCTTCCCTTTTATTATGATCATCTTTTTCATTTTCGAATAACTTTTCATATGGTCCAGTGTGAGTCAAGAAGAAAGTTAATTCCCGCGTGATCATTTGTTCTGCGGCCCGATGATTCTTCCATCGCCCCCTGAATTGATATACACTTTCGAGAGCGATGAAGATAACGACGGTTGCACTTATTGCGGTGGTAATTGCATTCGAAAATGGGGGGTTAATGTTGACAATAATTGGCACAATGGCGCCAAGAACAATGGTAGCGGAGCGCATAATAGTGAAGCATCGCTTTTCTAATTCGGCATATTTGTAATAATAATCAATTTTTTCTTTTACTCTAACTGTCAGATAGTTTTTTTCATCAAAGTCCGTGATTTTCTGTTCATACTTACTCAATAAAGTGTAATAGGGATTTTCTTTCGATGTCTTTTTCTTATTTGTTCCTTCTTCCGTCTTATTTATATCTGTTTGCATCTCCAATTCCTCCATACAAAAATCCACTCATTAGTAGATAAGCCTTGTTAAAATCCCCCTCAGCCGAGATAAATGCTTTCCCGCGAGAGAGCGGGAAAATCATTCATCAGTGTTCCTCACCAAAGCCATTATCATAATCTTTGGTCTTATGGCATTCAATGGGTATGAAGAAGAATCTTGAGATTGAACGAAAATTCTTAATCCTATCGCCCCCCGCGGATTCATTATCATATGATTCTCATGACATTTCTCAGGGGTATCTAATCAATAAGGATGACAATGAAATCAGGATAAGAAGAATCGATTCAAAATACTATCTGACTATTAAATCTGGGAGAGGCAAGATAAGACAAGAAATAGAAATCAGAATCACAGCCTCTCAATTCAATTCTCTCTGGCCAATAACAACAGGAAAAAGGATTCTAAAGAAGCGATATATCATTCCATATGGGGGAGTTGATATTGAATTGGATGTATTTCATGGCAGACATCGAGGATTGATGATGGCAGAAGTTGAATTCAAGAATGAAAATGAAAGCAGGATATTCAACATTCCAGCATGGTTTGGAAAAGAAGTCACTCACGATCCAAGATTTCGAAATGCAAACCTCGCCACTCGGAAGAGATTTGCCTAACGATTTTATGGATTTTCATTCCATTATATCGTATCCTTTGCGTGCTTATTCCAGTCGCTTATGTTCAAAATGAGCGTCATCAACCAGCTCTATAAAAATCCTCGATGATTGTCAAAAAGGCACTTGAAGGCTATCCGTCGATCTTCTGAGATTCGCCCCTCTCGTTTACGATAGGAAGTGGGCGATAGGGTGGCACGTGCAAGCCACCAGAAGTGATTACAGACCTGTCCCGAACTGAGTTCAAACCAGTATCTGAAAATTCTTTATTACCCATCGCATTATGGGGCATATAATATAATCCAACGCGAATTTTTGATTGTTCGATCCCTGTTGCGAGTCTCATCTTTGTGGGATTATGACTCATTGAGGGGTTTGGGATACCACATATCCAAAGGTCCTGTCTTTACATATCCTTTAGGCAAATATCCACTCTTGCAATCGAACATGCGTTCACATAATTCATATGCCTCTCTAGTCTTTTCGGCTGGGACGAAAACATAGAATTTCCATAGGTCTTCGTACGATTCCATTATACTTTTAAGTTCATGTTGATCCGGTATGTTCTGTAATTGAATTATTTCGTTATCTGGGCGCGTCACATATACTTGCGCCTCTTTCAGCATTTCTTTGCCGCAGCAATAGATGACTACATCTTCGAAAGCGATTTTCAATTCTTCTGATAACTCCTGTTCTCTTTTCTTTCTTTCAGATTCACGATTTGGCATATGATATGCAGCAATAAACTCATCTATCTTGGCTGGATGACTTACTTCTCGTGGAGATAAAATGTAAGCACGTTTAAGAAGCTTCCTTTCCTTAATCCTATTAATCAACTTCGAAATGCCCTTGTCGGGGACATCGCCCTTCGGCTGTTGTAAGAGGAAGTCGAATAATCCCTCGTCCGAAAGGGGATTTAATGATTCCTTGGTGACCCCATATTTTTTTGCCATACTCAGAGCTTTCGCGAGCATAGCTCCTGCACATACTTTCGAATGGTGCAGATAGACGCGTTCGGTCAAGAAAAATCTCAATCTCATTAGATGTATAAGTTCCGAAAGCGCATCCTTTCTATCCATTTGACCTTTTGTTATATCGAGGCAAATAATGGGCTTTCCATCCTTCTCTTGGATGTCGAAATAGCTGAAGATTCGATCATCGTAGTTCTTCGACGGCATACCGCAGAAAAAAGCATCTCTCCTTGCATAATCGAGGATGTCTGCACATATGGTATCGGAAATTATTTGCGATTGCCAGGGGTCGTCCAAATCTTTGATTGGTGATTTTGTAGCGAGGAGATTAATCACTTCATCTACTAAGTTATTTTTTTCCAACTGAGTCCCGATTTCGCCTCTTCTAAGGATTTCATCGTACCTAGACTTCTTATCATGCTTGTCGAAAATTCGCATTTCATCTTCGAAGGTATGTCCAAAGGGAACATGCGTGATATCGTGAACAAGTGCAGCTATGCTAACAGCTAGCAGATCATCTTTCTTCCCGATGTACTGTGTTACGTTTTTTCTCCGCTTCATTTCTCTAATTAACCGCTTGAATACTGCATTTGTGCCCACCGAGTGATCGAATCGAGTGTGGACCGCTCCCGGGTAAACGAGATATGATGCCGCTAGCTGTTTGATTCCTCTGAGTTTTTGCATCTCTTTTGTATCGAGTACCTTCCTCTCCTTATCCTCGAAGTGGATATCTCCATGTATCGGATCTCTCAAAAGCATTAGTACCACCTTATCTCAATTATTGATGTCTGAGATTTACTGAATCTTATCTGCAACAGTTGAAAGCAAATACTAATATAGGCTCATTATGAGTGTCAGATTAGAATTATATAATTCAATAATCTCCTCCGACCATGCATCTCCAAAGGATGATAAATCATTTTCGATTGCATGATGATTATATCCGAGAAAGGAACGACTTCTTTATAGCCAGAGCGCTAGGAAAGGTTTGATAATGTCAATTAATTCCTTTGGAGATAATATCTTGATTGAAAGATTGGGTATTCGATTTCGATACTTGAGTATGGTTCTGTAATCTCTGGTGCAGAAACAATCACAATTGAAAGCAATGGAATCGCATAGTAAGACTCTATCCTTCTCACCTGGAAGAACGTTAAATCTACTAGATTTCAACAATTTATTGCTAATATGCTGCGCATCTTCAAAGTCCGGCACATCGCTACTCTCTTCGATTACATTAAGCCAATGCTGCCAGATATCATTAAACCAATTATCCAAATAATATCTCCTTTTATCATCGGGCGTTGCACTGATCTCTTCGTAGGTAGATGGAGAGACTGCAAGCTGCCATTGAGCTCTCTGACCAGAGAGGAACAGCAATCGAAGCGCCTCAATATCATCGAGTTCTCGCTTCCTGATGCCACCAGAAGGCGGTTCGTTCTCAAATATGCATTCTCCATTATCAAGGATAAAATTCACCGTGCATGTATCAAGAAAAATACGCCCAGGGATATCTTCAAGCCTCAATTCTTTCGCCATGCCAATTCCTCCCCCAGTCATCCCCTCGTCAGGAGATAAGGATTTTTCCGAGGAAGCATCGAAAGATTGACTATTCGCTCCTCCGATGTCGAGCGGGAACCGAAGGAGCTATGATACGAATGTGGGACCGGGGCGAGAAGAAGCCATCTAAGCGGACATTAGGTATTAGGGACAAACAGATTCTTTATCGAAATGCGAAAGGCAGATGTCAGAATCCAGCTTGCGGAAAACGCATCCAATTCGACGAAATGCAAGTCGGTCATAAGAGAGCGGCTTCAAGAGGCGGGAAAGCGACTTTCAAGAATTGTGTATGTCTCTGCGCTCGATGCAATAGATCGCAGGGAACTGACAGCTGGATCGTTTTCATGAAGAAGCAGGGGATTATGCCCGAGAGTTCGGGGACGAAGAAGACTTTGGCTGGGTTAAGCACGCAGAAGTTGAAGTTCTTGGCCAAGAAGCATCATATCAGACTGGGGGGAAAAGTCGAAAAACGTCTATTTGATACTCGGCGAATACCTCCTTCCAAGAGACAATATGTCAATGCATTGGCAAAGGTCATTTCTGAAAAGGATATCGATTCAGAATTGAAAGAAATGCCAGTACAAAAGAAAAAGAGGAGAAAGAAGAAAGAACCCTCTATCTGGGGTTTCTAATTCCGATCACTCTCAGATTACTAGCTATATATGGTCACTAAAATCGATATTTGTCGAGGTGCGCGCCGGTAGTAGCTAAGTGAGGAACTTTACAGTCGATAACTTATTATCACTTCTTCTTTCTTGTAGAGTAAAAGGTTACTCTTGTCCCTCTCTTTGCTCCCTTTTTCTTTGCTATGAAACTTACCCGTTTTGCCATATTCCCACAAGCTTTATACTACGCCTAAGTCTAAATATTTTGTTATTTCTAATTGCTACTAACAAGCATCCTTCCTCTTGCACCTTTTCATCTCCAATTTCGTCTGGTCAGCCATCCCCTCGTCAGGAGATAAGGATGGTATGTTAAAGTAGCTCCTCGCCTATTTAGAACGCGTGAAAGCGTTTGATGGCTCCAGCATGCCATCACATGCCGGATCCTCCTGAAGAGGGAGATGGACGACAGTCATGGACTGGACCTCGTCGAAAAAGCTGCGACTCTGAACGCGTGATAAGGATTGGGGCGGGTTCGTGACAATGGACGAAGCGCCATAGTGCGGGAGAGAACCGCGAATAGGGGCATGTCCGAAAAAGAAGAAGCCTCTTAGAGACATCTCAGATGGAAGGAGGCACGAGAAGAGAGGTCGAAAACGAAGAGGCGAGAGACCGCGAGGAGCTATTTAACATAGGGGTTTTTCTAATTCTTCTTGAAGTAGACATGGTTGCAAAAGAAAACATATATTTAGTAAGTTGAATTTTAATACCATCTGAGATGATTTGGATATTCCTGGGGAACATAGTATAACGTCCTAGAATGAAAGCAGAACGGTGATCTGGTAGATGAGAGGGAAAAGAGGTTCTGACAGAAGAGGGAATGCGAGGTCGAACGAGTACGAGGGAGATCGGTTGAGCTTCCTCCGGAAGGTCTACATGGAAAGCCACTCGAGGATCGAGGCGAAGTTCCTCGCGATGATCAGGGCTCATGATCTGTCCTCGAGGGACAAGCAGTTCTCGCTGATGTCCTACAGGGAGGGGGCCGTGGAGATGCTGAGCGCCATCGAGAGGGTCTTCGGGGCCGAGGGAATCCGCGACGTCTCGAGATATCTGAAAGTGCGCGAGAAGCCGATCATCGATCATGAGGGTGGCGAGGAGGAAGAAGAAGATGACGGGGGCGGCGAGGACGACTACATCCCGACGCCGCCGGACAGCGACTTCAACTTCGAGAACTGCGACCCCGCGCACGTCCGCCCCTGGGAGAAGCTGGAGGACGACAAGCTCCCGTTCGAGCTCGTCGACAAGGAGAAGGAGCCCTCCGGGCCGGAACCCGAGGAGGAAGAGGAAGAGGAAGAGGAGCTCGAACTCGACATCATAGAGCGCGTGGCGAACTGGGACGAGGTCCGCGGACTGTGGAAGGACTTCGACCCGGCATACAGGTAGGCAGACTGGAGGAAATGGTCATGGAAGTAGGCGACAGGGTGCGGCTGATACACACGGACGACCCCTCGGGGCTCCGCCCGGGGTCGTACGGGAGGATCGTGCGGATAAGCGAAGTGAGCGCGGACGACGTCG
>Ga0315275_10000780_pt1 | contig 26696 bp, 20 predicted proteins | sample YL17G03_0_MG_FD_205557 | JGI IMG/M metagenome (GOLD analysis project Ga0315275, IMG submission 205557) | Sediment microbial communities from Yellowstone Lake, YNP, Wyoming, USA - YL17G03_0 | ecosystem: Environmental > Aquatic > Freshwater > Lake > Sediment | place: USA: Wyoming | collected...
GTTCAATGTCTCTTTCACTGGCCTTCTCCTCCTTTCATCCCCCGGTCACCCGCGATCGCAGAAGCGCCTCCCCCCTCCACCCGGTCAATCCTCCGCTGATGATCATGGTCAGACCCAACACCGCGCACGCGCCGCCAACACCCAGCAGTGGAACGAGGAGGATAGCAGTCACCAGGGCACCCAGCCCCGCTCCGATCAGATCGGCACTGTAGAGCGACGCGACAACGGTCGCCGCATCGCCGGCCTGCAGGCGGGAAGCGATCGAAAACAACGCGCCGACGAGTAGTGCAATGCCAAACGTCAGCCCGCCAAATGCAATATACACGACATTCGCGAAACTCGCCAACGACCTGAGGCCCATCAAAACAAAGGGAAGAGCCATACACGCAGCACCGATGACATATTGCAGGAACGCAAACAGCCGCACGTTCCCGGACAACCGAACGCGCCGTCCGACCGATGCTCCTACGGCAAGCCCTGCCATGAACGAGGTGATGATGACTCCGCTTGCAAGGTAGACGTAGCCATAAATGACCTGAAACCCGATGATCAGGATAACTTCCGCTCCGGCGGACGCAAGACCTCCGGTGAAAAGAGCAGTGGTGAGAAGTGTCCGTCTCCTCGCAACAACCCCAAGAACCAGACACACAGCGACAAGCATAGCCCAGGGATTGAAAGGGGATTGGGAAAGCCAGAACAGAATTTGCCGGTAGTACGCGACGGGCCTGAAATCCCGGTTGAGAGGAGCAGCGGGATCGACGGTCGAAAGAATCTCCGCACTTCGTCCCGCAAGAAGTTCGTCGTCAATATAGTAGCGGTTCACGTACACCGTCGGAATCCCGCGCCTCTCGATCGCATGCGCAATGCCCAGCGTAAGGGTGCTATCCGAAGCCAGGAAGTAGTTCCTGGTGCCGGGGATAATTATCGTCTGCACGAATACATCCCGAAGGGTCGCTGTGAGAATACTCGTCAGCCGCCGGGCATCTTCGCCGTAGTAGTCAACCGAACTGAGCATGCCGAGAGACACTATGCCGCCCGGATTCATGTGCGATCTGAGCTGCCGGAAGAATTCCACCGAATAGTAACGATTGATCTGCGCCGTCGAAGGATCAGGAAGGTTCACAAGGACCACATCGTACCTCGCATCGGACCGGTTCAGGAACATCCTCGCGTCTTGGGCGACGGCGTTCACCCTCGGATCGTCGAGCTCGGGCGCCAGAGACCGCGTCGCCTCGAGCAGCCATGGATTGAATTCAAGATAGTCGACACGCTCCACTCCGTACTTGAGGATTTCGGGGATCGTTCCCGAGATCCCGCCGGAGATCAACAATACCGTCCTGGGCCGAGGATGCTGAACCATAGCATAATGGACTGCCTCTTCATGCTGAACGACATCGTGCGTGGAAAAGAGCAGCGCGCCGTTGTCAAAGACATTCGTCTGTTCTCCCTGACGGGTCACGGCAAGGACACCGTATGGTGTGTCCCGATAAACGAGGAGCTCCCCCCCTTTGTATAAAAAACCCTGAGCGATGACATCCAGATTGAAGAGAACCACAAGGAGAACGGGCGAGAATCCCAGGAGTGCAATCAGGACGCGCGTCCAGACTCCTCCCCGTTCGAGAGAGAGCACCAACGCCACGACGGCCGACAGAATCGAGAGGAGAGACAGACCTTCGAAGGTGGTGAGGAAGGGAAGCAGGACCAGATTCAAAAGAACCCCCCCCCCAACGCTCCCAACAGATTCCCTGCTATACATGCCCGCTGCGATGCCGAGAGAATTATGGTGAGCCGCGACGTGGACGGCAAGCGTAAAGAGCGCTCCGGCGAGCATGCAGTATGGGATCAGCAAAAGGAACGATCCTGCCACGCTTTCCTGAAGCCCGAGCATTGTCCCTGCCGGATAGAGCGTGCCCTTCAGGACCGGGATAAGGAACACGATGACCAGCGGAATCACGCCGAGGATCGCCAGCAGCAATGCGAGAGGGGGCTCTCGCATGCGTCGCGCGACGGCCCGGCCGACCCAGGCCCCTGCGCCCGTGAGCGACATCCACACGGCAAGCACAACCCCGATCACGAGCTCATTCCCGGCGAACACCGTCAGGAACTGACGCAACACGATCGTCTGCGTGATGATGGCATTGAAGCCCACCATAACCGCGATCAGAGATGAGTTCCACTGCGGTGAAGTGCTCCGGATCGCTCTCGGGATCTGCCCTGCTGTATGCTGATCATTCACCGTTGTGCCATCGTCGCGGGGCCTGATTGTCTCCTCCCCTGCTGGAAACGTGGTCTTTCATTTCCGATTGCCGGCACCGGATTCCAGTTCGCTGAAAACGATTGCGTCGTACACGTAAAGGTCCGCATCCTTCCACCCGTCCCAGCCTATACCCGCCTTGTCGCGAGCGCAGTGTCCAAGGAATTCCTCCTTTGTCCATCCCGTCTCCTGAGCCACTTGCGGCAGAAATGTCCCCGAACGATTCCCTTTTTTGACATAGATCCCATGCTTCCCCAGCTCGAATTCATCGATGGAACTGATCTTGCGGAGGGGCGTGAGAACGGAGATCTCGATGCGGAGGCCGGGGAGCTCTCCTGCAGTGACCGGCGAGAACCTGTAATCCTGCGTGGCAGAAGCGATGGCCATGTCCTGGACAACCTCATAGAGCGGACTTGTGGCGTCGAAGCGCCCGATGCATCCACGAAGTTCTCCGTCCTTCCGGAGCGTCACGAAGGCACCGCACGGCGTTTTCAGCGAGGCGGGGAGACGGGCTGCATCAAGCGATGGTGCCGGCCGCCCGCCGAGATGCCCATCAATGGTCGAGCGGGCGATGCCGAGTAACTGCTTCTTTTCATTTTCTTCGAGGCGGAACCCGGCAGACTCCGTTTGAGGATTGTCGTAGACCGCCATCGCAAAATAGCCCACCACACGACTCTTGTCTCCAAGGCCTGCATCCCCGGAGTTCTTGTATTGAATCGCCTCGATGGTCACTCCCGGCCTGTCCTCTATCATGGACAGAAGTGTCAGCACCCCGGAAAGACCGCACATGCATGTCGCAAGATTGGATATTCCCTGCTGCTCGTTTCCCCTGATGGCTTTGAGCAGCCTCTCCGGTGAACGGGTGAGGACGGCGTCGGCCGTCCTCCGGTCCACCTCGACCGCATCGGACGCGGATGGATAGTGGGAGAAATCCGTGCTCACGACAAAGAGGTTGCCTGGCTTCCAGTACGGTGCCAGAGCCTCCGCGACTCTTTTCAGCACTGCCGGCTCTTCGGTACCGAGAACGATCGGCACGATCTGGAAACTCTGTTTCAACCGGTACTGGAGGAACGGGAGCTGAACCTCCACACTGTGTTCACGAGTATGAGCCCCCTCGATGTCACGGAACGGGGTGCCGCTCCGCAGGAGCGCCGAGGCAACGTCCTTGTTCAATCGGACAGTCCCGAGGGGTGTGACGTAATTGCCGCGCGCATAGATCGATGCACCCTCAAAAGCCATGTGGTGACTCGGCCCGATGACAAAGATGGTTTCATACTTTTTGGATGGATCGATCTGATTGTATGCAGAGGCTGCGACCTCTCCCGAATACACGTAGCCGGCATGTGGCGCAATGACAGCAAGGACTTCCGCCGGATGTTTCCGCGGAACCGCCTTTGCAAAGAGAGCCTTCATCATCGAGGTCAGTTCATCCTTCGACGCTGGATAGAACTGGCCTGCAACTGCAGGAGGTCGATCCGTGTCGCCCGAACACGCTACGACCGGAACAAATGCAGTGAACGCAACCAGGCAAAGTGCAGTCAGAAGTGTCTGATGTTTCATGGAAGCACCTCATCATGATAGGCCTCCCCCGATGCGCGGAGACGGGAGACGGTATGCGACGATCGCACGATGAGCCCCCTCGGATCGCGGGCTATGTGTCCGATCCGCAATCCCCGCGGAGGCAGGAAGAGGCGACTCGCTGACAAAGAATTCGTGTGCGAAAAGAACAACGGATCAGCAGGCGGGTATACCCGGAAGCAACGTAGCCAAACTTGGGCGGTTTTGCAAGGGGGGCACCGGGGATCCGACTCGCTTCATGCCGTGAGCCGGATCCCCGGCAAGGGGAATCAGGAGAATCGCACGGGCTCAGACGCCCGCTGTTCCAATCAACCTCTCAATGACCGATTCGAACTCGTTGATCTTGCAGGGCTTTGAGAGGAATTCCGCCGCACCGAGCTGACGCGCCAGGGCCGCATTTTTCTCGTCTGCGTAGCCCGTCAGGAAAACGATCGGCACTTTCCGCGTTCCTGCATTTGCCTTCAGGAGCCGAAGGAGCTGGAATCCGTCCATGTCGGGAGAACGGATGTCTGTTATCACGAGATCGGGGCGATGCTTCAGACACCAGGCGTAAGCTTCCCGTTTTGATGCCAGTGCCACACATTCATAACCACGTGATTTCAATTCGTTCGAAATCAAATCACGAAGGATCTCTTCGTCATCCACGATCACGATGCTTTTCCTCTGCCCTCCTGTCACACTGACCTGCCTGCTCTGAATCGTAGGCTTCAGCGGCGACACCGGTGTGCGTACCGGAATCTGCGCGTGGGGCTTCGAATTGGTCAGATATTTCCACCTGTGCATCATTCCACTTCTCCTCGCAACTACTGATGGCCGTCCTGGGGGGGAAGCCGTTCCACCCGTGCATCTCTTCCAACAATAAGGCAAGAGTCGTACCGTTTGGGTTGCCAGTCACCGGCCCGGAAACCACGTATTGGCGTGGATTTCGCAGACCGCATGAAGCGCGAGAGGTGTCCGCTCCTGTCCTTTCTACAATCTTCCCGAATGGCTCACCACGCGGTCGTCGTGGTGGCGCATGGAAGTGGGAACCGTCAGGGAGCGGTGAAGGCGGGGTCTTCCGAGAGGAGGATGTGGAGCTCCTCCCGTGTAGGGCGCCGAAGGGTCTTCCGGTTCCGCCGGTCCAGCAGGAACCGAGAAAGAACTTTGTAGCTATCGTAGTCGAAGGTGTGAGAACCGCGGATGAAGGGACCCTGCCCGAAATCGGAATAGCTGAAGCTGGAGAGGAGACACCACTGGTCGATGAGGAAAATCTCCCCGCTGTCACCGTCGCCGCCCCGCTCCTGGATCACGATGCTTCCCTGGAACGGCCACGCAGCGACGCGCCGCCGCAGGAACGCACGGTCGAACCTGAGATTGTAGAGATCCGGGGGTTCCTCCCCGACACAGGCTCCGGAGCAGCGCTTCAGCTGGTACCCGAAACAATAGGAGCGGGGATTCTCGAGGCCCAGCAGTTTGTGACAGAGGCCGTGGGATTTTGCCGCCTCGGTGAGGTAGCGAACGGCCTGGCTCCTGTTCTTGAACACGGCGACGACACGGGAAGCGTCGGCGGGTTCGATCATGTCGCCCTCGGCAAGAGTCAGCCGTGCATAGCCTTCCGGTGTGAGTTCGCGGCGCGCCACAAACAGCGGCTTCTTGGAGCGGGACGCCTGGTTGTAGATGGGATGCAGCTCTTTGATCAGGTGAAGCTCGAGAAGAAGCGCGCCCAGCTCCCCCGCCGTGGGACGCGCATCAACTCGTGCCACCTGCTGACACATGTCAAGCTCGTGATCCGAGGAGAAGTGGCCGAGGACGCGTTCACGGATGTTCTTGCTCTTCCCGACATACAGCAACTCACCCGAGGCGCCGTAGAGGAGATACACACCCGGCGATTCCGGGAGCGACTGCATAACCTCCGGATCCATACGGGGGGGCAGGCTTCGCGTGCGCAGCAATCCGTGCACCGTCTTCTCCAGCGATGCCTTCCCCTCCTGAGCGCGGACAAGTGCGAGGAAGTCAAACAGAACCCGGGCATCACCAAGCGCACGGTGCCGTGCTTCGCACGTCAACCCGTGGCGTTCGATGATGCTGGTGAGGTCATGGTGGCGGTACTCGGGAAACAACCGGCGCGAGAGCTTCACCGTGCAGAGACATTTCGGATTGAACCGCCGTCCGGCACGCGCGAATTCCTGCTTCAGAAACGCACTGTCGAAACGCGCATTATGGGCCACAAACACGCTGTCCTGCAGGAGCGGCCAGAGATCCTCCAGGATATCCGCAAACCGAGGCGCCAACGCCAGATCCGCGTTGGTGATTCCGGTGACCGCCTCTATCGTGGGACTGAGGAATCTCTCAGGATTGACCAGGGATTGAAATTGACGCACAATCCTCCACCCTTCGACACGGAGGACGGCTACCTCAATCACCCGATGATACAGTGAACTTGCACCCGTCGTTTCAACATCAACGATGGCAAGGGGGCTTTCAAACGGTGGATTCTTCTCCATGGGCTTCAGGATAATCTCGTGCACCAACAACTGATTCCCTAGACGCGACAATCAGGTGTAAGGCAAGATCTCCCCAGATAAGACGTTTACCCTTCACCGCACGACCGCCGGATTTACGCCGCCTGATCTTTGACCACAAGAGCTTTGCGGATTGTTGCCCGCTCGCCCTGATCGGCAACGCCTCTGATCCGGTTTCTGTACGTCGGCCCGCGGCTTCGTTCCACGCTTCCTTCCCACGGAGAGGTCACCCTTCCGCAGTTGCGCTTCGCTTCGATCGCTATGGTCGGCTTTCGGGAGGACTCTCACCTCCAACGTAAACGTCATGCTGGGCGTACAACAGACGAGCCGTTGTCCATGAAGGACCAACGGCTCGGTGAAATGATCAGACACTGGAGGTTACTTCTTTTCGACTTCCTTGGTTTCCGTCTTCTCGGTCTGCTTTTGATGCTTACACTCGCCCTTCCCCTCTTTCATCGCACAACAACCTTTTGCCTCAGCGCAGCACCCCTTCATGGATTTTGCAGCGGGAGCGGTCGCTTCCTTCTTCGGGGCTTCCTTGGTTGCAGGTTTGTCCTGAGCGATGGCAACGGCCGCAAAGGCGCAGACAAGGAAGGCGACAAGAATCTTCTTCATGAGTCTCTCCGGATGGATGATGATTTGTGTGATCAATGTATGCAACTTCTCAAAGAAAGTCAACGCACTCATGGAATGCCGGAGAGATGCAACGACCCTGTCGTCCCCGCTTTGTGGCTACCCCCTCCTGCATTCCCGCTCTCTCCACTCCTATTTTTTCTTCCCCCCGCAATCCATATCACTCTTCTTCTTCACCACCAACGCTTCCTCCAGCCTGAGCTGCGCCGGATAGCCTGCGGCGACCCCCTCGTCAGGGGGCGCGTAGATGATCTTCCCTTTCAGCTCAACATAGACCTCCTCGTACGGATCAGTCGCAGCCTGTGCGTACCTCATCTTCAACCGTTCCACGGTGCGTCGATCCCCGACCAACCAGTATACGGTGTCTGAGCCGCACGGTCTGAAGGTGTTCGATTCATGACCGAAAATATAGTGCCCTTTCCAAATCGTGGTCGGCGATGTCGGCTGCACTGCCACGGCCGGTGCGGCCGTTTGCGTGGTCTCTTCCCCATCCTGTGTCGCCTTCTTCTCCGCAGTGTCGTCCGGCACGCACGATGCACACATCAGGAAACAGGCCAGCACTGCTGCAAGGTATGGCTTCATAAAACTGTTCCTTCAGGATCGATGAGATTTGTGAGCGCCGCAACCGATCATCCCGATATCGCCGAAACTCCAGCTTCCGACTCCCCTCCCGGGTTCAGGGGTCAGAGCGGAAACAGGTTCGACACCCACCAGGATTCGTGCTCTGCCTCAGCGATACCAGTCCACCCATGAGATTGCGCAACCAGCCCGCAGAAGAGCCATCCCTTCGGGGCCAAACCGTACATGAAACGAACTCCCCACTGCTTCGAACGCAAAGTACGCACCAAGTGCTGCAAATCGCGACGATGCTGACCTTCCCGCCGAATCGGTCTGCATGATCTCCACCCGGTCGTCCTTCGCGGAGGGCGAAGCCCGATAGACCAGCCCGCCAGATTCCGCGATGAACCCCTCAAGGTGAGGCTTCATGCCGGGAGAGGTCCGTAATGAGAATACAATCTCGGCAGGAAATGTCTCCGCACGGGGACGGACACTTACTTTCCCGATTCCCCCATCGAAATGATAACCGGGGAGTTCAGGGTCGAAACCCACCCGGCCTTCCTGCCACCGTGCGCCCCGCACGAAGGAAATGTCAAACGGATCTTCGCCTTCATACCGGGTTGCATGTCGAACACATGCAGCGATTCCAAAGAGAAGAAGAGTAACAGCCACCAACCGGAATGACGTTGGGCGCGTGATCACTGCTTGTGCCGGTCGAGTCGGAATCAGAAATTGTGATGAGGAAGAACGTCGGAACAGAAAATACCGATCTTTCAGTTCGGAATCAAGCACAGTGATTGGGAGTGGCCCGATGACGCATGCGAGAATTTGGACACGCCGTCGAGGAGGAGCCGGGTCCGGCTTCGATACTGAACGCGTCCTGGTTCATGCCATTGCAGACGACAGGGAAGGAATTGCGCAAGAAAGTTGAGACACGGAGGGTAAGAAACACCTGGAAGGGAAGGAAAAACGCTCCGGAGTGAGGCTGTGGATCTCGTCCCGCAACCTCACACCGGAAGACTGATCCTATTTGGCACCAGCCGGTATCTTCGGCAGATGCTTCATTGCTTCTTCCACCATTTCCTGCGGATACTCGTAATCTTCAAGCTTGCCGCGATGGAAGGCGTCGTATGATCCCATATCAAAATGGCCATGCCCGGAGAGGTTGAACGCAATCACTTTTGATCGTCCCTCAGCCTTGCACACGAGGGCCTCATCGATCGCCACGCGCACGGCATGCGATGACTCGGGTGCCGGAATGATCCCCTCAGCTTTGGAAAACATCACGGCTGCCTGAAATGTCCCAAGCTGCCGCACCGCGCGCGGTTCGATGTCACCATGATCCACGAGCGCACTCACACTCGGTGCCATACCGTGATACCGAAGGCCACCGGCGTGGATACCCGGCGGGATGAACGTGTGTCCGAGCGTGTACATCTTCACGATCGGTGCCATGGCGGCAGTGTCACCGTAGTCGAAGGTGTACTTCCCTTTCGTGAGACTGGGGCATGACGTGGGCTCGACGGCAATGATGCGGGTCTTCTTCCCCTCCGTGAGATTCCGGTGGATGAAGGGATATGCGAACCCGGCGAAATTGGAACCTCCCCCGACGCAGCCGATCACGATCTCGGGATACTCCCCGGCCATTTCCATCTGATCGAGCGCTTCCAGCCCAATCACCGTCTGATGGAGCAACACATGTCCCAGCACGGATCCGATGCCGTACTTCTTGGCACCGTTCGATGTGGCCGCCACCTCTACAGCCTCCGAGATGGCAATCCCCAGCGAACCCGGGGAAGCAGGATCCTCGCCGAGGACTTTACGTCCGAACTGCGTACGGTTACTCGGGCTTGCAAAGACTTCCGCCCCGTAGTTCTCCATCACTACCCGCCGGTAGGGTTTTTGGCCGTAGGAAACATTGACCATGTAGACTTCCAGTCCCATCCCGAAGAAATTACATGCCATCGCGAGAGCCGTCCCCCATTGACCTGCGCCGGTTTCGGTGGTCATTGCCTTCGTACCGCTTTCCTTATTATAGAACGCCTGGGGAACAGCGGTATTTGGCTTATGGGATCCGACGGGACTCACACCCTCGTGCTTGTAATAGATGTGGGCGGGGGTGTCCAGCATTTTCTCCAGCCGGAACGCGCGGTACATCGGCGTGGGGCGCCAGAGTTTGTAGATGTCGCGCACGGGTTGAGGGATCTCGATCCACCGGTCAGTGCTCACTTCCTGCATAATGATTCCCATCGGAAAGAGCACACTCAGGAATTCAGGCGTTACCGGCTCCAGCGTGCCCGGGTGAAGAACCGGCTGTATTGGAACAGGCATGTCGGCGTTGATATTGTACCACGCGCGAGGGAGCTTTTCCTCCTCGAGAATGTATTTGGTTTTTGCGGACACCTCGAACCTCCTTCAACGGATGACTGTGATTGTACGAACGAGCAGACGACACTCCATCTGCAACACCGGGTCCCGCGGCCGGAGCCGCGAACCGTCTATCGTGCACTCTCGGTATTCATTGACATCGACGCGGAAACAGATCAGGAAGGACTCACCGCACAGCCCGGGATCGTAGGAGATACCCGCGCCCTTCACGCAGGCGGGAAGAACAGTGCACCTGAACTCTCTCGCTACATGCGTACAATAATAGAGAATCAGCCGCCGAAAGTCAAACGCGGATCGGAAGCACCGCTCGGGATAGGCAGATTTCTGCGCACACTGATCGCATCGCAGATTCCACCGGGCGCAGGGCCAGAACCCATCCCATCGTCGGCGCTCTCTCGAGCTCCGACAACGATCGTCCAGATATCCAAGCAGGCTTCTCATGGCAGACCGCAGTCTTGGGAACACGGCTTTATTATGTTGATTGCTCTTCGCTGCCGTTAACCCAGAGCCTGTTGACAACATACAGGAGCACGGCGGCACTCACGATGAAAATGGCAAGAACTGCGATGCCATAGCCAATCCGCCCGTAGAGGAAGTTGCCCACCGCAAAGAGGGCGGACCAGATGGTCGCGCAACCCGTAACCCAGCCAAGCAACGCGAGCGGTATGTTCTCACTTGTCGGCCTGGCTTCATTCACCGCAAGCCCGGATTCCTGCCGTATCCGCTTCCAGCCCGGTCCGAACGGACGGATTTTCTTGTAGAACTCCACCAGAACGCGGCGGTCTGTTTGTGGACCGAGGAAGGCCGTCGCGACCCAGCAGACCGTGGTAAAGGCGATGGTGATGAGCAGCGCAACGTGCGTGCTGAAGTGGATCCCGTTCCTGCTCAGGATCAACAATCCCGCCGACACGGCAAACGAGCTGATCATCGCAACCACTTCACACCATGCATTGACTCTCCACCAGAACCAGCGGACCAGGTAGAGCAACCCGGTGCCGGCTCCGACCTGGAGGATGATGTCAAATGCATCTTTCGCGGTATCGAGGGCAAAGACGAGCGACGACGAACAGATGAAAAGGCCGATGGTGGTCAACCGACCGGCGAGCACGTAGTGCTTCTCACTCGCATCGGTTCGAAAGAACCGCCGGTAGAAATCGTGCACAAGATACGACGCCCCCCAGTTGAGGTGCGTCAAGATGGTGGAAGAATTCGCTGCAATGAGACCGCCGACCATCAGTCCGATGAACCCGACGGGGAGAAACTTGAGCATCGCCGGGTACGCGATGTCGTGTCCCAGCAGGCTCGGGTCCAGATCCGGGAATGCCTTCTGGATATCCGACAGCTGTGGATAGACAATGATTGAGCAAAGACCGACGAGGATCCACGGCCAGGGGCGAAGACAATAGTGAGCAATATTGAAGAACAGCACGGCACCCAGGGAATCCTTCTCGGATTTCGACGCCAGCATGCGTTGCGCGATATAACTGCCTCCGCCCGGCTCTGCTCCCGGATACCAGACCGCCCACCACTGGACAGCGATCGGCATGATGAAGATCGCAACCGCAATGTCCCAGTTGCTGGAGAAATCCGGCAGCATACTCAGATAGTTGATGCCTCCAGGGCCTGTGGCGGCGGAAAGCTTCTCCACCATCCCGCTGAGTCCACCCACCTGCGGCAACTGAAGTGCAAAATACGCAGCCGCAATCACTGCTGTCATCTTGATGAAGAATTGCACCATGTCGATTACCAGCACACCCCAGAGGCCCGAATGCGTGGCAAAGATGACGTTCAGGCTGCCCACCAGCAACAGCGTCTGCCAACGCTCAAGGCCGAACAGGATGGCAGCGATCTTGCATGCTGCCAGGTTCACCGTCGCCATGATCATACAGTTGAAGAACAGCCCGAGGTAGACCGAGCGGAAGCCCCGGACAAAGCTTGCTGCTTTCCCCGAGTAGCGAATCTCGTAGAACTCGAGGTCTGTCATCACACCCGACCGCCGCCACAATCGCGAATAGAAGAACACCGTGGAAACCCCCGTCAGCACGAACGCCCACCATACCCAGTTGCCTGCCACACCCTGCCGCCGGACAATGTCCGTCACAAGATTGGGCGTATCGCTGCTGAATGTGGTAGCGACCATCGATAACCCGGCAAGCCACCAGGGAACCGACCGGCCCGACACAAAGAATTCCGTCGTGTTCTTCCCCGCCCGCTTCCCGAAAAACAATGCAGGGCCAAAACAAACCAACAGCGTGGCTGCGACGATCAGCCAATCAACCAACTGAAGATGCACGGGAACTCTCCTTCTGTTGTGAGCAGGGACTGGTCAGGCGGTCCGTTCGGGGAATGTGTCTTTCACGCATCGATTCGACAAATCTACGGGTTAAATCTCAGGATTCCAAAGCATCGCGGAAGATGAAAATTACGCTCATCCACAGGCGACCATGATCCCCAGTGCGGATGCGACGTTGCATCGGCGCACTTGTAGAAGTTCCCCCTCCATTCCCTGCCGGCGAGAGGACCAAGCGGCCCGACGTGTCTCTCCAGCACCTCGAGAGGAAGGGCAAACTCCAGAAACCATTCCACCGGTCCCTCGATCTCGGTCGGGATGACGGCCGGGAGAGAATGGTAGACCTGGATTTGTCTGAGCTCCGCCTCCGCGAGCACCATCCGTTCGCGCGCCGTGCCAACCCCCAGCGCGGGGTCTGTCTTGTAATGGCAGAGCATTGTCCCCCCGCAGTTGAACTCGAGGTTGAAATAGCCCTTCCCCGCTTTCGGTTGCACGAACATTTCCACACAGCTATCGTTGCAGACTTGCCCCTGATACTCGGTGGTTACGCATCGAACATACCGGTCAGCGACCTTGAATATGCCGTAGACTGCGGTGTCGTTGTACAGGAGGCGTGCCTGCGTCAGCGGCCTGTGGTCCGATCCCTCCGGCCGGAAATGCACGATGTCAAGGGGCACTGCGCGGGACCACAAGACACCGTTCCAATTCCCTTTCAATTCCGGAGGTGTGGCGGTCTTCTCAACGGCGTAGATCATACAAACGCAGAGGGATTGAGGTGATCGACCTCGAAGAGGTCCCGAGCTGCAAGCATTGCCACACCCAGCGCGCCGGCCTTGGTGCCGATCGTGGAGATGGTGAATTCGACGCCTTTGCTCAGTTGGATCAGCGATTGCTTCAGCGCGGTGGAACGGATGGGGTCGAGGATGAAGTGGCCCGCACCCGAGACGCGGCCGCCGAAGATGATGAGTTCAGGGTTGAACAGATTGATCAACTTGGCAACTCCCTCGCCGAGAAAACGGCCTGCCTCCTCGAGAATTTCGATGGAGAACTGATCCCCCGCCACCGCGGCTTTCACAACCAGCTCAGCATCGATGAGGTCGAGGTTTCCGCCGACGATCTCGCGCAGCATCGAACTTGCCCCTTCGCCCACACGTTCCCTCGCAATGCGGGCGATTGCCCGGCCCGACGCCACGGTCTCGAGGCATCCCCGCTTTCCGCAGGTACACAGGAGCCCGTTGGGCACCGCCTGGATATGCCCGAATTCGCCGGCGTACCCATCGCGGCCGTAGAAGAGCTTGCCATCCAGCAACACCCCCATCCCGAGTCCCCAGCCGACATTGAGGCAGAGGGCATTGGCAACATTCCGCGCAGCGCCGAACCACCGCTCCCCCAGAGCCATGGCTTTTGCGTCATGTTCGATATGCACTTTCTTCCCGAATCGCTCCTCGAGAATCTCCCGCAACGTTTTTTCGCCGAAGTTGAGATATGTTTCGCTGATACCCTCCCGCCCCCGGACAAAACCGGGAATCGAGATGCCGATCCCGAGGAGCCGTTTGTGGGGAACACGCGCCTTCCGGAGAATGACGCCAATTTCCTGCGCCAGTTCGTCGATGAAGGCAGGATCGTTACTCAGCTTCATCGTCTTCTGGTGTGCCTCGGCAACGATTGCCTGCTCAAGGTTCAGGAGGACGAGATTGGTGTTCAATCGCCCGACGTCAATGCCAAGCACATATCCCGCTTCCCCATTCAGACGTGCGACAATTGGCGGCCGCCCGGCACGGGAACATTCCTTGTCCTCAACCGTCCGGACAAAACGATCACGCTTCAGATCCGAAATCACCCGGGAGACCATAGGGATGCTCATCCCCGTAGAGCGAGCCAGGTCAGTCAGCGAGAGCTGGCCCTGGTCGAGGAGCGTTCTCAGAATCCGTACACTACGGATCTGGTTTTTGCGAATGACTTTGCTCACATCATGTCCAGGTGAACGACGGATATTCGCGCTGAAGGTACTCTTGAACGCGCACAATGTCGCTGCGGTTTGTCAAATCGGGCACATGTTCCGCCAGAGGGATGGCCGTGAGAATTTCTGGAAACGCGGAAATCATCATCTTCACCGCCAGGGGTATCTCCTTCTCCTGTCGAACGGGATGCAGCGGTACCGCGTCAAGAAAGGGGAGTATCCGATCGTAGGCAAAGCCGAAGATGTTCATGCTAACGCCCACCCTTCCTCGACGGTCCCGGAGGCGCTCGATTTCGCCGGCGGAAGGTTTCTCCAGGATGTCCACCACTGCGCCGCGGGCATCCGTCGCAATGACCGCGAACTGTTCGATGCGCTCCGGTTCAAACTCAAGCGCCGCACGGTCATAATCAATCATCGAACATTCCGAGGGTGACTCAAGGATCAGCCGGAGCGCGCGCCGGGTGTACAGATTGTCGCTGTTGCAGACAGTGAACTTCTTCCCTTCCCAGTCGCGTCGCGCCTTTAACCCCTGCAGCAAGGCATCGGCAGTTCCGAGCGGCTTGCTCCTCCCTTGGGGGATCCACTGGATGGCGTAGGAGATGGAGAGCCCATGGAATGCGTTTCCGCTGTCTGCCTCGCCATAGTATTCCCTGATCGAGTGATCCCCCTCCCCTACCACGATGACGATATCGCGGTACCCCGCCTCCCGAACCTCATAGAGGAGATAGTCGAGGAAGGGACGATACCCGCTCCCCACGCCGATCATCGATTTGGCTTTGACGTCGGCATCCTGCGCAAGCTTCGAATCGATGTTGGCGGCCCCGGTCCGTTTCATGCGGGAGGAGATGCCACCCGCGAGGATGACCAGGTTGCCGTTCACCGCTGCACCGCCTCGATCGTTTCGATGCGTGCGCCCGAATCCGCACAGACAACGTATGCCCTTCCACCCACACGGTCGATCGCATCCGCTACGTGCTCCGGATGCTCCGGCGCATACACGAACATGCACCCGCCTCCACCCGACCCGTTGATCTTGCCCCCGTACGCGCCCGCATCCAGCGCTGCCGCAATCATCCGGTCGATCTTCGGCGTGGAAATGCGCAGGACATCCCGGAGCACATCCTGATGTTCATTGAGAAGGGTGCCCACCTTCGCATGATCCAATGGCGTGCGTTGCAGCACTGCCTTCGCCTCCGTTGTCAGATCCCTGTTCCGGATCGTTCCCCGCAACAGGAGTATCTGTTCCGGCGTCAGCTCCTTTGCGTACAGCTCGAGCTCCTCTCCTCTGACGGCGTGCAGCGAGAAGTCCGGATAGCGGGCAGAGAGACGGCGGGCGATGTCAAGAACCTGGTTCTTTACGCGCGACAGAATGTCGGTCGTCTTCTTGGCTTCGCCGGAATCCCCGAGGACAAAGGTCCCCAGCCCGGCATGCAGCCTGCGGACGGCAAGGGCCGGAAAGAAGTCGATCGCAATGGTGCCGCCGTACGCTGTTGAGAAGTGGTCCATCATCCCACCCGGTTCCCCGAATTCGAGGACCTCGGCTTCATGCGCGAAGCGCGCCGTCTCGTCGGGAGTGAGCTCCGCCGCCCGATCGCTCATCCGGGCGAGCACCTTGACCCAGCTGACAATCAGCGCCGACGAGCTTGAGGTCCCCGAATTGATGGGGATCTCCCCATGCACTGTACAGTCGAGACCGGACGACAACGCAAACCCGTGCCTGCGAAGAACATTGACGACACTGCGGAAGTAATCCCGTGAGCTGCGATACGGGAGAGTTTCCTCCAGGAGAAACGATTCCGAGGATCCGATATCCGGCAGGTCGATGTGGATCTGCGTGTCGGTCCGCCGCCTGGCCTCAATGGCAATTCTCAGCGAGATGGCGCAAGGGATGACCGGCAATTGAAGATAATCCTGGTGCTCACCGAACAGGCAAACTCTGCCGGGAGTAGAGACGCGGAGTTCCTGAAATGTAGCCATAGTGCTCCGTTGATTCTCGTTGGAAAACACAGCCGATGGGGTATCCTGGCCTCAGAAAAAATCCGAGAGCCAGAACGTCATCGTGTTCCGTTTCATCAGGCGCTTCTCCACGACATCGCGCACCGACTCATCCATCACGTACACCATCATATCCGTATCCTTTGCCGCCGTATGGGGCCTCCGGAGGTCAATCCGTGCACGCTCCTCAACGGACAGAAACATCTTGACGGGAACACCCGGCGCAAGCAACGCGACGGAACGGAGCAAACTCTCAAACGCCGACGGGATGTTTGCGCGCGCGCCAAACTCCAGGATATGGAGTTCCCCCTTCTGAACAGCAGCCCGAATATAGGCGTCGATCTGACCACGGTCTTCGAGGACGAGGAATTTGTCGGAATCCTCTCCACAGAAATCGAATTGTCCGTTCCAGTACAGGTCGTCCCGGACCACCGGACCGACGCTCGTGCGATTGTAGTCCTCGTAGATCTTGCGCACCAGCGCCAGATCCTGCTCCCGCCGGAAGACGCGGACTCCCGGGGCCAGGCTCCCGGAAATGTCCGTCAGGGTGAAGAGCTCACGCTCGACGGTCCTGAACCCGAAACGCTCGTAGTAGGCATTGATCGTTGTCGTAAGGATCGCCATCTGGATGTGCCGGTCACGAAGCCGGGCAAGCGCATCCCACATAACCATCGAGGCAAAGCCCCCTTTCCGTACGTCAGGATCCGTGCCGACATTGCCGATGCCGCCGAAGCGGACCTGTCGACCGTCAATCCACAGGCCACGGGGGAATATCTGCACAGAGCTCAATATCTTGCCGTTCCGGAGCAGAATCCTGGTGTCCTCCGGCTGCAGCGTCGGGTCCCGGAGGACATGACGTTCGAAATACTCGCGTTCCGTCTTCGCAAAGGCACGGTCCAGAAGGTCCACGACCAGTTCGAGTTCGGCACGCGTCCTGCACCCCCGGATTTCCACCTGTTCGGTTGCCATGACTTACTCCGTCGTCCCCGCGACTTCCGGCGTGAGATCCCGGAACGGCCACTCGTGGTTGTTGTGCGCCCATCCGAGGAAGAATCCCACTCCCACAAGCAGCCACACCAACCCCAGGCTAAGAGCGCTGATTCCGGAGCTGACAAAAATAAACCCGAACCCGATGAACGCCACGATAGAAGGAATCGGATACAGCCACATCTTGAACGGCCGGGAAAGATCGGGCCGGTCCTTTCGGAGCAGGGTGAGTCCGACGATCTGCCCGAGAAACTGGATGAGTATCCTGCTGGACACCGCGGCCGCAATGATGAAGTCAAGATTGAACAAACACGCCAGCGTTGTCATGACGCCAACGAGCAACAGGGAGTAATGTGGAAAGTGTTTTGTGGGATGAACAGCCGACAGCATGCTGAAGAAGAATCCATCCCGCGCCGCGGCAAAGGGGAGCCGGGAATAGCTCATCATCAGCGAGTAAATCGAGCCATACGCGGTGATGGCAACAAGCACCGTCATGACGGACGCTGCCACCGGTCCGTAATACCTCTGAACGATATCCGTCACAATGTGCTTCGAAGCCGCGATCTCGTGCCATGGCAGCACGCCAAGGATGATGAAGTTCATCGTCGCATAGACCGCGGTGATTCCGATAACCGACCAGAGGATCGCCCGGGGGAAGACGTACCCGGGATTCCTGACTTCCTCTTCCATGTAACAGATATTATAGTACCCCATCAAATCGTACATTGCCAGCATGGACGCTCCGCCCAGCCCCATGACAAATCCCCATGAGAACGTGAACCACCCCTGTGGAAAAGCGATCGCGTATTCCAGATGAAAATTGAAGAGCCCGATCACAATCGTTGCGGCGACAGTGATCAACATGATAGCCCAGAGGACAACAGTCACTCTCCCCACGAACCTCACACGGTTGTAGTGGAGGATGATGGTGAGGAGACCGAGAGCGAGCGCCATCGTTCGGAGTCCTGTCGCACCCAGTCCCGGCGTCAGATAGGACAGGTAGTTCACCATCCCCACAATCCCGGAGGCAATTTCAAATGGTCCGCTGAAGAGAAAGGTCCAGATGAACAGAAACGCCATCAGCTTGCCGAAATACTTCCTGTATGCTTCCCGGAGGTAGACGTAGGTGCCCCCTTCGCCCGGGAGCGACGTGCTCAATTCCGCCCACACCTGTCCATCGGAAATAGCGATGACTGCACCCACTGCCCAGCCGAGCATCGCTTGCGGCCCTCCCATCGCGCTGACGATCAGAGGGAACGTGATAAAGGGACCGATCCCCACCATCGTCGCCATGTTTGAGGCGGTCGCGTGCAGCAACCCCAGGCTGCGCTCAAGTCTGACGGGCGTTGAGCCGGCGTGCGGATCAACGTTCTGTGGCTGCGCTGCTGTCATTTGATGATGACCATCCTCCCGCTCAACCTCGTCGATCCTGTGCGAAGCGTGTAGACATAGATCCCGCTCGAGAGATTCCCCCCGTCGAAAACGAGTTCGTGACGGCCGGCATCCTGCGGGCCGCGAAACAGGGTCGCCACTTCATGTCCGAGGAGATCGTGCACGACGAGCGTAACGGTCTCGCGCTTCGCAAGATGATACACAATACGGGTCGACGCATTGAATGGATTGGGGTAGTTCCCGAGCAGCGCCAGTGTCCGGGGAATCTCCGGAGAATCGTCGCGGACCTCTGTCGGGCCATTCAATGGAGCGAACAACAGCGTCCCCGTGTAGGGATCGCCGGGGGCAGCGTTGTCAACCGCCAGCGTGTGCAGCAAGGTATTGTAACCGGTCGTTGCCTCCCACACGCCTGCATTGGCAAGACGGATGGAGAATTCCGGCCTCCGACGGATTGACGATGCCGTGTCGGGGAGGTTCAGAAACAGCGCGTAGGAGCCTGGTGGCATGTCGGACGGGATCCCGACCATCGCAGCAACCGAAATCGTGTCACCGGGCAGCCAGAACCGCGGATCCTCGGGAAGAAGCGCGACATAGACGGTGCTGTCAACCTGGTTTCGCAACATGAGTTCCACGCGCCGTGGATTGTACGGGGCGGCCCATCCCCGGTTCCACAGTGTGATCGACACCGACACCGCACTGCCCGGCCGGACAGAATCCGCATATGCCCCGCGGACAAGTTCAAAGCGATACCCCAGCCTCCGGCGGACTTCATCCATGCACCCGACCGCAATCCAGTTATTGAGGACGGAGGAATTGTAGTCGTTGTTCAGAAACGACCAATGCATCCGGGCGAGCTCCTGCAACGCGTTGGGACAAACGGAAAATGTGCTCGGATTGCACGTCTCGCCGCCCATCGGGGTGAACCGTGTGTCGGCGCTCAGGTACGCCTTGTCAACCAGCGTATCAAGGTAGGTGCCGTAGTCATCCTCGCTCGCAAGAAAACAATCATTATGATGGGCGGTCCGCGCCGTATCCAATCCGTTGTAGGCCTGTGTGGGCGTCAGCGGATCGGTGATGTTGTAGATCGCCTTCTTGTAGTAGGGTGTGCGGATCTGCGTCATGATGTTCCTGGGAAGCACCTCCATGATCTTCAGCAAGACGGCCCGACGATTCTGCGTTGTGTTCAGGCCATTGGTGGAATAGTACCATTCACCCCATGCGCCGATGAACCCCGCCTGCATCACCGCAATCACATCACTGTTTGCTTCCAGCAGCGGCTTCAACTGGTCCAGGTGCCGGAGCACGACGGAGAGCGGCGCATCCGGATCCGTTTCGAAGGAACTGTAGGCGAAGCGGAGGATGCACTTGACACCCGCCGTCCGCATCGTGGCGAAATCGTTGGCGATGAGATTCAACTGCGCCTGACTCAGATCCGCCGCGCGGAATTTCTTCAAGTAATACATCCTGAGAATCAACGACCTGTTGTTGTTCCGGACACCCTTCAGGTCGCTGAGCGTCAAGCCCGCACCCTCGGCCTGCACCTCCCGATGATTATAGAAGCCGCGCTCGGGATTCGGGAAGAGATCGTTGATAGGAGTGTACGTGATCGTCGTTTGGCCGGCCCCCTGCATGCCGGAGCAAAGGAGCATCACCGAGAGAAACCCTGCCACACCATACCGTTGTATCATCACTTGATGGCCTTCCTTTCATCGACAGGAATTGCTTTCAGGAGAAGGTACGGAGGGACATCGAGTTTCAGAAGGGGCTGGGAAGCCGACACGCGTCCGAGAGTCTCCCCCCGGACATAATCCATCACCGTGTACATCCCTTTCCCGAGGCCGCGCAGTGAAACAGATCCATGAAATCCACTGTCTGCGTAGAAAGCATAATACAGCGTGTCGCCCTTTCGCACGACATGCGTTTCGGGCACGTCGAATGCAATATCGTAGAGATTGATATACTCCCCCTGGCTGAGGCGTTCGCGGTTATAGACGTCGAGCCAGAGTCTCCAGTACCGTTCCTTCTCCGGCGTGAGTGCGAGAGACGAGTCCGGCTGAGGAATTCCGGGAAGGGTAAACTTCGTCGCAATCACGCCGCCCACACCAACCGTCGAGGCAAAATCCTCGCGCGCGTGGACAACAGAACGTCCCACGCTTTCATCCCAGGTCCGATTGGTCAGCTCCACATGGTCACCGTTGAAGGGCACTGTGCCGCCCAGCAGCGCTTTGTACGTTTTTGCCCGGTGCCGGACCTGCCACCCGTTCTTCGGGTCGGCCGCAACGGGCTGGTTGACAAACGGCAGGTTGTAGAGCGAGAAATTCGTGCCGCACGCACAAACGTAGAGAACGAAACCAGGGTTCACCGCCAGTGCCGTTGACGTGATGCCCCGGAAAAATGCCGGAACCGCACGGGGGGCATCGAGCGGCGATGCGTGGTTGTGGGCAGGATTGTAACAGGGCGGAACGGCATTCATGTTCTGACCGTCGATCTTGAACCCGTCAAATCCCCACACCTCGATCATCGTCCGCACAAGCCGCTTGTAGTGCTCCCGTACCTCGGGCAGCGCAGGACACAGCGTGTAGGAATTCCACCACGATACCTGCGTCCTGCTCCCGTCGGCATTCAGCTGAAACCAGTCTGGGTGGCTTTCTGCAATGGCACTGGAGAACTTCATGCCGAATTCGTTCATGCGGCCGGGATAGTGCCGGGCGCTGTAGACCGAGTCGTGTGCCTCGAGTGGAACCCACCAGAGCCGTGCCTTCAATCCATGCGCATGAATGGAATCCACCAGGGCCTTCATGTCCGCATCGCCACGCGGAAATTTCGACGCCACCAGGCCCCAGTCGCCGTCCGCATTCTGCCACCCATCATCGAGCGTCGCCCAGGATAACCCCAGCGCTCTGGCTTTTGACAGCGTCTGCAGAACCTGCGCCGGCTGGAAATCCCTCTCGTATCCCCAGGCACACCATTCTGGCTCATAGGCCGCGGCCGGGAACGTGAGAGGTTTTACCCCCAGATCCTGCATCAGCAACCCATACTTTCGGAGCGCGTTGAAGAAATCGCCGTCGTGCACGATCAGCGCCGCCGGGATCGTTGCGGTCTGTTCCCCCGGTTTCAACGCGCAGCCCGTGCTGTCCGCCAGATCCACCGCAACTGCATCGTCCGGCAGGACGCGGACGGGAAGAGCAATCTGTTCGGGAAGCGTCGCAAGCGATGCGAGGGCTATGCCGCCATTTCTCGACCAGCAATCGACGATTGGCATCCCCCCGCCGTAGTCCGGTGCGTTCATTCCCTGGAAGTTCTCCCGCCGGTAGCCATTTCTGAGCGGGAAGATCCAGTCAGGACGTTCGCTGTATGAGCCACCCTGGAACGACCACCACGGCGTACTGGAATCCGGGATCGCAACGCGTGGCCTGACAACAACTCGAGGAGTCGTAATCGCCCGAATATGCAATGCTGCTCCCCCGAGGTTCCGGACAGATTGCTGAATCCTGACAATCCCGGGATGACCAGCCTGAGATTGGAGGAGGGTAACGAGCTCCACCAGTTCGCCACTATTCGTTTTCGCCCTCGCAACCAGCCGTTCCCCCTCCCAGCCGTCGGACACAACACGCATGTGGTCATGATTGACGAGGGAAAAACCGATGATATCCCTCCCATCAACGAGACGGATCACCGGCGGGTCGAGGGCAACGACATACTCCATCCTGCCGAGAAGGGAGTCCAGAACTGAAAGCGACAGCCGTCCGCCATCCTCCGTGCGGACGGACACTCCCCCCACCCGGAATCCCTCCCCCGCCGGAGCAGCAGCCCCGGCTGCCACCATTGCGACAGCAGCAACAAGGACGCAAGGAAGCAACATGCAGCGAGCAGCTCCGGTCATAAGATCACGATAAACTTCCCTTGTTTGGATCCTATCGGCGAATCGAGGTAGAAGAAGTACAGACCGGCTGCAACCAGTTGGGCACTCTCGTTTTTCAGATCCCAGATCGCAATCGACGGGGCAATCGCGCTGTTCGCGTCATGGTTGATCTCACGAACGAGTTCTCCCGCCGCGTTGAAGATGCGTATCGTCGCCTGCAGCGGGAGGTGCGTAAACTGCACCTGGTGCTCCTGTCCCTGCTCCCATCCGTTGGCCACGACATATGGGTTTGGAACGACCCTGACTGCATCAAGCGATGAGGTCGAGACCGGCGCGTGGGGCACAACTTCGACGGTATTGTTTCCGGGTTTTGCCGTGGTTGCGGGAGTATTCTCGAGCGGACCGATGATGCCGTTCCCGGTATCATACGCCGCGACATAGTAACGGTAGCGCAGGCCGTCGGTCACCTTGTCGTCCAGGAACAGACGCACGCTGTCTCCGCGCTTGAAGAATTGCAGCGTGTCGACGTCAACCACCCAGAGTCGCGGCAGGCCGGATTCGTCCCCGAGGTAATACCAGGCATATTCCGGGAGTGTCTTATAATAGCCGCTGATCGAATCGATCTTGTCATACTGGGCCATGGGGATGTAGCGCACCGTTCCGGAGAAGTCCGTGAATGTTTGCGTCCCCCACGTTACCCCATTGTCTTCGGAACGATAGACCTTGTATCCTTCAAACCCTTCATCCCTCTCGCTCTTGATGCCCCAGAGCAAAACGCTTTTCCCGTCGCCGGCAACAATTTCCGCACTCGGCGCGGAAGGTGGCTGGACGGTTTTGAAGCCTGCCTCATACAGTGTGAGCGCACGCTGGGCATTGGTGAGCAGCTGTTTCTGAGAGAGCCCGAAGACCGTTGCAAAGACGAGTGTGTCGGACTGTCCAGGGTAGAGTGAGAGGGAATCCGAGCCGATCACCTGGAGGCCGTCAGCTCCCAGACCGAGATAGTAGCCTGGCCCTCCCTCCTGATCATCCGGAATTCCGTTCGGGGTGGCGCGATCCGTCGGCGAACCGAAATCGTCGTCGATGCCGTCATGGTTGCTGTCCTGCGGATCGTTCAGGTTTGCCAGATTGTACCGGAAATAGAGCTCCTTGCTCGCCCCATTGCCGCGAGGGGTGGTCGCCTCCATCCAAAAATGGAATGCATCGTAGGTGTGGACTTTCCTGTCCGGACCAGGCATCCGCAGGGCCATCGCACCCGACCACGCTATCCGTGCCGGGTCGAGGGACCCTCCCAGGGGATCTCCCTCGTAGCCGTCATCATCAGTCCCGTAGGCAAGTTGATACTTCGGGTCATAGTAATGCCGATCCGTATCAAACACGTTTGGGTTGATGAAAATTGGCAGATAACCGAAATCAGCATGAACGCCGACACGCATCCCCCTGATCGGAGCGGTGCCGATGTTTCTGACCACAAACATCCAGACGATGAAATCCTGGTACAGCTCACCGGTCCAGGCCATCCCGCGCATTTCGACGTGCGTGCGCAGCCAGCGCCGGTCAGTGGTCCCCTCATCTGTCCCCCTCCACGCATACATCACGGAATAAGTCTCCTGATCCGCCAGGCGTTCCCCGTTTGGTCCCGGCCCCGGCCAGCCATCGGGCCCGACTTTCAACGGAATATCCGTGCCGGGAATCGTTGCCGGCCATCCCTGGTTCGGTCCGCTTTTCGGCCAGGTCGCGGGATTGGTGCTCATGGCGGGGAGTTTCTGATCCGCCACCACTTCGGCATAGGGAGCGTAGTGCTCCTCATCCCAGAATGCCGCAGGACCTTCGTCCATGGAGCCGTCAAGGTACTCAAGCCGTTGGGTATTGTCTCCCCCAACGGCACCGGTATCCTGGATCCCCGGCGCCCCGATGACTAACGCCACGCATGTGCCCCAGCTCAGCCCGCTTCCATTCGGATACTCAAATGCCGGTGGACGGGCAAGCGGAATGTTCTGCTCATTGCCGTCGCACAACAACCCGGTGTTGTTGAATAGCGTCCGCACCCTGTTGATATCCATCGTGCCGTACCGCTGATAGATCATCGGATCGGATTGCGCCGCGCAGATGGAGACGATGGCACAGAGAGCGACAGCGACAAGGACAAACGTTCGAACCCTCATGGTCGTACCCGCCAAAAATTCATTGGAACTTGTTTGGAGATGCGATGATGCTTTCGAGTCCCGAACTATTTGTCGGGATTTCCTTCAGAACCGTCAACGTCTTCGCGTCGAGCACAACAATGGACATGTTCACCGGTGCGTACACGAGCTCACCGGTGGGAATTACCGTCACTGATTTCACGGTGCTAGCGAAGGTCAGCGAGGCGAGCACCGCCCCCGACGATTGATCATACTTGAAAAGTGTCTTTCCGGCGGCGACATAATAATGGGCGTCATCAAATGCTATCGCTATCGGCTTGACGTTTGCAGGATAGGAGGTCAACACCTGGAGCGCGCCCCCGGCCGGATCGGTCGTCTTCACATTGAAATCGCCGGCATTGCAGATGTACACCGTCCCGGTGGTCGGATGCACGGCGATATCCCCTTCGATCACACCCTTCACGGCCTTGGTGAGTCGTTTGATGACGGTACCGTCGGTAGACCTCAGCAGAACGAGATCGCCCGTCGACTGATCGAGCGTATAGAGCGTCTGTCCGTCGAGCGACACTGCCAGCCTGCCGGGGAAGAAGGTAAGAGAGTACTTCGCGATCACCGATTTGCTCGTGATGTCGATCTTTGTCACCGCTTTCCCGTTGATGTTGATGACATACAAGGTCGTCCCGGAGACTGCCATAGACGAGGGATAAGCAGCGACGCCGATACGCTTCTCTTCCGCATTGGTTGCCGTGCTGATGAACACCACGCTGTCCCGTCCGGTGCTGCTCACGAAGAGCTCACTGCCGTCCACTGCCAGCGCCATTCCTTCCGGGGCTTTGAACCCTGTGTAGATGCCCACGCTGTCGAAGGCGGCGAATACCCGGACCGCTTCCCCTTTCCTGTCCCGGAGAAAGATGCGATAGCGCCCGTTCGTGGAGTACTCCCCCTCCGTATAGAACCAGGTATTCATCAAAAGCGTCGTGTCGTCGAACACCCCATCCCCGTTCAGGCCGATGGAGGTGTTTTGCAGATCCCGCACTCTCCCGCGGAGAGCGCCCTGATAGATCGTCCCCGGCTGCAGCTGCTGGTCCGGTAGGAACAGAACACTCGTATCAACACCCTGGAAAATTCCCGGCACGGTGTCGCCGAGGATACTCCACAGTTTGAAATGACCGGGAAAGGTCCCCGGATTCATCCCCTCGTCGAACGCCATCCTGATGGCACTTCCCCGGGAGACAATCAGGCTGCCGGGAGCTGGCAGGATGGCGCGTGTGGAAGGACGTTGGATCTCGACTGGCGCAACCGGCTCACGGTCGGGCTTGCACGACAAGAGCGCTCCCGAGAAGAGAACGATTCCCGGAAGGCCTGTCGCCAACATACGCTGTACTATTCTCATACGAATTCTCATGGCGATGGATAGGTCAGTCAAACATGAGGCCGAGGGTCAGCTGGTGGACGCCCTTCAGCCGTCCGAAATCCGTGTAGGCATAGTCCACAGCGACCTTGCCGAACGATCCGCCGTTCACCTGCACACCGACCCCTGCGGAAAAGGTCGCCTCGTCATACAGGAACCGGTACCCTCCGCGCAGGGCAAGATCCCCGACACCGCCGAGGCTCAGAAACGTGAGTGCGGCACCCAGGTTGTGCCGGGCGCCATGATCCCTCGAATCGGTCACACTGTACGCAAGTGTCGCTTTGAACGCATCCGACCGGTACGCGTCGGTCGCGATGCCGATCTGCAGGAACAGCGGGAGCGGCCAATCCGATGTCTCCAGGACCGCAGGCACCTGCTTGCCGGTCGGGCTTCCGGGAACGACGTGCGTGACGAGCAGATCGCGCCCTTCGAACCGGAGGTCGCTCCCGAAGTTCGCAAGATTGATTCCGATGCGCAGATCATTCAGGAAGTTCGTCGTGAAGACGCTGCCGATATCGAAGGCCATGGCGCTGGCACTGACGGAGGCCAGCTGTTCGTGAACGTATTTGAATTTGATCCCGACAGAAAACCTGTCGGTGAAATTGCGCGCATAGGCGAGCCCCAGAGCCAGGTCGCTGGCACTCACCACGCGTCCGGTACCGTCCTGCTCGGCAAGCGTCGTCTCTTCGATGTCGCCGGAGCCGAAATACGCGACATCAAACCCGACCGTCCCGATGCTGAACGGC